>Ga0302320_10016608_pt1 | contig 15017 bp, 11 predicted proteins | sample Bog_T0_3_FD_202130 | JGI IMG/M metagenome (GOLD analysis project Ga0302320, IMG submission 202130) | Peat permafrost microbial communities from Stordalen Mire near Abisko, Sweden - Bog_T0_3 | ecosystem: Environmental > Terrestrial > Soil > Wetlands > Peat | place: Sweden: Abisko, Stordalen Mire... | reverse complement strand
CCCCAGATTGCGATAGCGCCAGGTGGAGGAGAAGGTCAGGCCGTTGAGGGCATCGACGCCGAAGAGCTGTCCGAAGTTGAGGAGTGCATTGAGCTTCTCTTCGTTGACCCAGTTGCTGCGGGGCTGGTTTGCAGCGGGATAACCACCGGAGACCTGTCCCTGATAGGATTCAAAGACACTTCCCGTGATGGTGAGCCCGTGGTCGGAAAGGGGCTTGAGCAGAGGGCCGAAGGCACTCTTCCCATTCCACCAATCGCTCAGGGAATACGAGGAGGCGCTGGGTGCGGCTGTGGGTTGCGGATTTTTTCCATCCGTATTGCTCTGCGCAATTGCAGAGGAGGCGGAAGAGAGGGCAATGCCCGCCAGCGCCGCGAGGAACAGGTTTTTTGGTGTCATGGTTTAGTTTGGTGGTTAATCAGCCGGGGATTTTCACAAGCGGGAGAGGCTTTCTCAAGGAATCTTTGGTAACAATTTCGTCACAAAGAATGTCTTGCTTTAGAAAGAGCCACTTCCGCGCACTCTAAGGTTTTATGTTGGTTGGTTTGATTTGCGATGACGCGAATCTTTAAAACCAATAGCCAGCGCTCGCAGCAAGTCAACATAATAACGACGCCACGCGTCGTGCATTGTTTTCCCGCCGAAAGCATACCCTCCCGCTTCCTGCGCCCTTGTTTTTCTTCCTCCAAGCATGTTTCCTAGCAGGCTTCCTATGGCCGAAATTTCCAAAGCTTCCATTTCCACAGCTTATGCCCCCGCTGAAGTCGAACAGGTATGGTATGACCGCTGGAGGGCCACCGGCTGCTTCACCGCTGACCCCACTTCCGCTGCCCCCGCCTACTCGCTTGTCATTCCTCCGCCGAATGTCACAGGCGTCCTGACACTCGGGCATGTGCTCAACAATACCTTGCAGGACATCCTCGCCCGCCGCGCACGCCAGACCGGCCATGAAGTCCTCTGGCTCCCCGGCACCGACCATGCGGGCATCGCCACGCAGACCGTCGTCGAGCGCCAGCTCCGCAAGGAGGAGAAAAAGACCCGCCATGATCTCGGACGCGAAGCCTTCCTTGCCAAAGTCTGGGAGTGGAAGGAAAAGCATGGCGGCATCATCATCCGACAGCTTCAGAAGCTCGGCTGCTCCTGCGATTGGGGTCGCGAACGCTTCACCATGGATGGCGCCTACGCCCGCAAGGTGCAGGAAGTTTTCATCGACCTCTACAACAAGGGCCTGATCTACCGTGGCAAGCGAATGGTCAACTGGTGCCCTGTCTCCCTGACCGCGCTCAGCGACGAGGAAGTCATTCCCAAAAAGCAAAAGGGGTACCTTTACCACTTCAAACTCGAAGTCGTCGAAAGCCCCGGCACATGGCTTGAGATCGCCACGACGCGACCTGAGACCATCATGGGCGATACGGCCATTGCCGTGAACCCGAAGGATGCGCGCTATGCCCATCTGATCGGGAATCATGTCCGCCGTCCCCTCCCCTTGGAATCCGAGGCACTCCTCCCGATCATCGGCGACGAGGCGGTTGATTTTGAATTTGGCACCGGCGTCCTCAAAGTCACCCCTGCCCATGACAAGGCTGACTACGAAATCGCTCAGCGACACAATCTCCCCGCCATCGACATCATGAATCCCGATGGCACGCTCAACGACCTGGCGGGCGATGGCTTCGCCGGACTCGACCGTTTCGAAGCGCGCGTGGAGGCCGTCGAGCGCCTCCGCGAACTGGGTCTCCTGACCAGGGAAGAGCCGTACGAGAACAATGTCGGCTTCAGTGAACGGGCCGATGTTCCCGTCGAACCGCGCCTGAGCGAGCAATGGTTCCTGAAATATCCCAAGACCCTCGAAGCCCGCGATGCGGTGCGAAATGGGCTCATTCGATTCTTCCCGCAGCGCTGGGAAAAAGTCTATGACCACTGGCTGGAAAACATCCAGGACTGGTGCATCTCGCGACAGCTCTGGTGGGGCCATCGTATTCCCGTCTGGTATGCCCCCGAAGGCACCGCCGAAGCCCCCCGCGTACAGCTCGAATCACCCGGCGACGGTTGGACTCAAGACTCCGATGTGCTCGATACCTGGTTCTCCTCCTGGCTCTGGGCCCATGACACGATGGATCAGGCTACCCGCGCCAAATTCTATCCGACGAGCGTCTTGGTCACCGGCCCCGACATCATCTTCTTCTGGGTTGCCCGCATGATCATGGCGGGACTTGAATACACGGGAGAAATTCCGTTCAAGGATGTCTATTTCACCGGCATCATCCGGGATAAATCGGGACGCAAGATGTCGAAGTCTCTCGGCAACTCACCCGACCCGCTCGACCTGATTGCCAAGTATGGAGCCGATGGCCTCCGTTTCGGCATTATCCGCGTCGCCCCGCAGGGACAGGATATCAAGTTCGACGAAAAGGTGGTTGAGGAAGGGCGCAACTTTGCCAACAAACTCTGGAATGCCACCCGCTTCCGCGAGATGCAGGGGCCGAGTGAACCATCACCCGATCTGAGTCAGCACACCTTGCCTGACATTGCAATCCATCTCCTGGAGAGATTCGACACGATGCACGCGTCACTGCGGGCGGCCTACGCTGACTACCGTTTCCACGAAGTAGCGGGGCTTCTCTATGATTTCTTCTGGGGCGATTACTGCGACTGGTTTGTCGAGGCAGCGAAGCCAATCCTGAACGGTAACGACCAGTCCGGACGCTGTGCTATCCTGGCCACGATGGACGCCGTGCTCTCAGGCGTCCTGCGTCTTCTTCATCCGCTGATGCCCCACATCACTGAGGAACTCTGGAAGCGCATGGGCTTCACCGCTCCCGTTTCCGCCTCCGGCACGGGCGAACGCGCAGCTTTCCTGCTCTACACTCGTCCCCCCGTGGAAGCATTGCTCGCCGGAGTATCCGCCGAGCACATTGCCGAAGCGGGCAGGCGCACCACTGCCCTCTATGCCTCGATCCATGCCGCGCGCAACCTCCGCGCGGAATTCAAGATCCAGGCCAAGCAGCAGGTTCGCTTCCTGATCGCCGCCAAGGGAGACCTCTCCTCCACAGAACAGGCCGTCTTTGCATCGCTCGCCAAGGCAAGCGAAGTCGTTCTGCTAGATGGAGCTGCACCGGCAGGCACGCCAAGTGTCCTCACCGACATCGGCACGATCTATCTACCTCTTGAGGGCCTGATTGATCTGGAAGCCGAGAAAAAACGAGTCTTGGCCGAGATCACCAAAGTGGAAGCCGAGATCGCCAAGGTGGAGGCCAAGCTCAACGACAGCTCCTTCGTGGAAAAGGTTCCCGCCGCCGTGTTGGAAGATCACCGCACACGCCAGGTCAACTGGAATGAAAAGCTCGAAACCCTCAAGGCCACCCGGGCCACACTGGAATAGCACTTCAAACAGTCTGAAGACTTCAGGTCCGACAGGCTCTAGAAACTGGAGAGTTTTAGAATTGCCAGCCTTGAGCGCAACTGCGTAGGATGCGTCTATCTACTACCAGACAGGTAGTTATTCGATTGATATTGGCCTAAGGATCATTCGTGACCTTGAGCCTTCCCAAACCAAAGGATTCTTATGACAAAGAAAAGCAGCGTCGATCAAAACACCATCCGCCGTCGCGGTGTTGGCCTGAGGGGCTTGGACCGGGATTTGGCTTTTCCTGGATACACCCTCTTCACCCCCATCACAGGAAGCGGACAGGTTTACCTGATCGATTTGGAAGGCACCGTGGTCCACCAATGGAATCTTCCCTACCCCGCCGGTTCCTATGGCTACCTGTTACCCAATGGCAACCTCTTTTTCAACGGCAAGACGACCGAAAATCTTGCCGGGGTTCCTTGGTGGTTCAAGGGGGGCATTGTCCTGGAAGCCGATCCTTCGGGAAACATCCTCTGGGAGTATCGTCATTCCGACCATCACCACGACGCCCGGCGACTTGCCAACGGCAATGTGATTATTCTGGCCACGGAACGGATTCCCGTGGAGCTTGCCGCCAAGGTGAAGGGAGGCCTTCCCGGCACGGAACTTTCCGACGGCGGCATTCAAGCCGATGTCATCCACGAAGTTACCCCCCAAGGGGAGATTATTTGGACATGGCATGCCTTCGAGCATCTCGACCCCGAGACTGACATCCTCACCGCCCATGACAAACGGGAGGAATGGAGCCACGCGAACACGGTAGGTGAATTGGCTGACGGCAACATCATCCTAAGTTTCCGCAATCTCTCAACCGTGGTGATCGTCGAGCGGAAGACCGGAAAAATCATCTGGCGCCTTGGCCGTGAAACCTTGTCCAATCAGCACTATCCCCACGAATTGCCCAACGGCAACATCCTGATTTTTGACAACGGCACCTACCGTCAGAATGTTGCGCTGAATTTCTCACGCGTTATCGAAGTCGATAGGCAGACCAAGGAAATCGTCTGGCAGTACACCGACACGCCACTGCACAATTTCTTCAGCCCCTACATCTCCGGCGCCCAGCGTCTGCCTAACGGCAACACCCTCATTACCGAGGGAAATTACGGTCGCTTGTTTGAAGTGACGCCAGCCAAGGAGATCGTCTGGGAATATGTGAATCCCCATTTCGCTCCCCAGCAGATCACCCGAGATCCCTCGCCGGCTATCAGTGGCGAGCAGAACTCCGTGTTCCGCTCCTTCCGCTATTCGGCGGAACAGATTCCCTGGCTCAAGATCTAAGAGTCTGGCCCTAAGCGCTGCCCCCAACGAAGAAGGTTTCGTAAAGTTCTCTGCGCAGCGACGATGCGGTCGTATCGTCTGCAAGATCGCTGCGTGAGCGGGGACGGGGTGCATCCACTTTCAATTCGCGGAGGATATGCGCTGGAGTTCCCCCCAGCACGATTACTCGATCCGCGAGATAGGTCGCCTCCTCAATATCGTGGGTGACGAAGATGATCGAAGTCCCGGTCTCTTGCCAGATGGCCAACAACTGATCTTGCAACCCGTGACGGGTGGCAGGGTCCAGCGCCCCGAACGGCTCATCCATCAACAGCAGGGAGGGGCGGACGGCCAGGGCACGGGCCAACCCTACCCGCTGCCGCTGCCCACCGGATAGCTGGTGCGGCCAGCGGGTCGCATAGTCCGTCAATCCTACAAGTTCTAGCGCCGCCAAGGCTCGGCGATGGCGCTCTTGCCGGGATTTGACTAGTCCCTCCAAGCCATATTCCACATTCCCCAGCACCTTGCGCCACGGCAGCAATCGAGAGTCCTGAAAGACGAATCCAACCTGACGGGAGTCCTGTTCCTGGAGCGGCTCGACTTGAACATGACCGCGAATAGCAGGAACCAATCCGGCGATGACACGCAGCAGGGTCGATTTACCGGCCCCTGATTGCCCCACCAGAGCTATGAATTCACCGTGCCGGACTTCGAGATCGAGATCCTGAAGCACAATGTTCTGGCTGCGGTCCCCCGGATAACCAAAGGCGAGCCCCTCAATCCGGACAACTGGGGTGGGCAAAGAATGAGCGGGGGCTACTGCGTCCATCGTAATGACCTGTCGGCGATCCAAACTACCGCTCCATCAAAAACCGCATAAAGAAGAGCTATGGTGAACATGTAGAGCAGCACAATATCCGTGGCCAGCATACCGGAGGCCTCCATCATCCGCTGGCCGATGCCGGTGATGCCAAACAACTCGGCGGCCAGCACCGCAATCCACCCCATGCCGAGCCCTGCCCTCAGGCCGGAGAAGATCCCAGGAGCGGCACCGGGAAGAACCACTTTGAGCAGTCGTTTCACAAGACTTCCTTGACCAAAGGCGTAAGCAAGTTCGATCAGCCCTTTGTCCACCCCCTTGACGGCGGTATTGGCTGCGAAGTAATTGAGCCAGAACACCCCGATGGCGATGATAAAGGCCGCCGCGCTTTCCGTGACTCCGAACCAGATGATGGCAAAAGGAATCCAGGCAATAGGAGGAATGGGGCGCAACAATCGGGCAACCCCCTCCTGGGAGGCTTCGAGCAACGGCCAGAGCGCCGAGGCCACCCCCAAAGCGATTCCCAAGGTACTTCCAATCAGGACCCCGACCGAATAATGCCGCAGGCTGGAAAGAACGAAAGTCAGCCACATGCCACTACCAGCTTCTCTCCTGAACGCCGAAACGATGCTGCTGGGCGGCGGAATCAGGACGGCAGGAAGGAGTCCTGTTCGAGCAGCAATCTCCCAGCCGCCTAGAAAGAGGACAAGCCCCAGAATCGTGAGCGCCCGGTGCGAGGGAACGCTCGGGGTCTGCGCTGCCATCAATGAGTCCCCTTGAGGGAATTGTAGAAGCTGAGATCGAAGAGTTCCGCCGTCGGCACCTTCTTGGACTGGGCGCCAATCTGGAGCTGAAAATCCTGCAAGGTGTCCGTGCTGGCTAAGAGCAAATTGGGATCGTCAGAGATGGGGTTATACGGAGAGGAGAGGGCGGCGACCATCACCTCTTCGTCAATCAACCCCTTACCCATGTACTGGAGCACATCATGAGCAGCCCGCTTGGGGTCATTCTTGATGAGTTCGGTGGCTCGGGAGTTCAATTCCACGAGCTTCCGTGCGGTTTCCGGGTGAGTCTTGATGAAGGATTCGCGCAACGAGAGCACGAAGCCGGGATGTCCGGGCATGAGTTGTTTACCGTTGGCCAAAACTTTCGCCGTCGGGTCTTTTTGCAAGACGATCGTAATGACAGGTTCCGGCATCGAGGCTCCATCAGCGGCTTTGGCAAGGACGGATTGGCGCACCTGTTCCTCTCCTTGACCGAGGATTTGCACATCCTCTTGCGCCACTTTATTGGCAGCGAGGTAATAGCGGATGGCTGTATCAGGAATGGTCCCCTTGGGGAGTGCCGCGATTTTGGCCGGACGACCATTCTCCTTGTGAAATTTTGCAAATGCCTCGGCCGGAGAGGAGGTCTTGGCGTAGGCATCGACAAGCGCACCATTTCCGACGAGCGACACACTTTCTATACCATCGGAAGCAACAATCTTGAGATCGATTCCCCCCGCCCGCGCCACCACGACTGGAGAAACAGCCATATAGGTCGCGTCGAACTTGCCTGAAGCCAATGCCTGCACTAGGGCGGGACCAGCGTTGAATTTGGTCAGCTTCAAGTCGATGCCTGCGTCCTTAGCCCACCCTTCGGCATCCATGACGAACAATTGGGCAACCGTAACAAACGGCAAATAGCCGACATCGACCGTCACTGTTTCCGCCAGGGCTGCCCGGGATAGCAGGGCCAATGATGCCACCATCGCAAGAACGGTTAAAGCGATTCGACGACCATGTTGATATTGTTTAAACTCCATACCTTTCTTAGACCATATCTCATGATCTTTGGGAATGATAAACTTTCGAGAACGGAGACAACCAGTTAAAGGATGGCTCGCCGCTTACTACTATCAGTTTATGATGAACATGTTACAATCCAAGTATAAGGTGCGCACCGTGAAAGATTCCAGCAGCGGTTTGTAGGATCGACAGCGGGATATGTTGTATCTCCCCACCTTGTTCAGCGCCTCGATAATGCGAACGATAAGACGCCCTTTCGTCTCGTCTTTTATCAATCAGTACACTCGCCTGTCTGCTCTAAGTCCGACAGGCTGCTAGAGACGCTGGTATTCCTTGAAATTCCCACCAACCTATCCAATATCCAGACTCATGAATGCCCTCGTTACGACAAAGTGACAAATCTCTATGTCCCAGCTCCCAACTCCCAGCTCCCAGCTCCCAACTCCCAGCTCCCAGCTCCCAGTCGCCGCCCTCGACCGCCTCTTTGTCTTCATCATGGCCGGAGGGAGCGGCGAGCGCTTCTGGCCGGCCAGCCGCACCGCCACCCCCAAGCATCTGCTCAAACTGCTCGCCGAGCAGACGCTGCTTGAACAGACAGTGCGTCGATTTGAGGAGGTCGTTCCCCTGGAGCAGATCTTCGTCCTGACCAATGTAGCTCAGTTGGAAGCAACCAAGGCAGCGATCCCCTTCCTGCCTGCCGCCAACATCATTGCGGAGCCAGCCAAGCGCGACACCGCACCCGCTGCCGCACTGGCCACCGGACTGGCTCTGCGTCATCGTCCCGATGCCATCGTCGCCCTCTTCCCGGCCGATTCGATGATCCACGACACGGAGACCTTCCGCAGCCAACTGAGTGAGACCGCCGCATTTGTCGCAGAGAATCCCTCGATCCTCACCTTCTCCATCACCCCGACCCACGCCTCCACGGGATTCGGCTATCTCCAACTCGGTGCAGCCGTCACCACCCAAGGCTCCACTAGCATCGTCACCGTCGAACGCTTTGTGGAGAAACCGGACGCCGAGCGCGCCCGTCAGTTCGTGGAGGGTAAGACCCACGGATGGAATGCCGGCATGTTCCTCTGGCAGGCTCAGACCTTCCTCGGCGAATGCCGCAAGCATCAGCCCGAACTTGAAGCCTTCATCCTCGGCTTCCCCAAGTCGGATGAGGTGACCTCCTATCTCGAAAAAATCTTCCCCTCCCTGCCGAAGATCTCCGTCGACTTCGCCATCATGGAAAAGGCCTCCAGTGTCGTCGCCGCCATCGCCGCCTACGATTGGGATGATGTCGGCTCCTGGACGGCCCTTCCTGCCCATCTCGGACAGGATGCCCATGAGAATACGATCAAGGGCTCCGTCATCACGCTGGATGCAGCACGGAACATCGTCGTCTCAGGAAAACGCACGGTGGCCCTCTGCGGCGTCAGCGACCTCGTCGTCGTCGAGACGGAGGACGCCATCCTCGTCTGCCACCGGGACGCCGTTCAACAAATCAAGAATTTGCCCCTCCCTCCCGAGCTGAAGTAGAAAGCGACTATTTGCTCTCTTTGGTTTCGATCAACTTCGAGACCGCGATTTCGTTGAGGGTAATTGGATTCTGTTTCAGAAGCTGGGCGAGATACGCCTTGCTGATGGCCTGGGCGCGTTGTTTGCGGAGTTCATTTGTCAGAAGGCCCTTCACTTCGTCCAGAGAGGCGGTGTAGGAGTCCTTGGATTCAACGAGCTTGATGATGTGGTAGCCATCAGGGGTACGGATGACTTCGGTAATGCCTCCCTTGGAGAGGGCGATCACGCGATCCTTGATTTCAGGCAGGATCTGATTTTCGGAGAGCCAGCCGAGATCGCCACCATGGGCAGCGCTGACAGCTTCATCGCTCTGGGTTTTGGCCAAGGCGGCGAAATCGGCACTCTTGAGCGCCTTTTGCACGGCATCGAGCTTGTACTGAGCCTTCTCATCGGCAGCCTTGTCAGCGCCCTTGGGGTCGGCGATGTAGATCTGGGAAAGGTGGTACTGCTTGGGAACCTGAAGAGCATTGTTCTTCTTGAGCGTATCGTAGGCGTCCTGGAGCTCAGTCTGGGATGGATAGTCGGCGGGAGGTGTGGCCAGAGACTGAAGATAGGTCTGGGTCACAGCCTGCTGACGCAGACGCTCCAACTGTTCTGCAACATGGGGCTGCTGCTCCCATTTCTTGGCAACTGCCTCTTTGTACACAAGTTGCTGGACGATGAAGCTGCGGACGAGCTCGTTAAGCTGCGCAGGCTCGTGGGCAAGAGTGAGTTGATCCTTCAGGGGAAGCTTCTCCAGCAGCGGCTTGATGTCTTCGGCCCGAACTTCGCTCGTGCCTACCTGCGCGATGACAGGTGAGTCAGCAGCAAGAGTGAGATTGGAAACGGCAAGGCTCGTAAGGCTGAGCGCGAGAAGGGAGGTGAGTTTCAGGGACATGGAATGAATTGGTTAAAGGCGTGAAGGTTGGAAAGTAAAGGAAGAAGCGGGGAGGGTTTCTCTTTTTTTACCTTCCCACTTTTCCACCTTTTACTGTTTTGGCTGGTTGTCGTCGTGTTTGAGGGTCTGGTCGGTCAATTTGTTTTGATAGTCTTGCACAAGATTCTGGAATTTCACCTTGGTAATTCCGACGAAAGGTTCGCGGGCGGAAATTGCCGTTCCAAGACCAAATTTGGCATATCTGTCCAAGACCTCATTGCCAAGTCGATACATCTCGGCATTCTTGACCTGCTGATCGGCGATACGGCGGTCAAGGATAACGATCTTGGAGGCCAACTCGGCGCGTTTCCCCTCGGTCTGCTTGGCGTAGTCAGCCAGTTTGGCGTAGCCGTATTTCCACTTGGCAAGCGACTCGGTGAGGTGGGCGATCATGAGCTCGTTGATGGCGAGCTTATCCCTCTGATCGGAGATCAACTGATCGTCGGCATGTTTCTGCGCCGTGGTTTTCTTGGTCAGATCGTCGAACTGGCCCTGGAGCTCCTTGAGCTTTTCCTCATCGTCAGCCTGGGCTGCCTGGGCAATGGCGAGCTTCGCATTGGAATCGCGGAGCTGAATCATGGTATTGCGAAGGGTTTCGCGCATTTTCTGCTCGGCAGGGCTTATTTTATCCGCTGCCTTCAGCGGTGCTGAGAGAAGCAGGATCGCAATGAAGGCGAACGAAAGTGACGCAACGGTGGGTCTCATGATCATGTTCGGTAAGTTTAGAAGCGGGAATTGATGTCGATCTGAAGGATGTCCTCTTTGAATTGAGGGCCGGCGATGCCGGTGGCACTCATCCAGCGGGCTCCAATCCAGACATTTTTAGAAAGGGCCAGGTTGCCGCCGACGGCAAATCCCTTGAGGTTGGTGCCGCCTCCGCCAAAATCAGAATCGCAGAATCCATCAATCACAGCATCGGATTCGACATAGCGGTAGCTGAGTCCGAAGTCCCAATCCCAGCGTTTTTGCAGGGCACCGGAGCCTACCTTGATCTGGCCAATCCAGGCGGTGTTGCCGCCGCCGTATCCACTACCGTTGGAGCCGGGATTATTGACCGGTCCCCGGAGATTGGCAGGACCGGCATTCATGATGTTGTTGTAGTTCCAGGCGAGGTTTTTATCCCACTCGCCGGAGAGGGAGATGACGAAGGGCTCCCAGTGTTTATAATCCAGGCGACCGTTGGCCGAGAGGACATGGAAGGGGGTGATGAGACCGAAGTACTGATACTGGTTGATCGTTCCGTAGTTATTATCCACGGTTGCGGGAATGTCGCGCAGGGCCATGTAGGTGTTACCCCTCTGGGCAAAGGAGGGACGGCTCGAATCAGTATTGAACTGGTCGGCGGCGCTGTAGGCAACCTGAGGTGTGGAGACCTGTCCCACCGTGTTCTGGAAGTAGTAGTAGCCGACGGCTCCCTTGAAGGAGATATCCTTGGTGATCTTCCAATCGATGCCACCCTGGGCCGCGTAGAGGTATTTGTCATAACTCGCGTACTTCGGTTGCGTGGTGGAAGAGAAGTTTAGGTCGGTGTTGTAAATGGGGAAGAGTCCCCCATTGATGAAGGGGGTGAAGCCCTTAAAGACTTTGTAACGACCTTGTAAGGCAATGCCGTCGAAACCGATGTCATTGGCCCACATGATCGTGGTCGGCGTGAAGAAGGGATTGTCAAAACGACCGAAGGTGATCGCGGCCAGTTTGTCCGGTTCGTCCCCCAGTTCATACTTCAGGAAGGCGCGGTCGAGCCAGATGGCATAGTCACTGAAATTGCCCCCCTGCTGACCGTAGGTTCCCGTCGTGCCCAAAGTCTGATTCCCGGAAACCGGCGAGCCATTCTGACCCGTTCCGATGCGGAATCCTGAGGTAAACCCTTCGCCAAGATTCAAGTCGGCACCGAAGCGGAAGCGGATTCTCAGCAGATCACGATTCTGTGTCGTATTATAGGTGGGATAGCCAAGAGGGGGCGTCTGGTTGCCATTGGCCTGGGAGATATTGAAGGGTGAGCCGGTATTGATCGAATTGAAATTAAGGGTGTCGAGAGGATTGGCCGAGTTATTGGCAGGGAAATAATCCCCTTGGTAACGGAAACGGAAATCGGAGAAGGGACGGAAGTCTTTCAACCAGGAGGGATAATTGGGAGTGGCCCACCCTTCGCTCTGCGCTGCGGCAAGGACATCCTGTTTGATCTCGTTGCGCATCTCAGTCTTCAAGATCTCAGGGACATAGGAGACGCTGACCGCCTCATCCGAGGCTGGAGGTGCTGCCGCTTCCATGGCTGCCTGCTGGGCTGCCGCCGCTTGCTGAGCGGCCTGTTGGGTTGCCGCCGCCTGCTGGGCCGCAACCTTGGCGTCATTCTGCGCCTGCTTGATCAGATCACCCGCATCATCCTTGGAGAGCACTCCGCGCTGTACGAGACGATTGATCAGATTGAGGGTGACATTTTCGCTGGGAGGCACTGGGGCCGGAGCGCTCGCCACCATCTTGTCGGCGGGCGCGGACAGATTGGGCGGTTCATCGACCGGAAGTGGCGCAGGGGCTTTGGCGCTGGCTGTGCCAATTGTTGTATTCGCGCTGGCTGTGCCAATTGTACTGCCGCTGGCCATGGGACTCTTGGCCGGGGCAGTGGTGGCCTGAGTGTTTGTTGCAGGGAGAGCGCTACCGCTTGCACCAGTCGCAGTAGGGGCTCCGCTCGAGCCAACTGTATCGGCGGCTGCCAGCAAATCAGCGGCGGAGGGGGCAGCGGATGTCTGGTTTTGAGCGGGAGCGCCGGCGCTGGTTTGCTCCTGGGTATCGGTAGCAAAGAGCGAGTCGGCTGCTGTCATGGGCACGGCAGAGAGAGCCAGCAGGGAGGCTCCGGCTAAAAGTCTTTTCAAAGTACTTGGTGTGTCAGTCATTGTCGTAAGTCGAGTAAAAGGGTGCGCTTGAAGGAGTCGTTTGGGATCTGTCTGCCGGGATCAATTAGGACGATGAGCATTGAATTTCATCACGATCGGCATCGGCATCCCCTCGGGGGGAGCATCCGGCAGGGTGAGGTCGGCGAAGGCCTCGTTCTTGATTGTGTTATCGAGGGAGGGATCGCCCGTGCTATGCGCCAGTGAAACCTTGGTGATGCGTCCTGAGGAATCAGCCCAGATGCGGACGGTGACATCGTTCATCACGGCGCTCCGGGTTTTTTTATTGGTTCGCAGCACATCAAGGACGCGGGATTTGACCTGCCCGGCATAGAAGCCGAATTTGCTCCCGCCTCCGCCGTAACCGCCAATTCCATTGCCGCCTCCGCCTCCATTGCCAACGCCAAGCCCGGAAGCATCATTACCCTGAATGCTTGTTGCAATCGGCGCAGGAGCTGGTTCCGGCGCCTTTTCGGGCGGCTTTTCGGTATCCTCTTTCTGAAATTTTTCCTCCTTGGGAGGTTCAATCTTTGGTGGCGGCGGCGGCGGAGGGGGAGGTGGCGGAGGAGGAAGCGAGATCATGTGGATTTCCTCTTTCTTGGAAGGGCCGCTGTCATCGTCGCTGTGATGGAAGAGGAAGAAGGCCACCAGCCCAAGCACCACCACGCCCCCGCCGATGAGCGGAAGCGGGAGTTTTTTCTTGGAACTGTTTTTGGTGGCAACCATGAGGAATATAAAACGGGGTAACGGTTACTGTTTTTTCTGAGTGGCCAGGCCGACCTTCTCGATACTCAGTCTGCCGATGACATCGAGCACATCCATGATTCCTTGGTATTGGGTGGCGCTATCACCGCGCACAATGACGGGCGAATCGGGGCTGGAGGCCTTGATCTCGCCGAGCTTCTGTTCCAGTTCGGCCAGCGAGACAGGCAGGGTATTGAGGAAAATCGCCCCTTCGTTGTTAACGGAGACGGCCTGGGTCTTGGGGCCGCCCATATTCGGCGAGGAGCTTCCCTTGGGGAGATTGACCTTGATCGCCTGCGCGCCCGCCGTTGTCATGATGATGAAGATCAGCAGCAGCACGAGGTAGAGATCCACCATCGGCGTGACATTGATGTCGGCTATTGCTTCTCCTTCAGAGTCGGCTTTCATGGCAATTCAATCGGGGCTAGAATCTTAGTGCTGAGCGCGATCGCGGTAGGCCACCTCGGAATAATGCTCGGCCATCTTGGTGATGAACTCCTCGAGGAAGAGGTGGAGATCGGTCGTGATCTCCTTCACCTGCATACTGAGGTAGTTGTAGCCGAAAAGCGCCGGGATCGCGACGATCAGACCGCAGACTGTTGCAAGCAACGCGGCGGCAATACCGGGAGCAATGGCGTTGATATCGACCTCGCCCAGCATGGCGATTTCACCGAAGGTGATCATCACGCCGATGATGGTGCCGAGCAGTCCGACATAAGGACCGCCGGCGATACAAATGGTGAGCAGCACCATACTGCTATTCAGCCGAACAGTCTCACGGGTGATCTGGGCATCGATAGCAGACTTGATCGCGTCAACGGCGTGGGAGTTGAGCCCCTTTCCCTTGCCGCCGCGCTTGCGGATTTCCTCGCAGCCGAGGTGATAGACTCGGTAGATCGGCGAAGCATGAATGAATTCGATATGAGTGGGATCTGCTCGACCTCCGAGGGAGGCGATTTTCTCAGGGTCGTTGGTATCCAGCTCGGTGATGTTTCCGGCAAGGTGATGCCACTCGTTGACAAATTCCTTTGAGCCCCGTGAGAGTCCCTTGATGTAATTGAACTTGGAGATCATCACGATCCAGCTGATGGCCGACATGATGGCAAGAATGCCGATCACAACCCAGGCATCAATGGTCACCGAGCGTATCAGGAAGCCGAAGATACCGAGATTGTCGAGCAGGCTGACGGAGGCAGGCTCCTCCTTCCCCATCGCAAAGAGCTTGGCATTTTGCTGTCCCTGGCCGAGAGCGGCGAGTTTGATGAATCCAGGAGTGCGGGCAACCTTGGAAATTTCCAACTCGTCGAGTTCCCCGGCAAACCCCGGCTTGCCGTCACCATCACCACCGATAAATGCCTCTCCATTGATGGAGGGAAGCGGCACGGGCAAGTTAGCCACTGCGGCACCCTCAACATACAGGGTCGTACGGGCACCATCGGAAACAACAGCCAGATGCTTCCAGGAACCTGCGGCAAGCGGGGTCACTGGCGCCGTGCGCTGAGTGCCGGAGGCACTCGTGATCTCCAGGAAGGGGACGCCACCATCGAGACCGATACGCAGGGCATTCACTCCATCCTTGCGGCTATAGATTGCCGTATTTGGTGTGAGAGCGGTCGGCTTCACCCAGGCCATC
>Ga0302320_10016606_pt1 | contig 15019 bp, 14 predicted proteins | sample Bog_T0_3_FD_202130 | JGI IMG/M metagenome (GOLD analysis project Ga0302320, IMG submission 202130) | Peat permafrost microbial communities from Stordalen Mire near Abisko, Sweden - Bog_T0_3 | ecosystem: Environmental > Terrestrial > Soil > Wetlands > Peat | place: Sweden: Abisko, Stordalen Mire... | reverse complement strand
CGAAACATACCTTGGCCATGACGATTAATCCATCAACAACAAGCAATCTATCTGTTACAGGAAGCGGCTCCATGATTGCAGGGGTAAGTACTGTTGTAACGATTACAGCCGTTGACACCTATGGTAATACGGTGACAACTTATGCAGGTGCAAAGACATTGATATTTTCAGGGGCGGATATTTCGCCTAACGGTAGCGCTCCAACAGCAGTTGATAGTTCAACCGCTAAAGATGTTTTTGGCGCCAATACGGTTTTGACTTTTACTAAAGGTGTGGCTACAAGTTCAGTCTCTCTCTATACTGCTGAAACAGCATCAGTTAATGTGACGGACGGAACCATTGCTTCAGGGGCAAATGGTTTATCCGTAGTAGTTTCTCCAGCCAATGCAAGTTCTTTAGGTGTTGCAGGAAGTACGATAATAAGCGATGGCCAGAGCAATGCATTAACCATTACAGCTTTTGATCCCTATGGCAATACAGCGACAGGTTATACAGGAAATAAATCATTAATCTTTTCTGGGGCTAGTGTATCTCCTAATAATAATGCCCCAACAGCAACAGATAATACGGGTACTAGTATTCCATTTGGGGGCAGTACAGCGGTAAGCTTCAGCAGTGGTGTGGGAATTAGCACTGCTACTCTCTACACTGTTGAAACAGCAAATATAAATGTGACCGATGGAACCATCAGTGCCACCTCCTTGCCTGTTACGGTCTTGCCAAGCCCAGCAACTTATTTAGCAGTTACAGGAAACTCCTCGATGACTTCAGGAAGTTCAAATCAGTTAACAATTACAGCATATGATTCTTGGGGGAATACAGCAAAGGGGTATAGTGGAGTTATACCGCTAATATTTTCAGGAGCTACTCCGCCAGGCAATGGCAATGTGCCCACAGCAACGGATTATACGAATACTAATATTCCTTTTGGTAACAATACATCTCTAAACTTTAATGGTGGGGTGGGATCAAGTACAGTCGTTCTTTATACCCCAGAAACAGCAATTATTAATGTGACTGATGGAGCGATCAATGCTAATGGTCATACCTTAAACATAGCAGTCACCGTGCTTCCTAAAGCTAATCTGGTCTTAATCCCACAGCAAGTCACACAAGCAATTCAGGCGGGCAGTATTTCAGAACAGTTGATAGGTCTTCAGGATAATTATTTATCGGACCAAGCTGTTATCAATTTAAGAAGCAACTCACCCGTAGATTTGATCACTGCAACAGGCGCTGATGCTTCCCTGTCGATATAAATTACCCGATCAATTTGAAGAACGAATCAATGAAATCCTGCCGCAAAGGCCGGTAGGTATTTTTGAACCTAGGCAATTTCAGACCTTTCGAATAAATACACTCAAGATTAGTGTTGACGAAGCGAAGGCTATATTAGTTAAGAGAGAAGTGCATTTTGAAACAGTAAGCTTTTGTGCGTATGCCATTATTGTTCCCAAAGAGCAAGCAGGTGAGTTATTAAAGTCTGAACTTGTTACTGACGGCCTTTTGTATGCCCAAGGATTGCAGAGCCTATTGCCGGTGCTTGTTTTAGATCCTCGTCCTCATCAGCGTGTATTGGATTTGTGCGCAGCCCCTGGCAGTAAGACTTCTCAGATAGCCATGCATATGAATAATGAAGGGGCCCTGAAAGCTAATGAGCCGATACTTCAGAGGCTATATAGATTAAAATCTGTCTTGCAATTGACGGGAGCTAAGGCGCAAATTTCTTCAGTAGACGGCCGGCGTTTGAAAGAGCATAATGCTCTTTTTGATCGTATTTTGGTGGATGCTCCCTGCAGTTCTGAAGGTCGATTCGTCATCGATGAACCTAAAAGTTTTGCTTATTGGAGTACGCGTAAAATAAAAGAAATGTCACACAAGCAAAAGGGACTATTGCTTAATGCCAGTAGGCTTTTGGCTCCCGATGGAATTTTGGTATACGCCACGTGCACCTTTGCTCCGGAAGAGAACGAAGAAGTGGTGGATTGGTTTTTACGCAAGTGCGATGGTCGATTTGAACTTGCCCCAATCCAAATAGAAGGAGTCAAAACCTACCCAACATTGACTTGTTGGCAAAAACGGAGCTATGACCCACGTCTAGCTCAAGCGGCGCGAATTTTACCTGATGAGCGGATGGAAGGTTTTTTTATTGCTAAATTCACGAATTCTCACTATAAATAAGTATATGTATATAAGATATAGTCTATTATTGCTCGTATTTCTTGCGGCTGGACCAGCAGTTTGGGCACAAACTAGTCCCGCAGATGAAATCACCCTGGAAGCTAATGTCGTGCAGATTATCCTCAACGATGAGCATCGCGGCGGTGTGGATTGGGGAGCTATTGTTTCAGATTTTCACACTGTACCTTTGAAAAAAGATAATGATCCAGCATGGAGTGATAATAAATACCGATTGAGTTTTGGCACAGTTTCTCAGGATGATTATGCTGTATTGCTTGACGCTTTGGATACTGTGGGGCAGATGAGCCAGGTTCCCCAAACACCGATCAAGGCAATGGCCGGGACTCCGGCCAGTATTAGTTTTGATAAACAGAATGTCCGTGTTGATTTCTTATTGTCACGATTAAAGTCAGGTGATCTTTCTTTGCGCATTAATCCACATATCTCAGTTTCTGCCACTGAAATTTGGGATGGAGAAAAGATTCCCGCGTCAATATTGCTTGAGGCACAAACAAAGATGTTAATTGCCGATAATACGACGATAGTCATTGGCGGGCTTATGAAAGAAGAAGAAATTACTAAAACCCATAAATTCCCCTTGTTGGGGGATATTCCGATTGTGGGGCTAGTTTTTCGTAGCCAAGGCCGTTTGATGCAAAAGACAGAAACAGTTGTTTTTTTGACAGTTCGTACCAAGGCCGTTGATGCTCCTGAGGATGATAACTCGACATGATAGGTAGAATGTTTTTTTGTTTTTTGCTGCTCTTGACCTTGCATGGATGCGGGGGGAGACCTTCTGTGCCAACTAACCCGCCTTTGGGGATACCACTTTCGGAAGTTTGTGACCGCTATCATGTTACCTGGGAGTGGGATGGCGTTACCCAGGTTGTTATGTTGGAATATAAAGGGAATAAGTCTAAAGCACTCGTGGGAAGCTCAACGGTGCTTTTAGGACAGCAACAAATTACTTTAAGCGCACCCCTGCGCCGTGATCACAGTACGATTTATGTTCCGGAAGATTTTGAAGCCAAGGTTTTAGCGCCTTTTGGCGTGCCCCTGGAAGGATTGTCTCCGATTGAAAGCACTTCACGTGTGCATGTCATTGTCATTGACGCAGGGCATGGTGGTAAAGATCGAGGCACAATCGCCGGGTATGGTATCGATGAAAAAGAAGTGGTCCTAGATGTTGCCAAACGCTTGAGGGAATTATTAGAGGGGGCAGGCATTAGGGTCATCATGACCCGTGATACGGATGATTTTATATCCTTGCCTGAGCGCACTGTTATTGCTGCCCGCAGCAAAGCAGATCTTTTTGTTAGCGTGCATGTGAATTCTAATCCTGACCATGCTGTTAGCGGGTTACTGGTTTATTATCTCGATTCCCTCGAGCGGAAAGATTTTTATGAAGAGCAACGAAAGGAAAATGAGCGGACATTTTTACATTCCTTAATTGCAAAGGATTCACCAACGGTATTGGCCATTGTTACAGATATGATGGAATCTCTTAAGACATCCCAATCCCAACGGTTGGCGAAATTGATTATTCGGGAGGGACGTCAGGAGTCAGGGGTCAAGGTGCGCGGTGACGGCATTCGCCTTTGCCGATTCTTTGTGGTGCGCAATACTTTAATACCTGCTGTCTTGGTCGAAACAGGATTTTTGTCTAACCGTCAGGAACATAGCAAGTTAGGTTCACCGCTTTATCGTCAGAAATTAGCGGAAATCATTGCCAGGGGCGTATTGGATTATGCTAATGAATAATAATTCCGAGGATGCTATTGGCGTATTTGATTCTGGGTTGGGCGGCTTGACTGTAGTCAAAGAATTAAATCATCACCTTCCTAATGAGAAGATCGTGTATTTTGGTGACACTGCACGTGTACCTTATGGGACTAAATCTGCAGAAACAATCATCCGTTATTCTCGAGAAATCGTACGTGTTTTACTCAAGCATAAAGTAAAAATGGTCGTGGTGGCTTGCAACACGGCTTCTTCCTTGGCTTTGGATGTGTTAAAAAAGGAGTTCGATCTGCCAATCTTAGGAGTAATCGAGCCAGGTGCCAAAAAAGCGATTGAAGTGACCCGCAATAAAAGGGTCGGGATTATCGCTACTTCATCGACGATAAAGAGTGGCAAATATGCCAAGAAAATAGTACAATTAAATAAAAATATTGTTGTTTTTAGCCAATCGTGCCCTTTACTAGTCCCTTTGGTTGAGGAAGGTTGGTTTGATCATGAGGTGACATACAAGATAGCCCAGCAATATCTGGGTGATATGAAAAACAATAAAATTGATACACTCATTCTGGGCTGCACACATTACCCATTACTTAAACAAGTTTTGCACAATGTCATGGGGCCTAAGGTCCAATTGGTAGACTCAGCTCAGGAAGTAGCTTTGCAGGTGAGGGAATTATTGATTAAGACAAAGAGATTACGTACCCGCTTAGGCCCTTGTCAGCATACGTATATAGTCAGTGATGAACCGGAGCAATTTAAGCGCCTCGCGATGCAGTTTTTGGGTGGGGGTGTTAAGAATGTCAGGAGACATGTCTATGTTTGAAGTATCAGTCCGTGACCACATAGCGTCAGCGCATCAATTACATGGCTATGACGGGCCTTGCAAAGATATGCATGGGCATACGTGGAAAATTGAAATGGTCGTTTGCGGCAATGATTTAGATGCAGTGGGCCTCTTGGTGGATTTCAAAATTCTTAAAGCCAAACTTAAAGAAGTTATTATGCCATTGGACCATGTGGTTCTCAATGATCTCCCAGTTTTTAAGGGAATTAATCCTTCAACGGAAAATTTGGCGCGTCACATCTACCGTGCCCTTAGGACTAACTGTGCACCTTTAAGTTTAAAGCATGTTGAAGTTTGGGAATCTGATACAGCGAGTGTTGTTTATTATGAATAATGGTGTCATTGCGAGGAGCGAAGTGACGAAGCAATCTTTTAAAAAAGCTATTGTTTTATTATCGGGAGGCTTGGACTCTTCAACGACCCTATATTACGCGATGACTCAAGGATATGAATCTCATTGCCTGGTTTTTGATTATGGCCAAAAGCATAAAAAAGAAATCATTCAGGCAAAAGCTGTGGCGCGCGTGGCTGCATGCCAATCTTATTGCGTAAAGATCTCTCTGCCATGGAAAGGTTCGGCGCTTTTAGATAATAAGATATCCGTTCCTCAGGGCCGGGCTTTGAATGCCAAAGGCATCCCAGTCACCTATGTACCTGGACGGAACATTATATTTTTAAGTTTTGCAGCATCCTTTGCCGAGGCTATTGGGGCCAAGACGATTTTTATTGGGGCTAATGCGGTGGATTACTCCGGCTATCCTGATTGTCGTCCGGCATTTATAAAATCTTACCAGGCTATGTTATCCAAAGGATTGAAAACTTCGGTTGAAGGTAAAAGCATTAAAGTCGAAACTCCATTAATTCATTTAAGCAAAGCCCAGATTGTAAAATTAGCCATTAAATTAAAAGTGCCTTTGCAGCTCACCTGGTCATGTTATAACGGAAAATCCCGACCCTGTGGCGTATGCGATAGCTGTAGACTTCGGGCCCAAGGTTTTGCGCAAGCTAAGATTCAAGATAGTGCATTAGCGCATGGCCGTGAGTAAAGAACTACTATTCCCCACACGGAATATTTCCGCCGTCTGCAAGGCTTTACAACAAATCTGTTTTATAGCAGCACTTGTATAGGAACAGATTTGTTGTAAAGCCTTGCAGACATCTGGCGGAGAATTCCTGAATGTGTGGGGAACAGTAGTTCTTTACTCACAGCCAAGCAAGTTTAATGCTTAATAAATATTATGAATGCAAAAATTTTAGAAATATTTCACTCAATCCAAGGCGAGGGCAGGTATGCGGGTGTGCCGCAGGTATTTGTGCGCTTGTTTGAATGCAATATGCATTGTGTCTGGTGTGATACACCGGGGTCAATTGGCGATGGGAAGCGTGAATATAAAGAGATGAGCCTTGAGGATGTTGTGGCGCAGGTCAATGACAACTTTGACAATGCTCATTCTGTCAGCATCACCGGTGGGGAGCCTTTATTGCAGAAGGATTTTCTTAAAAGCTTATGTCACGACCTTCATCGGGAAGGCAAGAAGATTTATTTAGATACCAACGGCACCTTGCCTGAGGCGCTTGCGGAAATCATCAACGGTATTGATATCATCGCCATGGATATCAAATTGCCTTCATCAACTAAACAAAGATCATTTTGGGCAGAGCACAAGGAATTTTTGCAGATTGCCCGGCGAAAAGAAGTTTTTATAAAAGCCGTTATTTCTTTGGATACTAAGAAGGAAGATATTATCAAGGCCGCTAAATTGGTGGCTGCTATTGACCCGGAAATTTTATTTATCCTGCAGCCTAATTATTTAGATATGAAAAAGGGCATTATTGAGGATTGTGTTGGCTATCAAAAATCATGTGCAAAAATCCTTAAAGACGTTAGAATACTGCCTCAAGTGCATAAATTTATGAAAATACGTTGAGGGGAATATGTCAAAAGCTAGCTCCTATGAAGGTCGTCAAAAAGATATTCGCAAATTAAAACTGTCAGATATTGAAGTCTGGAAGAATCAGTATTCCGATCGCGATTATATCGTGGATTTAGAAATTCCAGAATTTACCTGCATATGTCCAAAAACAGGCTTACCTGATTTTGCTCTTATTAAAGTTAGTTACAAGCCTGCGCAAGTTTGTTTAGAATTAAAATCTTTAAAAATGTATCTTGTTGAATTTCGGCAGATCGGGATTTTTCATGAGCATTTGGTCAATAAGCTCTTGGATGATTTTGTTCGAGCGAGTGATCCAAGGTGGATGCGCGTGGAAGTGATTATGAATCCGCGCGGGGGCATTGGGACAACTGTAACGGCTGAATATTTACAAAAGGATAATCAATGAAACGGCATGACGGGCGTAAGCCTAATCAATTGCGGGCTATAAAAATCACAAAGAACTATATGAAAAATGCGGAAGGATCTTGCTTGATTGAATTTGGTGATACCAAGGTTATTTGTTCGGCTTCAGTTGAAGAGGGAGTTCCGTCATTTATGAAAGGTTCGGGCAAGGGATGGGTTACAGCTGAGTATGGCATGTTGCCCCGCTCTTGTACTAGCCGTATCCGTCGTGAAAAAACATCTGGACGCACCGAAGAGATTCAGCGCCTGGTAGGACGAAGTTTGCGTTCAGTGGTTGATATGGAAAAGCTAGGTGAACGCACCATCCGTATTGATTGTGATGTGCTGCAAGGTGATGGAGGGACGCGCACGGCTTCAATCACAGGAGGCTTCATAGCTTTGGCAGATGCTATTTTATGGATGAAAAAGCAGAAAATGATCGATACAGTGCCCATCAAGGATTATGTTGCGGCGATCAGTGTCGGGGTCTGGCAGGGAACAAGTGTTTTGGATTTGAATTATATTGAAGATTCTAAGGCTGATGTAGATATGAACGTGGTGATGCACGGCAGCGGTGAGTTTGTCGAGGTGCAGGGAACGGGCGAAGGTGGCACATTCTCTGAAACCCAAATGAAAGATTTATTGGCCTTGGCTCGTAAAGGGATTAAGGAACTTTTGAGTTTACAAAAAAAGAATCTACCTACCCTAAAGGTTAAGTAATTGTTTATGAAAGAATTGATTGTTGCATCGCGCAATAAAGGTAAGGTGGGCGAGATCAAAGAATTATTGGCTGATCTCCCTTATAGAGTCACCTCACTGTTAGAGTATCCTGATCTGCCGGAGGTTATTGAGGATGGTAAGACCTATCAAGCTAATGCGTTAAAAAAAGCCCGGGAGATAGCTTTAGCAACGGGTAAGATGACCATGTCTGATGATTCTGGTATCGAAGTTAAAGCCTTAGGCAATGCTCCTGGTATTTATTCCGCCCGATTTGCAGGTGAAGGAGCTAGTGAAAAAGCCCGAAATAAAAAATTATTTGCTATGCTTAAAGATGTGCCTATCCGCAAACGCCAGGCGCGGTATCGCTGTGTCATTGCCTTGGTTGATGCCAAAGGCAGAGAGCTGGGTATGGTGCAGGGCACTTGTGGCGGTTTTATAGCACTTAAAGAAATGGGTGAAAATGGCTTCGGCTTTGATCCCCTATTCTTGCTTAAACGTTATAATAAGACATTTGGCCAACTACCCTCGTCATTAAAAGCCAAAATCTCCCACCGCGCCCGAGCGCTTAAGAAATTCCGTCGTTTGTTAGATCAGTTATAGGGCAAGGAATATTTATTGCTATTGCCAGAGATTCTTTAAAAGGGTATTGATGACCTGAGGTACCGATATTTTCTTGCCAAATTTTGGGCTTGAAATTTTATCGTAGATGTGGATGTTAAGGCTTTTAAGCACATCATGAGCAATGGCCGGCACATTGCTTGAACTTAAATCGATGGTCACATACAAATCACAGATTTGATCAAAATTTACCCACCCTTGGCCCAAGAGTACAACGGTTGGGCCTTTAAGTCGCAAATTATCAGTATTCATCCGCTGGTGATCAATAGTGAAATTTGCTTCTACATCAGTGATCACTACCTTGCCCATATCCATAGCATCATTGAGAATGTCTAATAACCCTTTAAACAAATTAAATTCGCCAAGGTATCCGTCTCGAATGGATAGGGAACCGGTAGCATGTAAATTATCTTTAAAATTGGCAACGGTGCCGTGAGCTAGAGTCGTAAAAAAGAATTTACCGTTAAGCTCATCCATTTTAAAAGGAGAATCCATTTTAAATTGGTGAAGATCAGCCTTGTCAATATTAAGAGCCAAATCGTAGGGCAAACTTTTGTTTAATAAGTTCAAAGAGCCTACCGCATGCACAATACCGCCATAGAATTTCCCATCAAATGTTAAATTCTTTATATTCCCTTGTTCTTGATCGAAGTTGATCTTTAAGTCGTTAAGTGTATAGCCTTTAAGGCGTATCGTTGGGCTCGAAATTGTCGCTGTGAGGGTGTAGTCCTTTAATTTTAAGCTGGTTCCTTCGAGATCACTTGTTACGCTTATTATTCCCCTGGGGTTCAATGATTGAAAAACCCTTTTCTGATTAACGGGAAGGTTATTGATAAGATCTTCCAGAAGTATTGATGCGTTGGTGTTGATGTCAAAGACCGGTTCATCGCTTTCCAGTTGGGAAATACTTCCTGTACTGTTAAATGTCGCGTTTAAATATTTGCCAGTGAGGCTATTAATAGTGATGGTATTTTTATCTTTTACAAGATTAGTATTTAGCTCAAAATTAGGTCCGTCAATGGTGGTGATGATTTTAGGGTTCTTGAAATTGTGTAGACTGCCAAAGGATGAGTAATGTTTCCCTTGGTAAGTAGCCGTGAAATCACGCCACTTAAGAAAATTGGGAGTGATCTCAATAATGCCGGTGATATTATTAATTTGTTGGTGAAATTTGCTACTAGAAACACTAACATCTTTGACAGAGGCTACTCCCAGAACCTTTGCTTGCTCCGGGTTTTCCAACAATCCTTCGAATTTAATTTTAACACGACTCTTACCATTGAAGGTTAGGCCATATTTTTTAATTATTTGAGGGGCAAGTTCTTGAATACTTGCTAAATTAAAATCATCAGCATCTGCGATGATGCTCAGATAAGGATTCTTAAAGTCTTTAATAGTGCCACTAATGCTGACGTTGGTATCTAGGATATTAATAGAAAGGGCATTAATCGTAGCTTCATCATTTTTGAAATCAGCATCTAATTCAACATTATCAAGTGATGGGAAGGGCAGGAATCCTTGAAGATGGGCATCAGAAAAAGTAACAGAACCTTTATAGGTTGTATCTTGAGGGGAGTCTAAAGGGATGCGTAGTGCTAATTCAAGCTGTGGATCTGCTTGGATAGACTTGCGATGATCTAAAACAAGTTTACCTTGGGTAGCATTAAGAGTAGAGGATATTTTTATAATATCGTCATTAAGATTGAACAAAAATTTATCTGTTTTTAATAAAGATGAGGAAAAGCTGTTTTTTCCAATAATCATCCGCATTGTTTCGAGGGAAAGTTTTGTGTTTAAGGTTATATTTTTTTGATCCAAAATTTCCAGTTGGGCATTTTCAAGAAGTAAGTGATGGCTGACTAAATTGAAGCCGTCAGAAGTTTTTTCATCAAATTCAAAATTCCGAGCTTGTACATCCCCTTCTAGAGAAACATTGTTTTCGTCCTTCATGCGCATGATTAACGATTTTAGGTCAATATCACCTTGTAGGCGTTGATGTGGCCATTGTATCAAAAGACCTTGAGTAACAATATTCCCAATATATTGAATGCCGTCGTGATCTTTCTTTATTTGGATGTTATCCAAGTAAACTTTATTAGCCTGCATTTGGCGATCATTTAAATTGACTGAAATATTTTGTCCGTTAAGTGCACCGCTAAAAGTGGCACCTTGTGAGGAGTATTCAAAATTATTGACTGTTGTTTGCACGTTCCCACTGGCAGAAAGCCCGGGCACGAGGGTCTGCATATTATTTAATTCAAACTGGCCGTGTGCTGTAAAATTGCCGTTCAGGTACTGGGCATCCAGACCTTGAATTTGAATATCACCCTTAAAACGCTGATTCAGGCTGGTGATATCAAAATTATTCATCAGCACATCACCGCCTGCTGAGAGTTTGTCTTGAGAACGACTAATATCTAGATTGATTTCTTTAATGATCCCGCTTTTTAAATGAAGATCAGGGGTATTAATTAAAGATAAATATGATGCCGTGTCGATATTTTTAAGATGAATATGAGCTTGGGTATTCTGGGAGATGGGTTGATAAAAAACAGTTGCTGCTAACAATCCATCACCTTTTGGGATATCTGCGGTGAAATCATAACTGATCCCTCTGTAAGAAAGAGAAAGTTTTAAGTTAACATTATCAAAAAATTCGCTCCATTGTCGCTGGTTTGAATCATCTTCCACTAAGAATTTTCCATTGCTGATTGCAACACCTCCCCATGCAATTTGAACAGGCGCATGTTGGTTGGGTAACGCCGGTGTTGGTTCTGGGGGTGTTTGAGTTTGGGAAGCCAAGATATCACTAAAATTCCAGCTTGTGTCAGTCGTCCTTATTAAATTAACAGAGGGAGAGCGTATGGTAATAAAAGGAATGGTAATCCTAGGATGTTTGAATCCTGGGAAAAAAATAATCCCAAAAGACACCTGGTCGGCCTGGGCAAAAACGCTGTTGGAGGAACCTTTTTCATAAATTTTAATCCTATCGATAATAAAACCTTTGACCCAGCTAAAACGTATGCTGCCCATTTCTACTTTTCGTTTAAGAGAATTTTCGAGGCGTTCTACCGCAATTTTCTTAATTAACCGAGGGAATACAACACGATTAATGTAAGTCGTAAGGGCGGCCATAAAAAACAACACGGCACAGAGGGAAATGAGGATATTTCTAATCTTCATAAGATTTTTATTATACACCGGATAATTTTGATTTCAATCATAAGCCGTGCTATACTAAACGACTTTTACGGGGAGTAGCGCAGTTGGCTAGCGCGCTTGCTTTGGGAGCAAGAGGTCCAGGGTTCGAATCCCTGCTTCCCGATTTTTTTAAATCCTGCTGTAACCGTTCAAATGTTTATCAAGCGCGACCATACCAAACTGATTTGTGACGTAGGGGAAATCACCGGTCTTTTTCATGATGCCCCCAACATGGAAGATTTTTTGCAAAAGATCACAGTCATGGTCACCCGCCATATGGAATGTGAAGTTTGTTCAATTTACCTTTACTATGCTGACAAGCAGGAACTGATACTTAAAGCCACCAAAGGGCTAAATCCAATTTCAATTAATAAAGTTAAAATGAAAATTGGTGAAGGTCTCACGGGTATGTCGTTGAAAGAAAAGCGACCTATCTGTGAAGGGCAGGTCAAGAATAATCCTAATTTTCGGTACTTCCCAGGTATTGGCGAAGAAAGGTTTGAATCCTTTTTAGCAGTTCCTATATTACGGGGGAGCGTTGAAATCGGTGTTATGGTTATTCAAAGTTTGAAGAAAGATTATTTTTCCTCGGAAGATATCCAAGTCTTTCGAGCCATTACGACCCAATTAGCGGCAACGATCGAAACAGCCCGCCTTTTGATAACCTTGAACGATAAGAATGAAAAGACATCTGCCCCTGTGCCGCATGATTTAAAGTTTATCCAAGGCCGATGTGGTTCAGAAGGGGTTGCTTTTGCCACAACGATGATAGTCAATGAATCTTTGATAGACATGCAGCAGTATGTTGCCGCTGGTGGGAAACACTATAGTGAAGTAGACCTGCACAGGGCCATGGAAGTTACTGAGCGTCAGCTAGAGATGATGCAAGTCAAGCTGGAGGCGACATTGCCGGATATGACGGCCTTGATTTTCACAGCTCAAATCTTAATGCTCAAAGATAAAGGGTTTACTGATTCTGTTTTTTCTTTGATCCAGGGAGGTATTAATCCGCCTCAAGCCATTGTTGAGGTGGTGAGCGATTATGTGTCGAAATTTAGCAAGATAGAAGATTCGTATCTGCGTGAAAAAATATATGATGTTAAGGATGTGGGGCGAAGGCTTCTTGAGAATTTGACCGGCTTTGCAGAGATGCAAGGAGATTTTAAAGATAAGATCGTAATTGCCAGGGAACTTTTCCCATCAGATGCATTAAAACTATTTTCTCAGAAAATCAAAGGCATTATCCTTTTAAGCGGAGGAGCCACTTCTCACGTGGCTATTTTGGCCAGGTCTTTAAATATCCCGTTGGTAGTTACTAATGAATTGGCCCTTTTATCGTTGGATCCGACCACTGATGTGCTTTTAGATGCGTATGTGGGCAATATTTATATTAACCCGGACGCCTTGGTTAAGGGCAAGGTTTTACAGCGAGAAGAATTAAATCGCAATATCGGCAGCTTAAAAAAGATGATCCAAGATCATCCGCAAACCAGCGATGGTATTGCGGTTAAGCTCATGGCCAATATCAATCTTTTGGGAGACCTCAAAGCGGCTAATGAATTTAAAGCAGATGGTGTTGGGTTATACCGTACAGAGTTTCCTTTTATGATTCGAAGTAATTTTCCTTCGGAAGAGGAACAATTCTTGATTTATCGCCGACTAGTTGAAGGAATGCCAGGTAAAGAAATCACTTTGCGGACTTTGGATATTGGTGGAGATAAAATCCTTTCTTATTCAAATTACGGTAAAGAAGATAATCCTTTTTTGGGGTTAAGATCGATACGTTTGTCTTTAAAACACCTTGATGTATTTGTGGCTCAGTTGAGGGCGATCTTGCGTTCCGGAGCAGGCAAGCGCATCCGTATTCTTTTTCCAATGATTTCATCGATGGATGAGTTTCTTCAAGCGAAAAATGTTGTCCAGGAATGTATTCATCAATTGAAAAAGGAACGCAAAGAATTTATTGAAAATCCTCCGTTGGGCGTAATGGTTGAGTTACCATCCATTGTGGAAATTATTGATGAAATGGCCCAAGAAGCGGATTTTTTCTCCATTGGGACGAATGATTTGATCCAATATATGCTGGCGGTTGATCGCACAAATGATAGAGTGGCGCAATTGTACCTGCCACATCATCCTTCTGTTTTACGCGCATTAAAGAAAATTGTGGACGCTGGATTAAAACATGGCAAGGAAGTTTCTATTTGTGGAGATATGGCAAATGACCCTAAATATTTAAGCCTTCTATTAGGTTTGGGGATCAGGTGTTTTAGTATGGATGCACGTTATTTGCCACGTATGCATGAACGACTACGGCAATTGTCCATTAAAGATTGCGAGAAATTGATTCAGGAAGTCTTGGCGCAAAGCCAGATCAGCCGAATCATGCAAATCCTGGAACGTGTTCAATCCCCGATGTGATTTTAATATTTATAAATGGGAGTTGGTATGAATAAAGAAAAATGTATCATGATGATGGCGATGATTGTTTTTTTATTTTCAGGTTGTGCTACTTTGAAAGAAAAATTCCCATTGGATGTTGATCAAACCGCACAGTCATTCTTTGATGATTTACAACGATCAAACTATCAAGAGGCATATAGCCTTTTGGCAAAGGGGCTTTCGCAGAGGGTGTCCTATGATCAGTTTGAACAATTTATGCAGACTATCCGGTCACAGTGGGGAAGACTTGAGTCCGACGACACCGAGCTAATGCCTTTCCATCGCAGGAATGGGGAAGAGAATTTTATTCCTTTGAATGTGGTTCCGGCACAGATAAAACGCTATATTTTTGACGTTAAATTTGACAATGCCGAGATGAATTTTGACCTGACACTAGCCCCTGAAGGGGGTAAATATAAGATTATTTGGTTTTCTGTTTGGGGCAGCAGTATTTATTTAACGCCCCAAGTGCAAGAAAAAATTGAGCAGTTATTTTCAAACCCAGATAATTCCGGTCAGTAAGGATCTGCATCGCGTAAGTCTTCTCTGTCAAAGAGTGGGGTATCGCTTTGAAGGGTAAGCTAAGTACAAAACTGGACTTTTCCGAGGAATTCTGATATAAATTAGGACTTATAAATACCACTTAAGGCTCAATTTGTCTTTAGTGAAGATAGATTTTGTCCCTGTAGCTCAGTTGGATTAGAGCAACAGCCTTCTAAGCTGTGGGTCGCACGTTCGATTCGTGCCAGGGACGTGTTATATTTTAATTGTTTTAAAATAGATTTTTTGTTAATGTAGTGCCTCATTTCATGGTGGGTGTAGCTCAGTTGGTTAGAGCGGAAGATTGTGGATCTTCAGGTCGGGGGTTCAAGTCCCCTCACTCACCCCATTTAGTATCAAAAGTTGTAAAACATAGTAATACCAGTAAGTTAAGAGA
>Ga0302320_10016605_pt1 | contig 15019 bp, 15 predicted proteins | sample Bog_T0_3_FD_202130 | JGI IMG/M metagenome (GOLD analysis project Ga0302320, IMG submission 202130) | Peat permafrost microbial communities from Stordalen Mire near Abisko, Sweden - Bog_T0_3 | ecosystem: Environmental > Terrestrial > Soil > Wetlands > Peat | place: Sweden: Abisko, Stordalen Mire... | reverse complement strand
TTTGGGTAGGAGTGAACTGCGAGCCCACCCTTCGCAGAAAAAAGCGAAGGATAGGGCACCCGTCGTCGTATAGTGGCTTTGGGTTTCAGGCTCGCAAAAAGGGAGAAGCAACGGGATGGATCGAGCGGCATGTTTGAAGCGGTGGCAGGCGGGTAGTGCGGCGGGAGTGCCCATCGTGGGTTGTGGCGCGGGCACGGGGATTTCCGCAAAGTGTGCCGAGGCGGCGGACGCGGACCTGATCATCATCTACAACTCCGGCCGTTACCGCATGGCGGGACGAGGATCGCTGGCTGGTCTGATGCCCTACGGGGATGCGAACGCCATTGTTGTGGAGATGGCGCGCGAGGTTCTGCCCATCGTTCGCAAGACGCCGGTGCTGGCGGGCGTGTGCGGGACGGATCCTTTTCGCATGATGGATGTGTTTCTTCGCGACCTGAAACAGATGGGTTTTTCCGGAGTGCAGAATTTTCCGACGGTAGGGCTGATCGATGGGATCTTTCGCGAGAATCTGGAAGAGACCGGGATGGGCTACGCCGTGGAAGTGGAGATGATTGCGCAGGCGCACGCGCTGGACTTGATCACCTGTCCGTATGTGTTTAACGAGGACGATGCGAGGGCGATGGCGAAGGCAGGCGCAGACCTTTTGATTGCGCACATGGGATTGACGACGAGCGGGACGATCGGCGCGAAGACGGCGCTGACTCTCGACCAGGCTGTGGAGCGGATTCAGGCCATTCGGGAGGCGGCAATTTCTGTCCGGCCGGAGATTCTGGTGCTTTGCCATGGTGGTCCGATTGCGGAGCCGGAGGATGTTGCGTACGTCCTTGCCCGGACCAAAGGCGTATCAGGATTCTTTGGCGCGTCGAGCATTGAGCGGCTGCCCACCGAGCGCGCGATCACCGAGCAGGTAAAGAGTTTCAAGCATCTGAAGATCGAAACAGAACACCGCTAAAGGAGCAGCCATGGCAAAGCTCGCAGGTCGCCGTTTTGTGACACCCGCCTCCGTGGAGACGCAGGTGTTTGATTGGGGAACGATCAAGTGGCTGAGCGAACCGCGCGTGACCGGCACGGAGCTCTTCACGATGGGCGTGGTGCTGCTGCAACCGGGGAAAGGCCATGCGCGGCACAACCATCCGGGGACGGAAGAGATTCTGTATGTCGTCTCCGGGCAGGGCCGTCAGATGATCGATATCGACGGGGAGGAGTGGGAACCGATCGGCGCGGGTGACATGATTCACATTCCCGCGGACATCTACCACTCGACGGTGAACACGGGGTGGGAACCGCTGAAACTGGTGGCAGTGTATTCGCCGCCAGGGCCTGAGGCGCTTTTGCGTGCAATGCCGGAGTGCCGGGTTGTGGCCCCGGACGAACTGCCGGAAGGTTGAAGCGATGATGCCCAAAACTGTTGCGCTGATCGGCACGTTCGACACCAAGGGCGAAGAGTTCTCGTTCCTGCGAGAGCGGATTGAGAGCGCTGGCCTGCGAACGCTGACGATCGATGCAGGCGTGTTGGGGGATCCGCAGTTTCGGACCGACGTTTCGCGCGAAGAGGTGGCGACTGCGGCGAACGAAAGCCTCTCCGCGCTGAGAACGGAGAGAGATCGCGGGCGAAGCGTGACCGCGATGGCGGCGGGGGCGAAGGTGATTCTCGCGCGGCTTTTTGAACAAGGTGCGATTCATGGAGTGGTTTCGCTGGGCGGGTCCGCAGGCACGGCCATTGCGACCACGGCGATGCGTGCGCTGCCCATTGGCGTTCCGAAGTTGATGGTTTCGACCGTGGCTGCGGGCGATGTGAAGCAGTACGTGGGCACGAGCGACCTTTGCATGATGCCTTCGGTGCTTGACATCGCGGGATTGAATCGCGTTTCGCGCCGGATTATCAGCAATGCCGCGGGGGCGATTTGCGGCATGGTGACCATGGAGCCGGCAAACGCACAGGATGAGAAACCTGCGATTGCGGCAACCATGTTTGGCGTGACCACGCCTTGCGTGACGGCGGCACGGCACATCCTGGAGCAAAAGGGCTACGAGATTCTGGTGTTTCACGCGACAGGCGCCGGCGGCCAGGCGATGGAACAGTTGATCGACGATGGCGCATTTCAAGCCGTGCTCGACCTGACGACCACGGAGCTGGCCGACGAGCTGGTGGGCGGCGTGTTCAGCGCGGGGCCGCACCGGCTGGAGGCGGCTGGACGCAAGGGGATTCCGCAGGTGGTGTGCCCGGGGGCGATCGACATGGTGAATTTCGGGCCTGTGGACACGGTGCCGGCTCAGTTCAAGGGGCGCAATCTGTACATCCACAACCCCGGCGTCACCCTGATGCGAACGACGCCGGAAGAGTGCGCGGAGATTGGACGCAGAACGGCGGAGAGGCTGAACCGCGCAACCGGTCCTGTGACCGTGCTGATTCCACTGCGAGGCGTGTCGGCGATTGACAAAGTTGGAGGGCCGTTTTATTCGCCGGAGGCGCTTGAGGCCTATCGTCGCGCGTTGAAGGCGGTGTTAAGTCCGGCTGTCCGGCTGGTTGAACTTGACGCGCACATCAACGATGAGGAATTTGCGGTGGCGGCGGCGGAGGCGTTAGAGAAGGGATTGGAAGACAGGGAACAGGGATCAGGGATCAGAAGAACTTTGGGATTGAGTGAATTGGGTAACCTACCCTTTTCAAGGGAATGAACGGATGAAAAAGGCACGAGGGGTAGTTGGTTCTTTCCCAGGTCCCCAAAAGCTAGGGACCTGGGGGCACCCGGACTTATATCGGGAGCGAACGGACATACCCAGGTTTTTTGTTGGGTTGACTTGAAACGTTTGGTGCTTGTCGCGCACTATCTCTGAAGGCAGGTTGTGGCCGATCGAAGGATTTTCTGGTTTGCCGCGCACTGGCCTATTCGATTCCTATTGGAGGTTTTTTCATGTTTTCCCGCTTCCCCCGTTTCCTGCTTTCGTTTCTGCTCGTTCTGCCTGCCAGCGTGTACGCCGGCGACTACACCTATCAACAAACCACGCAGGTCACCGGCGGCTCGCTGCTGCACATGATGAAATCCGTCGGCATGTTCAGCTCGCAGGCGCGCCAGTTTGACAAGCCGGTTGTGTCTTCGATCTACCTGAAAGGCAATCGGCTGGCGAACGTGTCGCCGGAGAGCATTGAGATCATCGATCTGGACAACGAAACGATCACGCATGTCGACGTGCAGAAGAAGACCTACACGGTGATGACCTTTGCGCAGATGAAGCAGGCGGCGGAAAACGCGCGCGAGCAGATGGAGAAGGAGGCGGCGAAACAGCCCAAGCAAACGGCGCCCGCGCCCAATCCCGATGCGCAGAATGTGAAGATGAGCTTCGATGCGAAGGTGCGCAATACCGGCGTTCGGAAAGAGATCAGCGGTCTCGACAGCGGTGAAGCGATCCTGACGTTGACGATGAAGGCGACGGATACGCAGACGCAGCAGTCGGGCAGCATGGCCATTACCAACGACATGTGGATGGTGCCGTCGATCCCCGGCTACGAACAGATACGCGACTTCTACATGCGCTTTGGCGCCAAGATGGCGGACTCGACCGTTGCGCTCGGCTTCGACTTCAAGAAGATGCTGGCGCAGAACCCGGCGGCTGGGTTTGCGGTGGATGACATGGCCAGCGAGATGCAGAAGCTGAAGGGCGTTCCGATTATGCAGGTGATGCGCGTGGGGACGACGGCGAACGGGCAACCGCTGCCCGCCGCTTCCGAGGCGCCGCTGCCTGCGGATGCCAGCCCGGCAGCTCCTACCGCAGGACAAGTTGCGAAAAGCGCGATGGGTTCCATGTTCTCGAGCCACTTTGGCGGGTTCGGCAAAAAGAAGGACGATTCGTCCGATCAAAACTCGAACCAGAACTCCAACGGCAGCGCACAGGCGCAACCAACGAACTCGATCCTGATGGAGACGCAGATTACGACGTCGAACTTCTCGTCCGCTCCGGTGGACCCTTCGCACTTCGAGGTTCCGGCGGGGTACAAACAGATCCAGCCTTCCGGTGTGGGCGGGAATTGAAGAGATATTCGGTTTGAGTGTATTCCTTCCCTGGTCCCCAAAAGCTAGGGACCAGGGGCACCCATCTTTTATCTGGGAACGAGCGGACGAAAGCGTTTGAAGGGGAGTAGGTTCTTTCCCACTCATCCGCGGTGAAGCCTGCGGATGAATGGGGCACCCATTTTTTACCTGGGAACGAGCAGACGGAAAGGCTCTAGGGGGAGTTTATTCACTCCCAGGTGCCCAAATGCGAGTCACCTGGGGCACCCATCGACTGCATGGGAACGTGATATTCTTAGCAGTTCCTTTTAACAGGTGGTGGAATCGCCGCCTTAATTTGATTGCCGGTGCAGAGGTTGTGCCGACTGGAGAATCTCGAATGAAGCGTTTTCTAACAGCAGCAGTTTTGGCTTTTGCCTGCGTGGCGGGATTGCAGGCCCAGGCGGTGGATGCAACCGTGTGCGCAGTCTTGAAGAATCCGAAATCGTTTGACGGAAAGACGGTCCGGATCAAGGGAATCGTGTTTGCGGGCTTAGACGTGTTTGCGATCAAGGACTCGTCGCCGTGCGGCTACCAGGTGGATGCGATCTGGCTTTCCTATCCACAGGGCACGAAGGCGAAGAGCGGCCCGCTTGCGGTGGTGGAGGTACAGCCGGCGCACAACTATTCCGGTACCTATACGGCTCCGACGCGCGCGGCCGTGACGCTAGACAAGAGCAACAAGGACTTCAAGAATTTTGACAACCTGATGTCGCAGGGTCACAGCAAGGGCGCGGGCATGTGCCTGGGCTGTGCGCGATACGAGGTGACGGCAACGCTGACAGGACGGCTGGACGGTGTGGCGGATGCGGCGATTCAATGGGATGCGGCGGGCAAGGTTAAGGGGTTTGGCGGCTTCGGAAACATGAACGCGTATCCGGCGCGGCTGGTGCTGGAGTCGGTGAGCGACGTGACGCCGAAGGAGATTGATTACTCGAAGGCAGACGCAGCGTCGAAGAACGAGCCCGCGATGCCTTTTGGCGCAGGCGACGTGTTCGATCCCTACGATGCGGCGAAGAAGTCGGCCGCAGCGCTGGCGGGCAGTCCGGCGGGCGACGAGATCACGAAGGATTTGGCGGTGTTTCCCAAGTCTGGCGAGAAAAGTGACGTCTTCGTGATTAACGGCGTGACGAGCGAGACGGGACCGAGCTACGACGGGCCCGGAACCAAAGATTCGCCCGACGGAGTGTTGTACAACTGCCTGATGAACCAAAACCGGCTCGACGGCCAAGCCCAAGTGCGGGCGATTGTGCATTTGGGACAGCACGTGTACGACCTGAAGACTCCGACGGCGGCCGGACAAGACGCGACGCCGCTCTATGTGGACGAGTACAACGCGTGGATGATGACGGTGGCGTCTTCCATGGGCGGCGGGCAGAAGTTCCTGACGATGCCGGGCGGCTACCTGGTGTGGAGCGCGACGTGGCCGGCGGCGGAGCGGGAGGGCACCATTACGGACACGATGAACAGTTACCTGACGAATGATGCGGCGCTGAGCCGGTAAGGCAGTGAACAGTGAACAGTAGTCAGTAAATGCCCGGCTCGGGATTCGCTGATTGCTTCATCAACATTGCGCTGGGCGCGCAAGACCATGCTGGTCTGGGGCGCTCGGCGTATTCTTTTATGTGTGCATCGATCTGGAATTCCCTCGCGGGAGCTTTGCCGTGCGGATGGATGCGACGACAAATACATTGAAAATAGATGGCTGCGGCAGGGGTTGTTGCCGCATGCGGGAGACTAGACCATGGCGGAGATTGCCGTAGAGGCTACCGAAGTGCCGGCGCAGTTGCCGAATGTGCGTGTGGCGGTGCTGGGCGCGGGCAAGATGGGCGGCATTCTGCTGCAGGCGTTTTTGAAGGAGAACCTGTTTGCTCCGGACCGGCTTCACGCGACGGTGAACCATAGCGAGCGGGCGATGGCGCTGAGCACGCAGTGGGGCGTGGATGTGAGCACGAATAACCTGGAGGCGGCGCGGGCTGCGGACCTGATTTTGATTGGCGTGAAGCCGTTTCAAGTACCGGATATTTTGAAAGAGATTCAACCGGCGCTGACGACAAAGAAGACGCTGATCTCGTTTGCCGCTTCGGTGACGACGCAGTCGATTGAAGAAGCGGCGGGGATGGAGATTGGAGTGGTGCGGGCGATGCCGAATACTCCGTCGGCACTGGGCGCGGGCGCGGCGGCGCTTTGCCGCGGCCGGTATGTGAGCGACAAGACGATGGAGCTGGCGCAGCGGATTTTTGAGACGGTGGGCCGCGTGGTGGTTGTGGACGAGAAGCACATGGACGCGGTGACGGGGCTTTCGGGGTCGGGTCCGGCGTACATCTACATCATTATTGAGGCGCTGGCCGAGGCGGGCGTGAAGGTGGGGCTGCCGCGGGATACGGCGACACAGTTGGCGGCGCAGACGGCGTTTGGCGCGGCGAAGATGGTGCTAGAGACGGGCTACCATCCGGCGCTGCTGAAGGACGCGGTGACGACACCGGCGGGATGCACGATAGACGGGATTCTGGAACTGGAAGAGGGCGGGCTGCGCGTGACGCTGATCAAGGCCGTGATGCGGGCTACGGAACGGGCGCGACAGCTGGCGAAGGGGTAAGAACAGGGACCGAGGGAACAAGAGACCGAGGGATCAGGAAAAGCGCGACGGGAAGTTGGTTCTTTCCCACTCATCCGGCAAAGTACGCCGGGATGAATGGGGCACCCGGCTGGTTCATTCCCGGGTGCCCAAAAGCCAGGCACCCGGGGCACCCGAACTTTTTATTTGAAACGAGTGAATGAAATCTTCGGGAAGACGTTGGTTCTTTTCGTCCTTAGTTAATCATCCATACCTAATCTGCTAACCTGCTTTCTTGGCTATGCAAAGACCCAATTGGCTGCCGACGTACATGCCTGAACTGGACGGGCTGCGCGGGCTGGCGATTTTGTGGGTGGTGCTGTACCACTGCCATCCGCGGCTCGAGGGCACGTGGCTTTATTACAGCTCGCTTTGGGGCTGGGCGGGCGTGATCCTGTTCTTCCTGATGTCGGGATTTCTGATCACGTCGAATCTGCTTGCCACGCGGGACAAGCCGGACTACTTTCACACGTTTCATGCGCGGCGGGCGCTGCGCATCTGGCCGATGTATGTGCTGCTGCTGGTTGTGGTGTACCTGAATGCGCCGTGGTTCATCGGGCCGCCGGTTTGGGAGGCTGTGAAGACGGCGCCGTGGCTGGCATATATCTTCTTTGTGCAAAATCTTTTTCACCTGGCACTGCCTCCGGCAATTGGGCCGACGTGGGCGCTGGCGATTGAAGAGCAGTACTACTTTGTGTGGGCTCCCGTGGTGCGCTGGCTGCGGCAGCCGTGGATGCTGGCGACGCTGCTGATGGGAGCGCTGGTGTGCTCGCCGTGGCTGCGCCATGGGCATCATGCGTGGCTGACGCCGACGCATACGCTGATTCACCTGGACGGGATCGCGCTGGGCAGCCTGATGGCGCTTGGGATGTACACGTTGCCGTTGAGTCGGAGGACGTGGCTTTGGATTGGGCTGGTGGGGATGGTGGCTGGAATCGTGGCTGCGGGGACGATTGCGGCGGGGACGGGCTACCTGGATTCGGCGCTGGCTTTGGGGTTTGGCGGCGGGGTGCTGGCGCTGATTGCTTCAACGGGGGCGCGGAACCCGGCGAACGCCGCGCTGCGCTCGGGGCCACTGGCGTTTTATGGGCGCATCAGCTACGGGCTGTATATGTGCCACATTTCGGTCTTTATTTATTTTGGCTGGTTCGATGCGCGGATGGATCACGCGGGATATGGGATTGCGGGGAACGTGGCGATTGTGGCGTTTCGGATCGCGATGTCGACGGCGGTGGCGACGGCGCTCTGGTATGGGTTTGAGCGGCCGATTCTGAAGCTGAAAAGACATTTTTAAAAGCAGGGATTAGGGATTAGAAAAACCGTTGAGTGCATGCGGGCCCACCCTTCGCAGAAAGAAGCGAAGGATGGGGCACCCCGGCGCCTATTCAGATCCCTGCTTGTGCGACCAGTTCTAGAACCAGCGGCCGACGATTACGAAGACCACCATGAGAAACAGTGCTATTGTGGGCGCGGCGGATTGGTTGCGGCGAAAGCGGTAGACTCCGGAAGCCATGGTGAGGATGGCTAGCGCGACGGCGGAGATGAAAGCGGATGTGGTGGGCGTGAAGAGCGCGAGCGCCGCAGCGATTTCAAAGAGGCCCAAGAGCGCGACCGACCAGTAGGGAAATGCCGGAGGGTGCGCATCGGGCTCTTCTGGAATGAAGCGGGAAGACTGTCTGTAGCTGAAGATCTTGCTGGCACCGGCAAAAAGGAAAAATGCAATGACCAGTAACTCCATGCCTATTTCGAGGCTTGTCATCGTTAGCACCTTCTTTCTGGCCTGTTTGCTGAGTTGAGGAGCGGGCAAAGAAGCGGAGCGGTGGTTGCGACAATCGGATGGGGCCCTTTTTCTAAAGGAACCATAAAGATTATGTGAAGTCAATGAAGATGGCATGAGGAAAACAGGGGATGACGACGCTGAAGTCGCTTCGAAAGCTCGAGAGGAAATTTGTTCTGTCCCACTCATCCGCAGAAAACGCGGATGAATGGGGCACGGGGCTTTCTCGATGAGATGAAAGAGCTCCTTAGCGCGGGGAGCGCTCGTAGACTACGAGAACGGCCAAGAGGAAAAGCGCGACGGAGGGGGCGGCGGACTCGTTGCGGCGGAGATGGTAGATGCCTGCGCCGACCATGATTAGCGCGAGGAGTGCAGCGGCGAGGCGAATGAGCAGGTGACCTTGCGCGAGTTCAAAGGGCGTGAGGGACGGCGGGAAGACTACGCCGATGGCTCCTGAAATTTCGACGATTCCGATGAGGGCGGCGAGGGGATGCGAGATGCCTGCAGGTGCCTTGAGGCGAACCTGGAGTGCGCCCATGAGGCGATCGTAGGCAAAGAGTTTTCCGAGGCCGGCGACCAGGAAGGTAATCGCGAGGATGATCTGGGCAATCCAAAGCAGGCCGTTCATTGCTTGTGTTGCCTTTCCCGTGCGGGTATGAACGATTCGACCTTGATTGAAGCGCGGAAGGGAGTTGGGTGTCAAGAGAATGTGGTCAGTGAACCGTGGTCAGAGGTCAGGAGTTGAAGACTTGAGAACTGAATGAACTGCTAGCCCACCCTTTCCGCAAAAAGCGCGGAAAGGATGGGGCACCCGGCGGAGTCGGGCCACATGCACTCCCAGGTGCTCAAACGCGAGGCACTGGGGCACCCACTTTTCATCGTGCGTGAATCTTTGGCATCTAACGGGAAAGCGATTTTTTTCATCGTGCTGTGACATCAGTCACCCGCGGGCCAAAGTGGGCGCTGCTAGGCTTTGAACAGCACGCAATCTTTCCCCGAGGTGCGCGATGAGCAAGCAGAAGCAAAGCGAAGTAGCGAGTCAGGTAGCCAGTAAAGGCCCCCTTACACCCGAGATGCTGGCCAGCATGAATGCCTACTGGCGGGCTGCGAATTATCTTTCTGTTGGGCAAATCTATCTGAAGGACAATCCGCTGCTGGATCAGCCACTGACGCTGGACGATGTGAAGCCGCGGTTGCTGGGGCACTGGGGAACGACACCCGGATTGAATTTTTTGTACGTGCATTGGAACCGGCTGATCCGCGAGCGCGGGCTGAACATGATGTACGTGATTGGGCCGGGACACGGCGGACCGGGGCTCGTTGCGAATACGTATCTTGAAGGATCGTACTCGGAGATTTATCCGCATATTGAGCGAAACAAGGACGGCATCAAGCGGCTGTTTCGGCAATTCAGCTGGCCATATGGGATTCCGAGCCACGTTGCGCCGGAGACGCCGGGATCGATTCATGAAGGCGGGGAGCTGGGCTACTCGCTGGTGCATGCGTATGGAGCGGCGTTCGACAATCCTGACTTGATTGTGGCGTGCGTGGTGGGCGACGGCGAGGCAGAGACTGGGCCGCTGGCGACGAGCTGGCACTCGAATAAATTCTTGAATCCGGCTACCGATGGCGCGGTGTTGCCGATTCTGCATTTGAACGGATACAAGATTGCGAATCCGACGATCCTGGCGCGCATTCCGCATGCGGAGTTGGAGAGCCTGATGCGCGGATACGGCTATGAGCCGTACACGCTGGAAGGCGACGATCCTGAGACGATGCATCAGCAGGCTGCGGCGGTGTTCGACACGATGCTGGACCGGATTGCGGAGATCCAGTCAGCGGCGCGCGCGGAAGGAAGCGATCCGAAGAAACTGAAGCGGCCGGCGTGGCCGATGCTGATTATGCGCACGCCGAAGGGATGGACGGGACCGAAGTTTGTGGACGGCAAGCCGGTGGAGGGTACGTGGCGCGCGCACCAGGTTCCGCTGTCAGAGATCTACGAGAAGCCCGAACACTTGAAGATGCTGGACGAGTGGATGCACAGCTACAAGCCGGAAGAACTCTTCGACGAGAAGGGACACTTCAAGAGCGAGCTGGCGGAGATTGCTCCCAAAGGAAATTTGCGCATGGGCATGAATGCGCATGCCAACGGCGGGCTGCTGCTGAAGCCGCTGACGGTGCCGAACTTCCGTGACTTCGCGGTGAAGATTGATGACCGCGGCGCTGTGGATGTGGAGTCGACGCGCGTGCTGGGACGGCTGCTGCATGCGGTGATGCAAGCGAACATGGACACGAAGAATTTTCGCGTGTTCGGGCCGGACGAGACAGCGTCGAATCGGCTGCAGGATGTGATTACAAGGACGGGCAAGGAGTGGATGGCGGAGACGCTGCCGGTGGATGAGCAATTGTCAGAGACCGGGCGCGTGATGGAAATTCTGAGCGAGCACATGTGCCAGGGGTGGCTCGAAGGTTATCTGCTGACTGGGCGGCATGGGTTCTTCTCGTGCTATGAAGCGTTCATTCACATTATTGATTCGATGGTGAACCAGCATGCGAAGTGGCTGAAGACGACGCGGGAGATTCCGTGGCGGAAGCCGATTGCGTCGTTGAATTATTTGCTGAGTTCGCTGGTGTGGCGGCAGGATCACAATGGATTTTCGCACCAGGACCCGGGGTTTATCGATCACCTGATGAACAAGAAGGCGGACGTGGTGCGGATTTATTTGCCGCCGGATGCGAACACGCTACTGTCGGTTGCGGACCACTGCTTGCGGAGCAGGAACTACATCAACCTGATTGTTGCGGGGAAGCAGCCTGCGCCGCAATGGCTGACGATGGATGAAGCGGTGACGCATTGCACGACGGGGCTGGGCATTTGGCCATGGGCTTCAAGCGACAAGGGCGACCCGGAAGTGGTGGTGGCTTGCTGCGGCGATGTGCCGACGATGGAGGCTCTGGCCGCGGTGATGCTGCTGCGGGAGCGCGTGCCGGATTTGCGCATACGCGTGGTGAACGTGGTGGATTTGATGACGCTGCAGCCGACGTCGGAGCATCCGCATGGACTGCCGGACGAAGAGTACGACCAGATTTTTCCGCCGAATGTTCCGGTGGTGTTTGCGTTCCATGGATATCCGTTGGGGATTCACAGGCTGACGTACAGGCGGCACAACCACGACAATTTGCACGTGCGCGGTTACAAGGAAGAAGGAACGACAACGACTCCTTTCGACATGTGCGTGCTGAATAACATCGATCGCTTTCAGTTGGTGCTGGATGTGACGCATCGTGTGAAGCGGTTGGCGGGAAGGTTTGGCGAGACACAGCAGTGGTACTCGGAGCAGATTCAGCGACACAAGTTGTACGTGGCGGAGAACGGGGACGATTTGCCGGAGATCAAGGAGTGGAGATGGAAGGGCAGCTCCTAACTTCTAGCTACTAGCTTTTAGCGCCGGGCTCTGAGGTGGGATTTTGTTCTATCCCAGGTCCCCAAATGCCAGGGACCTGGGGCACCCATTCTCTTGACGGGAAATCGGTGAATCGAGAAGTTTGGGCACCTGAATTATTCATTTGAATTGAAAGGTTGGATGCATGTCTTCTTTGCCGGTATTGGTTTTGAATAGTGGTTCTTCATCGATCAAGTTTTCAGTGTATGAGGCGGGCGGCGGGGAACGGCGCAAGCTGCACGAAGGGGCAGTGGACGGTATCGGCACCGATCAGGGCAAGTTCTGGATCAAGGACGCGAATGGCAAGAAGCTGGTCGATCAGTCGCCGGCGCTGCCGAACCGGGCGGTTGCGTTCAAGCTGGTGGCGGATGCGCTGAACTCCGGCGACTTCCCTTCCCCGGCGGCAATTGGGCATCGCGTGGTGTGCGGCGGACCGACGGTGAGCGAGAACCAGGTGATTACGCCTGCGCTGATTGACGAGATTGAACGCTACAAGGATTTTGCGCCGCTGCATACACCAATTGGTGTGTACATCATGCGCGAGGCGCTGAAGCTGTTTCCGGGCATTCCGAATTTTGCGATTCTCGATACGTACTTTCATCGCACGATGCCGGAGGTGGTGACGCACATGCCGATTCCGGAGGAGTATTCGGCGATGGGCGTGCGGCGCTACGGGTATCACGGGATTTCGTACGAGTCGATTGTGTACCAGTTGCAGCCGAACGTGCCGGAGAAATTGATTGTGGCGCACCTGGGGAACGGGGCGTCGATTTCGGCGATTCGCGGAGGCAAGTGCCTGGATACGTCGATGGGCTTGACGCCGACGGGAGGCATTATCAGCGGAACGCGGACGGGGGATATCGATCCGGGGGTGCTGTTGTTTATGCTGCGCAAGATTGCGGAGACGGAGACGAGCACGGCGGCCGCGGCGGACAAGCTGGAAGCGGCGGTGAGCAAGAAGGCTGGCCTCTTGGGCGTGAGCGGGCTCTCGAACGACATGCGCGATTTGCGCGAGGCCATCAAGAACGGCAACGCGAAGGCGCGGCTGGCGGTGGACAAGTTTGCGTGGACGATAGCGAAATGGATTGGCAGCTACGTCGCCGAGCTGGGCGGGCTCGACATGCTGGTATTCACGGGCGGGATCGGCGAGAACGACGTTGATTCGCGCGCGGAGATTTGCGCGGGGTTGGGGACGCTGGGAATTGTGGTGGACGCGGCAAAGAACAATGTGCGCGGAGAGGCTACGATTTCAGCGGATAGCTCGGCTGTGACGGTGCGCGTGATTCCTCCAGCGGAGGACTTGATGATTGTAAATCACGTAGTGCGGTTGTTGGGGGCATAACGCTTCCACGCGGAGAAAACGGTTGGCGTGCGGTCAGGAAGAATGTCGCGGCAACGCCAGGATCTTTATTTGTTTACCGAGTTTCGAAAATCCGGGATCGGCGGTAACCAGAATTGCGCCAACGCGCAGAGCCAACTCGGCTGCAAAGCAGTCGGCGAACCCCAGCTTGTAGCGAAGTTTCAGAATCGCCGCAGCATCCGCGTCTTCCTGACGAACGTCAACGAGCTCTATCACTCCGGCCAGTGTTTTCAACGCCTCGGACGCCCGCTGTGCCCCTGCATACCGGCCCAGACCATACAAAACTTCGCCACGATTGATGACTGAAATGAGGAGACGGACCTGACTCTTCGGCACCAATTCAATCAAGGCCCGGACCCGCTCAAAGCCTGAGCCCTTCTGCAGGTATCGCATCACCGCATTTGCATCCAGGACGTACAGTTTCACATCAACTCCATCCTCTCATCCCACTTTCGCCTCTCTTCGATAAGGTCTTCTTCCAATGGGTATTGAGCAAACTTCCCGCAGAGCTCAAGGACAGCATCAATCGTTGTTGGTTCCATCATCAGGCCCTTGCCGTGCTTCCTGAAGGACACTCGCGCGCCAGCCTTCAACCCCATTTCCTTACGGAGTTTGGCAGGAATGACGATTTGGCCCTTTGAGCTCATCACCGCAGAATTTGCCATCGTCTTACCTCCTGGTAAGACATAGTATAGTCCCAGCCTAATTGCCAGTTCAAGCTGGATTGTGACTGTGGAGAGGCTCTTTGTTCTACACTGGATGGTTGCGGGAGTGTGATTCTCGATGTCTGTGACTGCTTTGCCAATCGATCAAAGACAACTTCCTACGCCGGCGCTGCGGCGGTTTTCGTGGGGGGTGCTGGCTTATTTTGTTGCGGTGATTTTGTGGGGGACGCTGGTGCGCGCGACCGGGTCTGGCGCGGGCTGCGGCGACCACTGGCCGCTCTGCAACGGCACGGTGATGCAGCACTCGCCGCGCGTGGACACGATGATCGAGTTCACGCATCGGCTGACGAGCGGGCTGTCGCTGATCTCGGTGCTGGCGCTGCTGGTGTGGACGTACCGGATGACGGTGAAGGGACACCTGGCGCGCGCGGCGGCGGCGGCTGCCGTTGGCTTCACACTGGTGGAGGCGATTCTGGGTGCGCTGCTGGTGAAGCTGGGATTGACGGCGCAGAGCCAGTCGCCGCTGCGGGCGCCTTATTTGGCGCTGCATTTGGCCAACACTTTGTTGCTGTTGGCGGCGCTGACGCTGACAGCGCACCTGCTGAGCCGACACGCGGGCTATTTGCGCAATCGGATTCGGCTGGTTGCTCCGTTCGGCGCCATTGCGGGCGTGGTGGTGGTGATGGTGGTGGGCGTGACCGGATCGCTGGCGGCGCTGGGCGATACGCTGTTCCCTGCCAGTTCACTGGCGCAGGCAATGACGGAGGATTTTGCGGCGGGCAGCGGATGGCTGGTGCGGTGGCGATGGACGCATCCGACGATTGCGTTTTTGTCGAGCATTTTTCTGATCTGGTTGCTGGTGCGGGCGGCGCAGCCGACGAAGAACGGGTCGGGGCATTGGGACAATCGGGGACTGTCTGCGCTGGTGCTGATTTTGCTGGCGGCGCAGTATGTGCTGGGCGTGCTGGATGTGTTCCTGCTGGCGCCACTTTGGCTGCAGATTGCGCATTTGCTGGGCGCGGATGTGCTTTGGGTTGCGCTGGTGGTGTTGACGGCGCGGTTGACGCTGGTGCCGGAAGAACAGGGATCAGGGATTAGGGATTAGTCG
>Ga0302320_10016604_pt1 | contig 15019 bp, 13 predicted proteins | sample Bog_T0_3_FD_202130 | JGI IMG/M metagenome (GOLD analysis project Ga0302320, IMG submission 202130) | Peat permafrost microbial communities from Stordalen Mire near Abisko, Sweden - Bog_T0_3 | ecosystem: Environmental > Terrestrial > Soil > Wetlands > Peat | place: Sweden: Abisko, Stordalen Mire... | reverse complement strand
ACTCCATGCAACTGAAAGCCGAAACCAAGACGCCCAAGTACGGACTGTACGCGCTGGTTGCCTATACCTACTCGCGCACCTACGACAACGGGTTGTCCGACGGGCTGGGCTCGGAGTTGAGCGCGCCATATTTCCCGCTGCCCAACTGGGAGAATCTCGACTGGTCTCTGTCGCAGATCAATTTGAATCAGAGCTTCACCAGCAGCTTCATCTACGACCTGCCATTCGGCAGGGGCAGGATGTTCGGCAGCAACTGGAGCCCGGCGGCGGAGACGATTCTGGGCGGCTGGCAGGCGACGCTGATCGAAAGGATCTCTTCCGGGTTTCCCGTTCCGCTGGTCGACAGCGCCAACAACTCGGGCACCTCCTTCAATACGGGCGGCAACTCTTACAACTACAACCGGCCCAACCAGGTAGCCGGGTGCAACCCTTACGCCGCCAACCATGCGGCACACAAGTGGATCAACGCATCTTGCTTCGTTCAGCCCGCCGCCGGCGAGCTGGGCAATGCGCCGCGCGTGCCTGTAGTGGGGCCGGATTTTGTGAACTCCGACTTTTCGCTGATCAAGCAATTTGCCCTTCCGTGGCATGAGACGGGCCTCAACTTCCGCGCCGAGTTCTTCAACCTCTTCAACCACCCCCAGTTCGGCGCGCCGGTTGCCGATATCAACGCGCAAGGCTTCGGCGCGGTGAATTCCACCGTGAACAATCCGCGGCTGATTCAGTTGGCGTTGAAGCTGTCGTTTTAGGACGGTTCCAGAGAGTTGGCAGGTGGCCCCGGTCTCGGTGAACGTTTCAAACCACGATGAGGGTGCCCGTCCTGAGCGAAGTCGAAGGATCCCTCGCATTTGGGGACCGGGGAGACCACGCACCTCACCCAGCCCCGATCCCAACCTTTGCAGAGAATTAACGCAACAAAGCGCAAACTCTATATAGACCCAACTCCACCCATCGGGAGGCAGAAGATGACAACAATCCGCACCATCACACGCAATCAAACCCCTGTTTGGAAACAAAACCGGAAAATTAACCGCGAAAAAGGCCCTTTTAAAAACCCCACTTTATTTTAGTATTCCAGTAAAACCGCTTTTTAGAATTGATTCCAAACAACTTATAAAAATACAGTTTTACAGTCCTGAAAATGACTATTCTGTATTCCTGTATTCCTGTATTCCAGTACGACCCGGATCAGCGGATCAGCACCCGCGCCTTTAGAAATTCTCATCCTGGTGGCCGGACAACAGGCCCTGCTCCTCCGCGGAAGCCAGCCGGACGATGCGCTCGACTGTATAAGGGCGAGGTTCCTGGTTGGTGTAGTAATGACGCACCTGAAGCTCGCCCAGAAGGCCAATGGCCAGCAACTGAAAACCGGCCACGATGAGCACCGAGCCGATTACGAAGATGGGGCCATGAGCGCTCATCACGTCGAACTGGGGATGGAATACCTTCATGCCGAGCAGGAACAAGGCCAGCAAACTGCCGCTGAAGATGCTGAGCAGGCCGACTCCGCCAAAGAAGTGCAGCGGGCTGCTCATGTAACGGAGCAGGAAGCGGATGGTTATGAGATCGAAGAAGACGCGGAAGGTGCGGCCGATGCCGTAGTGGCTCTGGCCCCGTCCGCGCTTGATGTTGCGGATGGGGATCTCGCACATCGATGCGCCGTACCAACTTGCCAGGGCGGGAATGAAGCGGTGCATCTCGCCGTAAAGCGGGATGTTTTGAATCACCTCGCGGCGATAGGCCTTGAATGTCGTCCCGAAGTCGTGCAGTGGAACGCCGGAGAGTCGAGCCATGATCCAGTTGGCGCAGAGCGAGGGCAAACGGCGCATGAAAAAGTTGTCTTTGCGGTTTATGCGCCAGCCGGACACCACATCGTAGCCTTCGTCCAGTTTTTCAATAAATGCCGGAATGTCGTTGGGATCGTGTTGCAGGTCGCCGTCCATAGCCAGGATGAACTCGCCCGATGCGTGATCGAAGCCGGCGGCAAGCGCTGAGGTCTGGCCAAAGTTGCGGCGCAGTTTGATCACCAGCACGCGGGAGTCAACGGCTGCGATCTCTTCGAGGAGTTTGTAGGTGCGGTCTCGCGAGCCGTCGTCGACCAGAACCAGCTCAAAATCTTCACCAACCTGTTCCATGACCTGCTTCAGGCGGGCATAGAGGATGGTGACGTTTTCTTCCTCGTTTTGGAAAGGAACGACGATTGAGTACTTCACCATGATGTACTCCTTAGCGTGAGTGATGAAGTGAGCGAATCAAGTGAATCAGGAGATCAATCGGGTTCTGAAGCAGAAATGCGACAGCTATATTAGGATACCGTATTTTTAAATTTGCCGCTCAAGTTCGCCCAGCATGGCCTGCATCTCGCTCAGGGCATGGGTGTTGCCGCTTCTGGCGGCGCATCCGATGCCGGTTTTGAGGCGCTCGATGGCCTTCTGGTTCTGCCCGGTTGAGGCCAGAGTCTGCGCGGCCATAAAGTATCCAGCTGTGTAGTCGGGGTCATTGGCCAGCAGCAGGTCGAACTCCGCAAGAGCGGCCTTCACTTCGCCGCGGCCAGCCAGTTCCATGGCAATGCCGTAGCGCGCAAAGCTGTTCTTGGGGTCCAGCGTGAGAATTTCTTTTAGGCCGGCAAGCTTATCCATGTGTCTTAGGTGGTCCTGATCCGGTGGAGTTTGACCGGAGAGATTTGCGTAATTGGCGGCAATTGCTGAAACTGGAACAGGCTGGTCTTCCCGTTACCACGTCTCAGGCGCTTGCCAACTCTTTTATTGTAACTGGGGAACTGTCAAAACCCCAGTGCATGGAGAGTACACAGTGAGACAAGAAGTTCATAATGGAGCAAGGACAACATGGCCGATCCGAAAATTAAACCGACAGAACGCACCGTGGCCAGTACGCAATCGGAGATGACGGAGATCATTTTGCCTAACGATACCAACACGTTGGGCAATCTGTTGGGCGGGCGGCTGATGCACTTTATCGATTTGACCGGCGCCATGGCCGCTTACCGGCACGCCAGGACCAATGTCGTCACCGCATCGATGGATCACATCGACTTTATCCAGCCAGTGCGGCTGGGGAATTTGCTCACGCTGAAGTCGAGCGTGAACCGGGCATTTACAAGCTCGATGGAAGTGGGCGTGAAGGTGTGGGCGGAGGACTCGCGAACCGGCGACGTGGCGCACGTTGCCAGCGCGTATCTGGTGTTTGTGGCTGTGGACGAGGAGGGGAAACCGCAATCGATTCCGCGGCTGATTGTGGAGACGCCGAATGAGCAGCGCCGATTTGACGATGCCCTGCTCCGGCGCAGGTATCGCGAAGCGGAGCATGTGCGTCGAAAAGAGGCGCGCAAGGCAACGCCGGAACCGGATGAGCCGACCGCCGACTAGAGATTCAGATGCGACTGTGAGTAATCAGCTTTCCCTGGTATCAAAATCGAGATCCTTCGACTACGCTCAGGACAGGCTCAGGGGCACCCGAATTGATTGGTAGGTTTACAAAACGGCTATCAATTTCCCCCGCCATTCGTTAACAACGGAAGTTCAAACAAAAGAAGGAGCAACCAGATCATTATGGCGCATTCCAATGCCATGCCGACGCCGATGGCTTTGCCCGGCGTATCGAAGATTGTCGCAGTAGGATCGGGAAAGGGCGGCGTGGGCAAGACCACGGTGGCCGTAAACCTGGCCATTGCCTTGTCCAAGCTGGGCAAGCGCGTGGGCCTCATCGACGCCGATATCTACGGGCCGAACGTTCCACTCATGATGGGTTCGACGCAGCAGCCGGTGGTGAACGGCCAGATGATTGAGCCCAACCTGACGCACGGCATCAAGACGATTTCCATCGGCTACATCTCGCCCGGAGACAAGCCTCTGGTGATGCGCGGGCCGATGCTGCATCAGATTATCAGGCAGTTTTTGCAGCAGGTGGAGTGGGGCGAGTTGGATTACCTGGTCGTCGATCTGCCACCGGGCACGGGCGACGTGGTGATTTCACTCGTCCAGACCGTGCCGCTGACAGGCGCGGTTGTGGTTTCAACACCGAGCGATGTGAGTTTGGAAGACGCGCGCAAGGCTCTGGAGATGTTTGCCCAGGTCAACGTCGAGGTGTTGGGCATTGTGGAGAACATGAGCCACTTTACCTGCCCGCACTGCCAGAATGTAATCGACATCTTCTCGCGCGGCGGAGCGGAGCGGACGGCGAAACAGTTCAATGTGCCGTTTTTGGGATCGATCGAACTGGTGCCGGCAATTCGCGAGGGCGGAGATCGCGGTTTGCCGGTGGCCCTGGCGGGGCCAAAGAGCCCGCAGGCGGCAGAATTTTATGGAGTGGCTGAAAAGCTGATGGAGCGGGCAGAGGCGGCGGCGGCGGCGACGAAGGATGTGTTTGAGATTCGGTGAACGGGGTCGCTGGTGGGTTGGGGATTGCGGTGCCCCACCCAGATTTGTGATGGGTTGAGATTTGCGTAAGTTTGGGTTTGACGTTTCGCAATCTCATGCTTGCCGCGGATGGCGATGTAAAGACTAGAGCGTGGCCAGTTCCTTGGGCGCGAAGACGTTGCCCATGCGATGGATCTGCGCGCCCACGCTGCTTAGTTTTTCTTCGATGCGCTCGTAGCCTCGATCCATGTGATAGACGCGGTCGAGAATCGACTCGCCATCGGCGACCAGAGCGGCAAGGACTAGCGAGGCCGAGGCGCGTAGATCGGAGCACATCACAGCGGCTGAAGAAAGTTTGGCCGGGCCGCGGACCGTGGCTGTGCTTCCATCCACCTTAATGTTCGCGCCCATGCGAACCAGTTCCTGCACATGCATGAAGCGGTTCTCAAAGATGTTTTCGCGCACCTGGCTGACGCCCTCCGCTTGCGTGGCCAGCGCCATGTACTGGGCCTGCATGTCGGTGGGAAAGCCGGGATATTCCTCGGTAGAAATATCGGCCGCGCGGAGCGTGCCGGCTGCGGTAACGCGAACGGAGTCAGGGCCAAGGATTTCGATGCGCGCACCGGCTTCTTCCAGCTTTGAAATCACTGCACCGAGATGCGAGGGATTGCAGTTGGTGACGGTGAGGTCGCCGCGGGTGATGGCGCCGGCCACAAGAAATGTTCCTGCCTCAATGCGGTCCGGAAAGATGCGATGGCGCGCGCCGTGCAGGCTGGTGACTCCCTGCACGCGGATCGTAGACGTTCCGGCGCCTTCGATCTCTGCTCCCATGGCGATGAGCAACGCGGCCAGATCGGCGACCTCCGGCTCGCGAGCGCAGTTCTCCATCAGCGTTTCGCCCTCGGCCAGGACGGCGGCCATCAGCAGGTCTTCCGTGCCGGTGACGGTGATTTTGTCAAAGACAATATGCGCGCCGCGCAGGCGGCGGGCGCTGGCTTCGAGATAGCCGTGTTCCTGAGTAATCAAAGCTCCCATTTTTTCCAGGCCGTTGATGTGCAAATCGATGGGGCGGCCGCCGATGGCGCATCCGCCGGGCATGGCCACGCGCGCGGTACCGGCGCGTGCCAGGAGCGGACCCAGCACCAGCGAGCTGGCGCGCATGGTTTTTACAATCTCATAGCGGGCGACGGGGTCGGAGAGCTTCTTACAGCACAGGACGGTACAGTCCTGCGCCTGGCCTTCGCGCAGCGCAACCTCCGCGCCCATGGATTCGAGCAGTTTGCGCTCGGTTTCAATGTCGCGGACCTGCGGGATGTTTTCGAGAGTGATTTCGCCTTCCGTGAGGATGGCCGCGGCCATGCAGGGAAGCGCGGAGTTCTTTGCGCCCGATACGCGGATGGCGCCTGAGAGGGGATTGCCGCCGCGAATGACAAACTTATCCATGGGTGATTGAAGAATCTCCAAAATGGCCCAGGGGATGAGGCCTTGGCGCAAGAAATGAACCGATACGTATCTCTCTGCGCATGATAAATACAGTGTAAATGGCTGTGTGGGAGAGATTCACCGTCCAAGGCAAAACATGGATGGGCCGGTGATTCTTCGACCGGGCTATTTGTGCGCCCTACTTCGAAAGTGCCGGGGAATCAAGTGCGCGCGGGGACGCCCGCACGACAGCCGGTCTGGAGACAGGGGCGACGCGGAATGGGAAGACTATTTTGAAAGTTGATCGAGAGCCAGGTTCAGCTCCAGGACGTTCACGCGGGGTTCGCCGAGGAATCCCAACTGGCGGCCGGCGGTGTGCTGGTCGATCAGCTCTTGCACTGAATCTTCGGATAGGCCTCGGGCTTTGGCAATGCGCGGAGCCTGGAAGTACGCGTTGTCCGGCGTGATGTCGGGATCGAGGCCGGAGGCCGATGTGGTGACCATATCGATAGGCACCGGCTTGCCGGGATTCTCCTTGGCCAGCTTGTCGATATCGGCCTGCATGCGCTGGGCGAGCTTGGCATTGGATTGAGCAAGATTCGAGCCGCCGGAAGAGGTTGCGTCATATCCGTTGCCTGCGGCTGAGGGCCGGCAATGAAAGTATTTGTCTGAGGTGAAGCTCTGCGCGATCAGCCTGGAGCCGATGGCCTGGCCGTTTTTCAGAATCAGGCTTCCCGCGGCCTGATACGGAAGCAGTAAGCCTGCAAGCCCGGTGAGTAGCAGCGGATAGCCAAGTCCGACGATCAGAGTGAAAACGATCGTAAAGCGGATGGCGGTGAGCCAGACGGGATGCGAGGCAACGCTGGGCGCCGATTGATTGAACTGGCGAACTGCTTTTACCTCGGTGCGGATTGTGCTGGGGCTTGTGTTTGACACGATCTATTTCCTTTCAGGCAAGGTGCATAGCTACCAGGCACATATCGATGGCCTTGATGCCGATAAACGGGACGATGATGCCGCCTACTCCGTAGACGAGCAGGTTGTTGCGCAGAAGAATGTCCGCTGCCTTGGGTTCGTACTTCACGCCTTTGAGCGCCAGTGGTATGAGCGCAACAATAATGACCGCGTTGAAGATCACCGCGGACAAAATCGCTGATTCCGGAGAATGCAGGCGCATGATGTTGAGCGCGCCGAGCACGGGAAACACTCCGAGGAACATGGCTGGAATAATGGCAAAATATTTGGCCACATCGTTGGCAATAGAAAAGGTGGTCAGAGCGCCGCGGGTCATGAGCAATTGCTTGCCGATCTCGACAATTTCAATCAACTTGGTGGGATTGGAGTCGAGATCGACCATGTTGCCTGCTTCCTTGGCCGCCTGGGTGCCCGAGTTCATGGCAACGCCAACGTCGGCCTGGGCCAGCGCGGGAGCATCGTTGGTGCCGTCGCCGGTCATGGCTACGAGCTTGCCTTTGCTTTGCTCCTTCTTGATGAGGTCCATCTTGTCTTTGGGCTTGGCCTCGGCGAGGAAGTCGTCGACGCCGGCTTCGCGGGCGATGACCGCGGCGGTGAGCGGATTGTCGCCGGTGATCATAATGGAACGAATGCCCATGGCGCGAAGGCGTGCGAGGCGCTCTTTGAGCCCGCCCTTGACGATGTCTTTCAAATAAATCACGCCTAGGGCTGTGGAGTTTTCAGCCACCACAAGCGGCGTACCGCCCTGGCGGGCAATATGTTCCACCGCATCGCGCACCTTTTGCGGCAGAGAAGAATTTTGCTCTTCGAGGAAGCTGGCTATGGCATCGACGGAGCCTTTGCGGATCATGGTGCCGGGAAGGTTAACTCCGCTCATGCGCGTCTGCGCGGAGAAGGGCACAAACTCGGCGTGAATGCCGCTTAGATCGCGTCCGCGAAGGTTGTACCGCTCCTTGGCCAGCACAACGATCGAACGGCCTTCTGGTGTCTCGTCGGACAGTGAGGCAAGCTGCGCGGCGTTGGCCAGCCGCTCATCGCTTACATCCGGCGCGGGAATGAACTCCGTAGCCTGGCGGTTGCCGAGCGTGATGGTGCCGGTCTTGTCGAGCAGCAGCGTGTTTACGTCGCCGGCTGCCTCCACGGCGCGGCCGCTCATGGCGAGCACGTTGTATTGGACGAGCCGGTCCATGCCGGCGATTCCGATGGCGGAAAGTAGTCCGCCGATGGTGGTGGGAATGAGGCAGACCAGCAATGAGACCAGCACGAAGATCGATTGCGTAGCCTTGGAGTACATGGCGAACGGCTGCAGCGTGACAACGGCTAGCAGGAAGATGATGGTGAGGCCGGAGAGCAAAATGCTGAGCGCGATTTCGTTGGGCGTCTTCTGGCGCGTTGCGCCTTCGACGAGCGCTATCATGCGGTCCAGAAATGTTTCTCCGGGGTTGGAGGTGATGCGGACTTTAATCCAATCCGAGAGCACTTTTGTGCCGCCGGTAACGGCCGAGCGGTCACCGCCTGCTTCGCGGATCACCGGGGCCGACTCACCTGTAATAGCAGATTCGTCGACGGATGCAACGCCTTCGATCACTTCCCCGTCGCCGGCTATATAGAAGCCAGCTTCGATGTAGATCACGTCGCCTGCGCGCAGCAGGCCGCTGGCAATCTCTTCGAGGCTGCCGTCGGCAGCGTATTTTCTGGCGATGGTCTCGCCCTTGGCCTTGCGCAGCGTGTCGGCCTGCGCCTTGCCGCGGCCTTCGGCCATGGCCTCGGCAAAGTTGGCAAACAACACCGTGAACCAGAGCCAGAGCGTGATCTGGAGGTTAAAACCAAAGCCGGGGCGATTGTGGACAGTGTTGTCAATCAGCAGCGCAGTCGTGAGCACGCTACCCACCTCGACCACGAACATCACCGGATTTTTAACCATCCAGCGGGGATCGAGCTTGCGCACGCAGTCAAGCGCTGCCTGGCCCATGATCTCGGTATTCCAAAGACTCTTTTTTTCAACCATCGCAGTGTGTCTCGCTTCTTGCAGATTGATTGGGTTAGAAAAGTTGACCGGTTTTGAGCAGCAGATGCTCCAGAATCGGACCCAGGCTTATAGCCGGGAAGAAGGTAAGCGCGCCCAGGATAAGCACGACGCCAATCAGCAGCACCGTAAACAACGCCGTGTTGACGGGAAATGTTCCGGGTGACGGCGGAACGCTCTTTTTCTGCGCCAGATTGCCGGCCAGAGCCAGCACAGGCAGCATCATGAAGAAGCGGCCGAAGAGCATGTCGAAGCCCAGCATGACGTTGTACCACCATGTGTTGGCGTTTAGGCCGGCAAAGGCGGAGCCATTGTTGCCAGCGCCGGAGGTGAATGCGTAGAGAATCTCCGAGAGCCCATGCGGGCCGTTGTTGTTGAGGCTCGAAAGGCCGATGTTGGGCGAGAGAACAAAGACAGCGGTTAGCGAAAGAATGATGAGCGGGAAGATGAGCGCGTAGAGCATTGACATCTTCACGTCGTAGGCTTCGATTTTTTTACCCAGGTACTCCGGCGTACGGCCCACCATGAGCCCGGCGATAAATACGGCGAGCACGACGAAGATCAACATGCCGTAGAGGCCGGAGCCGACGCCACCGAAGACAACTTCGCCGAGCATGATGTTGGCCAGCGGCACCATGCCGCCGAGGGGAGTGAAGCTGTCATGCATGGAGTTGACTGCGCCGCAGCTTGCGTCCGTGGTAATGGTGGCAAAGAGTGCGGAGTTGGCAATGCCGAAGCGAACTTCCTTGCCCTCCATGTTGCCGCCGGGCGCGGAGGCGGTTGCAACCTGCTGCGCGCCATGAATGATTTGATAGGGGTGAGCCTCGGCCCAGTAACAGACGGTAAACCCAGCGGCAAAGAGCACAAACATTGCCGCCAGCACTGCCCAGCCGTGGCCCTTGGAGCCCGTCATCCTGCCCAGCGTGTAAGTTAGACCAGCGGGAATGATGAAGATGGACAGCATCTGCAGGAAGTTTGAAAGTGGCGTCGGATTCTCGTACGGGTGGGAGCTGTTGGCGTTAAAAAAGCCACCGCCGTTGGTGCCCAGCATCTTGATCGCTTCCTGCGAGGCAACAGGGCCTTGGCCTATCGTCTGTACTGTCGCCGGCGTCTCCAGCGTGTGCGCAGAAGTATAGGTACTCAGATTTTGCGGAACGCCCTGCGCTACCAGCAGCAATGCATAGACCAGACATGCGGGCGCGAGGATGTAGAGCATGGTTCGAGTCGAATCTACCCAGAAGTTGCCGATGGTTCCCGATGCAGTGCGTTGGATGCCGCGAATGAGCGCAACTGCTACCACAATGCCTACGGCAGCGGAGAAAAAGTTATGCGTTGCCAGAGCGGCCATCTCGGTGAGATAGCTCATTGTGCTCTCCGGCGAATAGGACTGCCAGTTGGTGTTGGTGGTAAAGCTGGCGGCCGTGTTCCATGCCAGATCGGGCCCAACATTGGCCAGATGCTGCGGGTTCCAGGGCAGCGCTGACTGAACGCGTTCGATGATGTACGTCACAATCAGACTCACCAACGAGAAGCTGAGCACGGCGAAGGCGTACTCGCGCCAGTTCATCTCTTTGTCGGCCTGCACGCCAGAGAGTTTGTAGAGCAGCCGTTCGACGGGGCGCAAGAGAGGCGTGAGCCAGGTTCGCTCGCCCTCTAGAACTAGAGCAATATAGCTTCCAACCGGCTTTACCGTTGCAAGCAGGACGATGCAGAAAATAGCGAACTGCAGCCAGCCATTAGCAGACATGTTTAGAATTTCTCCGGGAAGAGCAAGGTAGCCGTTAAGTAACCCAACAGAAGAACCGAAAGTGCAAGGGCTATGCCCGTGATGATATCGAATTGCATTGTGCTACCTCAGCTTCTGGCATGCCTTGACGTAGAGGAACGCCAGGGCGAAGAAAACTGCCGTTAACAGCAACATCGAAAGATCCTGCATTGTGCAACTCGCTGTTTCTGCCGGAGGATGACCGGCTTCCGGCTGGAATCTCCAGCCAAGATTCATTCTGAACTGAACCTTCTTTGAGTGTCGTTAAGAATTCCTAAAGAAGTCGTAAGGATTGATTCATGCGCGAGGGAGGGTCCTAATAGATCAACGGCGTCCGGAAATCAAATGCCGGGATTCCGCGGCACGGGTCCGCTGCCGCTCACACCTCGTGCCCCAGGATTCCTTCTGGGCTGAATCGATACCCGACCCATGGCTCGGTTTGGATGTACTGGCGGCCCGTCTCCCCTTCGAGCTTCTTGCGCAACTGGCCCACGAACACGCGCAGGTACTCCGGCTGATGGGCCGACTGGGCTCCCCACACGGCAGTCAGCAGGGCGCGATGGGTCATGACCTTGCCCGAGTTGCGCGCCAGATGGAAGAGCAGGTCGAACTCCTTGGGCGTGAGGTGGATAAACTTGCCTTGTACGCTAACCGAATGCGCGTCGGTGTCAATGACGAAATCGCCCGCTTCAATCGCTGACGTAGTGCGCTCGGGGGCGCGGCGCAGATGGGCACGGACCCTGGCCAGCAACTCCTGAATGCCGAATGGCTTGGTTACGTAGTCGTCGGCCCCGGCATCGAAGGCCTCGATTTTGGAGCGCTCATGCTCGCGCACGGAGAGCACGAGCACAGGCGTGTGCCCCTTGGACCGAATCTCGCGGCACACCTCGACGCCGCTGATTCCTGGCATCATCAGGTCGGTTATGACCATGTCCGGCGGCCACTCTTTGAAGACCCGCAGGCCCTCCTCGGGTTCATTCGCCGTGCGTACGTCGTAGCCCTGCGCCGAGAGCGAGGCGCGCAGCACGCGGGTGATCTGCGGCTCATCGTCGATGACCAGAATTCTGCCCGGCATATTTTTCTCCTCCATGCAATGCTTCCATCGGCAGCTTACACCATCGCCGCATCAAGTATGATTCCGGTGAGGCGCAGATGGGGCAGTACTTCACCAGAGAACGATTTCTAAGGCTGCTTGCGGCAACTGGGGTTGCGGGGCTCGCTACGTTTGCGCTGGTTTGGCTCAACGCAACGTCAGCAGCCGCTGGCGTGGTATTTCTTACGCTGGTCGTATTATCGGCCACCCAGGCCGGGATTGGTCTCTCCCTGTATATTGCAGTCCTTTGCGCCATTACATTCGACTATTATTTTCTGCCCCCGCTTTATACCTTTGTGCTTGGCGGAGTGGATTCGTGGACGGCCATGTTCGCCTTTCTGGCCAGTTGCGTAGTGGTAAGCCGCGTTGCGGAGCAGGCGCGCCGGCAGACGCGCCAGGCCGAGCAGCGCCAGGCAGACGTGGAGCGGCTCTACGCGCTAAGCCATGAGATGATGCTCCACGATGAAACCGAGACGCTCATCCACGATCTGCCCGGTCTGATCAGCCGCATCTTTGCGCTTGAATCCGTTGCTCTCTACGTTACTGAACAAGAGCGATTTTATGCCTCCAATGCTGAAGTTGTTGGGGCAGAGGTTGCAGCGTCTCTCAAAATGACCATGCGTTCCATGACGCTGGGCGGCAATCCGACGCTGGCGCTGGACGCCGGTTATCAGGTGATGGCCCTGACCCTCGGCATGAGGCCGGTTGGAGCGCTGGCATGGCGGCCGCCTGCGCTGTCGCTTGAGGTGTCCACGGCAGTCGGCGCGCAGGTGGCAATCGTACTGGCACGATCAATGGCAGTTGAGTCGTCGCGGCGAGTCACTGCGGCGCGCGAGGGTGAGCGGCTGCGCACCGCGCTCATCGATTCCCTTACCCACGAGTTGCGCACTCCGCTCACTTCGATTCGCGCCGCATCGACAACTCTGCTCGATGCCGCAGGCCTCGACGAGGCGGGCCGGCTGGAGATGGCGAAGATTATCGACGAAGAATCGGCGCGGCTCGACCTACTGATCGGCGAGGCGGTCGAGATGGCGGAGTATGATGCCGATGTCGTCCGCATGCATCCCGCGCCGCAGCATCCGCGAGCCCTGCTGGAGCAGGCTGTCGAGGAGTCGCGCAAGGCTCTGGCCACGCACAAGGTAATCATTCAAGCAGAAGAGCCGGACGAACCGTGCTGGTTCGACTTTCAGCTGCTGCGCCGCGTGCTGCGTCATCTGCTGGAGAACGCCGCCGCACACACGCAGCCCAGCAGCCATATTACGCTCACCAGCCGCCGCGCCGGCGACCGGCTGGAATTCTCCGTGGAAGACGACGGCCCCGGCATCGACGCGCAAGACCTGCCGCTGATCTTCGACAAGTTCTATCGCGGCAAACGAGGCTACTCGCGGCGCAAAGGCTCGGGGATGGGCCTGGCCATCACGCACTCCATTTTGAAAGTGCATGGCGGCGGGATCGAGGCATCGAGCGATCCCGGAAACGGCGCGGCCTTTCGCTTCTGGGTGCCGCTCGTGGAGAAGACGCCCGATGCGTCAGGTTCTCGCCCATGAACACATGGCGCGATGCGTTCGGGTCTGGCGCGTTTCGGCTTGATTGTTTACGGTTCGAGATGAAAATTGTGCGCTCCCACCCTTGAATCTTGAAACGATTCAAGGGTGGGTACCCGACAGCCAGGGGTCTTAGTAACACTTGGCCCGAAGACTCTCTGGCTAGCCGAGCCTTCCGGCGTAGTCGCGATACGCGACCAGCCCAAGTTCGGGAATGCTGGTGGCCATCATCGCCGCACGGACGATGGCGCGCGCCATGACGGTGGCGGCTATTGCGCCGATGGCGCTTTCGTCGGCAACCGTGTTGCTCAAGCCCGTGGACATGGAGAAGATGGTATCGCCGTCGCCCATGGTGTGGACCGGGTTGATGGCGCGGGCGTAGCCGTCATGGGCCATCTGCGCGATCTTGCACATCTGCGTCTTGGTGAATTTGGCGTTGGTGGCAACGCAGCCAATGGTGGTGTTGGCCGCGCCCTGGATGGCTACGCGATATCCGCCCATCATCTGCGCCATGGCATTGCGATAGCCCTTGCCGTCTTCCGAGCGCGCGCCGGCAACTACTTTGCCGGTAAGCGGATTGACCACATCGCCGACTGCGTTGACGGCGACGATGGCGGCTACAACAATGTCGCCGATCTTGACGCTGGAAGTGCCGAGGCCGGACTTCATGGAGTATTTGCCGCCGAACATTTTGCCGATGGTTGCGCCCGCGCCGGCGCCGATGCATCCTTCGGCGACTGGGTCGGTGGTTGCGGCCTGACATGCGGCGTAGCCAGATTCGGCATTGGGGCGAGGCTTGAATCCGCCCACGCCGAGGTCCATGAGGATGGCAGCGGGAACGATCGGGACAACGCCCGCGCCGACTTTATAGCCAAAGCCCTTCTCTTCGAGATAGCGCATGATGCCGCTGGCTGCGTCGAGGCCATAGGCGCTGCCGCCGGAGAGCATGACGGCGTTCAGCTTCTGCACCTGATTGACGGGCGAGAGCAGATCCGTTTCGCGCGTGCCAGGAGCGGATCCGCGCACATCGACTCCGCCGGTTGCCCCTTCTTCGCACATGATTACGGTGCAGCCCGTAGGACGCTCTTTGAGGGTGTAGTGGCCGACTTTGATTCCCGGCACATCGGTCATGGAGCCGCCCGGGGGCAGCAGGCTGGTGTCGAGATCGGTGGCCGCGCCCCAGCCCATTCCGGGCGCAGCAGCGGCAGCCAGTGGCATGGCAAGCATGTTCTTGTTGAATTCCCGTCGACGCATAGTGACTCCTTTTCCTGTTGTCAGATTTTCGAGCAGGCTCGGATTTAGCGAGCCGCCTCGTCTTTAGCGAACCTCAGTTCCACCTGCAAATGCAAGATTGTTTTCCGCGTGGCCTGGGTGCAGCACGCGGAAGCCGATCATCACCGCCGCGGCAGTCAGAATTCCAATTGCCTGCGGGGAGAGAGTGCCGATGCCCTGGCCGTGGGTTACAGAGATGGTTATGACGGTTGCGGCGATGGCGCTGAGAATGCTGGCAATCGCGGCAGAGGAAAGAACGCGCCGTGAGTAAAGGCCTGCAACGACGGGAACGAAGAGCGAAACGGCGATGAGGCCGTAAAAGATGCTGATGGCCGCAATGATCGATGGAAGCACGGTGGCCAGCAGGATGCCCAACACACCGGCTCCGGCAGAGGCGATGCGGCTGACAATGAGCAGTTGCGACTGCGAAACCTTCGGCTTGAGGAAGGTTTTATACAAATCAACAGCAAGCGAGGTGGAGAGCATAAACAGGATAGCGTCCGTGGCGCTGAGTTCGGCGGAGAAGATGGAGGCCAGCGTCCAGAC
>Ga0302320_10016603_pt1 | contig 15020 bp, 15 predicted proteins | sample Bog_T0_3_FD_202130 | JGI IMG/M metagenome (GOLD analysis project Ga0302320, IMG submission 202130) | Peat permafrost microbial communities from Stordalen Mire near Abisko, Sweden - Bog_T0_3 | ecosystem: Environmental > Terrestrial > Soil > Wetlands > Peat | place: Sweden: Abisko, Stordalen Mire... | reverse complement strand
CAGCCGCGAACCGGCGGGCAAACCCACACCCCGCCGCCACCCGGCCGCCCGCCATCGGGCGGCCGGTCCCATGCTGCACCCCCGCCGCGCCAGAGCAGCGACCCGGCGTCGCCACGCACGCAGGCGCCTCTCCCAGTTGATTCGCCGCCGCCTGTTACGTGCTCTTTAGCCGCGGCGGTGACGATCGCGTCGTCCTGTCTCTCGACATGGAGGTGACTGTGATCAACCGCAAGCTCGTCGCCGCGGGACTCAGCGTCTTCGCGCTGACCCCCGGCGTGGCCCTGGCCTGCACAGGCGGAGCCGGCCACCCTGGCGCACCCGGCGCAATCGGCGCCACGGGCGCCACGGGCGCGACCGGTTCCACCGGCTGGAGCGGTGTCACGAACGCCAAGGTCCGCCAGGCCCGCTACCACGGCACGCACCACGCGCGCTCGCGGAAGTCAGCCCACCGCAGCTGAGGCGACTCACCAGGAGCGCCGGGGCCGTGGCAGCGAGGCGGCCCCGGCACTCCTCACGAAGCGATGGCACCCGAGCGAATCTCACAGGCAGGCGTGGGGTGCCGGCTCGAGCAGTCACCTATGCGCAGGAAAAATGAGGTTTTGGTGGCGAACCGGAGCTAAAACACCGCATTTCCTAATACGTTCGTCGAGGATCTGCAAGGTTCGTGCCAGAACTCAAGCGGTGCTCCGATCTGGAAGGGATGAACCTATCCCGCACCGCACTCAAGGCACTTCTCACGTTCGCCCTCGCCTGCGCTCCGCTGACGCTCATCGCGGTAGCCTCGCCAGCCACGGCGACAGCCATGAAGGCGGCCAACCTGCCAACGGCAGTCGTGCATCATCACGTCAAGAAGGCCGGCCGCTACGACGTCCGGGTCTCGGTCACGATCCCGCACGTCGGCGGAGGCGCCGTGGCCCGCGAGTCCGTGCGGATCGAGATTGGCGCCCTCTCGCGCCGCGTGGAGACCGGCCGCCACGGGCGCGCAACGCTGATCGAGAAGGTTCACGCCAAGAAGGGGACACTGACCATCCGCGCCAGCGACAAGCGCATCATGCTGGACGTCACGATCAAGGTGTCGCGAGTCCTCAGCCCGAAGACCAAGGGCTCAACCGGTTCCAAGGGCGCCACCGGCTCGAGCGGATCGTCGGGTAGCGGTACGACGACCCCGCCGGCGCCGCTCAGCCAGCATTTTGCTCCGGATGGGGCGCCGATTCTGGCGCTTCCCGCGGGCTTCGCGGCGATCACCAACTACACGAGCCTGGCCAAGGACTACGAGTTCAACGGCTCGGCCCTGCCGGCCAACTGGACCGCCAGCGCCAACAGCTCCCACGGCATGAACACGGAGTACCAGCCCTCACAGGTCACGATGACCGGCTCCGCCGTCGCGCTGACCGCGATCAACCAGCCAAACGGAGGCCAACCCACCACCTCCGGCTGGATCTCGACCGAGGGCTCCTACTCACTCACACACGGCCTAATCGACTTCAGCGCGCTGATGCCCGCCGGCCAGGGACTGTGGTCCGGACTCTGGCTCGACCAGCCCGACAACAGCAACCCCTGGGGCGAAATCGACGTCTCCGAACTACTCCTCGGCAACCCCGGCACCACCTACGGCAGCCTGCACAGCTGGGCCCCCTCCGACTGGGGCGAGATGCAAAGCGCCAGCGTCTCCTCCACAGCCAGCTACAACGACTACCAAGTCGCCTGGCAGCCAGGACTCATCACCTGGGCCCTCAACGGCATCGCCTTCGCGCAATACACACAGGCACAGGCACAAGCAGCCGGCTACCCCTGGGTCTTCGACGACGGCAGCGGCTTCTACCTCATCGCAAACCTCGCAGTCGGCACCGCCAGCAGCTGGGGCGGCGCACCAAACTCAGCAACCGTATTCCCCGCCTCCGTACTCCTCAGATCCGTCAAAATCTGGCAATAGCCAGCCGCCCAGCCGCGAACCGGCGGGCAAACCCACACCCCGCCGCCACCCGGCCGCCCGCCATCGGGCGGCCGGTCCCATGCTGCACCCCCGCCGCGCCAGAGCAGCGACCCGGCGAGACCGCCGCACACGCAGGCGGCCCGGGCAGCCGCGCGAAGGCGGCCTGTAGCCGTCGCCCGCGTCTCAGGCGGCGATGCGGGCGCGCGTTCGCGCCTGGGCGAGAGCGTGGTCGCCGCATGCCCAGGCCGCGTAGCAGAGGGCCCCGGCGGTCCCGGTGACGGTCAGCAGCACGCCTCCCGCGGCGGTCGCCGCAAGACCGTGGGCGCCGAGGATCAGGACCGTCGCGGTCGCACCGACCCCCGCCCCGAGCGGCAGCGGGCTCAGGCTGACGCTGATGATCAGCACGGCGATCGCGTTGAAAACCGACGTGTTGACGCCGACCGCGTGCAGCACGAGCAGGATGCGCACGATCTGCGCGAGCACGCCGAGTACGACGAGTGCGACGAGCCGCTCGCGACCGCGCAGCTGACGCAGCGCCGCCAGCCCGAGCCACACCCCCGAGCGCCGGCGGCGAGCCACGCGGCGCAGGCACGCGAGCCCGGCGAGCATGCCGACGATCACCAGGACCGGCACCCACGCCGGCAGGTCCAGGGGGCCGACGAGCGTGAACATGAACACGGCGGCGAGCATCGCTTCGACCGCGACGATCGGGACTTCGGCGGCAGCCAGCGCCGTCAGCCGGGGGCAGGTGGTCGGTGCCGTGCGACGCAGTGCGCCGATGCGCGTCGCGACGCCGAGCTGTGCGCTGAGGACGCTCGCCAGGGCACCGATCCCGGCGGCGCGGAACACCACGCGCCGCGGCGTGCTTCCCTCCGCGGCCCGCATGCAGAAGTTCCATGCCTCGCTGCGCGTGATCAGCGAGGCGATGTGCAGCAGCGCGGCGAGTAGGAGCAGCCAGATCGGCGCCGTCAGCAGCGCCGTCGCGAACTGGCCCCTGCGGCCGACGAGCACGAATCCGACGACGGTGAACACCGCCAGCGTGACGAGCACTGTCGCGATCACCCGATGGCGTACGGAGATGCGGCGCATGATGCCGCGCTTGGCGGCGGATTCGGCGTGGCTGAGGGCGGCGCTGGGGATCAGGCGATCCCTTTCGCTGGCGGCGCGTCCAGCCGTGCCGGCCGATGCGCTTCCAATTGCTCCTTCACAGCGTACACGCGCGTCGGCGCCGCTTTGAGCACTGCCGGAGTGGACGCGTAGAGGCTACGGATCGCAGCACACGCCACGCAGCGCCGGCTGATCGCGACGCCATCGGGAGCCCGCCGCGCAGCGGGCCCTCACCGGCGGATCGCTGCGGGCGTCGAAGCTGTGCTGGGTCTCGGCGCTCGATCGCGCTCACGCAAGGTCGAAGCGGTCGAGGTTCATGACCTTGACCCACGCGGACACGAAGTCGCGCACGAACTTCTCCTGCGAGTCCTCGCAGGCGTAGACCTCGCCGATCGCTCGCAGCTGCGAGTTCGAGCCGAAGATGAGGTCCGCGCGGGTCGCGGTCCACCGCAGCTCGCCCGTCTCGCGAGCACGGCCCTCGAACGTCTCCTGCGATCCGGGCAGCGCCTGCCATATCGTGCCCATGTCGAGCAGATTGACGAAGAAGTCGTTGGTCAACGTCTCGGGACGCTCGGTCAGAACGCCGAGCGCGGAGCCCCCGAAGTTTGCGTTCAGGACACGCATCCCGCCCACCAGGACCGTCATCTGGGGAGCGGTGAGGGTCAGCAGCTGCGCCCGGTCAAGCAGCAGCTCCTCACTCTTGTGGCGATGCCCATCCGCAAGGTAGTTGCGGAAGCCGTCGGCGGTCGGCTCGAGCACCGCGAAAGCCTCGACGTCGGTCTGCTCCTGCGAGGCGTCCGTGCGTCCTGGCGAGAACGCAACAGAGATGTCGTGCCCGGCCCTCTTCGCCGCCTGCTCAACGGCGGCAGATCCGCCCAGCACGATGAGGTCAGCGAGCGAGACGGCCACCTCGGCGGGCTGCGAGCTGTTGAAGTCCTCCCGGATCGCCGCCAGGGTCGCCACCACCTTCGCGAGTTCGGCCGGACTGTTCACCGCCCAGTCCTTCTGCGGCGCGAGCCGGATGCGCGCCCCGTTTGCTCCGCCGCGCTTGTCGGTGCCGCGGAAGCTTGCCGCCGACGCCCAGGCGGTCGAGACCAGCTGAGCGATGGACAGCCCCGACGCGAGAATCCGGGCCCCCAGATCGGCGATCTCCTGCGCGCCGATCAGCGCGTGGGTGACGTCAGGGACAGGGTCCTGCCACAACAGCGGCTCGGCGGGGACCAACGGGCCGAGGTAGCGAGTGCGTGGTCCCATGTCGCGGTGAGTCAGCTTGAACCAGGCCCTGGCGAAAGCGTCCGCGAACTCCTGCGGGTTCTCGTGGAAGCGCTTTGAGATCGGCCCGTAGACCGGGTCAAGCCTCAGCGCGAGGTCCGTCGTGAGCATCATCGGGGCGTGCGTCCTCGACGGATCGTGGGCGTCTGGCACGCTGCCTGCGCCGGACCCGTCCTTCGGAGCCCATTGCTTCGCACCCGCAGGGCTCGTCACCTGCTCCCACTCGTAGCCGAACAGATTGTCGAAGAAGTTGTTGTCCCACTTCGCGGGGCTGGTGGTCCAAGCGCCCTCCAAGCCGCTCGTGATCGCGTCGGCGCCTCGGCCGCTGCCAAAGCTGTTGCGCCAGCCAAGGCCCTGCTCCTCGATGCTGGCGCCCTCGGGCTCGGGCCCGACGTAGTCGTCCGCATTTGCCGCGCCGTGGGTCTTGCCGAACGTGTGGCCACCGGCGATGAGCGCCACCGTCTCTTCGTCGTTCATCGCCATGCGGCGGAAGGTCTCGCGAATGTCGCGGGCTGATGCGAGCGGATCCGGGTTGCCGTTCGGTCCTTCCGGATTGACGTAGATGAGGCCCATCTGAACGGCGCCGAGGGGGTTGGCGAGTTCGCGGTCGCCGCTGTATCGCTCGTCTCCTAGCCACTCGGCTTCAGGCCCCCAGTAGACGTCCTCCTCGGGCTCCCAGATGTCCTCGCGCCCGCCGGCGAAGCCAAACGTCTCGAGCCCCATCGATTCCAGCGCGCAGTGACCGGCGAAGATCATCAGATCGGCCCAGGAGATCTTGCGCCCGTACTTCTGCTTGACCGACCACAGCAACCTGCGCGCCTTGTCGAGGCTAGCGTTGTCGGGCCAGCTGTTGAGGGGCGCGAAGCGTTGCGCGCCAGACCCTGCGCCACCGCGGCCGTCGCCGATGCGGTAGGTGCCCGCGCTGTGCCACGCCATCCGGATGAAGAGCGGTCCATAGTGGCCGTAGTCGGCCGGCCACCAGTCCTGAGACGTCGTCATCACCGCCTCGAGGTCTTTCTTCACGGCGTCGAGATCGAGCGTCCCAAACTCTTCGGCGTAGTTGAAATCGCTGCCCATCGGGTTGGACCCCGGGCAGTCCTGGTGGAGAAGCCTCAGGCTCAGCTGATTAGGCCACCAGCCCTGGTTCGCGTGGCTCCCCGGCATGTGGGTGTGAACCACGTCAGACACCACGGGGCACTTGCTTGCGTCAGCCATGCTTTCTCCTTTTATCGCCGGTCCGGGGTCATTCAAAGATCTGCTCCAACGCGGGGTCGCGCGAGCGGTCCGCGGCGGCGCGGGTGCGACACGATCGCCGCGGGCGCGGCGCGCCCTGCGATCCGCGTCGCGCGCGCCGGCCGATTTCCCCGTTTGCACGCACCACCGGGCGCTCCCACGCTCTTGCACAGACTCGCGATACGTCGCTCAATGCGCTGCGCCGCCCCGGTCACGCGGGGGCAGGATGATCGCGGTCGCCGGGCGCAGCAGCGCCATCCGCGACTCCACATGCGGGGCACAGGCCCCTGAAGATCACTTCCGCCTCATCGACTTGGTAGCCGTCGACCGCGGGCAGCTGCAGGCATGGCCCGTGACCAAGCGCGCAATCGATGTCCCTGACGCTGCCGCAGGAGCGACAGATCAGGTGATGATGGTTGTCGCCGACGCGCGACTCAAAGCGCGCCGGCCCGCCCGGCGGCTCGATCCGGCGTACGAGACCGGCCGCCGCCAGGGCGCCCAGCACGTCGTAGACCGCCTGGGTCGAAACGGTCCCCAGCCGACCGCGAGCCGACACGGCGAGCTCCTCGACCGTCGGATGTCCCCCCTGGCGGACCGCGGCGAGCACGGCCAGACGCGGCGCCGTCACCCGCAAGCCCGCCCGCTTCAGGTCGTCAAGATCCAGTGTCTCCGCGACGGCGGGCCCGATCACGGCGCTAGCCTAGCACGCAGTTCGAAGCAGTCCAATAAGCGACCCAGTCAAGACTGGGTCGGGGCCTGATCGCCCCATCCGCGGTCCACGGGCCGGCTTTCGGCTACAGGTCTGCACGGGATGGACCGATGTGTTTGTTGTGAACATAACCCGCTCGCGGCTGTTGGTCCCGGCCCTGGCGCTGGTCCTGACCGCGAGCGCCATCGCGGGCGTATCGCTGCTCGTGCACCGCGCCGCCTCCAGCAGCGCCCAGCAGCTGCGGGTCAAGTCGCTCGCACTGTCGCTCGCCGACTTGCAGGGCGCGGGGTTCAGTGCTGACCCCACTGTCGGCGGCTCGCCGCAGCTGGCTCAGCTGAGAATCCATACAGACGAGACAGCGATCACGCAGGGGCTGAAGGCGCCGTCGCAGGCCGGCATACCGGCGAGCTTGCTGGCCAGCGGTCGCTCGGAGCTGGCGAAGGTCGAGGTCATCGTGACGCGCGCGTATAGCGTCGCTGCCGCAAAGGGCGGCTTGAAGGCCTCACCAGACCTCGTTCTCGCGACCGAGCGCCTGCTCGCTGCGCAGACCGCTGCGCTCTCGGCAGATTTCGACAGGATCGGGCGCACAGATGGGGCGCGGGCCGCTCGCGCGCGCACCCAGGCCCAGCTTGGCGCTGCGGCGGCGATGCTCCTGCTGCTGGCTGCCTTCGCCTGGTTCTACCTTCGCTCCGCGGCAGCCCGCAAGACGGTCGAGCAACTCGCCCGCCAAAACCAGGCCCTGCTCGGCGTGAGCCGCATCGAGGCGAGAACCGACCCACTGACGACGCTCGGAAACCGCCGGGCGCTCGCCAGCAACCTGGCCACCGCGATGGCCGAGCCGCCCGGAGCCCGCCAACAGCTGCTGGTCATGTTCGACCTCGACGGCTTCAAGCAGTACAACGACACCTTCGGGCACGCCGCCGGCGACGCGCTGCTGCGTCGCCTCGGCATAAGGCTCGCCGCCGCCGCGTCAGCGCACGGCGGGTCCGCCTACCGGATGGGAGGCGATGAGTTCTGCGTGCTCGCCCACACCAGTCCCGACACTGCCGAGAAGCTGCTCGACGACACGCTGGCAGCGCTGACGGAAAGCGGTGACCGCTGGCACGTGGGCTGCTCCTACGGAGCCGTCTGGCTGCGTTCGGAAGCGCTGACCGCGAGCGACGGCCTCAGACTCGCGGACGAGCGGATGTATGCCAACAAGGTCGGGCGCTCATCCGCAAGCCGGCAGGTCACCGACGCGCTGCTGCAGGTGCTGACCGAGCAGCACGTGGCCCTCGACGACCACGTCGACCGGGTCGACCGCGTTTCAGAACTCGCGGGCGCGCTCGCGAGCGCCCGCGGTGAGCCGGCGTCGGAGGTGGCGCGAATCCAGCTCGCCGGGCGCTTGCACGACATCGGCAAGGCCGCGATCCCGGCAGCCGTCCTCGACAAGCCCGGTCCGCTGACCGACAGAGAATGGGAGTTCGTGCGCCGCCATCCTGCGATTGGAGAGCGCATCGTGCTGGCCGCTCCTGCGCTTGCGAATACCGCCGAGATCATCCGCTCAAGCCACGAGCGCATCGACGGACACGGCTACCCCGACGGCCTCGCGGGCGACGACATCCCGATCGGATCACGAATCATCGCGGTCTGCGACGCGTTCGACGCCATGACCTCAGAGCGGCCCTACCGGCCGGCGATGAGCACCGACGCCGCACTCCTGGAACTCAAGCGCAACGCCGGCACCCAGTTCGACGCAACGGTTGTCGAAGAGTTCTGCAACACCTATGCGACGCACCTCACCGGCACAAACGTCGCGCGTTAGCGCCTCATGCCTCGTCGGCATCGGCTTGTCCGCCCGCGGCCGGGTGTACGATCGGGGATCGAGGGATTGTCAGACTGACACGGCACGTTCTGGTCGGACTGAAGTCACGGCTTGACCGTGAAGCGCCAGCTCTGATCCTCCGTAACCACTGAAACCCGTTCGGAGCCTCGCCAGGGGCGGCCGCAGCGGGGGTCAAGGAGGTTCAGCATGAAAGACACCGCCGCGAGCGCCCCAGGCGAGAGGGTGTCGACCCTAGCTCCGGTGGAACAAGGCGAGCTGACGCGCGAGAAGGGCTCAGCGAGCCCAGACGCCGGTCAGGCCCACGGCGACGTGTTGACAGCGATCTCCGAAGGCCTGGTCGGGCTGTTGAAGGAGTTCTACGGCCACGGTCCGACGCGAACGAAGTCCTATTACGCGGATGATCTTGTCGTGTGCGTGCTGCGCGGCGGCTTCTCGCGGGTGGAGCAGACGTTGCTTGATGGCGGGCGGGGGGCGGCCGTGATTGAGCAGCGAATGGAGTTCCAGGAGGTGATGCGACATCGGTTCGAAGAGGTCATCGAGCGCGCGACCGACAGGCGCGTCATCGGCTTCATGAGCGGCAACCAGCAGCACCCCGACATGATGTGCGAGGTCTTCATCCTCGCCCCGACCGACCTCGTGGACCCCCCTCAACCTGGTGGCGGGACCCCCGCCTGACACGCCGGGCGCACGGACACCCTGGACGGCGCCCGCCGGTCAGCCTTCGGCGCTCAGCGACGCGTGCGGCGTCCCTCGCCGCCGGTCAGCTGTCGATCTGAGTCACGGTTACAGGGAGGCCGAAGCGCTCCTCTATTTCGGCGGCGGTGACGTTTTCACGGTAGGACTGCTCAGACGCTGAGTGGATGAACAGCGCGACGCGGTCTGCGGGGAACCCTTGCAGCGTGTCGGCGATCGCAGCGAGCGGCTCGGACTCTCCGGTGTCGCCTGTGGCGGCGATGCCTTCACGGTCGAGTTGCTCGACGCTGTCGCGCTGAACGGTCTGGGCCCTGGCGATCGCCGCGTCGGCGTCTGACAGCCAGAAGCGCAGCGCCGACTTGTGTAGCGCCGGGGCGATCACCAGGACCTCGGCGTCGTCTGCGTCGTCGGATCCGATGGCGTCGCGGAGATGATCGGCGGTGATCGGCTCACTCGTGATGACAAGCAGTTTCATCGTGTGAGCTCAGCGTCCGAGCGGGCGTGGTCGCGACGGAGCGGGAAGCGTCTATGCGGCATTGTTATTGAGGAAGTGGTTGTGGATTGCCTCGGTCAGCTCGGTGTTCTCGACGACCAGCTTGTGGGTCGTCACGCCGAGCTGGTGGAGGTGTTCGACCTGTTTGTCCTGCACGTTTCCCTGGGCGTTCTGGGCGACGAGAATGGCGATCATCGCGAGCCATTGCATGATTCCGCCGACGGCGAGCAGCATGAGGTCGAAGGGGTAGTGGTCGCCGGCGACGACGGCTCCGAGTCCGGCCATCCAGACCGCGAAGCCGATGATGCTGGCGTAGAACATCCACATCGAGCCGACCGTCGTGGCGATGACGTTCGCGACCCTGTCGTTGAAACCGCTGCGCTCGCTCGACAGCTTCGGCGGCGCGGGATGCCTGATCGCCTTGCGATGCTCGCGCGGCTTGGTGGCTGCGGGCGCGGTCATTGCGGTTCGGCGAGGTCAACCGGCGGGAGGTCGCGCAGCTGGTCCTTTGTGAGTGTGAGCCGGACGCCGGCGCCCACGTCCTTGACGGCGCTGATCGGGATCGCGACGCGCTTCTTGCCCCATAGGTGGCCCTCGTCGAGCAGGATGTGGGTCACGTCATGGTCGCTGGGATCGATGACGAGTCCCTGGACCTGTCCGATCGGCCCGTCTGTTGCGTGTACATGCTCGCCGCGGCGAACCTCCACCTCGCCCAACGGGACGCGATCGTAGGCGAACGCTTGGGGGCCGACACCGGCGCCGTCCATGCCGATGCCGCCCATACCCGTACCGCCCATGGCCATGCCGCCCATACCGAGACCGTAAAGGGGCTGGAACAGCAGTTGCCCCTGCCCATAGCCCCAGTCTCCGTCGGCTCCGGGCAGAAAGCGCGCCTCTTCGGCGGCTTCGAGCGCCTCGAACTCCGTCGTTGCGCAACGCAGTTGGATGCCCTCAGTTGTCGAGTCGACGAGCTCGACCGGCACCAGCCTGCCAATGGCCTGCCGGTTGGTCGGCTCGACCACGAGATGCGTGAGCGTTCGTGCGACGGGATCAACGACGACGCGAGTCAGTTCCCCGCACTCGCCGTCGCTGCACTCAACCTTGCTACCAATGATGAACTTCTCAGCCTCGCTCATTCGCCACTCCTGTCAGCAGGCACATAGACGCCTTTTGGGCTCCGACCAGATCTACCACCTCGGCCAGGCGAGGGTGCTGGGGTGAGGCCACCAGCCGATCACGTCGGGGGTGACCCGAGCGTGATCGCTGGCTTTTCGCCTACAAACGTCGGCCTCGGCGGTTGTAGCGGTATCCGCCGCCGCTCGCCAACAACACGATGATGATGATGAGCAGGATGATGAGCATGGTCACCTCCCAAAGCTGTACTGAGTTTGTTCGTGCATGGCTGTTTCGGTTAGTGCTTCTTGCTGCCGGCGACCGCGTCGACGAGCTTGTCCGCGGCATCCTTCGCAGAGCCCTTGGCTTGGTCGGCGCGGCCTTCGTTCTTCAGATGCTTGCTTCCGCTCAGGACGCCTGCCGCTTCCTTCGCACGTCCCTTTGCCTTGTCGATGTTCTTGTCGGACATGAGTCCTCCTATTGGGAATGGAAGAGCGTCCGGCGCGTGCCCGCCGGTTGCGGGAGCGGGCGGTGAACCGCAAGATCAGCCCACCCGCAAAGAGGTAGAGGACTGCGGCGGTGCGCGGGCGCGCAAGTCCGCCTCGCCGGCGAACGGTCATAACCCTCGCCAGGGTCGGGGACTACGGGCACATCTGACATCACGGCCTCCGGGCTCACAAAAAGAACGCCTCGGAAAGTCAGCCTGTGTTGCCCGCTCACGCTCGGTGAGCCGACCCCGTAGCAATGCCCTTCGTCTCAGACTCTACCACCGCAGCAAAGCAGCCCCGGCGCCTGCTCGCTGCCAGTCCAGCCATCCCGGGCCCGGCAGTGCGCGCCAGGCAGCCAATGCGGCGGGGGAAATCTCGTCGTGGTGGACGAGGTCAGCGGCGGTACCGATGAAGTCCTCACACATCATGTCGGGGCGCCGTTTCGGGAGGCCCAGGGTGCTAGTCGCCGTAGTAGCCGCCGAGCTCGCTGCGATACGTCTCATCCGCGTGGCGCTCCTCGTGGTACTCAGGGGCGCTCTTGATGTTGTCCTTTGAGCGGTTCACATGGACGACCTCGGCCTTGTAGTCGATACGTTCAATCACGCCCGCGGGCAACATCACGGTTCTGCGCAGGATCCACGGTCCCGTCGCAACGATCAGGTAGGCGCTGCCCGTCTCGGCGTTTGCCTTGGCAACCCTCCCGATCTCCCCATCACTGGCTTCGATGGAGAACCCGACGATGTCCTCGGCTGGTGCAGCGCCCTCGCGAGCGTGCCACATCTCCGCCGCGCTCGTCACGCGTCACCTCCAATACGTCCTTCGGTCGAGCGGCTGGGCATCGCCGGCATCGTACGCCCAATCGCGAGCGCTTTGAGCGCTCGCCCTCCTCGCCGCAGGCCTGGCCAGTTGGCAGCTTTTCGGCTTCGCCTCGGCCAGATGTTCGCCTCCCTCGCGAACCGGGGCATGGCCGGCAGCTAGCCGACCTGCTGATGACGACAGAAGCGTTCGCGTTCGTCTGCGTTCCACCGGCCAACGTCGGCAGGCCGACCGCCGCACTGGATGTGTGATTCACGAGCGTGACCACCCCACCGGCAGATATCGCGACGATCACCTGGCCACTGTTGAGCTGGGTGCCGTGGAGCTTCGACGTGCTGGAGTGGCGCGGCGGCGCCTGGCGCACGCTCGCGCAGGTTCACGGCCTGCTGCCCTCCGAGCTGGGCGACGCCAGTGGTTCACTCTGCCCGCCGGCAACTAACGGGGGCCCCCGCCCCTTTTCCTACCCCTCTACACCCCAATCCCCACATACTTAACCGACAGGTACTCCTCAATTCCCTCGGCCCCGCCCTCGCGCCCGAAGCCTGACTGCTTGACGCCGCCAAAGGGCGCCGCGGTATTTGATGTCACACCCTGGTTGAGGCCGACCATGCCGGTGTCGAGGGCTTCGGCGACGCGCAGCGCGCGGTTGACGTCGCGCGTGAAGACGTAGCCGATCAGCCCGTACTCGGTGTCGTTGGCGGCGGTGATCGCTTCGGTCTCGGTGTCGAAGCTGACGATCGGCGCGACGGGGCCGAAGATCTCCTCCGACAGCACACGGCTCGCGGGCGCGACGTGCGTGAGCACGGTCGGGCGGTAGAAGTACCCGGGCCCCTCGAGCGGGCCGCCGCCGGTCAGCACCGTCGCGCCGCGCGCCACGGCGTCGCTCACGAGCTCGTGCACCTTGTCGCGCTGCGTCGCGTCGATCAGCGGGCCGACGTCGGTGTCCGGATCGACACCACGACCGAGGCGCAGCTGCTCCATCCGCGCCGCCATCCGCCGCGAGAACTCATCAACGACACCGGCCTGCACATAGATCCGGTTCGCGGAGGTGCAGGCCTCGCCCATGTTGCGCAGCTTCGCCATCATCGCCTGGTCGATCGCCAGCTCGAGATCGGCGTCATCGAAGACCAGCAGCGCGGCGTTGCCACCAAGCTCCATCGAGACGCGCAACACGCGGTCCATCGCCCGGCGCGCGAGCATCCGCCCAACCTCCGTCGAGCCCGTGAACGACAGCTTGCGCAGGCGCGGATCATCAAACAAAGGGTCGGTGACCTGGCCGGCGTGCGAGGTCGTGACGATGTTCAAAACCCCGGCCGGCAGGCCGGCATCCTCGAAAACCTGTGCGAGCGCCAGCATCGACAGCGGCGTCTGCTTCGCCGGCTTCACGACCATCGTGCAACCCGCCGCGAGCGCCGGGCCGATCTTGCGGGTCCCCATCGCCAACGGAAAATTCCACGGCGTGATCAACAGACACGGCCCGACCGGCTGGCGCATCGTCAACAGCCGCGCCTTCCCGTTCGGGCTAACCGAATAGGAGCCGCGAATCCGCACCGCCTCCTCACTGAACCAGCGCAAAAAGTCGTTCGCGTACGCCACCTCGCCGCGCGCCTCAACCAGCGACTTACCCATCTCCAACGACATCAACATCGCCAGCGCCTCACTGCGCTCCCCCACCAGCTCGAACGCCCGCCGCAGGATCTCGCCGCGCTCGCGCGGCGGATGAGCACCCCACTCCGCCTGCGCCTCATGCGCGCCGGCCAACGCCGCAAGCGCATCCTCGGCGCCCGCGTCAGCGATCTCACACAACGGCTCACCCGTCGCCGGGTCCTCCACCTCAAGCCGCGCACCCGACTTCGCGGGCCGCCAAGCGCCTGCAATAAACAATTCCTTCGGCACATCATTCAGCACTTCGGACTCAGTCATGGGCTACCTTGGGAATGGTGGGCTGGCGTCATGCCGCAATACCTCTCGCCCTTTTTGCCGCGCTGGCAGGGGCGGCGAGCGCACTGGCTACGCCCGTGCTCGTGATCGACGGGGCGGGTGACGGACATGGCGTGGGAATGAGTCAAACCGGAGCGGAGGGGCTCGCGCTGCATGGCTACGGGGCGCGCGAGATCCTTGCTCACTATTACACGGGGACGACGGTCGGGCGGGCGCCGGCGGAGGGCGCGATCAGCGTGCTGCTGCAGTCGGGGCTGCGCAGCGTCGTCTTCTCGGGCGCCACGCGCGCCGGCGCCCGGCCGCTGGCGGGCGCGCGCACCTACATCGCGAGAGCCGCCGCGAACGGGGAGATCGCGCTCGAAAGCGAACGTGGCCGCCTGCTGAGCTACCTGCCGGCGCCGCTCGCGATCACAAGCCGGGTCCCGATCCGCTTCGACGGCGCGGCGTCCAGCGGAGTTATTGATGGCCGCTACCGCGGCAGTTTGGAGGTCGTCGCTTCCGGCTCCCGCCTGGACGTGATCAACCACCTGGGGCTCGAGGCCTATCTGCGCGGCGTCGTGCCGGCCGAGAGCCCGTCCTGGTGGCCGGCCGCGGAGCTCCAGGCGCAGGCGATCGCGGCGCGCGGCTACGCGATCGCGAGCCCGCCCCAGAACGGCTTCGACCTCTACGGCGACACGCGCTCGCAGGCCTACGGCGGCTACGGCGCCGAGACCGCCGCGACCAACGCCGCCGTGTCGGCGACCACCGGCGAGGTTGTGACCTACGCCGGCAAGCCGGTCATCACCTACTACTTCGCGAGCTCCGGCGGGGCGACCGAGGACGTGCAGGACGTCTTCTACGGCTCACCGGCGGAGCCCTACCTGACGGGCGTGCTCGACCCCTACGACGCGACGCGCTTTGGCCCGATCACGATGAGCGTGGCGAGGGCCGATCGGCGCCTGCGGGGCCTGGTCGACGGCACACTCGAAGCGATCGACGTCACCCGCCGCGGCGTATCGCCGCGCGTCGTCTCGGCCAACCTGATCGGCAGCGGCGGCACGACGAGCGTCAGCGGCGCGACGCTCGAGGCCGCGCTGCGGCTGCCGAGCAGCTGGGACTGCTTCACGGTCTCCTCCTCGCAGGCGTCGCTCGCCTCCGGCTGGGACCGCGCCTGCGAGCGGCCGACAACGCTTGGCACCCCGCGCCCCGCCACCGGCCCGACCGGCTCGACGCTCGGCGGCGCCGTCTCGCCGAAGCACTACAGCGGGCCTGGCGGCAGCACCGGCACGAGCGGAACGCGATCCGCGACGGGGTCGAGCGGCACGAGCGCCGGCGGCGCGGTCGGCCCGCCCCCATGAGCGCCCCGCTGGTCGCGGTCGATGTGCCGTGGCTGCTCTACCGCTCCCACTTCGGCCTGC
>Ga0302320_10016598_pt1 | contig 15023 bp, 13 predicted proteins | sample Bog_T0_3_FD_202130 | JGI IMG/M metagenome (GOLD analysis project Ga0302320, IMG submission 202130) | Peat permafrost microbial communities from Stordalen Mire near Abisko, Sweden - Bog_T0_3 | ecosystem: Environmental > Terrestrial > Soil > Wetlands > Peat | place: Sweden: Abisko, Stordalen Mire... | reverse complement strand
CGTCATCGGCACGGACGCAGCCGTATACGTCAGCCTGATCACCCACAGCTCTTTGCCGGTTTTCGCGTCGAACGCGCGGAAGCGATGATCGTTCGTCGCTCCGATGAACACCAATCCCCCGGCCGTCACAATCGGTCCGCCCATATTGTAGCGGCCCGTGTTCTTCTTGCCTTCGGGCAATTCGTCAGTCACGCCGAGCGGTACGCGCCATGCGAATTCGCCCGTGCTCGCGTTCACGGCGGTAAGATTCCCCCATGGCGGTTTGCGGCACGGCCAGGTCTTATCGCGATCCACCAGACCGCGCTTGTCCAGAATCACGGCTTCGAAACGTGGAGGAGGTCCGCCACCGAAAATACTGCTCTTGTCGTAAGGAACCTCGGCACCATCCTTCTCTTTTTCGATCCATCCGATAGACCCCGGCTCCTGGGTGTTCACGAAAATATATCCCAGCTTCGGATCGGTCGCCGTGCCGCCCCAATTCGAGGATCCGATATTGCCGGGATAGAGCACGGCGCTTCTCGGTGGAGTTCCCGGCGCACGATAAGGGTACGTCGTGTACGGACCGTTGTTGTAAATACCTCCGCTGCGCACGATCACATCCTGGCAGGCTTGCGCGTGCTCGGGCGTTGTGTCGGCGGCGGTCACGACGTCGGCCATCGTGAAATAGTGGCTCGACATCTCCGGTGGCTTGAGAGGAATCGGCTGGGTGGGCGAAGCTTCCTCACCCGGCACTTCACTCTTCGGCACAGGACGCTCCTCCACCCCGAAAATCGGCTTGCCCGTGACGCGATCGAGGATGAACATGTAGCCCATCTTGCCGACTTGCGCCAGCGCGGGAATCTTTTTCCCGTTCTGCACGATGTCGATCAACCCGGGCGCAGGAGGCAAGTCGTAATCCCACATGTCGTGGTGGATCACCTGGAAATACCATTTCAGCTTGCCCGTATTCGCGTCCAGCGCGACCACCGAATTTCCGAAAAGATTATTGCCCTTGCGATCACCGCCGTAGAAATTCGCCGAAGGCCCGCCGAACGGCATGTAGACGATGCCGCGCTCGGTGTCGACCGTCATCGTGAAGCCCCACACGTTGACGCCCGCGCGATTTTTCCAATCGTCTCCGTGCCACGTCTCGTGCCCCACTTCGCCGGGCTCCGGAATCGAATGAAACTCCCAAATCTTTTTTCCCGTGCGGACATCGTAAGCGCGCGTGTTGCCCGGACCGCCAAGCGGCGACTCGCCATTGTTCGCGCCCACAATCGCCAGTCCTTTATATATAGTCGGAGGCGAATCGTAGGGCACGGTCATTTCGATGACGCCTTCATCGCCGAAGCCCGGCACTAGCGCTCCGGTCTTGGCATTCAGTGCGACCATTTTCGAACCGGTGGTCGCCAGCAACCGCGCGGGAGCTTCTTTATCCCCAGGCCAGTACGCTACGCCGCGCTTTGACACGGGAAATTTCGACGTATACGTCCACAACTCTTTGCCTGTTTCCGGCTGCAGCGCGACGACACGATGACCCGTCGTTATGTACATCACGCCATTGATGACGATGGGAGTGACTTCGGAGAACGCTCCCAAATTCGCGCGCAATACTTTACGTTCTTCGTCGGTGCGGAAGCGAAAGCTCCACACCTGTACGAGCTTGGTGACGTTCGTCGTATTGATCTGCGTGAGCGGCGAATAGCGCGTCCCCGCCAGATCGCGGTTATACATGGGCCAATCGCCGGCGGATGTCTTTGGGGAAGATGTTTTTGTATTCTGCGCCGACGCGAACTGGATCCGCACGAGGGTGACAGCGACAAACAAGACTGAGCGTACGAGTTTCATAGGCCTCCCGACGAACTGCGTTCGAAGAGGAAGTATATCAACACACGTAAGAAAGTTACTTGGGGTGTGGAATGATGCTGACCAGCGTGTAGGCGTCGCCGTCGATCGTGAAATAAAATCTCCAATCGCGATTGACCCGAGCCTGCCATAAGTTGCTGGCCTCAGCGTACTTCTTCACCCGCAGCGAAGGGTGATTTCGATTCTGGAGCAACAGGGCGGATTGTTTATCGAAAGCTTGTTGCACGGACCGCGGGGCTTTGGCGTAATTCCGAACGAAATGCGACGTTCGAAAAAGCTTCATCGCACGGCGCGGGCTTTCCTACGAGCGGAGAGTTTCGCAGCTTCTTGATGCAGCGACTCGATAAACTCCCGGTGGTTTTCGAACGGTCCGCTCATTCTACCCAGCGCGACATCCTTCAAACCTTTGGCGAGATCGCGATCGACGGCCCGCTTCTGCGCCGCCGTCAAATCCTGAGCTGCCAGACTCACTTTGGGGACGATATGAATCACGCCGCCCGAAACCATGAACTCCAGCTTGTCGCCGGTCTTGATTCCCGCCCGACGACGAACGCTGGCGGGGACCACAAGATCCGTCCTTGCTTTAACGACAACCGTCATGACAGTTAGGCTCGTATCAAAGAACGAGGCACTTCCACGATAGCAAGTTAGAAGCATGCCGCGATTTTTAGCGGCGCGAGCGTTTCACTTCACCAGCTTTGCGGTCTGGATCTTCGATCCGCCGCCGGCCCATGCGACCCACGTCTCGCCGCCCGCGCGCAGAATGCGAGGATATCCCAGCGTGCTGCGGCCGCCCTCGGCCACCTGCACCACGGGACCCGCGACACCCGCGCTTGTCACCTGACGCACCAAAATCTTCGCGCCCTTCGCGCTTTGTTCCAGCCATGACACGAACGCCCCGCCCTGATCGTCCGACGTGATCGACGTGTAGCCGAACGCGTGACCCGTGCTGACCATCACCGGCTTGCCGAACGTCACGCCGTCATCGGTGGAAAGGATCGCCTGTACGTGCGGCGTGGTACCCGCGCCGGTGAACCAGGAGACGGCCACGTTATCGCCTTTGGCAACGGAAGCCGCTGCGTTGGTGGGGCAAGCGTTGATCTTCCAATTGTCGGGATTCAGATTTTTCGACGCCGTCCACTTGCCGTTTTCAAAACGCATCGTCGCGATGTCGCGGATGTCTTGCGGCGTGTGGGTGCGATAAGCGATCAGCAGACCTTTATTCGTTTTCACGATGGACGTGGGGCAGCACCCGCATACGTCGCTATCAAGGCTTTCTTCCTTGATCACCTTGCCGTCGGAGCTCATCACCGTGCGCTTCATCGCCACAGGAGCGTCCTCGCCGTGCAGCGCTTCGAGCCAAATGACGGACGCTTCGTGCTCGCCGCTCGCGACTACCGATGCCAGCCCGTGCTGGACCATGCTACGATCCTTGTGCGCCAGCACCGGCGCAGTCCACTTTACTCCGTCCTTGGAGACGCTCGTATTCAGGAACTCGACGTCATCGTCGTCGCCGGGATTTTCAATCCAGTGCGCGAAGAGCGTTCCATCGGGCAGCGTGATCACTTCCGGCATTTCGGCCGGATGACGGAAGAACTTGCGATTGGCGACAATCATGCGCGGCGTCGACCACTGCCCGCCTTTGCGCACCGAATATTTCAGCGTGTACAGGCCCTCTTTGCCCGACGCCTCGATCCAGCTCAGCAGAGGGCTGCCGTCGGCGGCCACCGACCAGCTCGGCTGAAAGCTATCCATGCTCGAAGGATTGGGTTGCATCTCGGCCTTCAACGCCTGTGCATGTCCCGTCGTCGCCAGCACGCTGGCCATCGCTACCGCAAGAAAGAAGGATTTCATGATTCCTCGATGGCCTAACTGTGGCCACTTATTATGATAGGCCCCTAGCACGCTATTGAAAAGCTCGATAGATCCCCGCTCCATCACTGTCGCGGCTCTGTAAAGCACTAAAAACGATGAAGCCTCACACTGAGCCGCGAGAGTCATCGAGCGGGGTGCCTTGTTTTTCAACGGCCGGCTAGAGGGGAAATAAAAACCCGGCAAGGAGGGCGTCAGTAAAGGCGAATCTTCGCCGGAGCGGGACGGTCAAAGAAATATGCGGAGATGGCCTCCACGATCGTCCCAGGTATCGCCCTGCGTGAAAATGTTCTCCGAGAGGCACTCGGCGCAGTAGCCGCCGTCGGCCTCTTGCATCACGTCGAAGACAATTTCCGTCATCAATATCATCATACCCATAAGGGTCGTGCTCAGATGCCGAGAGCCCCGCCGCCTCCACTCCCGTGTCATCATAAGACTTGTCCGGAAAAAATCCGCTTCTTCCCATTTTTCTCATCGTCGCCGTGGACATCCTCGGCCTGACGCTGATGATTCCTCTGCTGCCGTTCTATGCCGAGCGGCTGGGAGCCACGCCCACCGTCGCCGGAATGCTCATCGGCGTGTACGCCATGTGCCAGTTGATCTCCGGTCCGCTGCTCGGGCGCCTGTCCGATCACATGGGACGCAAGCCGCTGCTGATCGTCAGCCAGATCGGCACGTTCATCGGCTTCATCATCACCGCCAACGCCGGCGTTTTGTGGCTGGTGTTCGTCGGACGCATCATCGATGGAGCCACGGCCGGAAATCTGTCGCTCGCGCAAGCCTACATCTCCGACGTCACCAAGCCCGAGGATCGCGCGAAATCGTTCGGCATTATCGGCATCGCCTTCGGCCTGGGATTCCTGGTCGGCCCCGCCGTCTCCGGATTTCTGGCCGGCTACGATTACCGCTATCCAATGTACGCCGCCGCGGCGCTTTCGTTCACTAGCATCATGGCGACTACGTTCCTGTTGCCGTCCGTCGCCGAAAGCCAGGCTCATCGCGAAGAGACCGGCAGTAAGAGCGTTGGTCCCGTCGCCCCCGGCGGCCAACGCGTATCGATCGTCCAGTGGGGCGAATACGCGAAGTACTTCCGCCAGCCCGCGCTCTCGAATCTGTTGGTCCAATTCTTCTTCTTCACGTTTTCGTTTTCGATGTTCGTCTCCGGGCTGCCGCTGTTCGCCGAACGCCGCTTCACGTGGCATGGCGTGCCCTTTGGACCCAGGCAAACCGGTTACGCGTGGGCGTGGGCCGGATTCCTCGGCATCTTATTACAAGGACCGGGACTGGGGAAAATGGTCAAGCGTTTCGGCGAGCGCGCGCTGAATCGCGTGGGCTTCGGAGCTTATGTGGTCGGATATGGAATGATGGCCGTCGCGCATTCGATTCCGATGCTGATGGCGACCATCACGGTCCTCGCCATTGGTGGGCTCGTTCGCCCCACTCTCACCAGTATGATCACGCACACCGCTCCGCGAAAAGAACAAGGCAGTGTGCTGGGATTGAATCAGTCCCTGAATTCGATTTCCCAGATCGCGGCGCCTCCCCTCGGAGGGCTGCTGATTACGCATCACTTATTGGCTGCGTGGGGAATCGCTGCCGCGTGCGTAGCCGCTGGCGGACTGGTCATGGCGTCCAAGCCAGCACCCGCAAAAGTGGAAATCGGCACTTAGTACCTATACCCCTAGCCCGCTTGCGACGATCATATTCCCAAGGAATAAGGTGTGAATCGTATCAAGGTATTCGCTTGTGAAGCGCAGCCGATCGTGCTCGAAGGATTGGCTCGCGTTCTGGGACAAACCGAGGAGTTCGCACTGGTTGGATCGACGCCCGGCTTAGCCGACGCGTTGGAGGCCGTCCGCGAACATCATCCGGCTGTTTTACTGGTCGACCAAAGCGCAGGATTGAAGACGGTGTTTCAGTTCCTGGCAGACGTGAAGACTACCTGGCCGCAATGCCAGCCGGTGGTGTGGGTCAACGACCTCGCCGAAATCGATTGCTTCCGGGCCCTGCAATTGGGCGCACGCGGCATCTTGAAGAAAACGGCGCCCATCTCTGCCATGATCGAATGTCTGCGCGCGGTCAATAAAGGCGACGTGTGGATTGAAAGCTCGCTCGCCGAACATCCTCTGGGATCCGTAGACCGCCGCAACTCGCCGCGCCTGACGCCGCGCGAACGCGAGATCGTCCACCACATTTGCGTGGGTTTGAAGAATAAAGAAATCGGAGAAGCGCTGGCGATCACGCCCGGGACGGTGAAGGTCCACCTGATGCACATCTTCGAGAAGACGGGCGTCAAGGATCGCTTCGAGCTGGCCGTGCACGGACGCAGGCTGCTGGGCCTGGACCGCGCCACGGAAGGCACGCGCATCGAGCGCGGCGCCGTCACCGAAGGCACGCTGGCGTAGGCGAATCACGAAAACTCATCCCGCATTGGAGCCCCATCCGTCAGCTTGGGGCTTGTACGTGTTTCACGAGCTATTCGCCAATTAGCAATAGCCTCAGGCTCACGCATGGGGCTGGCGCGTTGGAGCGCGCCGCAAGCAGAAGCTTGCCCCACACTCGAGTACCTCGACTTTTGTCCACAACCCCAATCTTGTCATCCCGAGCTTGCCGAAGGATCTGCTGTTTCTTCGATACCTGCGGATCTTTGTACATGCCGGACAGGCGTCGAGAAGAGTCTCGACGCGGCACGCAGGGGTCCGTGCGGCACGTCCGAGCGAAAACGCACTAAAGTTGACGGCTCTTTCGGGCGAAGTAATGAAGAAGGGCCATGACTCCTCAAGAAACCATCGCCGCCTCGCCCGGGGTGTCGCCCAAGCGGGTGAAATCCCAGAAAAAACAGATGGACGCCGTGCTCGAGAATCGCTGGGCGCGGATCTTTGTACCGTCGCTGTCGGATCTATTCTTCGTCGCGATCATGTGCTGGCTGTTCCTCGGCGCCGCCGGATGGTCGGCGCTGCTAGGCGATGCCGACGTGGGCTGGCACATCCGTGCGGGCGAATACATCGTGAGTCATCGCGCGGTTCCCTATCACGATCTGTACTCTTTTTCGAAACCCGGTGCGCCGTGGTTCGCCTGGGAATGGTTGAGCGACGTGCTGGATGCCGCGCTGTTCCGGATGGCCGGGTTGAAAGGCATCGTCCTGATGGCCGGCGTGGTGATCGCGCTGTTTGCGACGACGTTAATCCGCCGTGTGACGCGGCTCGGCGTGAACCTGTTCGCGGCGCTGCTGGTCGCGCTGCTCGGCGTTGGCGGAGCGTCCATCCACTTCCTTGCCCGGCCGCATGTGTTCACGCTCCTGCTGCTCTCCGTTTCCATGTGGATGCTGGAACGCGATCGCGACGGTTCGGCTCCGAAGAACAGAATCTTTTGGTTGATCCCCTTGGTCTTGGTGTGGACGAATCTGCATGGCGGATTTCTGGTGATGGTCGCCATTCTGGGACTCACCGCAGTGGGCTCTTTGATCGAGGCAGTTCTTGACGTATCTGAAAAAGACGTAAGCACGAATGCACCTGCAGGGGAAGCGAAGCCATCTCCACGAGCGCTGCTCAGGCAAGTGAACTGGAGCAATCCCGTGCGCTATGGAATTCTCACGGCGGCGTGTGCGGCGGTGTCGCTGGTGAATCCGTACGGCTGGGGCCTGCACCAGCACATCGTGGCGTATCTGCGCTCCGATTGGATCCGCAACGTGATCCAGGAATTTCAATCGCCCAGTTTCCGCACCGAGAACATGCTGCAGTTCGAAGCGCTGCTGTTTGCGGGATTGATCGCCGCCGGAGCGCTGCTGCGCCGGCGCCGCGTGGTGGAAGGGCTGTGGATCCTCTTGTGCTCTTATCTGGCGCTCTCGAGCGCGCGCCACGTGCCGGTGTTTATTGCCGTCACGCTGCCGCTGATCGCCTGTGAAGTGGCGTCGTGGTGGCAGGCGTTCACGGGCACTGCCACGAAAAACTCGCTGCTGGGAATTCTCAACCAGATGGCCTCCGACTCCGTCGCGGGATTCCGCCGCACCAGCGTATGGCCCGCGCTGTTCGTGCTCGCGCTGGTGGTGACCGGTAAGCCGATCAAGTGGCCCACCGATTTCCCGAAAGAAATGTTCCCGATCGACATGATCCACGCGCATGAAATGGAAATTGTGCATTCGCGCGTGCTGACGACGGATCAATGGGCGGATTATTTGATTTTTCTGCATCCCGATCAGCAGCGTGTTTTTGTCGACGGTCGCAGCGATTTTTACGGGCCGGAAGTGGGCAATCAATACATCCATCTGCTCAACGCCAACTGGGACTGGTACCAAGTGATGCAGCAGTACCAGTTCAATCTTGTATTGCTGCCCGTAGAACAGCCCATCGTCCAGATCCTTAAGCGAAGCCCAGACTGGCGGGTAATACAAGACGACGGAAAACACATTTTGATGGCGCGGAGAAGCGGTAAAACACCCACAGGAGTACCCCAAGAGGAGCGGGTCCGTGACTAAGGTCCTAAGGCTAAGGGAGTTCTATAGGGCAGAGGCTAATGAAAACCACCGATCCCGCCGAAAGAGTAAGTGAGCACCGGTAGAACATGAAGGTGATTTCCAACCCGCGCAAAGGAGCCGAACGGAAGCGTTCGTCTGAGTCGATCCCGCATCTCCCCATGGAGTGGATGGATCCGATGAGCTGGCGCCTTCCTTCGGGGAAAGCCTTGGCGGAATTCGCGTTGCAGGCGGGTTTTTTGGCGCCGCTGATTATCAGCGGCCCGCGCATCAAGAAGAGGGCGCCGAGCCCTCCCGGTCCGCTGGCGGATACCACGCTGCGGCAAGAGGAGGTACCGGGTCCTTCCGGCACGTTTCGCGAGCCGGCAGCATTTGAAAAAGCAGGACGGTTTCGCAGGGAGCTTCCCAGGTAACGATGAGCCTCATGAACGCACAAATTTGGATCGCGATCGCCGTGGGAGTGGCGGCCATGGTGGATGACTTGGCACGCCGTCACATCGCCAACTGGATTCCGGTGGCGGCGCTGGCGGGCGGCATCGGCTGGCAGGTGGGACGCGACGGAGCGCACGGCCTGCTCACGGCACTGGGCGGCGCGGCGCTGGGATTTGGCGCTTTTTTAGTATTTTATTTGCTGGGCGGCATGGGTGGCGGGGACGTGAAGTTGATGGCCGGGTTCGGCGCGTTGCTGGGCGCGAGCCACATCTTGGAAGCGGCCCTGTGGGCTGCGGGCATCGGGGGCGTGCTGGCGCTGGGAGCGATCGGCTGGCAGAGCGTCGCACAAGCGGCCGCCCGGATATCGGGGAAAGCCGGCGTCCGGTTGACGCCGCAGGAAAAGGAACGGAACGCGACGATTCCTTACGCACCTGCGATCACGTTCGGTGTGTGGCTCGCGTTGATTCCGAAGACCTGACCAGAGTTTCGAAAAGCGGCGTGACCAAAACGCGCCGCGGTGAAGGAGAGAAGTATGGATCGCAGGTTTATGACCGTGCTGGGCGTCAGTCTCGTGTTCGCACTGGTGGTATCCGCCGTCTTCTACCAGATGACGGCGCGATCGGGCACGGCGAAGAAGGTGGAATCGACCGATCAAAAGGACCTCGTCATTACGACCCGACCGCTGGGTGTGGGCGTCATGATCAAGACCGCCGACGTGAAGGTCATCAAGGTTCCCAACCTCGCCTTTCCGAAAGGCGCATTCTCGAAGGTCGAAGACGTTCTCGATCGCCCGGTGATCTCCAACATCCTGCTCGAAGAGCCGGTTATTGAAGGACGCCTGGCGACGAAAGGTAGCGGTCTGGGCCTCGCTCCGACAATTCCGGTGGGCATGCGCGCGGTGACCGTCCGCGTCAACGACATTGCGGGCGTGGCGGGATTCGTGCTGCCCGGCATGCGCGTGGACGTGCTGGTCACGGGACATCCGCCGGCCTCCGACGGCGACATGACCACAACGGTTCTGCAGAACATGCTGGTGCTCTCGGCCGGCACCACGATTCAACCGGATGCCCGCGGGCAAGCGATTCAGGCGCCTTCGGTGACGATGCTCGCGACACCCGAGCAGGCCGAACTGCTGACGCTCGCCGGCAACGACGGCAAGATTCAACTGGTGCTGCGCAACTCGAGCGACGAAGGCATGGAAAAAACCGAGGGCCGCGTAGTTTCCGAACTGTACGGGAATCGCAAACCGGCCAAGCCGGTGACGCCGGTCTATGTGGCAAAAGCACCCGCTGCCAAACCGGTGGCCCTCGTTGCGCCCCCTCCGCCACCGGTGATTCTGGCTCCGCCGCCTCCGCCGCCGCCAGACCAGGTGGTTATGATTCGCGGGACGCAGCGCACAGTAGAAACGCTGCCCACCAAGGCTAACTAGGGAGAGGTCAGGAAATGAAGCCAACTTATATGCAGTCCCCAATCAAACTCTGGATGTGGGCGGGTATGGCGGCCCTTCTTTGCGGCGGCACAGCCTTCGGCCAGGGCGCGGAGGATTTGCGCCTGACGGTCGGGAAAAGCATCGTGATCGATTACCCGTCGGAGATCCGCCAGATTTCCACCAGCAATCCGGAGATCATCGACGCGAGCCCCGTCACGACCAAAGAAATTCTGATCCACGGCAAGGGCCTCGGCAACGCCACCATGATCGTGTGGAGCCGCGCCGGCGACCGGACCTTCTACAACATCACGGTGGATTTGAATCTCGATCCGCTGCGCAAGATTCTGCGCGAGACGTTTCCGAACGAGGCCATCGTGCCCACCAGCACGCGCGATTCGATCGCGCTGAACGGCGACATCTCCAACAAAGACGTGGGCGACCGCGCGGTGGCGCTCTCGGCGACGTTCGGCAAAACGGTGGTCAACAATTTACACTTGCCGGCGGCTCCCATCGAGAAACAGATTCTGTTGCGCGTGAAATTCGCGGAGCTGGACCGCCAGAAGGAAGATCAGTTCGGCGTGACGCTGCTTGGGGTAGCTGGGCAGACGGCCGCGTCGACCAGCACGGGCCAGTTCGGATCCACCTCGATCCAGCCCTCCACCCCCGGGGCCCCGTTGACCTTTACGATCCCGCAGGCGCTCACGGCGTTCGCCTTCGATTCCAAACTTAATTTGGGCGCCTTCGTCAAAGCCTTGCAGAGCAATAATATTCTGCAGATTCTGGCGGAGCCGAATCTGGTCACCACCAACGGGAAGGAAGCTTATTTCCTGGTGGGTGGCGAATTCCCCGTGCCGATTCTGCAGGGCGGCACCAGCGGCGGCATCAGCGTTTCGTTTAAAGAATTTGGGATCCGCCTGCGCTTTACGCCCACGATTACCGCGCACGGCACGATCAAGCTGGCGCTCAAGCAGGAAGTATCCACGATCGACACGGCCAACGGCGTGACGGTCAACGGATTTTCGATTCCCGCCCTGGCCACGCGCCGCGCGGAAACGGACGTGGAACTCGGCGACGGCCAAAGCTTCGTGATCGCAGGCTTGCTCGATAACCGCGAAACCGACGCCTTTTCGAAGATCCCCATCATCAGCAGCATCCCGATCCTGGGCAACCTTTTCAAGACCAAGGACGAGAATAAGCAGCGCACGGAACTGGTGGTGATCGTGACTCCCGAAATTACACAGCCGTTAGCGCCGGGCGATCATCAGCCCGAGATTACGTTCCCCAGGCAATTCCTGGTGCGCCTCCAGCCCAGCGATATTCAGCCCCCGCCTACGACGAAAAAGAAATAAAGCAAATCGGGAAAGAAATAGACGAAGCCGGGAAAGAAATAAAGGAAATCGGGAAAGAAATAGAGACGGCGGAGAGTCGGCGGCCTGCTCCGAACGGCGCCGAAACCAAGGGAACTGTGCAAAACGAAGCGCAAATCACGGCACTGCTGATCGCGCCCAACCGCGAGCTCGCGCAGGAGTTCATACGCAGTCAGCAGGATTCCCCAGGGTTTCAGATCCTGGTGGACCTGCGGAGCTATCCGCCGGCCCATACCGTCGAGATTCGCTTGCGGCAACTGCGGCCCGACGTGGTTCTGCTGGACTTGGCGACGGACCTCGAGGCGGGCGTGGAACTGATCCGCTACCTCACGGGCCTCGAACCTCCCGTGCCGGTGATCGGCCTGCACCTGCGCCCCGATTCGCAGGCGATTCTACAGTCCCTGCGCGCGGGAGCCACCGAGTTCCTGGCCGCGCCGTTCGATGCCGCCGTTCAAAAAGAAGTGATCGCGCGGGTGCGCCGCTTGAACGCGCCGGAAGCGCCCGCGCCCACCGAAGCCGGTACGGTGCTCACGTTCTCCAGCTCTAAGCCCGGTTCGGGAGCCTCGACGCTGGCCACCCAAGTGGCGTTTTCCCTGCAGCGGCTCACCGGCAAACGCATCCTGCTGGCGGATTTCGATTTGACGGGCGGAACCATCGGCTTTTATCTGAAGTTGAGCCATACATACTCGATGATCGACGCCCTGCACCATGCCGAGGAACTCGACGACCAGTTGTGGCGATCGCTGGCGGTGGAGCACAACGGACTGGATATTCTGCCCGCGCCCGCCGCGCCGTATGCCGACCCGGTGGATCCCAACCGCCTGCGCATTCTGGTGGAGTATGTGCGCCATTTGTACGACTGGATCATCATCGATACGCCCACGATTTTTAATCACAACAGCTTGATGGCCGTGCTCGAGGCCGAAAAGGCTTTCATCGTCACCACCGCCGATTTGCCGAGCCTGCATTTGACGCGCAAAGCGGTGAACATGGCCGACAACGTCGGGTTCCCGAAGGAACGCCTGCATGTCTTGATGAACCGCGTCGATAAGCGCGATGGTCTGGGAGTCGCCAGTTTGGAGAAGCTCTTCAACTGCTCGGTGTACGCCAGTTTTCCGAATGATTACTTTTCCCTCGATCGCGTGGTGACGCTCGGCCAGCCGCTCGGCACGGAGACCGATTTAGGCAAGGCCATCGAGAGCGTTTCCATGCGGATCGCGGGCCTGGGCAATCACAAGAAGGCGGCCGCCGCGGCCAAAGATTTGAAACCGGCATTTTCCGGAGCCTAAGGAATTGAGACCGCATTATTATGTTTACACCGCTTGATACGGGCGCAAAGAGCACACAACAGGTTTCCTGGGAACAACGGCTGCTGAAGAATTCCGGCCGCCAGCGGGCCAGCCTGAAACCCGAGTATCAGGAGCTGAAGTTCACCCTGCATCGCAAGCTGGTGGACAAAATCAATCTGGAAGCGCTCGCCACCATCGATAACGCGCGCGTGCGCAGCGAAGTGCGGCAGGCGGTCATTCAGCTGATCGACGCTGAGCCCACGCTGCTCAGTTCGCTCGAGAAACAGCAGATCAGCGACGAAGTTCTGGACGAAGTTTTCGGCTTGGGGCCGCTGGAGCCGTTGCTCACCGACCCCACGATTTCCGATATTTTGGTCAATACCTCGAAGCAGGTCTACGTCGAACGCAAGGGTTTGCTCGAGCTGACGAACGTCACCTTTCGCGACGATCAGCATCTGTTGCGCATCATCGACAAAATCGTCAGCCAGGTGGGACGCCGCATCGATGAATCGACGCCCATGGTCGACGCCCGCCTGATGGACGGATCGCGCGTCAACGCGATTATCCCTCCGCTGGCCGTCGACGGACCGATCCTGTCGATTCGCCGCTTTTCCACCGACAAGCTGATGCCCCCGGATCTGGTGGATAAGATGGCGCTGACCCAGGGCATGATGGAGCTGCTCGAATCCGCCGTCAAGGCCCGCCTCAACATCATCATCGCCGGCGGTACCGGCGCCGGAAAAACGACGCTGCTCAACGCGCTTTCCGCGTTCATCAACCCCAAGGAACGCATCGTCACGATTGAAGACGCCGCCGAATTGCAGTTGAAACAGCCGCACGTCGTCAGGCTCGAAACGCGTCCGCCGAACCTCGAAGGCAACGGCGCGGTGCGGCAGCGCGAATTGCTGGTCAATAGCTTGCGTATGCGTCCCGACCGCATCGTGGTCGGCGAAGTCCGCGGCGGCGAAGCGCTCGATATGTTGCAGGCCATGAACACCGGTCACGACGGCTCGCTCACCACGGTCCACGCCAACACGCCGCGCGACGCGGTGTCGCGCCTGGAAGTCATGGTTTCGCTGGCCAACGCCAACATGCAGCTGATTTCCATCCGCCAGCAGATCGCGAGCGCGGTGCACGTGCTGGTGCAAGCAGCCCGCCTCAGCGACGGCTCGCGCCGCGTCATGTCCATCACCGAGGTGACCGGTATGGAAGGCGACATCGTGACGCTGCAGGATTTGTTCGTGTTCGAACGCCGCGGCCTCGATCCGGACGGCAAAGTCGTGGGGCGCTTCGCGGCCACCGGGATTCGCCCGAAGTTCTACGAAAAACTGCTCAGCGCCGGCATCCGGCTGCGTTCCGATTTGTTCGAGGAAGTGGTGGAGGTCTAAAAGATCTGAGCCATGCAGAGGTCTAACCCATGAACATGTTGATGATCGGCATCGCCATTTGGGCGTTCTTCATGCTCGCGTGGTTCGTCGTGTCGAAGTATTTCAAATCAGCCGATCTTACGCGCGTCACCGCCCGCCTGCTCGGCACCAGCAAGACGGCGAAAAAACAAAAAGCCGAGCCCGACAAACCGCAGGTTCTCACCCAGGCGGTGTCGACGCAAAACAACTTCGCCCAGGTGGTCGTTGAAAAGTATCAGCTGGGCCCGAAACTGGAAATGTTTCTGGAGCAAGCCGGCGTCAATTGGACGCCCGCGCGCTTCGTGCAACTCACGATCTTCGCGGCGGGCGCCGGGCTGGTCGTCGCACTGTTCTTTTTACCCATCCCGGCGTGGTCGGCTCCCTTGGTGGGCCTCGCGGCCGGCGCTATCCCGTTTGTGCAGACCGCCAGAAAGCGCAAAGCCCGCCTCAAGAAATTCGAGGAGATTTTCCCGGACGCGCTGGAATTTGTCGCGCGCTCCATGCGCGCCGGACACGCCTTTTCGGTCTCGCTCGAAATGATTCACCGCGAATTCCAGGAGCCGATCTCGAGCGAGTTCCGCAGAACCTTCGAGGAGCACAACCTGGGTCTGCCGATGGAGACGGCGCTGCAGAAACTGGGAAAACGCGTGCCCTCGCTGGACGTGCACTTTTTCGTCTCGGCCGTGCTCTTGCAGAAACGCACGGGCGGCAATCTGGCGGAAATTCTGGACAAGCTGGCCTACGTGATTCGCGAGCGTTTCAAACTGCGCGGCCGCATCCGCGCCGTCAGCGCCCACGGAAAAATGACGGCCACGGCGCTGTCGCTCATTCCGGTGGCGGTCGCGGTGCTGATGTTCTACACCAATCCGGATTACGTCAAGTTCTTTTTCACCGATGACGTCGGGCAGATCA
>Ga0302320_10016597_pt1 | contig 15024 bp, 16 predicted proteins | sample Bog_T0_3_FD_202130 | JGI IMG/M metagenome (GOLD analysis project Ga0302320, IMG submission 202130) | Peat permafrost microbial communities from Stordalen Mire near Abisko, Sweden - Bog_T0_3 | ecosystem: Environmental > Terrestrial > Soil > Wetlands > Peat | place: Sweden: Abisko, Stordalen Mire... | reverse complement strand
GGCCGGCTTCGTTGAGGAAGGCGCGGGGCTTGGCGGGTTTGCGGGCGAAAGGCATAAGGTGCAGCTTTCAGCTTTTAGCCTTTAGCCGATCTAGCTAAGACTGAAAGCGGAATTCGATTTGTCCGTGCTATCTCATATCCCACCCTAGGCGCAAAAACAAAGACGCGCCGAGGGTGGGGCACCCTAACTGTTCACTGACCACTGATCACTGTCCACTGTTTTTCGTCCATTGGTCTACCCAGTCGTTCACCGTCTTATACCAGAGTTGCGAGTTTTGCGGCTTGAGCACCCAGTGGCCTTCGTCGGGGAAGTAGAGCATTTTGCTGGGCACCTTGAGGCGCTGGAGAGTGGTGAAGAGCTGGAAGCCCTCGCTCACGTCGAGCCGATAGTCGAGCTGGTTGTGAATGACGAGCGTGGGCGTCTTGAAGTTTTTGGCGTAAAGCATCGGCGCCCATTTGCGGAAGGGGTTTTCGGCGTCCGGCTTGCCGTAGTAGTCCCAAGGCTTGCCCTTGAACTCCCAGGTATTGAACCACACCTCTTCCGTCGTCCCGTAGGCCGATTCGGGGTTGAACATGCCGTCGTGGGTCACAATGCACTTGAAGCGATCAGTGTGGCCCAGCACCCAGTCGGCCATATAGCCGCCGTAGCTTGCGCCCAGGGCGCATTCGCGGGTCTTGTCGATGAAGCTGTAATGCTGCTCAGCGTAGTCGAGGCCAGTCATCAGATCGGTGAATGGCTTGCCGCCCCAGTCGCCGTTGACGCCGTCCACAAAGGCCTGCCCGTAGCCGGTTGAGCCGCGCGGATTGATCATGACGACGACGTAGCCGTTAGCGGCAAAAAGCTCGGCATTCCAGCGATAGCTCCACGAGTCACCCCATGCGCCTTGCGGGCCGCCGTGGATCAGGAATTTGAGTGGGTATTTCTTGGCGGGGTCAAAGCCTGGGGGGCGGATAATAAAACCCTGGACTTTGGTTTTGTCGGCGGCGGTGAACCAGAAGGATTCCATCTTTGGTAAGTCGAGCTGGGCGAAGATCGCGTCGTTCAAACGCGTGATGGGATTCACATCGACCTTTGAAAACGAAGCGCCCGCGATCATAAACGGATGGTCACCGGCGACCTGCATCGGGCCAGTTCGATAGGGCCAACTGGTTGCTGTTCTGATCGAAACCAGCTCGCCAGGCGCCTGAACAGTGGAGCGATTCGCGATTATGGTACGGCCGTCTGCGAGCGGATGGAGGTCACCAAATTGTCCTTTGGATGCAATATCGGAAGGAACACCGGCAAGAGGGGCAATCAGGACTGGAGAATCACCGTTTTCTCCAGTTGTGAAAAAGATACTCTTCGAATCCACGGCCCACGCAATCTCATTGACCCAGTTGCCGTAGTCAGGCAACAAATCCTTGGTCGTCTTGGCCGCACGGTCGTAGAGCGCCAGCCGGAATTTGTCGCTTTCGTAGCCGGCGCGGGTCTGGGAGCGCCACGCGAGGTACTTGCCATCGGGCGAGTAGGCGGGGTTGAAGTTGCCGCCTGCTGCGGTGCTGACCTTCACGGGCTTGGCTGCGGGGTTGGTGAGGTCGAGGGTGAAGATGTCGGCGTGGGTGCTGACGGCCGGCTCTTCGTCGAGGTTCTCGGTAAAGGCCAATTCCTTGCCATCGGGCGCGAAGGCGCAGCCGCAGCCTTGATCGAGCGAGGGATAGTCCGGCGGAACGTCGCGGGGATCGTTGGGGGTGAGGTCGCGAATTCCACCGTTCTGAACCGAAGCGAGAAAGAGGTGGCTGCGCTTATCCCCAGTGAAGTGGTCCCAGTGGCGATAGAGCAGGTGGGTAAAGATCCGAGCCTTCACCTTGCTGTCAGCCAGGGCGGCGTCCCGGCCGTAGTTGCATTCCGCGCCCACGCCACCGTCATTGGGGGTGATCGCCGGACAGTCTGGAAAGACGGCGGAAGTGAAAACCACGGAGTAGCCGTCGGGGGACCAGAGAGCGTTGTCGGCTCCGGTGTCGAGATTGGTCAGCTTCTTGGGGTTGCTGGCCGCACCCGTTGCCGTGTCGAAGTCCGCCAGCCAGATCTGCTGCGAACCCGTGCGGCCGCTGAGGAAGAGGATGCGCTTGCCGTCGGCACTGAACTGGACGCCGCTGTCACCGGGCTTGGCCACGGCCAGCTTTTGCGGTTCGGCGGATTCAGTTCCGGCTGGGGCAATCGCTTGAATCCACAGCTCCGCTGTCTTGGTGTTTTGTTCGAGATTGACGGTCGTTACCGAATACGCCAGCCACTTGCCATCCGGTGAGACGGCGGTTGCGCCCAGCCGCTTCATCTTCATCAAATCTTCGAAGGTGATGGGCCGCTTGGGCGGCGCGGTCTGGGCTGGGCAGAATGACGCGATGGGAACAGCAAGACAGAGAGCGAGAAAGAATCGGCGCATGGGAACTCCTCATCGGCGGGAGCGGAAGGCTCATCCGAACGAAGTGAAATTTTACACCGCAGGGCGCCGCAGCTGCTTACTTGTTCTCGTTGCCGGTGAGGCGGAAGGTGATGGTGCCCCAGAAGAGGCGTGCGCGCATCTGGACAGGCAGGTGGCGCTCGTCGTCTGTATACCAAATCCAGATGTTGCCGCGATTCTTGACGACGCCCGCGTCGGCGGTGGGCTGCACGCGCAGGGTCTTGAAGACGCCCAGCGTGGTTTTGATTTCTTCGCGGCCTTCCACTTTCATGGTTACGGGGACGGTATGCAGGGCATCGACCACCGGCAGGACGAAGCTCTTGCCCACCTCCATCGGCTGCGACGAAGCGTAATACACGCCGGTCAGCAAGTCGGTGAGGCAGCCTTGCACGGGCGACTCGAGATGCTTGGTCTGGCCGGTCACCATATTCTTTTCGTCCAGGATGGATTTCCCCTGGGCATAATCCAGCCTGAGCGTGGAGTTGATCTGGCGGCGGCCCTCCACGGTCTGCTTGTCAAATTCGTAAGTGCAGCCGGTGGCGCGGTCGAAGGTGGACTGGAAGCGGTCGCCCACGTGAAAGAGCAGATTGATTGCGCCGATGGTGTCCGCGTTGGCGGAGATGCGCTCGCGGTCTCCGGCTGCCTCAAAGTGCAGAACGGCCGTGCCGGCGGGAAAAACACGCCAGTCCACGGAGTAGGTGAGGGTCTGCTTTTGCAGAAAGCTGAAGCCCGGATGCGGAGGCGCAAGCGGAACTGCCTGCTGGCCAGCGGACGCAACGGCCAAGGCAACGGCACAAAAAATGGTTGCTGCGGTTGTGCGCTTCTTCACCGTCAGGCGAGCCTCCTTGGAAAATGACTGTTCTGGCGCGGGATACGCTCAACGCAGCCCATGCACGATTGCGCCCAGAGCCGGCCGGAGGAAGAGCAAGCTGAGGTACAGAAGTGCGGCCCCTATACCAGCATTGTACTCGCGGTGCCTTAGGTAAAGCGAAAGCGAAAAGGCGCCGTTGGCGCTTTTGTCTTTCAGATTGGGCTCAGAGAGAGGCCACGGAATCAAGCGGGGTACCCGCCGGCAATAGGCGTCGAACTCGGGAAATGTCGAACGCAGGAAGCGTTCCTCCGAGGCGATGACCGGGATGTAGATGACCGCAAATCCGCCAGCCAGCAGCAGGGCGATGGGCCAACTGAGCAGCGCCACGGCGAAACCGGCGGCGATGAGCATGGAGCCAAGATAAAGCGGGTTTCGGGTGTGCGAGTAGGGGCCGGTCATAGTGAGCTCGCGGTTCTTCTTCACATAGCCTGCCGCGTAGCCGCGCAGCCACAGGCCAGGCAGCACCAGCGCCAGACTCCAGGCCACGGCGGCTGGCTGGGGCGCGCGCCGCCACAGGTCAAAGAGATAAAAACCCGCAGTGACAAAGCCAAGCGGCACACGGATACGGCGGGCCACGCGCTGCCAGCGGGTGATCCAGTCACTCTTGTTGGGCTGCTGCGTCATGGGGCCGTCTCCTCGGCCAGCAGTTCGCTGGCGGCGCGCAGCACGTCGTCCGGCTGGATGGTCAGCAGACCGGCCTCCGGCGCGGCGCGGCGGGTGTGGTCGCGTCGGCTCCCGGGGCTGCGCAGCACTTTGAATCGATTTCCGAAGGGGCCGTTGCGGCTGGGATCGGTGGGCCCATAGATACCGACGACCGGGCGGCCCAGAGCGCAGGCCAGGTGTAGCGGGCCGGTGTCTCCGGCGATGACGAGGGCGACGCGGCGGGTGAGGGCGATGAGTTGGGCCAGTGAGCTGGCTAGAGGCGTGGCTGCGCCGCTTGTTGCCTGCACAATGGCATCTGCGAGCGGTTCCTCGCCGGGACCGGCGTTGATCAGAACGCGCAGTCCGTGGTCGATGAGGCCCTGGGCGACGGCCGCGTACCGCTCCGCCGGCCAGCGCTTGGCACCCCAGCCAGCGCCGGGGTTGATGAGAACGGCGGGTGAGCTCCCTGCCTGCGCAAGGATTTGGTCGGCCCATGCTTCGGCGGTGGAGTCGATGGGAAGCCAGGGCGTTGCGGGCTTGAGTGCATCGCCAGCCACAGCCGAGGCCAGCTCCATATCCTGCTCGATGACGTGCGCGCCTGTCGTGGCAACCCGCTCGGTGAAGAGCCAGCGCGCAGCCCACTCGCGCGGCGCGGCCTCGCCGATCCGCCTCCGGCAGCCCGCCAGACGGCCTAGCACCGCCGACCGGATTGCGCCTTGGAGGTCGAGAACTGCGTCGTAGTTCTCGGCCTTGAGGGCGGACCGCAAAGCCTTGATTTCACGGATGGTTTTCCGGCTCAGCGGCGCTTTACGCCAATCTTTGGTGGACGCGAAGTGAAGGCGATCAATTAGGGGCTGAGCGGGACCGCGTTCTACGCTACCTTCGGCTGCGAGCAGCGCCCGCCAGCGCGGTTCCACTGCCCAGTCGATGATCCACTCTGGATGGGCCTGACGCAGCGCCGTCACGGCTGGCAGCGCGTGCAGAATGTCGCCCATGGCGCCCAGCCTGACCACGAGCAAGCGAAACTTGGATTGCGTCTGCAAACTCTGATTTTCTCACAGGGGTGGGTGCATCTGACTGGGCACAACGCCCTTGATGTCGAAGTTGGACGGTGCTTAGAAGCGATGAGCACGCTCGGCCCGGTGGCCTCCAAATGCGTGGATCGTTCTGGTTCCAGCCAGAGCTTCGCCACCGTGCGGCACGCCACTCGGGATGAAGTATTCCTCCCCAGCGCTCACGGGAATCCGTTCGCCATGAATGACCAGGGTATAGCAACCCTGCACCACGACCATGTATTCGTCGTAATCGTGGGCGTGTGGCGCGGATTCAGCGGTTTGACGGCAGGTCCAGAAAGCCATCTGGCTTCCGTCTGCACCGTCGAAGACAAAACCCTCAACGCCTGGAGTCGCTTGACTGGACTTCGCGATCTCGTTGGCGGGATGCTTCATGAATTCTGGAAAATCTATCATGGCTGCAAACATTGTCCCACTTTTACAATCCTGAAATTGAAGTCATTCCGCCCTTGTACTCTGGATCACCCGATCCACCAGCCACTCGATGGCCTCATCTTCGTGCTCGATCTCGACGCTGAGGCTGGCGATCTTGAGCGGCAGGGAATCCAGGAATGTGGCTGAAAGCTTCCCCAGCCGGACCTGATCCTTTTCAGTGGTGATGAGCGCGCCGGCTCCTGTCTTGCGCGCTGCTGTCACCAGGCGCTTCAGGTCGGCGGGGGTGTAGCGGTGGTGATCGGGAAAGGCGATCCGGGCGGCGAGTTGCAGGCCCTCGGCTTCAAGGCCGGCAAAGAACTGCTCCGGGCGGGCGATGCCGCAGAAGGCGGCGACAGAGCCATCGACGGAAGGAACCTCCATCTTGCGATGCAGCCGCCAGACCATCCCTTCGAAGCCCGATGCGCGCAGAGCGGCCTCCAGTTCGGGAGCGCCATTCGGCGCGGGAATGGCGATGACTGTGGCACGGCGAGCGGCCGCAACCGGTTCGCGGAGGTTGCCCGCTGGCAGCAGGCCGTCGCCCAGCCAGTCGCGGCCATCGAGCAGCAGAATGTCTACGTCGCGGTAGAGCTGGCGATGCTGAAAGCCGTCGTCTAAAAGGTGAACAGCGGGCAGATCGACAGAGGAGACGCCGGCTGGCGCTTCGGCCTCGGCCAGCAGGCCGGCTCCGAATCGCTGCCCCGAAACATAGACCGGCACGCCCGTCTGGCGCGCGATCAAGAGAGGCTCGTCGCCAAACTCCGCGGAGGTGCCGTCGGGGTCCACGCGAGTTGAGCGCTGCCCCCTGCGGCCATAGCCCCTTGAAAGCACGTCCACGGGCAAGCCTCGCCGAGCAAGCGCCTTGGCCAGCGTGATCGTCAGCGGCGTTTTGCCCGCGCCGCCGGTGGAGAGGTTGCCGATGCTGACGACCGGCCAGCGCAGCCGCCGCACCGTTTCCAACCCATGCTCGATACGCAGGTTGCGCACAGCCAGGCCTGCGGCGTAGAGCGGTGTTAACGGGGCCAGCCAGGGTCGTCTCATCGAGTTCCCTCCCCTTGCTTGAGTAGCGCCTGAATCGCCTCGACGCAGCGCGCGGTTGCTCCCGCCTGCTGTTCAAAGACCTGTCGGGCACGCGCGCCCATGGCTGTGGCAGCCATCCTGTCCCACAGCAAATCGACAAGTGCTTTGGCGAGCATCGCCTTCTCGGCGATGCGGATGGCGTCATGAGCCCGCAGGTCGTCGGTGATGGCGCGGAAGTTGGCATAGTGCGGACCCATCACAATAGGAACGCCGAATTGGGCCGGCTCCAGCGGATTGTGGCCGCCGACGGGGATCAGTCTGCCACCGACGAAAGCCAGCGAGGCCAAAGAATAGACCGAGGCCAACTCGCCGATGGTGTCGAGCAGGACGATCTCGCCTCCGCCAAACGGCTTCAACTCCGCAGCGGGCTTTCCTGTCCACTCCGAGCGCCGAACCCACTTAAAGCCGGATTGATCCAGCAGCGCGGCCACGGCACCGAATCGCTCAGGATGCCGGGGCGCCACCACCATTGCCAGTTGCGGATCGGCTTCGAGCAGCCTTGGCCAGGCCTCCAGCAATGCGGCCTCTTCGCCTTCCAGCGTGCTGCCCGCCACACCGAGCCTTAAATCCGCCGCAAGCGACTTCAACTGGCGAGTCGCGTCGGCTTCCACAACAGCGCGCACATCGAATTTCAGATTTCCTGCGACCGAAACCCGCTCGGGCAGGCAGCCGATGGCCTTGAGGCGTTCCGCATCGGTCTCGCTCTGGGCTAAAACCCGGCTAAGACGCATTAGGAACGGCTTCCACAGCCAGCGGAGCCGCCGGTACCGCGGCCAGGAACGGTCAGAGATGCGGGCGTTGACCACGGCAACCGGGATACCCCGGCGAAAACAGCCACTGAGCAAGTTGGGCCAGAATTCCGTCTCGGCCAAAATGAGGAGCCGGGGCTTGAGAGCATTCAAATAGGCTCGCACCGCCCAGGGCAGGTCGAGCGGGCAATAGAAGACGCGGTTCGCTCCGAAGCGCTCACGGGCAAGAGCCTGGCCCGTGCGCGTGGTGGTGGAAATCACCAATTGGTGCCCAGAGCAAGCCGCGTCCAGCTCGCCCACCAGCCGGCTCACCGCCAGCACTTCGCCTACTGAGACGGCGTGAACCCAGATGAGGGGCCGGTCGCCTTGACCTTTGAGAAACCGCACCCGCCCGATGCGCTCCAGTAGCCCCTCGCGGTACTTCTGCGTGGTGACCATCCGCCACAGCCACCAGGGCGTCGCGGCCACCAGGACCGCCAGCAAGGCCAAATTGTAAAAAAACAAAATCATGAGTTACCGAACTGGGCGTCCCCCGGTCTAACCCTCAAATGATACAGTCATGCACGATGAGGGTTTCTCGGGCATATCCGCTGCTTGTGGTTTGTCTGGCGCTGCCTGCCGCGGCCAGCGACCACGCTCCGCCCGCCGTGCAGCCGGCCACGACGTTTGCCGCGGTAGAAGTGCATGACAACGAAAAAGTTGCGGTGGCTGCCGAACCCTATGACACACGCGAGAAGGAAGCCATCTTCCGCATTGACTATCTCGGCCACGGCGTGATGCCGGTGCGGCTGATCGTTACCAACAATGGTGATCGGCCTATCTCCCTGCGCGATGCGCGGATTCTATTTCTCACTGCCGCGGGCGACAGGATTCAAGCCGCCGAGCCGGAGGATGTGGAGCGGCTGCTGAACGACAAGGAGAGAAGGGGCAAGAGCATTCCGATGCCCGGTCCCATCCCCAACATTAAAATTAAGCCAAAGGCCAGCGATAAGGACGTTGAGGCTGACTTCGACACCTTGGAGTACGGGGCCTTGGTGGTGGAACCGCACACCACACGCGCCGGATTCCTGTTCTACGATGTCTCCGGGCTGGACCACCCTCTCCAGGGCGCCAAACTCCACCTGCATAAACTACGCGATGCCGATGGTAGTGAGCTATTCTATTTTGAGATTCCGTTCGATAAGTACCTTAAATCCAAATCCAGTCAAATGAACTGACCAGGGAATAGACCAATAGTCGTATGGCCCCCCGTTCCCGGAGGAATGTTAGGATTTTGTAGGGCCTCTCGCTGCTGGAAGCCGTCGCCTCAGGGGATCGCATGGCAAAAAAGCCAAATTATGGAATCGACGCGCCTATCGTCGTGGGCAGTCTGCTGCTCGCGGGCGCGGCTTTTGTTGCCATTGCTGTGAAGTTCCCGAGGATCACGTTCGGCCACACCCAGTTCCTGCTCTTCCCAGGGGTTTTGTGGCCGGCGGCTTGGTGCATCCTTACCGCTGGGTTGATGGTGCTTTATTCCAAATCGGGCAAGCTGCGCCATCGCGACCGGATGCTGGATAAGGTGCAGTGGACAGGTACTGAAGCCGTGCTGGACGTGGGTACGGGACGCGGTCTGCTGCTGATCGGAGCCGCCAAGAGGATCACCAGCGGCCATGCCTCGGGGATCGACATCTGGAGTTCAAAAGATCTCTCAGGCAACGGCCCAAAGGCGCTGATGGCCAACATCGAACTTGAGGGCGTGGGTGACCGGGCCAACGCCTTAAGCGAGGATGCCCGCAACCTGAGTACACCGGATGCATCTTTTGAAGTGGTTCTCTCCAACGGCTGCCTCCACAACATCGGCGACCCGGCCGGCCGGGCAAAAGCCTGCGCGGAAATTGCCCGCGTCCTCAAGCCAGGCGGCGTAGCCGTCCTCTCGGACTACAAGCTGATGCGTGAATATGAGGCGGAGTTCAAGAAATGCGGCCTTGTGGTGGAGATGTGCCCGCTCGATTGGACCGGGACGTTTCCCCCGCTGCGGATTCTGGTGGCGCGTAAGCTTGCGCCCAAACAAAATCCACCGGCGCCAAAACAGCCGCCACAGCAGCCTGCGCAAAAGCAGCGCCCAGTAAAGCCTAATCGAAATAAGTAGCCGTGGTTGTATCCGTCTCCCAGATGGTCGCATCTTTCACGCGCACACGTCCGCCTGTCATCTCCGCGAGTTGCTCGTTGGTCTGGTCGTAGAAGTATTTGGCCAGGTTTTCCGCTGATGGATTGAGTACCGTAAAGGGCTCCAAATCGTTCAGCATCTGGTGGTCGATGCGCTCAATCACCGGGCGCAGCACCTGCTTGAGCAGCTTGAAGTCAAGCAGCAGGCCCGCCTTGTCCAGCTCGGTCCCAGCCAGGGTGACGCGGATCTTGTAGTTGTGCCCGTGCGGGTTCTCGCACTTGCCCTTGTAGTTGCGAAGATAATGGCCGGATGAAAACCCAGCCTCCACGGTGACTTCATACATCGGCGTTTGCTCTTGTCCTGTACGGGGAAGAGTCCCTGCCTTGATTTTAGTTCTTTTCGCCGCGGCGTCGGCGTCTCGCAGCCTGGCGCGCCTCTTCGCTGTGCCGGTCTACCTGCTCAAATAGGTGGCTCATCACGCCGATGAGCGCCGCCGCCAGCCCCAACAGGAGCAGAAACATGGCCACCGTCCGCCACAGCGACGCGTTGGCCGGCAGCCCCGGCTGGAAGCTCGATGGCGCCAGCGCCATCCCCGCCGAAACCAGCGCGAAGAAACCCAGCGTTGCAGCCAGAATGTAGAAGTTGCGCGACATAATCGACGTATCGAACAAGCTCGATTCTACAGTTTGTCGTTGTTACCGATTTTCAAAGAACTCCTGCACATCCGTGATCGTCGCTGTCATGCGGTAGGGTGGCAGGCTGGCGAGAAAAGTTTGGCCGTATCGTTTTTGGGTGATGCGGTTGTCGAGCAGCACCAGCACGCCGCGATCTTCAAGAGAGCGGATCAGGCGGCCGAAGCCTTGCTTGAGGGTGAGCACAGCCGCCGGAACCTGATAGTCGAAGAAGGGTTTGCCGCCGGCCTCTTCAATGGCTTTCATGCGCGCCGCGACCACCGGGTCGCTAGGCACGGCAAAGGGCAGCCGGTCGATGATAACGCAGCTCAGCGCCTCGCCCTGCACGTCCACGCCCTGCCAGAAGCTTGAAGTCCCGAACAGCACCGCATTGGGCGTTTCACGGAACTGCTCCAAGAGAGCCTTGCGCGGCGCCGTGCCATGCAGCAGGATGGGAAAGTCCAGCACCGGCATGAGGCGTTCGTAGAGGTCGCGCATCTGGCTGTAACTGGTGAAGAGGCAGAAGGCGCGGCCTCGGGTGATCTCAAGTACGCGCCGGATGCAGCGCGCGGCAGCCTCGGGAAACTCGGGATCGCGCGGGTCGGGCATCTCCGGCGGCAGATAGAGCAGCGCCTGCTCGCCGTACTTGAAGTGCGATGGCACCACCAGTTCGCGCGCCTCGCGCAGGCCCAGCCGCTTGCGCATGTGCTCAAAGCCGCCCTGCACGGTGAGCGTGGCCGAGGTGAGCACTACGGTCGGAATCGTCTCGAAGACGAGCTCGGAGAGCAGTGCGGAAACGTCGATGGGTGTGGCCTGCAAGAACGTTGTCCGCGATGCGCTGCGTGCGGCGGACCTTTGAGGGGATGTAGCGGACGCCGGTGCTCCGGAGATGCGCCGCTCCATCCAATAGACCATGTTGTTGGCGTTGGACTCGAGCAGAAACTCAAGCTCGGAGCGTAGGCGGGCAACGCGCTTCTTCAACCCCGGCGCTTCGTCGATGCCCTTCAGCGCTTCCATCTCCGCTTCCAGTCGGCGCAGCGTGGTGCGCACGGCCATGTAGAGGTCGCCCGAGGTTTCCAGGAACTCTTCGCGCTCTGTGAAGGGCTGACGTCCATCGCCAGCCATGGGCAAGCCGGCAAAGAACATGCGCGCGCGTTCGCGGAGCTGCTGCGTGGCTGCGGGCAGGTTCTGCGCGCCTTCTTTGCCGCGAAGCAGTGTGTCAGTGTCCCGCGCGAGTTCCTCAAACCGGATGTTGCTCACTGAAAGCCCAAAATAATTTGAGGCTACTTCCTCCAGCTCGTGCGCCTCGTCGAAGACCACCGCTGCGGCCTCGGGCAGAATGCCTGCATCGGGCGCGCCCGCGGCCTCCTGCCGCACGCTCAGGTCGGCAAAGAACAGGTGGTGGTTGACGATGATGATGTCCGATTCGAGCGCCTTGCGCCGCATCTCGGTGATGAAGCAGCGGCGATAGTCCGGGCAGGTTGATCCCAGACAGGCCTCGGTACGCGCATCCAGCTTGCTCCATAGCGCGCTGGACTCAGGCATCCCCGAAAGCTCGGCGCGGTCGCCTGTCTCCGTGGTCTGCTCCCACTCGCTGATCTGCCGGTATTGGTCGATCTCTTCGAGTCCTGAAAGAATCGGCTGGGTGCGCAAAGCGACCAGCTTGTGGCGGCACAGGTAGTTGGCGCGGCCCTTCATGTAGCAGACGCGCAGCGGGCCCAGCAGCGTTTCGAGGAAGGGAATGTCGCGGAAGTAGAGCTGATCCTGGAGGGCCTTGGTGCCTGTGGACACGATGACGCGCTGGCCGGTGCGCAAAGCGGGCAGCAGGTAAGCCAGCGTCTTGCCGGTGCCAGTGCCGGCCTCGACGATCAGGTGTCGGCGCTCGGCGAGAGCGCGCTCTACGGCCTTGGCCATTTCGAGTTGGCCGGGCCGGTACTCGAAAGGCAGCGAAGATTGCGCCAGAATGCCGCCCGGCGCAAAGAACTCATGCAGGGAGGGCAGTGCGCGGGTTGTTGTGTCGCTGGCGGCCATCGGGACTCACTCCATCATAGAGAGCGAGCCTCTCCTATCGACTGCGGTGCCGCAGATGCGGAATCAAGGGTAAGACTGTCCCCAGCCAAAATCCGATATCTTCCCCGATGAATTTGGGTGCTACGGCTTCTCGCTGCGGCCCTGGCTGTAGCGAGAGTCCATCCATCGGCCGATCATAAACGCTTCTTCAGGATTGGTTGCGCCTTCGAGCGCCCTTGCGCTCTTGATCAGCTTCTTGCGGACCGTTGCGGCGCGTTGCGCGGCCATCGCCTTTTCCGCAGCGGCGGCGTAGGGATTGACCGCATTGGAATTCATTTGGCTTCGCTGGATGTGCATCGTCACTTCCTCACAGGCAACGGTGCAATTGCTTGGCCTTAATCGCGCCGAGTACATAAGAAAAGTCTCATGTTGAAAGAGCGCTGCGCCGCATACTACTCAGATGAGTGAATTAACGACATTTAGCCATGGCCTATACTATCTACGGGCACGGACTCAGCTCTCGCGGCGGTTTGAGAGAGGCAGAGCCGGGGCAAGAAGCCATTGTTCTGCGAGGGAAGCAGCCGGTGGCGAAGATTGTGCCGATGCAGCCGCAAGTGCCGCTGAATCCTCCAGTCTCTGAACATCCGGAGAGATGACCCGTTCAGTTAAAGAATCTGCATCGTTTGATTTAGCCTCGCAACGCCGTGGCTGGATCTTCGATTTGTGTGGTGTAAATCAAGTTTTGGATTGATGTTGAGTGTCTGCCCGATATGGCTGAACTTTGACTGGAGATTATTTTGGGGAAGTATCGCAGATCGGTTGTACCCACACAGCCTGGCGCTGCCGCGCTGCCGCTGGTGGCCATTGTGGGCCGGCCCAACGTGGGCAAATCCACGCTCTTCAACAGGCTCACCAAGAGCCGCCGCTCGATTGTGGGCGACGAGCCGGGCATCACCCGCGACCGCATCTATGGTGAATATGATTGGGCCGGACGTCAGTTTCGCCTGGTGGACACGGGCGGCATTGTGCCCGACGATCCCGAGCTGATTCCTAGCGAGATTTATGCCCAGGCCAAGGTGGCTCTGGAAGAAGCCGACGCGCTGGTGTTGGTGGTGGATGCGCGCACGGAGCTGGCCAGCCCCGACTACGACCTGGTGAAGCTGCTGATTCGCGGCGGCAAACCGGTCTTTCTGGCTGTGAACAAGGTCGAGGGCGAGGCGATGGCTTTTGCGGCGGAGAACTTTCGCCAGCTCGGCCTGCGCAATGTCTTTCCCATCAGCTCCGAGCACGGACTGGGTATCGGCGACCTGGTGGAGGCCATTGCGGAAGCGATTCCAGCGCCGCCGGAGGCTGTGCTGACCGATGAGGAGACTCTTGCCATTCGTGAGGCTGAGGACGCGCTAGCCGAGGAGGCTGAAATCTCCGAGGGCGGCCCAGTCTCGTCAGAAGAGGAGTCTGAAGAGCTTCGTCCGCTGCACCGCACCCACGGCGAGTTTGAGCAGCACGAGACCTCGGTGGCCATCATCGGGCGGCCCAACGTGGGCAAGTCCACACTGCTGAATGCGCTGACCGGTACCGAACGGGCCATTGTTTCACCCATCGCCGGCACCACCCGCGACGCGGTGGACGAGCTGGTTGAGTTTGAGGGCGGGCATTTCCGTTTTGTCGATACAGCAGGCATCCGGCGCAAGGGCAAGACTACCCTGATGGCAGAAAAGATGAGCGTGGTGATGGCGCGGCGGCACCTTGAGGCCGCGGATGTAGCCTTGCTGGTGCTCGACGCGACGGATGGCGTGACTGCCGCGGACGCTACCATCGGCGGCTATGCCCACGAGAGCGGTCGCAGCGTGATTATCCTCGTGAACAAGTGGGACGCGGTGACCACGGGCCGCACCGACGGCAAGCCGCCCGCAGATCGCGAAATTTTTGAGAAGCAGCTACGCACGGTGCTGAAATATCTGCACTACGCGCCGGTCATTTTTCTCTCCGCGCTAGAGGGCACGGGCCTGGGCCGCGTGCTGAACGAAGTGAAGGCCGTTGCCGCCGAGCGCCGCAAGCGCGTCTCGACCGGGCAGATGAACCGCTTCCTTGAAAAGATCGACTTCCAGCGCGCGCCGGTGCCCATGGCCAAGCGGATTCGCATCTTCTACATGACCCAGGCCGCCGTCGCGCCGCCGACGTTTATTCTCTTCACCGACCGCGACATCAAGCTGCACTTCAGCTTCGAGCGCTTCCTGGAAAACCAGATTCGCGAGGCCTTCGGCTTCAAGGGCACGCCGATCTGGTTCAAGATCCGGGCGCGGAATGCGGAGAAGAAGGAGTAATGACAATGAAGAAACGGAACGAGTCAGAATCCTTGTTGAGCATGGTTGAGATGCTTGCCAACGATACGGAGCGCAATGGATTACTTGCGGCGCTTGAAGACATTCGCGCCGGACTGGTTCGCACTCTGGCTGAGATTGAAGCGGATTTGGAGAAGTAATAGCTGATCATCCTTTCGCCAAAATGACAGCGAATGGATGGGGCGCTCGGCGGTTGCACAGCTTCCTGAGAAGGGAGTATGCTGGCAGACGTTTAGGGGTACTCCTACTTTTTGTTTTGGGTGGTCCTATGCGTCTACGACGGTTCGAGATTAAGAACTTTAAAGCCATTCAGAACCTTTCCTTAGAATGGGATGACCTACTTGTATTGATTGGTGAGAACAACTGCGGCAAGTCTTGTGTCCTATCTGCGTTGGCCTTGTTCCTTGGCGGGTCAGCTATTCGTGATCCGCTCCTATTTCATAAGCACAGAACAGATATTGCGAACGCCATCGAACTTACGGGACATTTCGATCTGCTCTCCACCACGGAGCAAGAGCAGATAGCAGTGAAAGGCCGAATGAATGGCGCGGAATGGATTCTAAAGAAGAAATATTGGCTGGAGAGAAACAAT
>Ga0302320_10016595_pt1 | contig 15025 bp, 13 predicted proteins | sample Bog_T0_3_FD_202130 | JGI IMG/M metagenome (GOLD analysis project Ga0302320, IMG submission 202130) | Peat permafrost microbial communities from Stordalen Mire near Abisko, Sweden - Bog_T0_3 | ecosystem: Environmental > Terrestrial > Soil > Wetlands > Peat | place: Sweden: Abisko, Stordalen Mire... | reverse complement strand
CCGGGGAGCTGCCCGGACACCACTTCGCCCAGGGAGCCGTGGACCTGGTCCCAGCTCCACTCGCCCGCTTCCGCCGGGATGATCAGGTCTCCGGCTTCGGACTTGCAGGCGTCCACCAAGTCGCAGACGATCTTCGACCTGATGATGGTCTCGGTGTCCAGCTCGCGGACCTTGGGCATGTGCGAGCCGATGCCGTTGATGTGGGTCCCCGGCCGGAACCAGCTCCCCTCCACCACCGGGGTCTTGGCGCTGGTGATGAGGGTGACGATATCGGCCTCGGCGACGGCCTTGGCCGGATCCTCGGCCAGGACGACCTCGGCCTTGACGATGTCCCTCAGGGATTCCAGGAAGGCCTGGCGGGCCTCCGGCGGGTCCAGGGAATAGAGGACCACCTTCTGGATGTCGCGAACGCAGCTCACCGCCCAGACCTGGGCCCGGGCCATGCCGCCGGTGCCGAAGACGGTGTGGACCTTGGCGTTCTCCCGGGCCAGCAGCCGGGTGGCGAGGCCCGACACCGCGCCCGTGCGCATGGCGGTGAGGTAGCCGCCGTCCATGAGCGCCAGGGGCGAACCGGTCTTCTCATCCAGCAGCATGATGGTGCCCAGGATGGTGGGAAGCTGGAAATTCGGCGGGTTGCCGGGGTAGACGGTCACGACCTTCACGCCCAGGGCCCCCATCCCCTTCAGGTAGGCCGGCATGAACAGGGCCACCCCGCCGTGGTCCGGCACGGCGATGGGCGTGCGCTGGGGCAGGACCGCCCGGCCCTCCACATAGTCCGTGAAGGCCTTCGCCATGATATCGATGACCTCGGTCATGTCCAGAAGACGTGCCACATCGCTCCGGGATAAAAGGATCGTCATAGCTTCTCCTTATCTTCAGTGAACCTGATCGGGAGGCGTCGGTGTGGCCTATTCTGATTCCTTTCCCCAAAATGGGAAGCCAAGTTGGTAATATAAGACCTGATTAGGCTTGCCAATGCGGGCACCCTGTTCATGGGCGACACCCGGGTCTCCACCAACGTCACCAACCCGGACGGCAGCCGGGCCGTGGGCACCCGGCACGACGAAATCGGTGCAGAGCCTGGAGCGCATCACCGGGACGCTGGTGGAGAACGTGGGCCACTTCAGGTTCTGATGGAAGCCGGGAGCCTACATGGTGAAATCCTGATCCTCACAGGATTCGCCCAGGTGCGTCCGGGCGATTGAGCAGAACCAGACGGTGCCGGCCAGGGCCACCGCAACGGCGCCGGCCGTGCCCAGGAAGAGGGCCGGATAACCGAAGCCATGGATCACCGCGCCCGCCAGCGGACCGACCAGGAACAGCGATAGGTCCGCGAAGGCCGTGTAGACACCCAGCACGGAGCCCCGCACCGACTCCGGAAACCGGTTCGCGGCTTCGACTCCGAGGGCGGGAAAGATGAGCGAGAAGCCCAGTCCCACCATCCCGCAGGCCACGTAGGCCAGGGCCTGGGACCGGCCCAGGCTGAGCAGCGCCAGCCCAGCCACTTCGATGCAGAAGGAGACGATGGCCACGGCGAAGCCGCCGTAGCGGTCGATGGCCGGGGCGAACAGGAGACGCACGCCTACGAAGCAGGCCCCGAACACCGTGAGCGAAAGGGCCGCCCCCTGCCAGCCGCGCTGGACGAAGTAGAGGGTGATGAAGGTGGCGATGACGCCGAAGCCGGTGCCCCCCAGGGCGAGCGCCAGGCCATAGGGCGTGACGCCCGCCAGGATCCGGCCGATGGGCAGGCGCCGGCCGTGGAACGGTGCCGTGGGCGCCATCCGGGTGGCCACGGCCAGACTGGCGCAGCAGAGCAGGAAGATGATCGCGCCCACCGCGCCGAAGCCCCAGGCTCCGGCGGCGAAAACGCCCAGGGGCGCGCCGGCGGCGATGGCACTGTAGGTGGCGACGCCGTTCCAGGAGATGACCCGGGCCGTGTGCTCGCCGCCCACCCGGCCGATGCCCCACAGGGTGGCCCCGGTGGAACTCAGGCTTTCGCCGGTGCCCAGGGTCAGGCGGCTGAGGGCCAGCGTGCCCAGGCTGAGCCAGAGGGAGTGGCGCAGCCAGGCCGCCAGCACCATGAGCGCGCCGCTGGCCGCGCAGGCCATCAGGCCATAGCGGACGGTGCGGCGCGGCCCGATGGTGTCGGCCAGGTGCCCGGCCCGGGGGCGGCTGGCGAAGGTGGCGATGAACTGGAGGCTGACCAGGAGCCCGGCCATGAGCGTGCTGATGCCCAGCTGGAGATGGAGGTAGGAGGGCAGGATGGCCAGCGGCGCGCCGATGCAGAAGTAGGCGACGAACGTGAAGGCCACGGCCGGAAGGATGCGTAGGTTGATCTCCTGGTCAGCGCTGAAGATCACAGGGCGTCGGCGTCCCCCGCCAGCAGGCGGACTTCATCCTTGGCCGGAGCCTCGCATTCGGTGGCGCCCCTGGCCTTCAGGAAATCCCCCACCAGCGGCACGCAGCCCGGGGAGAAATAGCAGACATACTCGCCGGCGCCGTCCAGGGGCCCGAACATGGCCACCCCCTTGGCCCCGCGCATGCGCATGGCCACCGACTGGAACTTTTCCTGGAGATGGGTGTGGAGTCCCTTGGCCACATCCTCCGGCGCAATCGTGACCTTCAGCCATGCCATATCCTGCCTCCTGTTATCAAAAGCATACGACACCGGGAGGCATCGCCGCGCTGAAGGAAATGATGGAACAGGGCGAAGAACAAGAGGTGTGACCAAAACCTCCCCCACATTGAAAAGGGCGGGTCCCCTTCCTGGCTTTCACGCATAATGACCATTTGCCTCCTGCCCGTTCAGGCAGGAGACAGCCCACGGGAGTCCGCCATGTCCCAATCCGCCGCCGTCAACCGCCGCTTCGTCCTGGCCAGCCGGCCCCAGGGCGCGCCCCTGCCCCAGGACTTCCGCCTGGAAACCCATCCGGTGCCGGAGCCCGCCCAGGGCCAGCTGCTGCTGCGAACCCTGCAGCTCTCTCTCGACCCCTACATGCGCGGCCGCATGAGCGACGCGCCCTCCTACGCGCCCCCGGTGGCGGTGGACGCGGTGATGGTGGGCGGCACCATCAGCCGGGTGGAGACCTCCCTGCATCCCGGATTCAAGCCGGGCGACCTGGTGCTGGCCTACTCCGGCTGGCAGGACTATGCCCTGTCCGACGGCACCGGCCTGCTCCGCCTGGATCCGGAGGATGCCCACCCCTCCCTGGCCCTGGGCGTGCTGGGCATGCCCGGCTTCACCGCCTACATGGGCCTGCTGGACATCGGCGCGCCCAAGGCCGGAGAGACGGTGGTGGTGGCGGCGGCCACCGGCGCCGTGGGGTCGGTGGTGGGCCAGATCGCCAGGCTCCAGGGCTGCCGGGCGGTGGGCATCGCCGGCGGGTCCCGGAAATGCCGCTACGCGGTGGAGGAACTGGGCTTCGATGCCTGCCTGGACCACCGGGAGCCGGACCTGGCCGCCAGGCTCGCCGGCGCCTGCCCCAAGGGCATCGACGTCTACTTCGAGAACGTGGGCGGGGCGGTGTTCGAGGCGGTGCTGCCCCTGCTCAACCCCAAGGCCCGGGTGCCCGTGTGCGGCCTGATCTCCCAGTACAACCAGCCGGCCGCGGCCCCGGGCCAGCTCAGCGCCGCCGCGCTGCAGCGCGCCATGCTCAACCGGCGGCTACGGATGCAGGCCTTCATCATCTTCGACGACTACGGCCCCCGCCTGGGCGAATTCCGGAAGGCCATGGGCGACTGGGTCCGGGAGGGCCGGATCAAGTACCGCGAGGACGTGGTGGAAGGCCTGGAAAATGCCCCTGACGCCTTCATCGCCATGCTCCAGGGTGGCAACTTCGGCAAGCTCATCGTCCACGTCGCCTGATCCGCAGCGCGGAAGCCCTGGCGGATCGGCCCGGGAAGGGCTACCATGGGAATGGTTCCAACATGTGTTTAAACATCTATTTGTTGGATGCCCTTGCCGCCCATGGAGCCCCCCATGAAAAACCCAGTCCAGCCCGTCCTGTTCGTCTCCCATGGGGCGCCGACCCTGGCCCTGGACGGCGGGGCCTGGGCCGATGCCCTCGGGGCCTGGGCCGGGGCCTTGCGGGACGTCCAGGGAATCCTGGTGCTCAGCGCCCACTGGGAAAGCGCCGGACCGGTGCGGGTCATGGCTCACCCCCACCCGGAAACCCTACATGACTTCGGCGGCTTCCCGGAGCCTCTCTACCGGATGCGCTATCCCTCCCCGGGGGCCCCTCCCCTGGCCGCCCGGGTGGCCACCATCATCCGGGCTGGGGGCCTGGAAGCGGACCTGGATCCACTCCGCCCCCTGGACCATGGCGCCTGGGTGCCCTTGCGGGCCGCCTTCCCGGAGGCTACGATCCCGGTCATCCAGGTGTCCCTGCCCATGCCCAGGACGCCCCGGCAGGTGTTCGAGCTGGGCCGGCTGCTGAGCCCCCTGCGCCAGGAAGGGGTGCTGCTCATGGGCAGCGGCGGGGTCGTCCACAACCTCGGGCTCCTGGACTGGTCCGGCCGTTCGGTGCCCGAACCCTGGGCGGTGGGATTCGAAGCCTGGGTCGCCGAGCGCCTGGACCGACAGGACGCGCCCGCGCTGTTCGAGGCGGCCCGGCAGGCCCCGGGCTATGCCAGGGCCGTACCCACCTCCGAGCATTTCGATCCGCTGTTCTTCGCCCTGGGTGCGGCGGGCGGGGCGCCGGTCCAGACCGTGTTCCAGGGCTGGCAGCACGGCAGCCTGTCGCTCAGGACCTGGGCCTGGTCCTGAAGGACCGGATTCAGCGCTTCCTGATGGCGAAGTACTTCGCGGGCACCGTGACCCCCGTGGTCTTGAGGTAGGACTGGCCGTTGAGCCCACCGAGGATGTAGGTGTCCATGTAGACCAGGGCCAGGTTCTTGACCCGGACACCGGTGCTGGTGTCGGTGTACAAGGCGCCGTTCCATTTGGCGCCGGGGGTCCACTTGGCGTAGGCGGCGAAGAGGTCCTGGAGGTTGTTCCTCCTGGCCTTGCCTTCGATGACCCTGATGCCGTATTCCCCCAGGCCCGCGCTGACGGTGTAGCCGTAGCTGAAGGCCCAGGTGCCGAAGCGGCCGGCGCCGCCCTTGGCGACCACGGCGGACTCGACCTTCTTCAGGATCGCGGGGAAGTTGCCCGCCTCCTTCTTGAGGTCCAGGCCCAGGGCGCCCGGATAGCCCATGAGCGGGGAGGGCAGATCGGCTTCCACGAACAGGCCGTTCTTCGAGGCCAGGAGCTGCTTGAGCAAGGGCTCGGTCTGGGCGTCGTTGGTGCAGAAGAAGGCCACCTTCTCGCCGTGGGGACCGTACTTCCTGAGCCAGGCCGGAACCTTCTCGAGGATGAACTGCTGGGCACCGGCCACGCCCACATCGGAGGTGGGGTCGGGAGCCGTCTCGAAGGCCCAATTGATGCCCATGTCCTTGCAGGCCTGCTCCATGATCGACCGCCGGCGCCCCAGGCTCTCGTAGGACATGTGCCGAGGGAAGGAGATGTGCACGAAAGTCTTGGCGCCCATCTGCTTGGCGGCCCAGATGATGGTGTAGCCGCGGGAGACGAAGTCGGCCTGTACGGCAAAGTCGGCGGCGGCCGAAATCACCAGGGGGTCCTCCTGGCATTCGCCGGCCAGGCAGTAGATGTCGGGGCGCTTGGCGTGGACGCGCTTGAAGGCCTCGGCGGTGCCGGGAATGGCCTGGTTGACGATGATCACCTTCATCTTGGGATCGTCGGACATGGAAACCACATTCGAGATGAAGGTTTCCTGCTGGGACATGAAGTCGTCGGGGTAGGTCATGTGCTGGATCATCCCGCCGGTCTTCACCGACCCGTATTCCTTGATGAGGGCTTCCGCTCCGCGGAGATCGTCCTCGGACTGGGAAACGGTGCCCGTGCAGATGCCCACGTGGAAGGGGGCGGCGGCCATGGCGCCGGCGCCGGCTAGAAGCAGCGCCGCCGGCACCAGGGTGGCGGCGATTCTGGCCAGTTTTCTCATGTTGCCTCCTGGACGGATGGTTGGGGAAAATTATTGTAGACCTGGATAACCGCCGGTCCGTCCCCGAGATCATGCAAAATTTCAATTAAAAATAAATACTTACACTAAATTTAAATTTACCGGTGCGAGGGCTCCAGAACCGGTTCATATCGGGCTTTGAGCTCCATCGGGGCATCCACCTGTAGATCCGCGAGGCGCCTCGGCCCCCGCCCGGTGCCATAGGCGCCCCGCACCGGGTAGAGCCCTCGTTTCCCGATATTTCCGGTATCCATTCGGGCTGATTAGGTGGAAAATATCAAATAATTCTGTCATTCCGTGGGGCGCCCCGATGAACATCTGGAATAACTTGACGATCAGGAAAAAGCTCACCTACTCGTTCCTGGCACTCACCGTCCTGCTGGGCCTGGCCGCGGTCCTGGGCACGGGCTTCCTGCTCCGCCGGTCCCAGACCAAGGCCATGCAAGTCAAGGGCAACAGCCTCGCCCAACTGCTGACCGAGGCGGTGGCGCCCAATCTGCTCACCGACGAGCGCGAACTGAACGGGGCCACCGAGCGGGCGCTGAATTTCGTCAAGGGTGACGCGGACGTGAGCATGGCCGGCGTGGTGACGGTCACCGACCAGAAGGAGCTCGTGCCGTTCTTCAAGAAATTCGCCGACGACCCCAAGCTCGAAGCGCGCGGCATCGCCACGCCGCTGGCCACCGGACAGACCCAGTACACCAGGACCGGCTACCTGGTCATGGCCAATCCCATCACCGTGACCGGAGCGGATCCCACCAGGAAGTACTACCTCATGCTGGTCATGAACTTCCATAGCATCGAACGGGAACTCCGGATCAGCTACGTCCTGATGATCCTCCTGGGCCTCGGCATGGTCGCGCTGGGGTTCCTGATCGCCCTCCTGCTCAGCAACGCCATCGTCAAGCCCCTGGAGGTCATCAAGGAGGGCATGCGCGATATCTCCGAAGGCGAAGGGGACCTCACCGCCCGCCTGGATGCCTCCGGCAAGGATGAGATCGCGCAGTTGTCCAGCAATTTCAACCGGTTCGTGGAGAACATCCAGGGCATCGTGCACCAGGTGATCACCATCTCGGGCACCATCGCCTCGGGATCCCTGGAGATGTCCGCCGGAATGACCGAAATGGACTCCACGGCCGGATCCATCGCCCAGACCGCCGACAGCCAGAAGACCAACGTGAAGCAGGCCACGGACCGGGTGGGCACCATCGCCCAGTCCTCCCAGATCATCTACACCAATGTGGGCAATGCCCTCAAGGTGTTCGAGCAGGCCCAGGAGGCCGCCGAAAAGGGCGGCACCGCCGTGGACCAGGTGGTCGCCGGCATGGAGGAGATCAGCACCAATTCCAAGCAGATCGGCAACATCCTGACGGTGATCACCGAGATCGCCAACCAGACCAACCTGCTCTCCCTCAACGCCGCCATCGAATCCGCCAAGGCCGGCGAGCACGGCAAGGGCTTCATGGTGGTGGCCGAGGAGGTGCGCAAACTGGCCGAGCGCTGCGCCCAGGCGGCCAAGGAGATCAAGGTGCTCATCATCACCTCCGGCAAGAGCATCCAGGCCGGCAGCACCATGGTCAACACTGCCGGCTCCGGCCTGAAGAGCATCCAGGAAGCCATCCAGGCCAGCGGCGAGCACATCCAGGCCATCGGCGCCCAGAGCCACACCCAGAGCCAGGACAGCAGCGCCGTGGTGGGCTTCATGGACGAACTCTCCGGCATCGCCGAGCAGAACGCCGCCGCCACCGAAGAGATGGCCGCCACCATCCGGGAGACCAGCCGCACCGTGGACGAGCTGAGCCGTGCGGCGGAAAGCCTCAACGCGCTGGTGTCGCGGTTCAAGGTCTGATCTCCATGGGGCTGGCGCCCCATGGAGTCGGGAATGGTGAAGTTCTACAGAACGCCGGGTTCTCTGGTTGAGGCCTCTGCTTCAGCTGAAAAAAGATGGCACATTGTGTAGTATTGTGTATATTGGGAAAATGGATAGCAGGGCTCTCATTTCACGACTGGAAGCCGCCGGTTGGAAGCATGTTGGCACCACCGGAAGTCATTGGCACTTCAAGCATCACGATGCCCAGAACAAATTGACTGTCCCCCACCCCAAGAAGGATCTCGGCAAGGGCCTGGTAGCCCAGATCTTTCGCAAGGCCGGCCTAAAACCCTGAAAGGAGGTCCCATGTTGAGTTTCATCGCCATCGTCCGCAAGGAGGAAGGAGCCTGCTACGGGGTTGAATTCCCGGATTTCCCCGGATGTTTCTCGGCGGGAGACACGTTGGAAGAGGCGCGGGTGAACGCCCACGACGCGCTGAAAGGCCATCTCTCCATGTTGTCAGAGGATGGCGATCCCATTCCGGCCCCAAGCCCCCTTGAAACTCTCATGTCCTTGCCGGAATACCGGGACGCCGCCGCCTTTTTGGTATCGGTTCCCGACCAGCATTCCGTGCGCCTGAACATCTCCTTTCCAAGCGCACTGGTGGCCAAGGTCGATACCTATGCCAAGGCTCGCCACATGAGTCGCAGCGCGTTCCTCGCCATGGCTGCCAACCAGGCCATGCAGGCCCGTCCATAGACCTGTCGTGGCGCCCGGCATGGCTCCAGGGGGATGGTGTTGGGCCACGGACGAACAGTAATCCGACCCCAGCGGGGCCGCACTTCGCCCCGTGAGGTAGACTGAGGCCGCGCAGGAGACCGCCATGAGCCGTCCGGTAATTAGGCACCCCGGATACACCCTTGACGACTGGAAGACCTGGGAAGGACGCTGGGAACTCATCCACGGGGTCGCCTATGACATGACCACAGCCCCGAGCCCCGATCACCAGTGCATCAGTTTCCAGCTCCAACTGGCGATCCACACCGCCCTGAAGGCTGCGAAGCAGAAGCACGGCGGAGGCGGCTGCGAAGTGCTGAGCGCTCCCATCGATCTCTTCATCCCGGGGGAGCAGAGCGTCTACCAGCCCGATCTGGTGGTGGTGTGCGATCCCGATAAGATCACCCAGCGGGGCATTGAGGGTGTGCCCGATCTGGTGGTGGAAATTCTGAGCCCTTCCACCGCCGGGAAGGACGTGACGCGGAAACGCTGGACCTACGAAGCCGCGGGCGTACCGGAATACCTGATCGTGGATCCGGGGGAAAGGCTGGGATTGCTCCTGCGGCTTGAAGACGGACGATACGAAGAAGCCGCCCGCATCGAATGGGGCACGGTGGTCTCGCTGCTGGGGGGAAAACTGCCGGTGACGGTCGGCTAAGGCGCTGGGGGCGTCGAAGGCGCCCCCGGCGTGGCGTTGGGGTCGGCGGGCGAGGTGAAGGCGTTGCTTTGGCCCTGCTGGTCATCGGCGGGGGGGGCCTCCGGGGGCACGAACGGGGTCACGGCGGGCTGGACGCCAGCCAGGAGCTTGGGCAGGGAAAGCAGCAGCATCTCCTCCGACAGGGGGACGGTGATCCGGCGCTCCACCTTCTGGCCCTTGACGGTGATCACCACCCGGTGGCCCTGGCCCTGCACCTTGGCCTGGTCGCGCTCGCCGGCGGCCAGGTCGATGGGCTCCTGGCCGTCCACGGACACGGTGAGGGTCTCGATGGCCTGCACTGCACCGTCTTCGGAATCCTTGTTGTCCAGGAGGATGGTGTGGCCCTTGCCGCGCACGAACACCAGCCCCATCAGCCCGGCGTAGACCAGCACCAGGGCGGCGCGCACCAGCAGGCGCCGCCGCCGTACCTTGGGATCCAGGGCGGTGCCGCTCATTGGGAGCCTCCATTGGCCGCCGGGCCGCCGCGCAGCCCATCCCGCAGCCGTTCGGCCTCGCGCCGGCTGCGCCAGGCGTAGAGCACCAGAGACACCGCGATGACGCCGTAGCCGATGAACTGCCTGAAGTACTCGCCGATCATGGCCTCGCCGAATAGTTTCTGGCCGGCGCCGGGGGAGACCACGAACAGCGCGTGCAGCAGCACGACCCCGATGAACACGTTGGGGATGGTGGCCTTCTTCACCGAGGCGCCGCCCACCAGGATCGCCGCCACCGCGAAGAAGCTGGTCTGGTCATGGGCGTTGTAGGTGGCCATGTTGCCCATGTTCTGCAGGAAGATGATCTGGCCGAGGGTGGCCAGCACGGTGGAGATGATGATGGCGATGATCCGGGTGCGGTCCACCGGCACTCCGGCGGAATCGGCCACGTGCATGTCGTGGCCTACGGCCCGCATGTCCTGGCCGAGCTTGGTCTTCTTGAACCAGATGATGAAGACGCACAGGGCGGCGATGACCAGGAAGGTGGCGACGGGCAGGACGAACGGCCCGGCGTGGACTGCCAGCAGGGTGTCCAGGGACTGCCGGACCCCGTCCAGGTTCAGGGTGTTGCGGATGCCGTAGCCCCGGGACAGCACGATGGCCTTGGAGCGTACCGGGATCAGGGAGCCCATCAGGTAGAGCACCACGAACTGGTAGATGCCGTTCACGAAGAAGGCCAGGATGTAGCCCGTGACCATCTCCCGGCCCTTGGCCCGGTTCAGCACCACGCCGCAGAGGTAGCCCATGAGCAGGGACACCGGCAGGCTGGCCAGGGCCGCGAACACCAGCCCGTAGACGCCCAGCAGGTTGTAGTTGATGGCCAGGATGAGCCCGATCTGGCCGGCCATGGCGCCCAGGGTCATGCCGAAGTTGAGCCCCATGCCGGCATAGATCGGCAGCAGCAGGGCCAGCACCAGGAAGGAGTCGCGCCCCAGCCGGGTGATCAGCTCCTGGACGATGTAGACCAGGGACAGGCCCGAAGGGTGGATCGCCAGCACGGTGACGGTCAGGAACAGGAGGATGACCGCGTGCTCCCGCAGGAAACGGCCGATGGATCGCTTGCCGCTCATTTCGACACCTTCGTCTTCCGGGTCAGGGCGTAGATGATGATGCCGTTGGAGACGACGATCCGCACCACCTCGGACATGTCGGTCTGGAGCCAGGAGTTGATCACCGACGGGGTCATGGTCAGCAGCCCCTGGAACAGGAAGGTGCCCACCATCACGTTGAGCATGCTCGCCTTCTTCACCGAGGCGCCGCCGATGAGGATGGCCGCGATGGCGGTGAACGGCATGGTCAGGGGCGCGTTGTAGAGCTGGATGAAGCCGAAGCTCTGCTGGTAGACGATGATGCCCACCGCCCCCAGCAGGGTGGAGATGACCACCGAGATGGTGCGCATCTTGTCGACGCTGATGCCCGAGGCCCGGGCGTAGTCGGGGTTGGAGCCCACGGCGGTCATGGCGGTGCCGGTCCGGGTGCGCAGGAACAGCCACATGAGGTAGGTGCCGAGCAGCGCGAACAGGATCTCGCCGGTGGGGAAGCGGAACACCGGGCCGAGACTCACCGCCAGGAAGTCGTTGAGGATGTGGATCCAGTAGTTCTCCACCGAAATGGTGGTGCGCAGGCCGTGGCCGGCGTAGCCCCAGATCATGTCCGGGGCGGTGTAGGGCAGGATCAGCCACATGATGCACATGAACATGACCCCGGCGAAACCCACGTACATGGCGATGGTCATCTCCTCGCCCTTGACCTTGTTCAGCAGCTTGCCGTAGAGCCAGCCGAACAGGATGGCGAAGGGGGCGCTGAGCAGCAGGGCGCCGAAGAAGCCCGGCGCGCCCTTCAGGCCCAGCTGCACCGAAAGGGTGGCGCCCAGCAGGCCGGCGATGATGCCCAGGGAGAGCCCGAAGTTGAGGCCGCAGCCGGACTGGATCATGGGCACCAGGGCCAGGACGAAGAAGACGTTCTGGCCGAACCGGTTGAACACGTCGGACAGGGAGGCGTCCACCCGCACGCCCACCAGGGGGGCGGCCAGGAACAGGGCCACCAGGAAGAGGAAGATGATGATCCGGGGCCAGCCGAAATCCGCTCCGATCCGCTTGAGGCTATGCACTGAGGCCCTCCTGTGGGATTGGATGCACGATCCCCCTCCGGTCAGCCATTGGCCACCCGCTCGCCGGTCATGAGCAGTCCGAAATCCGCCAAGTCCGCGGTGGGCGGCAGGATGCCGGTGATGCGGCCTTCGTCGACGATGGCCACCCGGTCGCAGATGGCGCGCAGCTCCTCCAGTTCGCTGGACACCATGACGATGGTCATGCCCTGTTCCCGGTTGTACTTGTGCAGGGCGTCCAGCACCAGGCGCTTGGCGCCGATGTCGATGCCGCGGGTGGGCTCGGACACGAACAGCAGGTCCGGGCCGACGGCGAACGCCTTGGCCAGGCAGATCTTCTGCTGGTTGCCGCCGGAGAGCTCCATGGCCTTCTGGGCCGGGCTGGTGCACTTGATGTTCAGGACCTGGATGTAGTCCTCGGTGAGGGCGCGCATGGCCGCCTCGTCCCGGAGCCGGAACAGGCCGCCCAGCACCGGCCTCAGGTACTTGCCCTGGATCTGCATGGCGGTGAAGGCGATGTTCCAGGCCAGGCTCTCCTCCAGCAGCAGCCCCACCCCGCGCCGGTCCTCGGAAACGAAGGCCATGCCCCGCTGCAGGGCCAGGCGCGGCTCGTTCAGCAGCACCGGCTGGCCGTGCAGCCGCACCTCCCCGCCGGCCGGGAACAGGCCCATGATGCCATTGGCGATGCCCAGCTTGCCCTGGCCGGCCAGGCCACCGATGCCGAAGATCTCCCCCTGGCGCACGGTGAAGCTCAGGTCCCGGACGGTCTCGCCGGGCATGTCCACCCACAGGTGGCTCACCTGGAAGATGTCCCCCTGGAAGCTGCGGACCCCCTCGCCCACCCGGTCGGCGGCCACATGCCGGCCCACCATCCAGGAGGCGATGTCCCGCACGGTGACCCCGGCCGTGGGGGTGTCCTTGACGATCATGCCGTCCCGCAGCACCACCACCCGGTCGGCCACGTCGATGACCTCGTGCAGCCGGTGGGAGATGAAGATGATGCCGATGCCCGAGGCCGCCAGCTTGCGCAGGGCCTGGATCAGCACCTCCGCCTCGGTCTCGGTGAGCACGGCAGTGGGTTCGTCCAGCACCAGGATCCGGGTGCGCTCCCGGTTGATCTCCCGGGCGATCTCGGTGAACTGCTTGTGCCCCACCGGCATCTCCGAGACCAGGGTGTCCGGGTCCAGGCTGACCCCCAGCTTGGCGATGGTGCCCGCGGCCCGCCGGCGCATGTCCGCCCGGTCCAGGATGCTCATGCGCTCGCCGAACACCTCGTTGAGCACCGTGGGGCGCATGGATTCGCGGTTGAGCACGATGTTCTCGGCGCCGGTGAATCCCGGGATCAGGCTGAACTCCTGGTGGGCCATGCCGATGCCGGCGTCCAGGGCGTCGAAGGGGCTCTGGAAGCGCACCTCCTGGCCGTCGATGCAGACCTTGCCCCGGTATCCGCCGGTATCCCGGATCACGTTCATCCCGAACAGGATGCGCATGAGGGTGGTCTTGCCCGCCCCGTTCTCGCCCACCAGCCCGATGATCTCGCCGCGCCCGAGCTCGAAGCTCACGTCGGAAAGCACGAGGTTACCGTAGAAATCCTTGGAGATATTCTGCAGCGCGAGGAGCGGTGCCGCCGTTGCCATGGGTGCCTCTATACAAGCCGAACCCCCCAGGAACGGGGGGAACGGCCATTCTCGCGCAGATTGTGACGGGAGGGTAGTCGGTTTTTTGCAACTGCTTTGTAGAACCGAGCACCCGCCCGCCGGGTTGATCGTTTAGAACTTCGCCTGCAGAACCAGTTCGAAGCGGCCATTCTTGACGGTGTCGGACATGGAGCCGTCCTGCTGCAGAATGTCGTTGGCGCCGAAGGTCTTGGCGGTCTCGTAGAAATACTCGAGGCCGAACTGGGTGTTCTTGTTGACGGTGTAGAACGCGTTGACGGCATAGTCGTTGATATTCTTGATGGCCTTGGCGGTGCCCAGGCCGTAACCGGCGGGGGCGGCGGTGCCGGTGCCGATGTCCTGGGTGCTGGGGATGTCGCTGTTGGCCTTGAAGGTCACGCCGGAGGCGTAGACGTTCATGCGCCATTCGGGCGTGAACACGTGGGTGTAGCCCACGACCCAGCCGAGGTTGCTCATGAAGTTGACGGTCTGGGGGATGGCGGCGGAGTTGGTGAAGTACGCGCCCTGGAAGCCGGTGCCCCAGTCGTCGATGGCCTGGCCGTCCATGACGCTGAAGACCAGATCGTCCTTGCCGAACTTCACGTCGCCCGAAACCATGCCGGCAAAGCTGCTCTTAGAGAAGCTGGAGGAGTTGACGGCAGCGGAACCGCTGTTGGTCACGGCACTGTAGGTGCCGGTCGCGGGAATGTATTCAGCGTGATAGATGTCCATGCCGCGGACGCCGATGTGACCCCAGCTGTCGGAATAGGTGTAGGCGGCGACGATGGTCGGAATCTTGGTGTCGACAACGGCGCCAGAAGTGTAGGTGTCGGTGTCGATATTCGTGTTCTTTTCAAGGGAAATGGCCAGCTTGTTGGCCTTGTCGAAAGTGAAGGTGTAGCGGATCTGGGTGCGGCGGGGGGTGTCGAACCCGGCCTGGCCGATGGGGCCCTGCCAATCCACGCAGTCAACGGTGGCATCGCCGTCAACGAAGTTGGACCAGGTCTGGCCCATGAGCAGGTTGCCCACGGTGGCAAAGGCATGGCGGAGGTGGAAGGCGGCGCCGGTGGTCAGACCGTTCTGGTCGTACTCGATCTTGGTGGTGATGTCGCCGAAGGTGGCGTTGGGGGTCACGGAAGCGAACCCGTAGCGGCTGGGCTGGATGCCGAACAGGATGTTCTGCGAGTCGCGGGCGCTCGCGTCAAAGTTCGTGGCGACCAGGTCCTGGGTGCCGAACTGGGACGAGCCCGTGGTGGTGTAGTTGGTCAGGGCGTAGACGAAGCCGTAGACGCTCAGCTTGGTGTCGTTGCCGGGGGTCTGGATGTCGTACGCGAAGGCGGGGGCGGTAAGCAGCACGGCTGCCAGGGCGGTAGTGAGGTTGCGGAAGCGGCTCATTTCTTCTCCTTGGAGGGTTGCCAGCATGGAGTTGCGGGCAAGGTGGAACAGTGGCGAAGAGGTGTTCGAC
>Ga0302320_10016594_pt1 | contig 15026 bp, 15 predicted proteins | sample Bog_T0_3_FD_202130 | JGI IMG/M metagenome (GOLD analysis project Ga0302320, IMG submission 202130) | Peat permafrost microbial communities from Stordalen Mire near Abisko, Sweden - Bog_T0_3 | ecosystem: Environmental > Terrestrial > Soil > Wetlands > Peat | place: Sweden: Abisko, Stordalen Mire... | reverse complement strand
CAGCAATGCCGCCGCACCGTCGGAGATCTGCGAGGAATTGCCGGCGTGGATTACCCCGTCATCGGCGAAAGCGGGCTTGAGCGCTGCCAGCTTCTCGACACTGGTACCGCGCCGCACCCCCTCGTCAGCAGTTACGACGGTGCCGTCGGATCCCTCGGCCCCATCGACAAAGACGGGAACGATCTGCTCAATGAAGGCGCCGCTGTCCTGGGCCGCCGCGGCGCGCTCGTGAGACTGAGCGGAGTATTCGTCGAGCCGGCTACGGGACAGCCCCCACTTCTTGGCGATCATCTCGGCAGACAGACCTTGGTTGAAGGAGAAGCCGTCGTAGCGGGCAAGGACTTTCGGACCGTACGGCATCCCGGTGGCCCTGGCCGAACCAAGCGGGACGCGGCTCATTACCTCGACGCCGCCGGCTACGACGACATCTTGCTGGCCCGACATCACCGCCTGCACAGCGAAGTCGAGGGCCTGCTGGCTGGAACCGCACGCCCGGTTGACCGTGGTCCCGGGGATGCTCTCGGGCCAGCCGGCGGCCAGGACGGCGTAGCGCCCGATATTGCTGGACTGGTCGCCGACCTGGGACACGCAGCCCCAGATCACGTCGTCGATGATCGCCGGGTCGACACTGGTGCGTTCCAACAATCCGTTGAGGACGACTGCGGACAGGTCGGCGGGATGCATGCCGGACAACCCGCCGTTGCGCTTCCCGACCGCGGTCCGTACCGCCTCGACGATGACCGTCTCACGCATGCGTCTACTCCGATTTCTTGTCTTCTTTAGGTTCCGGCGCGTCTTTGGACCCCGATAGCGCCCACCGACCGGTGAACGACGGCTCTCGCCGCTCGGCAAATGCGGCATAGGCGGCCGCCGCATCGGCCGTCCCGAAGTTGCCGATCTGCGCGCGGGCCTCGCCGGCCAGCGCGTCGCGCAGGGTGCAGTCCGCCCCCTCGTTCAGCAGTGCTTTGGTCTGGGCGAGCGCGAACGGTGGGCCGGCCGCGAGCCGGCCGGCGAGGTCCCTGACGAAGGTGTCGATCTCCGCGGCGGGAACCACCCAGGTGACCAGGTTAAGGGCATGGGCTTCGGTGGCGTCGATGGTTTCGGCCAGCAGCGCGAGCCGCTTAGCCTGTTGCAGGCCGACGAGTTTGGGTAACAGCCAGGAACCGCCGAGGTCGATTGACAGCCCCCGCTTGGAAAAGATCTGGGAGAACGTCGATTCCGGCGTGGCGACCACCAAATCGCAACCCAGCGCCAGGTTCCATCCGGCGCCGACGGCGACCCCGGTCACTTTGGCGACGGTCGGAATCGCAAGCTCGTGCAGCGCCAGCGCCACGTCGGTCAAGCGCTGCATCTTGTATCTGGGATGAACGTCGTCGGGGACCGAGATGTCGGCACCCGAGCAAAAACTCCCGCCGGCACCGGCGATCACCAGCGCGCGCACACTCTGGTCACGACCGGCCGCGTTGAGCGCGTCCCGCAACGCGATCCACAGCTCCGGGTTGATCGCGTTCTTGCGGCGCGGACGATTGAGCGTCAGCGTCCGCACCCCGTCGCGGTCATCTGACAGCAGCACGGGGTCGTCGGTCCCAGAAGTCGACGTCATCAGCGGCCGCGGGCCGTCACGATCAATAGCTCCTCGGCAATTTGAGGACATTGGCTCCCAGGAAATTCAGGATCATCTCCTGACTGACCGGTGCGATCTTCATCAGCCGGGACTCCCGGAAGTAGCGGGTGATGTGATACTCCTCCGCGTAGCCCATTCCGCCGTGCGTTTGCAGCGCTCGGTCCGCCGCGGTAAAGCCGGCGTCGGCGCACAGGTACTTGGCGGTATTCGCCTCGCGCCCACAGGGTTTACCGTTGTCGTAGAGCCACGTTGCCTTGCGCAGCATCAGCTCGGCTGCGTCGAGCCGGGCCAGCGAATCGGCGAGCGGAAACTGGATGCCCTGGTTCATGCCGATCGGCCGGTCGAAGACCACGCGGTCGTTCGCGTACTTCACCGCCTTGTCCAGCGACACCCTGCCGATGCCGAGCGCCTCGGCGGCGATCAGCATCCGCTCCGGGTTCAGGCCATCCAGAATGTACTGAAATCCCTTGCCTTCCTCCCCGACTCGGTCCTCAACCGGCACCTCGAGATTGTCGATGAACAACTCGTTGGAGCTCACGGCGTTGCGGCCCATCTTGCGGATCGGGCGGATGTCGACCCGGCTGCGATCGAGATCGGTGAGAAACAGCGTCATCCCGTCGGTCTTCTTGGTGACTTCGTCGTAGCTCTTGGTCCGGGTCAGCAGCAGGATCTTGGTTGACTCCATCGCCTTGGAGATCCACACCTTGCGGCCGTTGACGATGTAGCGATCCCCGTCGCGTTTGGCGAACGTGGTGATGCGCGACGTGTCAAGCCCGGCACCGGGTTCGGTCACTCCGAAGCACACATGCACCTCCCCCGTCGCGACCGGGGGCAACGTGCGCGCCTTGAGTTCCTCGGAGCCGTGCACGACGACCGGCTGCATGCCGAAGATCGACAGGTGGATCGCGCTGGCCCCGTTCATGGCGGCGCCGGACTTGGCGACCTCCTCGAGCAAAATCGTGGCTTCGGTGATTCCGAGGCCGTGGCCGCCGTACTCGGTCGGGATCGTCATACCCAGCCAGCCGCCGTCGGCTATCGCCCGGTAGAACTCGGTCGGAAACTCGTGCGCCTGGTCTTTTTCCATCCAGTACTGGTCGTCGAACTTGCGCGCCAGCTCAGCGACCGACTTACGGATCAGCTCCTGGTCTTCGGTCAGCTCGAAATTCATTCCACCGCCGGGCACTGCTGGTATCTCCTTAGCTCAGGTCATGCACCGGCGCATGGGCGTTCCGGTGGCGCGTCAGTCCTTGTTGCCGGTCAGCGCTTTCGCGTTGGCGGTGAAGTCCGCGACGGACGAGCCCGCCCTGGTGCTGTTGTGGTGACTGAGCGCCTGAATGGACACGTCGTGGCCCTCAGCAGCCTTGCGCAGGGCGCCCACTGTCGCCTGGTCCTTCGGAATGTGAGTGAACGGGTCGAATGAGTACCACCGCATCGAGTTCTCGTACGTAATCTTGTTGATCTCGCCGTCCGGCACGTTGTTCAGACTGAGGACATCCCAAAGCTCCTCGGGCGCGCCCGGCCACATCGAGTCGCTGTGCGGGTAGTCGGCCTCCCACGCGATGTTGTCGATGCCGATCATGTTGCGCAGCTTGACCCCGACCTTGTCGCTGATGAAGCACGTCAGGAAGTGCTCGCGGAAAACCTCGCTGGGAATCTTGCCGCCGAAGTCTTGGTGAGTCCACGTCGAATGCATCTCGTAGGTGCGGTCCGCCCGCTCCAAGAAGTAGGGGATCCAGCCGGTGCCGCCCTCGGAGAGCGCAATCTTCAGTTCCGGGTACTCCTTGATCGGCCTTGACCACAGCAGATCCGCGGCGGCCTGCACGATGTTCATCGGCTGCAGGGTGATCATCACGTCCATCGGCGCGTCTGGCGCCGTTATGGCTAGCCTGCCGGAGGATCCGATGTGCACGTTCATCACGGTGTCGGTGTCACACAACGCCTTCCACAGCGGGTTCCAGTACTCGTCGTGGAAGCTGGGGTACCCCATCGCAGCCGGGTTCTCGGTGAACGTCAGCGCGTGCACACCCTTCTTTGAGACCCGCCGGACCTCAGCGGCGCACGCCTCGGCATCCCAGATCACCGGTATCGCCATCGGGATGAACCGTGCGGGGTACGCCCCGCACCAGTCGTCGATGTGCCAGTCGTTGTAGGCCTGCACCAGGGCGATCGAGAACTCGTGGTCTTCGGTGGCGAACAGCCGCCCGGCGAAGCCGGGGAACGATGGGAAGCAGATCGACGCCAGGATGCCCCCGGCGTTCATGTCTTTAACCCGTTCGTCGACGTTGTAGCAACCCTTGCGGATCTCATCAAGACCCTGCGGTTCCAGGCCGTACTCCTCCTTGGGCCGGCCGGCCACTGCGTTGAGGGCCACGTTCGGGATTACCGTGTCGCGGAACTTCCACATATCCGAGCCGTCGGCGTTGTGCACCAGCCGAGGCGCGTCGTCGATGTACTTCTTCGGAAGGTGGCCTTTGAACATGTCCGGGGGCTCGACGGTGTGGTCGTCCACACTGATCAGGATCATGTCTTCTTTGTTCATAAGCCTTCCCTTCACGTTGGATCCATCGGATCCCTCTGAACAGTCTGCTCCCCCAGCATCGGGGAGGCACCGCCGGGTGCCCTAAGCCCTCTAGTGTTGAAAACTATCTTCTCGTGAAGCGAGAATCAACATTCAGGGTTCTCCGGTGGCGAATCCAGAACGCGTTCTGCAATCCTGGGCGATTCGGCAAATTGGGCTCTCAGCTGCGACAACGTTGCGACGGAAATGCCGGTAAAACGGGCCAACAAGGAACGGACCAAAAGTTTGGCACCAGGGTGCTCAGCTGCGGGACCGGCCCGGCGACCGACGCCTGACGCCGGGCCGCAGGCAGCCCAGCGAGTACGAATCCCTGGCCGCGCACATTGACCAAAAGACCGAATCGTGCAAGTCTGTTGGTTGGAAATGAGAATATGATTCTCTTTGACCGAGAGGACACTGTCGATGCGCTTGGCGCCGCTCCCCGCTGCCCAGTGGGACGAGACTGTGCATCGCGCCCTCGCTCCCATGCTGCCCGCGGACGGCCCGCGCGACGCCAACAACGCGCTTGCCACCTTCGCCCACCACCCAGCGCTCGCCAAGGCGTTTCTCCGATTCAACGTCCACCTCTTGTACTCATCGACGCTGCCGGCCCGCATCCGCGAACTGGCGATCCTGCGGGTTGCGCATCTCCGTGACTGTGTCTACGAGTGGACCCAGCACGTCGCCCTCGCCAAAGACGAGGGAATCAGCGACGACGAGATTGCCGCGGTGCAGAGTTATGCCGGCGAGGACGCCGGCAGCTTCGACGAGTTTGAGCGCGCTGTCCTAACCGGGGTCGATGAGCTCATCGACAAATCCGAACTGTCCGACGCGACCTGGGCGGCGCTCGGCGAGCGCCTCAACGACCAGCAGCGGATGGATTACGTTTTCACGGTCGGTTGCTACACCTTACTGGCCATGGCCTTTAACACTTTTGGCATTCAGCTCGAGCACGAATAGACCGCACAAGAGAGGTAAGTACCTTGGCTCACTTCCCGAAGCCAGCAGCCGGCAGCTGGACAGAAAACTACCCCGAACTGGGCACCGCGCCCGTCGATTACAGCGACTCGATCGATCCGGCATTCTTCGAGGCCGAGCGCGAGGCGATCTTCAAGAAGACCTGGCTGAACGTCGGCCGCGTCGAGCGACTGCCCCGCACCGGCAGCTACTTCACCAAAGAGCTGCCGTCGGCGGGCCCGGGCATGTCGGTGATCATCGTCAAGACCAAGGACGGAACCGTCAAGGCGTTTCACAACGTCTGCCGCCACCGCGGAAACAAGCTGGTGTGGAACGACTTTCCCAACGAGGAAACGTCCGGCACCTGCCGACAGTTCACCTGTAAGTACCACGCCTGGCGCTACAGCCTCGACGGTGATCTGACCTTCGTCCAACAGGAAGAAGAGTTCTTCAACCTGGACAAGGGCAACTACGGCCTCGCACCCGTTCGCTGCGAGGTGTGGGAAGGCTTTATCTTCATCAACTTCGACAGTGGCGCGGCGCCGCTCACCGACTACCTCGGACCGCTGGCCAAGAGCATCGAGGGGTACCCCTTCGGCGAGATGACGGAGACCTACTCCTACCGGGCCGAGGTCGGCAGCAACTGGAAGCTGTTCATCGACGCGTTCGTCGAGTTCTACCACGCGCCGATCCTGCACCAGGGGCAATACACCAAGGAAGAAGCCGCCAAGATTCAGAAGTTCGGCTACGAGGCGCTGCACTACGAGGTGGCGAGCCCGCACAGCCTGCAGTCGACCTGGGGTGGTCAGGCACCGCCCCCGGACATGTCCATGGTCAAGCCGTTGGACCAGGTGTTGCGCAGCGGCTTGTTCGGTCCGTGGGACAAGCCGGAAATCATCGAGAAGCTGGAGCTGCCGCCGGGTGTCAATGTGAAGAGGGTGCCGCAGTGGGGCATCGACTCCTGGCACTTCTACCCGAACTTCATGCTGCTGATCTGGGAGCCGGGCTGGTTCCTGACCTACCACTACTGGCCTACCGCGGTGGACAAACACATCTTCGAGTCCACGCTGTATTTCGTCCCGCCGCGGAATGCGCGGGAACGCCTGGCCCAGGAACTGGCCGCGGTGACGTTCAAGGAGTACGCGCTGCAGGACGCCAACACGCTGGAGGCCACCCAAACCATGATCGGCACCCGGGTCGTCAAAGACTTCTTGCTGTGCGACCAGGAAGTCTTGATCCGTCATCTGCACAAGGTGACCGGTGACTATGTAGCCAATTGGGCGAAGGAGGGCCAGAACAATGGCAAAATTACCGTCTGAATTCGCGGCCCTGCAGCCGTATTTGGATTGGGATCTGGCCACCGAGCCCGAGCGCTACGCCAAGCGACTGGCCTCGACGATGCCCCAGATGCAGGAGTTCTACGACGTCGCGTTCCCGTTGCTGAACGACGTCATTGCGTACTGCGACCAGTACCCGCTGGACGACTTGCCGGATGACGCAAAAACCCTGATGCACGTGATGCAGTCGCTGGTCATGGTGTCCTTCCCAATCGAGGCATGGAAGCAGCCACGCGTCCCCGACAGCGGCGCGGCGTGGGTTGAAGTGATCCACGAACCGGTGATCTAAGCGGTGCTGACGCTCAAGGCGGCTGGCCTGCTAGACGTCGACGCCGGGGAGATCATTCGACCCGGCATCCTGCGGATCGAGGGCGACCGAATCGTCGGCGTCGGGGGCGAGGTTGAGGGAGATCTCATCGACCTGGGCGACCAGATCCTGCTGCCTGGGCTGATGGACATGGAGGTCAACCTCCTGATGGGCGGACGCGGCGAGAAGCCCGGGCTGTCCCAGGTTCAGGACGACCCGCCGACGCGGGTGTTGCGCGCGGTCGGCAATGCCCGCCGCACGCTGCGCGCCGGGTTCACCACGGTGCGCAACCTCGGCCTGTTCGTCAAAACGGGCGGCTATCTGCTCGACGTCGCGCTGGGCAGGGCCATCGACGCGGGCTGGATCGACGGACCGCGGGTGATCCCGGCCGGGCACGCTATCACTCCGACCGGTGGGCACCTGGATCCGACGATGTTCGCGGCGTTCGCACCGCACGTGCTGGAGCTGACCGTCGAAGAAGGCATCGCCAACGGGGTCGACGAGATTCGCAAGGCCGTGCGCTACCAGATCAAACACGGCGCCGAGCTGATCAAGGTCTGTTGCTCGGGCGGGGTGATGTCACTGACGGGTTCTGCAGGCGCGCAACATTATTCGGATGAGGAGCTGCGCGCGATCGTCGACGAGGCGCACCGGCGCGGGCTGCGTGTCGCCGCCCACACCCACGGCGCCGACGCCGTCAAGCACGCCGTCGCGGCCGGAATCGATTGCATTGAGCACGGCTTTCTCATCGACGACGAGGCGATCGCGACGATGGTCGAGCACGGCACCTTCCTGGTGAGCACGCGGCGCCTGGCCGAGGGGATGGATGTCTCGCACGCTCCCCCCGAGCTGCAGGCCAAGGCCGCCGAGATGTTCCCGAAGTCGCGTACGTCGATACTGGCCGCCCACAAAGCCGGCGTGAAGATTGCAGTCGGCACCGACGCCCCCGCGATACCGCACGGCAAGAACGCCGACGAGCTTGTCACCCTCGTCGAGTGGGGCCTGCCGCCGTTGGCGGTGCTGCGCGCGGCCACGATTACCGCCGCCGAACTCATCAACAGCACCGACCGGGGCCGTCTAGCCCCTGGTCTGCTCGCAGATATCATTGCGGTGCCGGGAAACCCGTTGGAAGACATCACGGTTACCCGCGACGTCAGCTTCGTCATGAAAGGCGGCAAGATCTTTGTCCAGTAATCAACCGAGCAGAACCGACGATCTGGTCGAAATCCAGCAAACGCTCGCCCGCTACGCCGTCACCATCACCCAGGAGGACATCGAGGGCTTGGTCGCCGTCTTCACCCCCGACGGCACCTACAGCGCTTTCGGCTCCACCTACACCCTGGACAGGTTCCCCGACCTGGTGGCCGCGGCACCAAAGGGCTTGTTCCTCACCGGAACTCCAGTCATCGAGCTGGATGGTGACGCGGCCAGCGGCACCCAGCCACTGTGCTTCATCGACAACGCCACGCACGACATGCGGATCGGCTATTACCGCGACACCTACTCCCGCACCGTCGACGGGTGGCGACTCAAGACGCGGGCGATGACGTTCATCCGTCGCAGCGGCGTGCACGACCACGGGCGGCCGCACGCCATAGGCCGCCCGACACCGTGAATGTCGAGCAGTTCCGCGCGGATCTGCGTGCGTGGCTCGACGAGAACGACCTGACGCCCGGTCCCGACCACTCGCTGCAGGGGCACATGCAGCAATTCCTCCGAGTTAGCCGGGCGCTGTATGACGCCGATTGGATGCGTTACGGCTGGCCCGTCGAGGTTGGCGGGCTGGGCGGCCCCGCGCTGCTGCGCGCGATCGTCGGAGAGGAGGTGGTGGGCCGCCGCCTCTCCGAGCCCGGCCCGTACTCGATGATCGAGGTCCTCGCCCCGACGATGATCGACTACGCCCCAGCAGAACTCGCGGCAGAAATGGTGCCGCTAATGCTCAGCGGTCGCGAGCAGTGGTGTCAGGGCTTTTCCGAACCGGGTTCGGGTAGCGACCTGGCGTCACTGACCACCCGGGCGGTCCAGGACGGCGACAACTGGATTGTCAACGGGCAGAAGGTCTGGACCAGCTTCGCTCAGTTCTCGACCCGATGCGTCCTGCTCACCCGCACCGGACCCGGCCACTCATCCCATGAAGGGATTACCGCGTTCTTCGTCGACCTGGACACGCCGGGCATCACCATCCGGCCGCTGCGCACCATGCACGGGGTCGACGAATTCTGCGAGGTGTACTACGACGACGTCGTGATCCCGGCAAGCCGGATGCTCGGCCAACCGGGCGACGGGTGGCGCCTCGCGATGGACCTGCTGCCCTACGAACGCTCCACCTGCTTCTGGCAACGGATCGCCTACCTCTACTCGCGATTCGACGCGCTGATCAGCGAGACTTCCGCGATTTCTGACGTCGGCAACGCCGACAGCCACGACGAATACGACCTTGGTGCGGCCTATCTCGCGCTGCACACGGTGCGCTGCCGATCGCGTGCTACCCAGCACCGCTTGCGCGACGGCGCGCGGCTCGGGCCGGATACCTCTATCGACAAGGTGCTGCTGGCCGCCGCCGAACAACGTCTCTATGACACCGTCCACGACCTGCTGCCCGGTGCGCTCGAGCTCGAAGACACGCCGTGGCGGTCGGAGTACCTGTATTCGCGGGCAGCGACCATCTACGGTGGCACCGCTGAGATTCAACGCAACATCATCGCCCGCCGACTGCTCGACCTCGGGAAGGAGTGACGTGGAGTCTCTGAGCGCCGCCTCCGATCTCGAGTCACTTCAGCTACTGGCCGATTCGCTGCGTACCACCATGACCAATCCTTCCCTGGCCTCGGGCGCTGAGCTCGATGCGGCGCTGGTCGACCTAGGCTGGCTCGACATGCTCGACGAGATCCCTGAATTTGCAATATCTTTAGTATTCCGACTGCTCGGCGAAACCGGCGCGCACGCTTCCGTGCTCAACGACGTCGTGCTGCGCGCCGCCGGACGTGCACCGGGCGGCACCGCAACGCTGCCGTTCGCGGGCAGCTCGTGGGTGGTGTGGGAGCGCACCGACGGTCCAAGTTCCGCGCTCGACGGCGAGCTGCCGATTCATCGCGTGCCAGAGGGGGATCCCCTACCATCGGCGGCACTCGCCGCGGGTCGCCGAGCGGTGGGATGGTGGCTGGTCGGCGCTAGCCGGGCGATGCTTGCGCTGGCGCGCCAGCACGCGGTGGACCGCGTTCAATTCGGGCGGCACATCAGCTCGTTCCAAGCGATTCGGCACCGACTGGCCGAGACACTCGTCGCGATCGAAGGTGCCGAGGCGACCCTGCAGGCCGCTGTCGACGTCGATGTCACCGATGATCCCGACGGTCTGGCCAGCTTGCTGGCGAAGGCCGCGGCCGGACAGGCGGCGCTGACCACCGCACGTCACTGCCAGCAGGTGCTCGGCGGTATCGGCTTCACCGCCGAACACCTGCTGCATCGCCACGTCAAGCGGGCCTTGGTCCTGGACGGACTGCTCGGCAACGCCCGAGAACTGACCCGCGAGGCGGGTGCGGCGTTGCGGGCCAAGGGATCTGCGCCTCGGCTAGCGCAGCTGTAGCGGATGCGGCGGCGCAGCCTCGTGAATAGCGGCCGGGTGCCTACAATTGGGGCCATGAGGGAACCCGATCCACCTCAAAATCAGATCGGCGTTGCGTCGGTGATCCTGGGCGTGGTGGGCGTGATCACGTGCTGGGCGCTGATCGGGACGTTCTTCGGTATAGCGGCCGTGGTGACCGGCGATATCGCGCGCGGCCGAGTGAAGCGCGGTCAGTCGAACAATCCCCGAACCGCGCTGGCCGGCATGGTGTTAGGTGCGGTGGCGATCGTGGCGGGGCTTGTCGCCATCGGCTACTTCGCCTCGCAAAGCGATTAGCACGACACGAGGCACCGATGCGCGATCCGGCAAACTAGTTGCGCGGTAAGCCGAGCACTCGTTGAGCGATGATGTTGCGCTGGATCTCGGAAGTACCGCCCGCGATAGTGGCGGCGAAGGTGCGGGTGTATCGGTCGAACCAACTGCTGTAGTGGCTGTCCAGGTTCAGCGGGGCGAACGGGGCGGTGACCGCGCGCAGCACGAGCCCGTCTGGCCCTTTGGCGTTCAGCGCGTCCTCGCAAGCGCGTTGCATCGCCTCCGAGCCGAGCAGCTTGAGCACGGAGTGCGCGGATACATCCTCTTCTCCGCGAGCGGCCTTGGCCAAGGCCGCCGATCCCATCAGCCGCAGCGCGTGGCAATCCATCACCAGGGTCGCGTAATGGTCCCGCTGAAGCACTCCCGACGGACCGAAGTCGACGGTCAACCCGTGCAACATGTCCGCATAATCCATCCACAGCATGGCGCGCTCGTGGCCGAGCGATCCGGTCGCCACCTGCCAGCCCCCATTGAGCTCCCCCACCAAATTCTCGGCCGGTATCCGCGCGTCGGTGAAGAAGACCTCATTGAAGTCGACGTCTTCGTGGTCGGAGACCGAAGCGAACGGGCGCCGGACCACACCGGGGGTGTCGGTAGGAATCAGTAAAGCGCTGATGCCCTTGTGTTTTGGCGCGTCCGGGTTCGTGCGCACGAAGGTCAATAACACATCAGCGTGATGGGCGCCGGATGTCCACACCTTCTGCCCGTTGACCACGAAGTGGTCGCCGTCCAGGACCGCCCGCGTTTTCAGTGATGCCAGATCCGAGCCCGCGCCGGGTTCGCTCATGCCCAGTGATGCGGTGATCTCGGCGCGCAGAATCGGGATGGCCCATCGCTGTTTCTGCTCCGGGGTGCCAAACGACAGCAAGGACGCGGCAATGATGCCCACGCCCTGCGGATTGAAGCTTTGGTACATCCGCCGCCGCGCCAACTCTTCCAAGTACACGTACTGCTGTATCAGCGAGGCATTGCGGCCGCCGAACTCCGGGGGATTGCCCGGCAGCAACCACCCACTGTCGAACAGCAGCCGTTGCCAACGGCGCGCCCACTCCGGTATGTCCGAGCTCGACCGGGGTCGATCGAGGACGTCGCCCGAGTCGATTACGCCAGGCAGGTGCTCGTCCAGAAAGGCGATGAACTCGGCGCGGAACGCCTCGACGTCGGCGTCAAAGGTCAGCTGCACAGCACTCCCGGGTGTTCGCCGGCCAACCGCGGATCAAGCCCTGTGAGGTTCTCCCGGACGGCGCGTCCTGCTCTTTTCGCTGCGCTTCCATACACACGCGCAAGAGAATAGTATTCTCGTAGTAAGAAAGTTACAATCTCCGAAACATGGTCCGTGAGGGGGTCGAGCACACCGATGTCACGGCGTTCTCCGGTACAGTCCAATGATGTTCTCCCCTTGCGGCAATCGTCGGAGCCGCCGGTGACCAGCGCAAGCGAAGAGCCGGCCTGGAAGCAGCGGGCGGTCGAGCGGTCCATCAAGACGGCGAAGTTGCGGGCGGGCCAGCGCGTTCAGCGGTTCCTCGATGCGGCGCAGGCCATCATCATCGAAAAGGGCACCACTGATTTCACCGTCCAGGAGGTCGTGGACCGCTCTCGCCAGTCACTGCGGAGCTTCTACCTGCAGTTCGATGGTAAACACGAGCTGCTGCTAGCGTTGTTCGAAGACGCCTTGAGCCGGTCCGCCGACCAGATCCGCGCGGCCACGGAGAGCCACTCCGATCCGCTCGAGCGCCTGAAGGTCGCCGTCGAGCTGCTGTATGAGTCCTCACGCCCGGATCCGATGGCCAAGCGGCCGTTGTTCACCGACTTTGCACCGCGGCTGCTGGTCACGCACCCGGTCGAGGTCAAGATTGCGCACGCTCCGTTGCTGGCGTTGCTGGCCGAGCTTATGGAGGCGGCCAGCGAGGCCGGGGAGTTGCGTGACGACGTCAATCCCCGCCGGATGGCCGCGATGACGATGCAGACGGTCATGTTCATCGCCCAGTCCAGCGGCGGCAACGACGACGCGACGGTTCATCCCATCGGCGCCGACGAGGTGTGGGACTTCTGCTCACGCGGATTCGCCGGCTAGCACCGCTGGGTTCGGGCCGACGGGCCGCGTTTCGTCAGACCGCAGCGCCGGGCAAATAGCGCACACTATTTGCCGCGCGAGAATTGGATTCTCTAAAACTTAGAACCACAGCTAGCCAAAACGGATCCGCCGTTGACACCTGTTGTCGGCTGATGAAAGAGTTCATGGATGCGGCGCGATTCGCGGCATCTCCGCTGAGACGGGCCGAACAAATCAAGCGAGGAATGAGGTAAGTAAGCCATGACCGGACGTGTTGAGGGCAAAGTCGCTTTCGTCACCGGGGCGGCACGCGGTCAGGGCCGCAGCCACGCGGTGCGGTTGGCGCAAGAAGGCGCCGACATCATCGCCATCGACATCTGTAAGCCGATTCGCGAGGGCGTCCTGGACACCGCGATCCCGGCATCCACACCTGAGGACCTGGCGGAGACCGCCGACCTGGTCAAGGGTCACAACCGCAGAATCGTCACGGCCGAAGTCGACGTCCGTGACTACGACGCACTGAAGGCCGCCGTAGACAGCGGAGTGGAGCAACTTGGTCGGCTGGACATCATTGTGGCCAACGCGGGCATTGGCAACGGCGGCGACACGTTGGACAAAACCAGTCAAGAAGACTGGGACGAAATGATCGACATCAACCTGTCCGGAGTGTGGAAGTCGGTAAAAGCCGGGGTTCCGCACATCCTGGCCGGTGAGCGGGGCGGCTCGATCATCCTGACCAGCTCGGTCGGCGGCCTCAAGGCCTACCCGCACACCGGACACTACGTCGCCGCCAAGCACGGCGTCGTGGGGCTGATGCGAGCATTCGCAGTCGAGTTGGGGCAGAAGATGATTCGCGTCAACTCGGTGCATCCCACGCACGTGAAGACAGCCATGCTGCACAACGAGGGCACCTTCAAGATGTTCCGGCCGGATCTGGAAAATCCGGGTCCCGACGACATGGCCCCGATCTGCCAGCTGTTCCACACGCTGCCCATTCCGTGGGTGGAGCCAGTGGACATCAGCAACGCGGTGCTGTTCTTAGCCTCCGACGAAGCTCGTTACGTTACCGGCGTGACTCTGCCGGTCGACGCGGGCGGGTGCCTGAAATAGATTCCGCTTCGAAGTTGGCCCAACGTCGACTTGTCGGGCTCCATGGGCTCAACTGACCCCAACCGGTCGACATTCGGCCTCCACTTGTTGATGCTGGGAACCTATGGACGGATTCGAAGGACGCGGCACGGTCGTCACCGGCGGTGCGAGCGGAATCGGTCTGGCCGCTGCCAGCGAGTTCGCCCGGCGGGGGGCAAGCGTCGTGCTCGCCGACGTCGATAAGCCTGGACTGGAACGGGCCGTGGCGCGGCTGCAAGCCGACGGGTTTGACGCGCACGGGGTGATTTGCGACGTCCGGCATCTCGACGAGGTGGTGCACCTCGCGGACGAGGCTTTCCGCCTGCTGGGCCATGTCGACGTCGTATTCAGCAACGCCGGCATTGTGGTGGCGGGTCCGATCGCGCAGATGACCCACGACGACTGGCGCTGGGTGATCGACATCGACCTGTGGGGCTCGATCCATGCCGTCGAAGCATTCCTGCCGAGATTGCTCGATCAGGGCACGGGCGGCCACATCGCGTTTACCGCGTCCTTCGCCGGCCTGGTACCGAATGCCGGCCTCGGGACGTACGGCGTTGCTAAATATGGCGTTGTCGGCCTCGCGGAGACGCTATCCCGGGAAGTCAAGGACAACGGCATCGGTGTCTCGGTGCTCTGCCCGATGGTCATCGAAACCAAGCTGGTGTCCAATTCAGAACGAATCCGCGGCGCGGATTGCGAACTACCGGCAACGCCCGACGTGACAGGGGAATTCGGTCCGCTTCCCACGCAGGACGACAGCCTTGGCGTCGATGACGTCGCGCGCCTGACGGCCGACGCGATTCTGGCCAACCGCCTGTACGTTCTGCCGCATGGGGCCGCCCGTGCCTCGGTCCGGCGCCGGTTCGAGCGCATTGATCGCACGTTCGACGAGCAGGCCGCTGAGGGCTGGCGCCACTAACTCAACCGCCGCCGAGCAGACACAGAATCGCATCTGCGCGGCCCGCGCAGTGCGATTCTGTGTCTGCTCGCGCAAAGTCGCGTCAGGCCCTCGCGGGCATCGCGGGACTGCGCCCGATGATTCCGTCGGCCTCCAGGCCCGCGATCTCGGCCTCGGTCACACCCAGCCCGGTCAGCAGCTCATGGTTGTGCTGCCCAAGCAGCGGCG
>Ga0302320_10016590_pt1 | contig 15028 bp, 10 predicted proteins | sample Bog_T0_3_FD_202130 | JGI IMG/M metagenome (GOLD analysis project Ga0302320, IMG submission 202130) | Peat permafrost microbial communities from Stordalen Mire near Abisko, Sweden - Bog_T0_3 | ecosystem: Environmental > Terrestrial > Soil > Wetlands > Peat | place: Sweden: Abisko, Stordalen Mire... | reverse complement strand
AAGAAATGGTGATCCACGCCCGCATTCACAACCATCGTTCGCTCTCGGTAGCCCGCTCGCTCAAAGCTTCCGCGTGCCACCAGGGATGGGACCAGAATGGCGTCGGCCATTTCGAACTCGCGCTCCATTCGTCGTATCAAGAGCGCAGGCAGGTTTGCGCGGCAATCTCTCGGACGAATGCCAAATGTCTCGCACTCCTTCAGCACGGCGTCTTGCCACTCGTTGGGGTGCATTGTGGCTTGCTCAATCATGATGATCGATCCATACTGCCGTGCCTTTTTGATGCAAGCGAAACAGTTGCCCGTCCAGCCGTGAAAGATGGTGGCTGGCGGAACCCAACGGGAGGCGAGCCAATCCGCGTAGGCCGTTGACGCCACGATCGGCATGTTCCGTGCGCGGCTGCTTCCAGGCAACCGGTTCCATGCTGCACAAATGAGGCGATTGACCAGCCTGTAGCGCCGGTACCGGCGTATGAGTTTCAGTCCATCGGCGCCATCCGGATCGAAGATCTCCACCCCGGCGGGGAAGGCCAGTACCCGCCGCAACGCTCCCTCCCGTTGCAGTCTTGCGGCGACCGCCATCTGACAGGATTGAGAACCGAGCGACAAAGTAACGGTCAGTGGATTGATAGCGCCCGGTCTTCCGTCACTCTGCTCCCGCGTGACTCTGCCAATTCCCGGATCACGAATCGAGCCGCGCCAGACTTCCGGCGTATTGTTTGCCGGCGACGGAGGAATCTGCGGCTTCATCATGAAGTGGGCCATTCGGCTTGAGTGCATCGCAATTCATAGCGTGCGAAATGCCGCCAATCAGGTAACAAAACACTCGGCTCCGAAGAACCTCTACCTCAATGCTTTTCCTTCCAGACTGGAAAGAGAAACCGATAGATCAAAGCAGTTTCCCAGATATTGACGTCCCCGGTTGATGCAAACTGGCGGCCGTAACTTGTGTTGATGCGTACTGAGTGAGACAAGTGATAGTCCAGTCCAAAGTCGGCGCGCTGTGTGTTCACGTCAGGGAGGGAATCATTGGCATCAGGCTGCGAGCGAAACGTCTGCTGCATCCTAAAGACCGTTTCGAGCCTGCCCAACAAGCTGTCCTCGCCACCGAAATGTGAAAGACGATAGTAAGTCTCAAACCAATATCCCTGGGCATGCGGCGCTCGTGCGTATTCTGAGCGAACCTCGAACGGGCTGTCGATTGGCTCCCACCAAACGTGCATTCCCTCAAAGTTCTCGTGCGTCCCCAGGAGAGACCGTCCGTAGGATCCGCCGATTTCAAGCCCCTTTTCGGGAAGATAGAGAATGCCTTGTCCACCGCTCGATCGTTCTGCCGCAAAGTACCTATTAGTGATATTCGAGGAATAGTAAGCTGCGTAGCTGAGTGATACGTGTTGGTTTGAGAAAATAGAGCCGCGCGCCATACCTCCGACACTGGTTGCCGTGCTCATCGTCCCAACGCCGAAGATCAGGGGAAGGTCCGGCAGGGCTTCATTCCAAATCTGCGAGAGACGCTCGTTGTATGTCCCGAATGGAGTAAGGAACTCACCTCCGACGATGGTTAGATGAGGTCCGGCAAAGACGTCCCCCTGGAGATAGTCCACCGTCTTGAATGTGCTGAATTTATACCCCTTGTGTGTTACTGGGGAGAGGAACTCCGCAAGCGACACTCGACTCTCGATGAGCACGTGATTCCCAAGCGGCACTGCTGCCGTTGGCTTAAGGTAGGGAAAGTAAGTGGTATCTCCGCCATTCGTGCGGGTGAAGAAGCCAAAACCGCCGGAGATCAACGGTACATTCTGTGCAATTCCATTCCGCTCGGCGCAGAACGCGACTACTGCAACAGCAAAAACCCATGCTAGCCGTGTCATCGTGTGTTGAGACAAAAGCAATCTCATACGCTTCATAACAGCCACAATAGCGGTTGGCGCGCTCGGTCGTGTCTCCGGATCGTCTGTTCATTGTCAATTGATTGTCATTTCCATTCAGGCCAGACCATTATGATCGAAGCTCGCAATGAGAAGGACAAGTCTCAGGTATGGTTGCAGCGGGCGGGGCAGAAATCTCCGCAGTATCCTCCCCACGCTCTTGCGCACCAGAAGCTTTTCCAAGCCACGTAAGTGATCTGCTCTTCGCATCCTGCGTTCCAGTTACAATCGGGACTACGCGGAAATAACTCGGCCATGCATTCCACGTTCATCTACGTGGGGCGATTCCAGGACGCAGCTTGACAGGCCGGAATCCGCCTGCTCGACGCATAGGTTGATCTGACTCAGAATCCTGGCATACCTTGCGCGCGTGGATGCGGGCTCCGCTGTCTTCGAAAGCTGTTCTATCTCAGACTTGGAGGGTTGGAGCTTCAAAGGCATTCCCTTCCAGTAGTATTTCAGTTCATCCGAGCGCCAACCAGCGTACATTGCTTCCCACGACTTTCCGGATTCGCCGGAAAAGGCCAGGTTGGCCGGATGGATGGCCCGTTCGTAACTTTGAAATCTGCAGTCCATTGATATTCGCAGTTGTTGCGAGTGGTTAGCTGAAGCGGCATGCACGGTCAGGCTGTGAAAGATAAGCACATCACCGGCGTTGATCTGGCCGCTTGCCCAATCCCCTTCTGTCAATGCTCCAGTTGGAATCTCAGGTACGTGCAGATTCTGGTCTTCATGGCCGATGACTCCGAAACGGTGAGAGCCCTCCAGTATCTGCAAGGGGCCCAGGTCGGTTGGGCAGTCGTGAAGAGGAATCCAGACGGTAAAACACTCGGCATCTCCGCTCATGAAGCGGTAATCCTGATGCGCGTGAACCCTGAGACTATCGCAATTTGGAAAGATCAACCGCCCGATTGGCTTGGGGTGAACCAGGACCTGCTCGCCCACCAGCATCTTCATCACATCCATCAGTGAGGGATGATGCGGCAATGCATGGAACGATTCCAGGTTGAAGACTTCGCGATAGGTTCGCTTGAAATCTGGATCGGGATCACCGCACGCAACGCTGTTGTTAGCCATGTGCTCGATTGGGTCATGGCCGGGTAGCAGCCAGCCTGCATCGTAAAGGATTTCCGTAACGTCGCCGAGTACGTGCTTTATCTCGGTTTGAGGAATAAGGTCGCGGATGAGGGCATAGCCTCTTGAGCCAAGTTCCTCCTTGAGGGAGTGCGAGTCAAGATCACATTTTGGAATTTCATGAAACGGATTCATTGGTTCAACCTCGATCGAATTGCAACCCCCGGGGGCATCTAGACAGCGAGCCCGTGATTGTGGGCGGGTACTTTCCAGTTCGATTCCAATCATCACGCGAGTAATCATGGTGCATGCTCCAGCTTGATGAAAGGCTCAAACTCTCGCTCAGCACTCACAATAGCAACCAGCGCTATCCAATGTGTCTCTGCATGGTCTACCGTTTGTCACTTGTTTGTCATCGGCGTCGTTTCACAAAGAACTTGCGGCATGAGCGGGAGTGAACGGCGCAACGCTAGCCTCTTGGAAGAACTTCTGCAGCACCATGTCTCACAGACCAAGTCCACAATATTGTGACAATCGCTTTACACCAACATGACAAACCACCGCAGCAAGGGCAGTTACGTTCTAAGCAGAGCTCTTTGTCTCCGTCAGGAAAGACGAAACCAAAAAGCGAGGCGACGTTGCATTGGCAATCGATTCCAGGGTAGGCCCCTTGCCCGAGGCAGGGGCATGTGATGTGAGGACACCATCGTTCGCCCGCCGAGGTTTCGTGCACACGGGAGAGATGCTCGACTGCGCTCCTCCACCCCTGCCGATTCGCAGAACTGCGTCAAGCCCATTGCGCGGTAAGCAGCAGACACGCCTGGTTGCGCTTTTGGCTCTCTGCGACCCGTTGCCCCAGCAATCTTCGCGTATGCTGATTCTCTCTTTGAAGGAGTGGGAGAAGTTATTGCATTGGCTGCATATAAGCGGCCTGGCGTTATACTTTCTCGATCGACTCGTCGAGCTGGATCTCTGCGATCTGCTGCCCCCCACTCTATTCACTCGCCTGCAACTGGATCTGATCGATAACACTCAACGAACGCGAAGTATGATCGCTGAATCGATCGCCATTCAACAGGATTTCCAGAAGACAGGCCTCACCTACGCCATTCTGAAAGGGTTGTCGCTCTGTCCGGGTTCAGTGTCGAAGCCTGAACTACGTTCACAGTTTGACCTGGATTTCTTGGTTGCTGAAGGGTGTGCGCCCGAAGCGCGAAGAATCCTGGAACGTCGTGGATACCGACTGTACGCCATCAGCGGCAGAACCTGGGAATTCAAGTTGAATGAGCGGCCGGGCGTCTCCGTAAAAGACATCTATAAGGACTTTCAATCCTACGCCGTGGAATTGCATCTCGAGTCCAGCGTTCCCGACAGGACGTCGCGACTCGAGCGATTGGAATGGCGTGAGATGCACGGTATGAGGATGCCGGTGCTTTCACCAGTTGATTTGTTGTTGGGCCAGGGGCTCCATGCTTTCAAGCACCTATGCGGTGAGTCCTCACGCGCGGCGCACTTGCTCGAGTTTCGCCGTCACGTGCTCAACCGCCAACATGACGATGCGTTCTGGCGTGAAGTTCAAGCGGCGGCAAAAGGCGATCCGCGAGCCTCCCTGGGGTTAGGCGTGGTAATACTTCTGATCTCGAGTGTCATGGGCGACTTCGCACCCCGGGCATTCACGATGTGGACCGTTGATAGTCTTTCCCGGCCGGTGCGTCTCTGGGTTGAGCTGTATGGACATCGCGTTGCTCTCGGAAGCTATCCAGGGAATAAGTTGTACCTGTTGCTTCAACGGGAGCTTCACTTTGCAGGCATCCCTGAGAAGCGGCCCCTTCGCCGGGCACTATTTCCTTCGCGGCTACCCCCGCCAGTCCTACGGGCGTTTCCGAATGAGACGCTTCCTGTCCGGGTTCGTCGCTATTCTATGTATCTTCAATTGATCCTCGAGCGCCTGCTCTTTCACATTGTTGAAGGATCTCGCTTCGCATTGGAGTCGCGCCGTTGGCGTCGAATGAAGGAGCTCGCACAATGACGTTGCCAATGCGGCCCGCTGTCGAGGCCTTTGACGCCATTGCGCCCACCTTTGACCAACGCTTCGGTGCATGGCGTAGTGTGGCGGCACAGCGTCATGCCGTCCGTCAGGCACTCCTGCGGGAATTTCCGAAACGCGGCCATATCCTTGAACTGGGAGGCGGCACGGGCGAAGACGCGGCGTTCCTTGCCGAGGCCGGCTACGAAGTGTTCCTGACCGATCCTTCGCCCACGATGGTTGCACTGGCAAGGGACAAATTGTCCCCGTTTGGCGCACATGCTGAAATCGCAACTGGAGAAGAGTTGGAGGATTTTGCTGCTCGTCATCTCTCCACCGGCGGAAGGCTTTTTGACGGTGCGTTCTCCAACTTTGCTCCACTCAACTGTGTTCTGGACCTTGCACCAGTGGCGCGCGGACTCGCTCAGTTGCTCAAACCCGGCGCCCCCGCCATGCTGGTACTCTTCGGCACCTTTTGCCCCGGCGAGATGCTGACTGAAGCCGCTCATATGCGGCTGAATCAGGTGCTGCGGCGCGGCAAGCGCGGCCCATTCTCAGCCCGCCTTGCAAAGCGCACCTTTTCCGTCGTCTACCATCGCCGTGCTGCTTTGATGCACACCTTTGCTCCCTGGTTTCGGCTGGAGAAACGTCTCGGAATCGGCGTGACCGTTCCCCCCAGCGCTGCCGAGCCGTGGATCTCGAATCAGCCGCGCCTTCTTGGCGCCATGGAAACACTCGACCGCATTCTTTCCCGTCCTCTGGCAATCCTTGGCGATCATGTGCTTTACCAATTCCGTCGAACGGCCGAACGATGAATATGGATGTTTGCTCAGCCTCAAATTGATCATTCGCGAACTGCTGGGGTCAGTGCGTGGTGAAGGCGAACCTTCGCACTCTCGACATGAACCGACCACCTCGCTGAGCCTCTATTTCTCGTCTTCGACAATTGAATGACGGCATCAAGACATTCTGGCGACACCCACTCTTGCGGGGCGGGATACGCTTTCCATACGAATCGATGCAAGAGGTTTCGATATGAAGAGGACGGCATGAGGGGAGCACATCCACATTGATGACGTTGAAGAAGATCGCAGATGTGATCCTTCCAACACGTTGGGCAGACTTCAACCTGTTGGCGTTTCAATGTGCGGATGAGGACAAACATGCGGAAGGAGAACCCGCCGAGACGGTTCTGGCCTTGACTTTGGGCAATATCCACCTAGCCCCTCCACTTGTTCGCATTCATTCTCAATGCATGACCGGAGAGGTTTTCCACTCCATGCGATGTGACTGTTATGAGCAGCTTCATCTTGCTCTGCGCACAATCGCGGAGCAAGGTGCTGGAGTGCTTGTCTACGAGCATCAGGAAGGTCGCGGTATCGGCTTGATTGAGAAACTCCGCGCCTATCAACTTCAAGATCAGGGGCTCGACACAATTGAAGCCAACCTTAGGCTTGGACACCCAGTGGACCTGCGCAATTATTCGCTTTCTGTAGAAGTCCTTCGGTTCCTCAATCTTCGCTCGCTCCAATTGATGACCAATAACCCGGAAAAGATTGATGCCGTTCGCTCTGCGGGAATTGAAATTGTGAGACGCGTAAGCGCTGATGTTCCAGCTAATCCGCATTCCGCCAAATATCTTGCCACCAAACGCAACAGGCTCGGCCATCTTGTTAGCTCGACACCTGGTTTCCCGAATGCGGGCAATTACTTCGCTCGCCGCGCATCGCCGCCGGATCTGGGCGACGATGCAGTCAACACCCGTCCCGCCACTCTGCATCTGCTCCAAACACCGAGTCGCAAGAGATGACATTGAGTTTACAATTCCGCGACAACTTCCCTTACCGGCAGGTCTACGCTACGTTTTACAGGCCGGCGTAGGTTCGATATGTGAAGCCGGCTGGCAAGCTCCGCGGCAGCGAGCGCGTGCTGCATCTGCAGGCGAGCAACTATTCGAGGTGAACCGTGGCGCATGTCTTGCTGACGCACTCCTACCATCTTCCTTTCGACCCAAAACAACTCCGGAAGATGCAACCCTATATGCCGCTTGGCACGCTGTATGCAGCTACAGCACTCCGGCAGAATGGCATCTCCGTCGAAGCGTTCGATTCCATGCTTGAAGACCCATCCGCGCGGTTTCATTCGCTCCTCGAAACGTATAAGCCGCAAATCGTCGTTGTCTACGAAGACGATTTCAATTTCCTTTCGAAAATGTGCCTCACTCGCATGCGAGACGTGGCGTGGAACATCGCACAATCGGCGCGGGCCGTGGGCGCGACTACTGTCGTGCACGGTTCCGATTCCACCGACAATCCTCTTATGTTTCTTGAGAACGGCTTCGACTATGTACTATGTGGAGAAGCAGAGGACGCCCTGGTGCGGCTATGTCGCTCGATACTGGACGCCGAAGAGGTGCCGGAATTAGACGGCTTGGCGAAACTAGATCGCCACGGGCGAATGGTGCGCAGTTCCGAGCGATTGTCAAAGAACCTCGCATGGTCGGAACTGCCCTTGCCCGCGCGTGATCTGGTTGACATGGAGCCGTATCGAAAAGCATGGGTCGATGCTCACGGTTATTTCTCCGCAAACATGGTGTCAAGCCGTGGATGCCCCTATAAATGCAATTGGTGCGCCAAGCCCATCTCCGGCAATAAATTCCATTTGCGCTCGGCGGCAGCCGTTGCCGAAGAAATGAAATTGTTAAAGGAGTCGGCAGGGGTCCAGCACATCTGGTTTGGCGATGATGTCTTCGCATTGGACCGGCACTGGGTGCAGCAATTCGCCGAGGAAATTACAAGAAGAGATGCGGCTGTCCCTTTCAAAATTCAGTCTCGCGCCGACCTCATGAGCGAAACAACTGTCCAAAACCTGAAGGCAGCAGGGTGCGCCGAAGTGTGGATGGGGGTCGAATCCGGATCGCAGGCAGTGCTCAACGCGATGGACAAAAACCTGACCCTGCCCTCTGTCCGTGCAGCCCGCCGCACACTCAAAGAAGCCGGCATTCGCGCTTGTTATTTCCTGCAGTTTGGCTATCCAGGCGAAACCTGGGCCGAGCTGCAAGAGACCATAGGTCTTGTCCGTGAGACACGGCCTGATGATGTTGGAATCTCATTCTCGTATCCCCTGCCGGGGACGGTTCTTTATGAGCGCGTTCAGAAGCAGCTGGGACAAAAGCAGAACTGGACGGATAGCGATGACCTTTGCATCCTGTTCTCCGCGGCCTATACGACCGATTTCTATCGCGCAGTTCGCGACGCCCTGCACGCGGAGGTAGATGCCTGGAAGCTCCATGACGTGTCGCGCAAAACAGAAGCCACGATCGGTGCAATGTGGGAGATCGTCAATAAACTCGAATCGGTCAGCCGCAATCCGGACGCATTCGTCTCCTCCGCAAGAACGGCTTCTGTTGCCACTTCATTCCTTGTGCCCATCGAACAGCTCGCGTCGATCAGGGAGGGCTGAATGCGGGATCTACTTTCGGCCCAACGTCCTCGCCCATCCGCCCCATCCAACGCAGCCACGTCTCGAAGGTATGAAGGAATGCAAACGTTCGCCTCCGTTGCACCTGCGCATCTGGACGTTCGCCTGCAGTGTCCACGCTGTAGAGCCAATATCAACCAGTTGGAGTGCCAATTCTGCGGGCTCCAAATGCCAATAGACAATGGAATCGTCAACGCCCTCCCGCCGGACCGGGCAGAGCGCTTTGCACGCTTCATGGGCGACTATGAGCTCATCCGAACGGCAGAAGGCAGATGGGGCCTGCAGGACGATTTCTATTTGAGCCTTCCTTACAAGGACCTTTCGGGACAAAACAGCAAACAATGGAAGATCAGGGCACGCAGCTTCAACTATTTGATGAAGCACCTGCTGAATGCTGATCTTGAGCCTGACGGCGGTCGGATTCTAGATTTGGGAGCCGGAAGCTGCTGGATGAGCTACCGCCTGGCGCTCGCCAACTATCGTCCCTTCGCTGTGGATCTGCTTACCAACCTTCGCGATGGTATGGGAGCAGCCGAACATTTTCGAAGCCACCTGCCCGCGATGTTTCCACGGTTTCAAGCCGAACTCGTACGACTGCCCTTTCAGGATGAGCAATTCGACGCCGTTATATTCAATGCCTCTTTCCACTACGCCGAAAATTATGTGGCCACTCTCGCCGAGGCACTTCGATGCGTAAGAAGCGGTGGAACGGTGATCATCAGCGACACGCCGTGGTATTCCCGCGACGAGAGCGGCAAGAGAATGATGGCGGAGCGCAACTCCGCTTTCATCGAACGGTTTGGAACCGCATCGGACTCCATCAAAAGTCTTGAATATCTAACAGACGAGCGTCTCCATACCCTCGAGGAGCAGCTCGGTATTCGATGGACCATCTATCGTCCCCGATACGGTCTTAAGTGGGCGTTTCGCCCCCTGGTCGCGAGGCTCCGTAATCGGCGTGAGCCATCGCGGTTTAGAATCTATGCCACCCGAAAGGTTTAAATCAGGGTGTAGACTCCGTCGAACCCCAGTGGGCCGATTGGCTGAGACTTCCGGATGGCCAGTTCTGGTTTAAGCCAAGGGGTGCAATTCTCACGCAGAGAGGGATGCCCCGTGGGGATCCAGAATCGTCATTTGAGTGCGAAGCATCGGTTCGTAATTCGCGGAGCCCGATACACCATGGGGCCAGAGGCCACTTCGCATGCATCGATACAAATCACCGGCGATCGCATAACCCGTATTCTTAACCTCTCGTCCGCTCTTCCTGACGCCGCGCCTGAACCCTCAGACATAAACCTGAACGGGTTCTTGATTCTCCCTGGGTTCGTCAATGCGCACGACCATCTCCAGTTCGCGCTGTTTCCGCGCATGGGAAATCCGCCTTATCGCAATTACATCGATTGGGGAGAAGACATACACAGGAGCTTTCCAGAGGTAATTGCGAAGCATCATGCCGTACCCAAAGCAGTTCGCTTATGGTGGGGAGGCATACGAAATCTTCTCTGCGGAGTAACAACGGTCGGCCACCACAATCCTCTTTGGCCCGAACTGCGAAGAGCGGATTTCCCTGTCCGTGTCGTCCAGGACTATGGCTGGTGCCATTCGTTGGCTCTCGGGGGCGACATTCGCCAGGCGCGCGCCGCTACCCCCCCGGGGCGTCCTTTCATTGTGCACGCGTGCGAAGGAGTCGACGAGCACTCGCGGGAGGAGCTATGGGGACTCGAACAGCTTGGAGTCTTGGATAGCAGCACTGTGCTTGTGCATGGACTCAATATTGATCGAGATGGAGTTGCGCTCATGCGTGACCGTCAGGCCTCGCTTATAGTCTGCCCATCTTCCAACGAGTTTCTCTTTGGGAAAATCCCGGATCTATCCCTTCTCAACAAAATTGAGAAGATAGCTCTCGGCAGTGACTCTCCCCTGACAGCCGAGGGCGACTTGCTTGATGACATCCGATTTGCAATACGCTCCTGCGGGATTTCGGCATCGGCCGCCTTTCACATGGTCACGACGGCTCCCGCCGCGATCCTCCGGCTAGAAAATGCGGAAGGGTCAATCGAGGAATCCGGATTCGCGGATCTCGTTGCAGTTCGGGACACTGGCCAGTTCCCCGCCGAAAGACTCGAGACGTTGTCTTTGAATGACGTGGAGCTTGTGATGACTGGAGGTCGTGTACAGCTTGCCTCTGAATCGATGCTGGAGCGGCTGCCGTTTGCCGCAAAGCACGGTCTGGAGCCCTTGTCGATCGACGGATCGATACGCTGGCTCCGCGCGCCGATAAAGGCGTTGATGCACAAGGCTGAAGAAGTGCTGGGTAGAGGCGAGGTGCGGCTTGGATGCAAAATGCTCCTCATCCCCGCGGAAGTGGCGGCTCAACATGTCAACTGAACGAACGAGTTGGCACTTCGGGGTGATGTCTTTCACCGGCACGGGACATCTGAATTCCATGATCCTGCTGTCTCAACATCTGAAAGATCGAGGACACAAGATTACGTTTCTCGAAAAACCCAAGATAGAAAGCCGAGTGCGCCACGCTGGGCTCGATTTCTATCCGATCGGGGTGGCCAAGTCTCCCTTAAAAGAGAAGAATGCACGTGTCAGCAGTCCAGGTTTGCGCTCTCAGCTTTCCACGCTGCGGTTCAATCTAAAGCGGGTCGCGCAAGACCTCGAGATGTATCTCCACGAGACAACCATCGCACTGAGGCAAACAAAGGTGGACGCGCTCCTCGTGAACGAGATCGCACTCGCCGGCCCAACAGTAGCCCAGATTGTTCGCTTGCCCTATTTCATCGTCTCCACCTCAGTTCCACATAACTTCGGATGGAATGATCTCTCATGGCTCTCCGGCTACAAGTATTCAGAGTCATGGTTCTCATTGCTTGACGCTGCATTTCTAGAGAATTCTGCGCTGCGCATGCGTGGACCGATACGACGCGAGCTCGATGCATATAGACGAACGGCTGGATTAGAACCGTTTCGAAAAGCCCAAAAGTCGTTTCCTCAACTGGCACACATTACCCAGCTTCCTGAGTGTCTCGACTTACCGCGCTCGAGGCTCCCTGAAAACTTTCACTACACAGGCCCGTTTGCGAATCAAGTCGCAAGGCCGCACGTCGACTTTCCCTGGAACCGGCTCGATGGAAGGCCCATCATCTACGCGTCATTGGGCACGACGCGCAATGTACAGGCCTTCGTGTTTCGCCTCGTGTCAGAAGCTTGCCAGAATCTTGACTTGCAGCTGGTGATCTCTCTCGGTGGTCGATTCGATCCGGAGATGTTCCCGGATTTGCCGGGCAATCCTCTGGTAACAAAGTATGCCCCTCAACTCGAACTTTTGAGGCTTGCAACGATCGTAATCACGCATGGTGGACCAAACACTGTGTTCGAAACGTTGATGGAGGGAAAGCCGATCGTCGCCATCCCGCTTGCGCTTGATCAACCGGCAGTCGCGGCCCGGCTGAGGCGCTTGGGGATCGCCGAAGTGCTTCCTGTCATGCGGCTCTCAGCCAGGAAGATCCACCGAGCGGTGACAAAGGTTCTGGATGATCCGAGCTATCGCGCCGCAGCGGTGAAGATGCAAACAAAGCTTCACTCTCTCCATGGATTGCAGCGAGCGGCCGATGTGATCGAAGAAGCACTTCAACATCATGCCGCTGCTCGTCTGGGTCCGGTCGCTGACCATCACCGCGAGGCGGACGACCGTGCAACGATCTCATTGACCGCGCGATAATAGGTCAAGGATAACAATGCCCTGACTGAGTTCGTAATACTGAAGTTCGTACGTCGGGATTTCCGAGAGAATCTCTAGAATTCTCTCGTGTTTCGTCCGAATCTCTCCGGCGGTGTAGAGTTCGCGACAAGCGCGCTCCGTAGCCGTTCCTCTCGGCAGACGAATGAGCCCTCCCGCTGCTGAAGGAGTCCGATTCAAATAGACAATAAAGTCCACGGTTGCTTCGGCCGCCGTATTCTCGACTGGAAGCTCCGAGATAGCAACCTCAATCGAGGGCTTTCCCTCCATGCGCGGAGTCAGCCCAAATCGCTCCAGCTCCGGGAATAGTGCCTTTGCCGAAGGGCGGAACCTTGCGCGGTGGGAGTGCCCAATAACCCGGGGAACTTGGGAATCATTGATCAGATAACTTGTGTCGTCAGAGTTATAGGTCCACCCGGCGCGGGCACATGCATAAGCGAGCGTCGATTTGCCGGCACCGGAGTCGCCGAAAAGTAGAATGCCTTTCCCGTGCCTGGTGACGCAGGCGGCGTGCAGGTCGGTTACCACCGATGCACCTAGCAGCAAATAAACGGTCTTCTCGAGAAAGTTATACCGGAAATAGATCCTGCTGTTTACCGTTGTGCCTGTCACCCAGGTAAAGTTGATGCCGGACTTCAGGTCCAACAGGGCCTGGTTATTGACATCGGCAACCAGCGAATACAAATGGTTATATTCCCGTCGCGTTGGCTCCGGCGGACAATCTGACGCACCTCCGCGACTAACCCCCACGCGTATCTGCAACGCCGCGCAATTCCGAGATAACCGACAATGACCGAAGCTCTCCTTGGCGGCCTCCAGCACTGCTGTGTTGTTCGTAATGATCTCTACAGGATAGCCAAGGGGATAGAAAGTGCCTCGGTGCGGGAGGTCCATATCGCAAAGCAGCGCGTCTTGCGGACGGCGAGATGATTCGGCTTCCCCTGTGCCGGAATTCTCCTGCTGAACGACCTCGTTAACCATTACCTGTGTGCCTTCCATTTCTGCCTCTTAACGCGGACGATGAATCTTCCTAAAGCTCTCAACTCGTTTGAACACTTTCAATTGCCCGCCACCCGTGGCGCCGTCCCGCTATCCTCCTTACCCGTCAGTCATCACACTCACAACGGATAGCATCTTGCCAAGGCCCGGATGTCACGCAAATGTTTTCGCAAAGTCGTTTTTCTGACCAGCTAATCATTGAACCAGGCCGCGCCATACGCGATTTATTCAGGCTTCAGAGCCATCTCGAACCTATCTCAATACACCACGTGCGCCTGTCACGAATTCAACAACAAAGGAATGACAATTCGCTGACCATCGCATGACACCCGAGCTCCCGCCGTTCTTTACGGTCAAAGTCGAAGAGCAAAACACCTATGAAGCACTTCGACATCCTTGTGCGTTTAAGAATCTTCATTCCGAGTCGATGCTCGCGTGTCGGCGATTATTGTGCTCGACCATCGCGGATTGCTTCCTTCCTGGCGGCATGCATACTTATGCTCTGCCTGATCGTAAAAACCCCCGCAAGTGGCCAGGTGCCGTCTTCCACTGCTCCGATACAGGGCACGGCAGATTCGCAGGCAGATCAAAGTGCCGGCGCATCGACCGAAAATTTCGACAACGGCGGCTCATCTGGATTGGGTAGCAATTCCTCGATGAGTTCTGCCTTCACTGCCCAGCACACGGCGCTCTCCGCGGACCAGATCGACAACATCCTTGAGCAGAACCCTGATCTCGTCATGGAGTTGAAATCCCAACTGGCGGATCGAATGCAACAGCAGGGCGTTCAGATCGATCCGAACAACATCTCCGATGAGATGCTCTACAAACAGATCGAGACAAACGCTGACCTGCGTGCAAGTATCACAACCGTATTGCGTGCCCGCGGATATGTAGTCGAGGGCGATCTTCAGTCTGGTGGAGAAGCCGGCGCTGTGAGCGGTGAGGCCATTCCCCAGTCCCCTTCTCAACGCGGTCCATTCCCAGGGGACAGCGGCAGTGCCGCCGCTATCGACGTAGGTTCTGGCGTGGGCCGAGGATCGGCAGCAATCGATGGGAGTGGAACTTCTGCGACGGCGGCGGAATCAATGGGCTCAAATCGCAACCGGCCGGCTCAAAGGGAAAACCCGCGTAGCCAGGAGAAAGCGAACGCATCGACTGACTTGCCCAGGGTTTTCCACCAGCCTGCGCCCTACAATCTGCAATCGCTGCGCGATCTTTACACACAAATTCCGAACGAAACCGAGGGCTTGAAGCGCTTCGGGTCTGATGTCTTCGTGAATCGCGAAGTTTCCGCCACGGCACGCGGAATCTATAGCCAGGACACGCCGCTCGACGTGCCTTTGGGACCAGATTATGTCCTCGGGCCCGGGGATACGCTCACAATTCATCTCTGGGGAGGCACCACCCAAAGCATCACTCGCACCATCGACCGCGATGGGAGCATCTTTCTCCCGGATGCAGGATCGATCGGAATTGCAGGGCTCCCGCTCGGACAAGCTCAAGCCCTGATCGAGAGCGCGCTCAAACCGCAATACCGCAACGCACAGGTAGCAGTTACTGTCTCGAGTCTCCGCTCTGTGCGCGTGTATTTGGTCGGCGATGTGCAGCTGCCAGGCGGGTATGACATCAGTTCTCTTTCAACTCCCGTAAGTGCGCTGTATGCCGCCGGCGGTCCCACAGCAGCTGGATCGCTTCGTACGCTGCATCACTTTCGTGGGAAGCAGCTCGTCGAGAATGTCGATCTCTACGACTTCCTGCTTCATGGCATCCG
>Ga0302320_10016588_pt1 | contig 15028 bp, 7 predicted proteins | sample Bog_T0_3_FD_202130 | JGI IMG/M metagenome (GOLD analysis project Ga0302320, IMG submission 202130) | Peat permafrost microbial communities from Stordalen Mire near Abisko, Sweden - Bog_T0_3 | ecosystem: Environmental > Terrestrial > Soil > Wetlands > Peat | place: Sweden: Abisko, Stordalen Mire... | reverse complement strand
CGGGCGTATCCGCTCCCATCGGTTGCAGCTGAACCAGAGCACCGCCCGTATTCACGCGCGGTCCCTGGTTCGGATCGAACAACTCCAGATCGTCGGCCCACATCAGTTCCACGTTGCGAATGGGGCTCGAGTCATTCAGCAGGACAAGGAAGTACTCGAACAGCTCCAGGTCTTTCTTGAATTCCTGTTTGAGGGTCTCGCTCAAATCTGGCTTTTGTTTCTTCATTTCAACTCGTCTCCGCGTGGAAGAGAATGGCGGAGTCATCTTAAGCTTTGGAACTTAGACTTGAATATCGATAATCCAGCATAAACTATCGTTTAATTGATTTTTCCTTCTCAAAGTTGAACATTACGGGTGAGCTCGGATTGTCAAGCCCCCGTCAACAACCAGCTGCGTGCCCGTCACCCAGGCCGACGCCGGGCTAGCCAGGTAAGCGACGGCAGCCGCAACGTCCGCAGGCACGCCGCGGCGGCCCAGTGGATGCAAGGCTTCAGTTTGTGCGGCCAGCGCTTCGGGATTAGCTGCTGTCTTCAGCCACTCATCCCAGAGAGCTGTATCGATGTACCCAGGACAAACCGCATTCACGCGAATCCGCCGCGGAGCCAACTCCAACGCCAGGTTCCGTGTGAGCGCGACGAGTCCCGCCTTCGAGCAGGCATATGGAATTGAATTTGCAAAAGCGTGGCTCGAGTGGATGGAGCCGATGTTCACAATTGCCCCTCCGGTCGCAGGAAACAAAGGCGCCAGCGCCTTGCTCAAAAGCAGCGGAGCCCGCAAGTTCACCGCAATGACCTGGTCAAATAATTCTGCAGTTACATCGGCGAGGGGCAAATCGTATTCGATGCCCGCGTTGTTTACCAGCACATCCACTGTGGGCGTCAGTGCCGCAATCTGCTCCGCAAGGCGGGCAATCGCGCCGGTGTCCGCCAGGTCCGCGATCGCAAAGTCGATACCAGCTTCGTCGGCCTTTCGCATGGCCTCCGCCGTCGCGGCAAGACATTCCGCATTGCAATCCACCAGCACGATGTGTGCACCCCGCGCGTGCAGTTCTTCCGCAATGGCGCGTCCAATTCCCTGCGCGGCCCCGGTGACAACCGCAACCAGTCCCCAGAATTCACCTTTGTCCCCGGGCTTTTCCTGCTCCATCCGGCTGCCTCCTTACTTCTTCGCTGCGACCTCGCCCAGAAATACAAGAGCCGAGCTTAACGGCTCCTGCAGATGCACCGACAGTCCATCGCCCATCAGTTCACTGCCGGAAACATCGCGGTCCGGCACATTGCCGTCTTCGAAATGCAAACGGTAGCGCTTGTCTTTTTCCAATCCGGCCAGCACAAATCGATGCTCTCTCTCGTCCGCAACCGACCCGCGAAATGCATAGACTACTCCCTTTTTTCTTGCAGGATCCCAGTACTCCACGCCGTCCCAATTCACACCGTCAGGGCGAGCCGATATGTGATAAAGCCGCGCATCGCGAATCAGCGGACGCAGCGCGCTTTTATACAACGCAAACGCCTTGCGTGCCGCCTCGTGCTGCTCGGGGGTCCAGGCAGTGGTGTCGGTCATGATGGTTACCCAACCCATCATTCCGCTGCGCAGCATGTAGAGAAAGTTCTCGAGCTTTGGAGCCGGCCATTTCTCCACATAGCTCTCCAGCATCGCCGCAGGCAGCAGGTGGCTCGTGTCGTAGAAAGCTCTTCGGTTCGAAAGCGGATCGTAGCTGTCGGTAATGGAAAAGTAATCTCCATGCGCTGCCGAGCCAAAGTCCACCATCCGCCCGCCATCGTTGCAGATCTCGAACAGCAGTCCCGGATGCTCGGCACGCGTCTTCTCGTAAATGTCGTAGTAAGCGCGAACCGCGTGATAACTCACATCGGTTGAATTTGACGCCAGCACAAAGTCCGATCCCCAATCGTGAATCACCTGCATCGTGCTGCGGTTCGGCGACGCATGAGGATGATCGTCGCGTGTGCACCCCTGCGCCACCAGGTAGCCGTCGTGCTCCAGCATGTCCAGGTGATAGTCCGTAACGATGCGGTTGACTTCCCGAGCCGCCCAGTCATGCGCCGCGGGAAGCCCGATGTCAATCGTCTGCCCCTTGAATTCCTCCGGCTTCCAATCCGGTTTCAGATCGGTCACCAGCCAATCCCGAACTTTGGGATCGCGCACGTTCAATGCACCCGGCTCGGTGTCCAAGGCGGCCTGCGTCCAGTCGGTCCAGATGCCAAACCGCAGCCCCTGCCGATGGGCCTCATCCGCAATCGCCGCCAGGCCATGCGGAAATTTCACGGGATCGGGATACCAGTCGCCCACGCCATGGAACCATCCCGCATCCACGTGAAACATCTCCAGGCCCAGTTCCTTCGATTCCCCAATCATCTTCAGCGCCAATGCCTCGTTCACCTGCATTCCGCTGCCCCAGCTGTTGTTCACCATCAGGGGATACTGCGGATCTTTCCACGTGAGTGGATTGCCGAGCACCGCGCGCACCCAAGGGCGGAGTTGATTTCCGGCTCCATCCGGCCCACCCCTGAACGTCCCCAGAAACACTGTCGGCGTCTCAAAAGTCTCGCCCGGCTCGAGCCGCGTTTTGAACGGTCCCGGCTCCGGATCGAGGCCGAGCACGGTACTCAGGCTGTCGCTGGTGCGTTGAAGAGAAATCCGCGTCCTGCCGCTGAACTCGATGCCGGCATACCAGCCGCTTTCGCTTCCATTTGCGTCGTAGATAATTTCGGCGGGAATAATCTCGCGCTTCTCACCCTTGACTGGATGTGCATAGGTCGAGGACTTGCCGGTCCGCGTGTAGCCCTCCGCAATTGTCTCCAAGTGCGTTCCCTCGGATGACGGTGAATCCGCTCCCTTCTCAACATAAAAGTTGCGCAGGTCCCGTTTTGCAGATGTGCGCCATTCAACGCGGAGCGAATCCACCATGGGCAGCCACATTTCTTGCTCGCTCAAGTTTTCAATGGCGATGCGATGCTCGACCGGCCCGAAATCCGCGCGCGCTTCCCATTCCCAACGCAAACGCAAATGAGGCTCCATGCATTCGTAGACAAACACAACCTTGCGCAAATCCGCATGGCCGAGTCCCGGTTTGAGCTGCCACTGGAGGGGAATTGTCACGCCGTTGACTTCAACGGTGGCGGGCAGCGGTTCATCCGCTTGGTTGGACCAGGAACGATCTTCTACGCCGGCCACTTTCGTGCCCTCGATCCACATTAGACGCGGTCTGTTAGCATCGTCGCGCAGATGGACGTGGATGCTGGAGTTGGAAACAATCTTTGGCGCAGGCGTAGTAGTGGCCAGCGCGGTGGAACATGCCGCGCAGCAAGCCGCTAGTGCCGCGCACTTCAGCTTGCGCATTCGTCTGCAATTCAGCATACCCAGCATCTTCTCAGCACTCGGCGATGTTTGGCATGTGCAAAAACCCGCTCAGGACTTGGCATTTCAGCGTGCGCCGAAGAAGCCGTTCGTCATAAACGATGCTGGATGAGGGTCGAGGTTTCCCACCCTTGCCGCGATGAAGCTGCGTCAAGGATGGGGCACCCAGCATTGATGCGGAGTCCGGTGAAACAAGGCCGCGCGCTAGAAGAAGAACCGCAACCCGGCCTGCATCACGCGCTGGCCGGTCTTGCCGTTGATGCCGCCGAAGTTGGGGTTGTCCGGGTCTGCGATGATATTGCCGAAGTTTGGATGATTGAGAATGTTCTGCGCCTCAAGCCGCAGCTCGAAGTTGCGCGTCGTGTCGTCACCCAGGTAGAACTTCTTGAGGATGCTGGCGTCCGTAAAGAAGCTGCCCGGATTGCGCAGACTGGGGAAGAATACCGGCGAATTGGCGAGCGAATAATCCGCGGTCCTCGAAAAAGACCCCGCATTCAATATGCCTGCGCCATTCTGGTTGGCCCACGCTCCGTTGATCACCAGTGCGTCCTTCAAACTCACGCCGGACTTCCTGAAATTCGTATTCACGAATCCCCAGCGCAGCGCCGCCCCCGGTACCTGGTTGCCTCCATCCACCGTCGGCACCTGCACTGGCGTTCCCTTCACGTTCCAGGTGGAAATGCCGGCCACCGCCCATCCGCCCACGATGGCGTCGAGTATCTGGCCGCCCACTCCATCCGGCGTACTCAGCAACTGCCTTCCCCGTCCCACCGGCAGATCGTAGGAGTAGTTCAGCTTCATCGTCTGCGGCATCTCGGAAGGCGAAATGCCGTAGCCTTCCATCAGGTTGTGCGGATTCTGCAACACGCCATAGGAGAGCCCGTTGTTGTTGATGTCTGAACTCGCGGCATCTGTAAGCGTCTTGCGGATCGCGTACGAAGCCAGCAGTTCCAGCCCGTGGAAGTTGCGCGACTGAATCTGGAAGTTGCCGAAGTTTGCAAATGACTTGCCCCAAGTAACCTGTCCTGGCGTCGTGGAATTCGTCCCGCCATATTGCGGAGAAAGTCCCAGCAGCTGCGACAGCGGAACCGTGCTTTCCCCAGTAAAGCTCTGGGACTGGCCCACGAACGGATTGGGAACCTGGTCATTCAAATGCGCACCCAGTTGGTAGTAGTTGAGCGGCACATTATTCAAGCTCCACTCCGATTGCACATGCATGAGTTGATGAACGCCCTTGATGCCGTCGTACTCTGCCGTCATCACCCAGTCCTTGCCCAACTGGCGCTGGATGTTGAAGCCCCACATGTAGTCGGTCGGCGTATCGTAGTGGCCAATCGTGGTGCCCTGTCCGTTGGCATTTGCGGAATAGGAACCATATGTCTCATTCCAGAATTGCGTGTTATTGGCGACCGGTGGTGTCCATCCCAGGTTCGTCCCTCCCGGCTGCGCAGGGAATGACAGCAATCCGTGATCGCCTCCCAGCTCGCTGATCCAGTGCATTCCGTCCTGCGAACTCACCTGGTTGAAGATGTTGGTGTTGTAGTAGAAGCTCTGCCAGTCTGTCGAAAGGCCATTCAGTCCCTGGTCCACAAAGCCGGCATTGAGGTGAATCACCGTCTTGTCGTCGTACGCATAACTGATGCCAACACGCGGCTGCAGGTTAGCGATGTTCGTGGTGTAGAGATTCTTCTGCGGATACTCCGGCGTGTTGATCAGAGCCAGCCGCCCCGTCGCTCCCGATGTAACCCAGGCCGGTGTGGGCAAGCTGGAGAGCGTGCCCGCTGGTTCTGCCGCAACCACCGAACTCCAGTTCCAGCCATTGTTCGGCGTCAGCACGTTCTTTGCATTCATGTCGTAAATCAAGCCGCCGAAGGGATGACGTCCCTGCTTGGCGCCATCGTGATCCCAGCGCAATCCAAGCTGAACCGTCAGCTTGCTGTTCACTTTCCAGTCGTCCATGATGTAGGCCGCCTGGTTCCATCCATAAGGGGTAATGTTCCAGCTGCTGCCCCATGAGTTCAGATTCGACGAGCCCATCATCAGCTCCGCCAACCCGTTGCCGGTCAGGCCGTCGTTCTGGTTCCAATATTGATTGGAGCCTCCGCCGTTGCCGAGACCGATGACACCCGTCGCGTCGCCGCCGTGTTCGGTGAACCGGACAAAATACTGCTCGTATCCAGCCTTCAGCGTGTGCCGTCCATAGAGCCGCGTGAACGACACGGTTCCGTTGTCTGTCTGCGTCAGGAAGGAGTCGTACTGATCGCCGCCTACGTGGGTGTAGCCGCCCGCATTCCCGCCGATATTGGCAACCGGGGCAATCTCGTTGGTCGTCTTCGCGCTGTTGCCTTCAATCAGCGGATCCCAGCCCCATGTGGAAGTGTTGATGCTGGGGTCCGGCAGTGAGCCGTCTCCCGATACACCCGTGCTCACCAGGTCCGTCACGCCAACGCCGAGGTGGAAGTTGAACACCGTGCGCGGCCCAGGAATCCACGTGTAGAGAAATGCGCCGGTCCAGTCTTCGTCCGTGGTTAACGCGGTAGCCGCGTGTTTGAAGGGCGCCGGAACCAGGGACGTAATCATGGAACGGCTCAGGCTGCCCTGCACGTGATGGTTGGGCTTGATCGCATCGTCGACGCGGAAGAAATACTTGTCGATCGGCGTGCGGAGCTGTATGGGATCGTAACGGTCATTCACGTGGTCGTTATTGGCCGCGGGTGCGTGGTTCGGCGCAGGCCACAGCGCCATGTAGTGAGCCCAAAGCTTGCTCTGCCCGGAAAGCCCGCTCGTTGCTACCGCGGGAATGGTGGAATTCGGGAACTGCGGCCGCACCCAGCAACTGCCCTGCGATGTATATTGCGCCGCCAACGGCCCCGTGCAATCATTCGCGTTTGAGTCTAAATACCCGTTGAACGGATCGTAGATTTGCGCATACACTGGCGCGCCGTTGTTGTAATTGACTACCGTTTGCGAGTAATTGCCCGCCTGGTTCAGCGCGGTCGGAATACTGCTCTCGACCACCTGCCCCTGCGTAAACCGCTGGCCTTCCCATGCGCCGTAGAAAAAGGTGTGGTCCTTGCCGTTGTAAAGATGCGGAATGCGCACCGGCCCCCCGCCGGCCAAGCCGTAATTCTTCTGCTGGAAGTCCTGGCGCGGATTGCCCACCGAGTTGTCTGCCCAGTCGTTGCTGTTCAGGTCCTGGTTGCGCATATAAAAGAACGCGCGCCCGTGATAGGTGTTGGTGCCGCTTTGCGTCTGCATGCTGATGATGCCGCCAGCATACCGCCCCTTGTCGGCTGTCAACACGCCGCTCTCCACGCGAAACTCAGCAATCGAGTCCGGCGTCGGGATCGCCCGGTTGGTGTTGTTGAACTCCGCCTCCTGCACCGGGTTGCCGTCCACGCTGATATTCGATCCATTCACCTGGCCGCCGGAGATGGAATAGCTATTCCCCGTATTCGCGATCAGATACGCCGCGTTGCCCTGCGAGAGACTCTGCAGGTTGTCAACCTGCGGTCCGGTGCCCTGAATTGCAGGGATGGTCGCAGTCAAATCAAGCGCGTTGCGATTCAGCTGCGGCAGCTCCGTAATCATCTTGTTATCCAGCACGTCGCTGGTTGTCGCTTCATCTGAAGAAAGCAGCGTTTGCCCACCGCTCACCGTCACGCTCTCCTGAACGGAACCAGGCTTCAAGATGAAGTTTTGCGCCAGGCGATCTCCGGTGCCCAGCACCAGTCCCTCGTGCTTCACATCGCCAAATCCCTGCGCGGTCACCGTTACCGAGTAGGGGCCCGGCAACAGTTCCTGCAACACATAAATACCGGCGCCATCCGATTGGGCAGTGTACGGAACATTCGTGGCAACGTTGACTGCCTTGATTGACGCACCGCCAATCACCGCGCCGGTCGGATCGGTAATCAGGCCACTCAGTTGCGCATTTGACGTTTGCGCCCGCAGCGCCGGTGTTAACGCCACAAACACCACCAGAATCGTCATGCCCAGGATCGTCTTGCCCAGGATCGACCTGCTCTGGGTTGATCCGAGCGTCCGTCCAACAGTCTGCGCGGCTTCTTTCACTTTTGAACTCATGGCCTTTTGCGCCTCCAAAAACGCCGTCTCCGCGCACATGTCTCCGCGCAGCGCCGGCTCAGTCTAGCAATCATTGATATTCCTTCCGAGAATTGACCGTCTATGCGCGTTGGCGATATTTCTTTTGTTTTAAGGGCTTTTTGCGAAATCGCATCATTTAAACAATCGCTGTCGAGAAACCCGCGTCCCATGCGCCACAAAAGCCGGGTGCCCCATCCATTCGCCTTTTTTGGGCGAATGGGTGGGAGACCAAGAATCTGATCCCAACCGTTTACGGCGGAAAAGGCGTAGCTTAGGCCGGTGGTTCCATGATATTCAGCCGCCGATCGGCAGCTACCTCACCCAGGCCTTGCACCAACCCAGACGGCCATCGAATCTCCACCACCGCGCGCGTCGCCTCACCCAGCCCGAAATGCACGGTTAGATCGCTCGAAGACGCATACCCTACGCTCGAAGAAACTGTTCGAATCTGTTTTCGTCCACCCGCCTGGCAACGTATCTCCGCCCCGATCGCCGACCGGTTGCTTCGCCGCCCCGTCAACCGCAGTTGCAGCCAGTGCCGTGCCGGGCCTTCCCGCGCACTCCGGTTCCACCACAACTCAATCGGAGCATTTAAGGCAGTCACCGCGGCATCGATACGGCCATCGCGGTCGAAATCCGCAAAGACAACACCACGATGCAGTGCCGGCTGTGCGAAATCCGCGCCAACTCCTGCTGAGACGTCTTCAAAGCGGCCGCCCTGCTTCTGTTCGCCCTTGTTGCGAAAGATCCGATTCGGCTGCGCGTCCTGCGTGTCCAGCCCACCGCCGGCAACAAACAGGTCGAGCCAGCCATCGTTGTCCAGGTCCACGAGTCCGCATCCCCATCCGCTCCACATGCGGCTCAAATTCAGCAATCCAGTCTGCGCGCTACCATCGTCGAACACGCCGTTGCCCTGGTTCAAAAACACCTCATATGTTTCGTTTTTGAGCCCGGTCATCACAATGTCGAACCGTCCATCTCCATCGATGTCCCCAAAGTCCGCGCCCATCCCCGAAATATTGCGCCCGTCGCCGTTGAATGCCACGCCCGCTTCCACCCCGATCTCCTCAAATCCCTTGCCTCGATTCCGCAACAGCAGGTTACGCGCGTTGTCGTTGGCGACAAAAATGCCCGGCCGCCCATCCCCTGCGAAGTCGGCCATCGCCAAACCCATGCCCTTGCCCAGCAGGTCCGGCAAACCATCCTTGTGCGTGATTTCCGTAAACGTGCCGTTCCCATCGTTGTGAAAAAGCTGCATTGGCTCAGCGTGGTATTTGTCGGGATGGCAATACGCACGGATATTTGCCTGAAGGCCTCCGCAAATTGGATCGATCCCCGGCGCCCAGTCGCAGTAGTTTGAAACGAACAAATCCAACCGCCCATCGTTGTCGTAGTCGATCCAGCAAGCTGCCACGCTCCACACCGGCCTGCCCACCGAGCCCGGTCCGGCCAATCCCGCCTCGCGCGTCACATCTGTGAACATCCCGTCTCCGTTGTTGCGATACAGATGGTTCCCGTGCACGCCGGCAACAAACAAATCCTCGTTTCCGTCATTGTTATAGTCGCCGACTGCTACTCCCATCGAGTAGCTTTCACCCTGCAAACCCGCCTTCACCGTCACATCGCTGAAGGTTCCGTCGCGATTGTTCCTGTAGAGCCGATTCCAATACTCCGGCCCGCTCTTGGCAAGCTCCGGCAGCGTTGCGCCATTGGTGCAGAACAGGTCAGGCCAGCCGTCCCCATCGAAATCGATCACCCCCAGCCCACCCGGCAGTGTCTCCACCTGGTACTTGCGCCCCAACGCTCCGTTGCGCAGCACAAAGTCCAACCCCGCTGCCCGGGCGCCGTTGACCATGCGAATCGGCGATGTTGCGGCTGCAGTCTGTGCCGATGCAGCGCGCTGCCATCTACCTGCAAAAGCTGCAGCGGTAAGCGCACTCATGGATCGCAAAACGCGCCGCCTACTGGTTAGCATCGGAACTCCCGTGGTTGCCGCTGGTTTGTTGCGCCTGAAATGCGTCCGACAACCGCCGCGCCTCAGCTTCAGCCTTGGTCGCTTCCGCCGCGCGTCCCAGTTTGCGCAGCGCCCTGCCCAGCAGCGCATGAAGCGCGCCTTTTTCATCCGGATAGCCCGACGCCAACGCAGGGCCCAGCAGATCGACAGCTTCCTGATTCGCACCCGTCTGCGCCAGTGTTTTCGCCAGCTCGACTTGCACAGTGGTGTCCCCCGGAGTCTCCGCGGCCAGCTGCCGCAGCCAGGGCAGCGCCTGCTCGTAGTCCCGGTTGCTCGTGGCCAGCGAAGCCAACGTACGCAGCGCCTCGCGCCGGTGAGGATCGATGGCCAGCGCAGCCTGCGCCGACGCTCTCGCTCCCTCCGTATCGCCCGCCGTTAACTGTGCCTCCGCCAGCCGTTCCAGCAGCGCCGGATCGCCATTCCTCATCGCCAGCGCCTGCTTGTACTCGATCTCCGCTCCGGCTGCGTCGCCTTGAAGCCGCAACAGCACATCCCCTCGCAGTCTATGCACCGCGGCCATGTCCTCCGCGGCGGTTTCAAGTTGTCCGGCAGCTTTCCCGGCCTCCTGCGCATAGCAAACAGAAAGTTTGTATACGTTCTCCACTTCCAGATTGGCTTTTGGAGGACCTGCCGGCCGAGCAGCAATTCTTCCTTCCAGCAGCGGGATTGAACCTTTGCACGCCAGCCAAGTCGAAGGCGCGGCCCCAGCGTCGGCAAGTCGCCGAGCGGCTGCGGTCCCTGCTGTTGAATTGCGCAACCGCTCGCCAAGCGCACGAAACCGCTCCAGCGCAAACCCCGCCCACGCCTCAAGAGCTTGCTCTGATCCGTGCCCGCTCTGGACGGCTTGCTGATAAGCCTCCGCCGCCAGCGCATAATGTCCCAGTCCAGCCTCAGCCTCGCCCAGGTAGTCCTCCGGAATCTCCTCGCCCGGTTTGGTGCGCGCAGCCAACTGCAGGTGGGGCAGAGCCTCAGTGGCCTTCCCGGTTCGCAGCAGGTCGATGCCCAGCAACAGATTCGCAAAATAGTCCCCAGGCTCCAGCCGGCGTGCGCGTTCGAGCAGAGGAATTGCCTCGGCGAACCGCGCCTGCTGATGGAGTTGGAATCCCTGCTGAAGCAGAGACTGAAAGCTTTCCCCACCCGTCGGCTGAGCCCCGCTCGCAACGCCGACCCAACCCACGAGAAAGATCGCGATCCACAACCCGGCTCCGATTTGATTTCTCTGTTGCGCCACGGAGCCACAATAGAGCCTGAGCGCTTGCACCTGCAAATAGCAGGCCTGCCTCCGTCTCGCAGCGAAGCTGCGCTCCACCCCCCCCCCCCCCGGAAACAATCAGGGCTTGAACTGCACCGTGACCCTGACTCGACGATAGGAGCCGGAGGGCGAATCATCGCGACTGGCCGGAATCGTAAGGTCGAAAAGTCCGTCGGCAATTGAATGCAATTCAGCGCCCTCCGCCTTTGCAATCCCCCACGCCGTTTGCAGCTGAATCCGGGACTCGCGGTCTGCACGCACATCGGCCTCGATGGTCAGAACATTGTCCGCAAGATTGGTTCCGATAACCCGAACTCCGGCGCTTGCCTCTCCCAGGCGCAGTTCGGGTGTCTCGACGGTCACAGATACCCCGCCCTGAACTTCAATGCGCAGTTCGCTCTTTCCTTGCGGAACGGCCAACACTACATGGGCGTCCGTCTCCTGCGGGTGCGATTCCAAATCCGCCGTGATGGGTCGGCCCCCAAAGCTGGCGGCTCCGATATGCACTCCAAGTGGGAGTTCCGGCGAAAAGACGAGGTTACATCCCGGGCCGGAATTATCAATCTCAAGCGTCATCCCGTGTGGAGTCCGCTCGAAGACCAAACCCACCGACGCATTCGATAAATGGATCTTCTCAATGGAAACCTTGCCCCACGCAGCCGGCAAATGCGGTGCAAACGTGATGCGATTCGCAAGTGCATTAACGTCGAGTCCCAGCAAGCCATGCACCGTTGCATCCAGAAACCCGGCAGAGGACCAGGTCTGTTCCGGCACTGACTCACTCTGCGTTCGATAGACGTCTCCAGCGAGCACTTCGTGCATATGTCCTGGTGAATCGAGCCAGTTCCAGGTCAACAGCGCGCGCCACAATCCCATTGCCGTGACCGGGCGATGTTGAGACCAGAACGCCTCGGCAAGCGAAGCCGTGCCGACGGCCCACACGCTTCCTTTTGCATACGAGCCGGGATCATAGCCGACTGATCCGGCACCCACTCCGCGCGTTCCCCAATCGGTTTGAAACGAAGCTGACGCAAGCTGATCGAGCAGCGCTGCATTCTGCTGCGAATTGAACAACCCCAAATTGAGCGCCGCGGCAGGCGAGCTTCGCCGCTCAGGCGCATTCTGGCCGGCAGGCGTGTGTCCGCTCACCCAGAAATTCCGCTCCGCATTCCAGTATCGGCTGGAAATCGCAGCAGCGGCCAAACGGCTGGCCTTCGTGGCTTCGTCCGCCATCGTTTGCTGGCCGACGATCATGGCCAGGTGTGCGAATCCCGCGGCAGCCTGCACCCAGCTTGTGGATAGTCCAAGATCGTCGGAGATGCGGTCCTGCTCATCGCCGCCCTCCTTGTCCGCGGGAATGCGCGGCAGCCCGGTTGCCGGATCGATAACGGAGCGGCAATATCGATATGCAGATTCGATCGACTTCCAATGTTCCCGTAGGAAAGCCACGTCTCCGCTTGAAGTGACGTAGCGTTCCAATGTCGAAAGGAACTGGAATGTAATGTCGACATGAACAAACATGTAGGGAAACTTGCCCGCCCAGTCAATCAACCCCGCGCTCTGCGAGAGTTCATGCCAGATCATTCCCGTCTTCTGATCCTGGTAGCGAAAGATGAATTCAAGCTCCTGGCGAGCGCGCACAAAATCGCCTACAGAAATCGACGACTCTGTGGCAACCAAACCGTCTCCGGCGAAGAACCAGTCGTATTGCGGCCTCCGTGCGCCGCGCGAGGGTCCATAACCGCCAACAAACCCGCAACCAAGATCGGGGTTGCACACCCAGGCTTGATCGAGTGCAATTTGAGCCCACGCAATCGCTTGATTGACCTGAGCTTCCGGGGTTTCAACCTTCAACGCATTGTGCAGCAATTCCTGCAGATGAGCAGCAGCCTCGGCTTCGACCTTTGTCCGGTCGCGAACCAGTTGCTGGAACAACGCTCCCTGATCAGCCGCATGAGCAGCATTCAATGCGACGTAGACACGAGCCGTCCCTTCATGGTCAGGCCGCAGCGTAAAACCGATGCTGGCGGCACTCGCGTCGCGAGCAGTGCCGTTGCCCATCTCATCGTGGGCCACAATCTCCGCAGAACCCACCACCGCACTGTAGCCATCTGTAGGCTCCGTCAGAACAAATGCGGAGAGCGCGGGATTCCACGCGGTACTTTGTCCTCCAAGCGCTCCAGGCCACATCAGGTCAAGCACCGGCGTGGCATGAACTTCGATTTCGACAGGATGCCTGCTCTCAACTTGATAAGTAAGAATTGCGCCTGCTCGATCCAGAGGAACAAAGAGCCTCTCGCGGACGATGAAGTCCGGCCCCAGATACGTGCGGGTGACCGAATCTGGCTGGTAGGTAACGCGGCCGAGAACGTCCTGTCCATCAATCGGGGTTGTCGTCCCCTGCTCACGAAATGCGACCCGATACCCGCTCAGAACCTCGAATGGATAGGCCCACACTTCCAGGCCGCCCATTGCGTATCCGTCGATCGACGCCCGGCGACCGTGAACCGCAAGGAAGCGATGGGGCGACAACGCTTCAGTGTCGAATGCTAGCGCGGCTTGTCTTTGGGAATCCGATGCACTCATTTGGGCGCGGCAGAGGACACTCGATGGCGCCACGCAGACAGTGACGCCCGCGAGCAGCAGGATCTTCCCAACACAGGGGATCCAGGATTTTCCCAACATTCTCGTTCTTTTCATACCGGCTCTCAGTTTTATCTCACATCGCCGTTGTTGGCAATTCAAGGAACGCCGGAAATGGATGCCCGCCGGAATAGCTGCAGCTGGATGGAGGGGACTCCTTTTTGCCGTTGACCGCGTGTTCCGCTCAAACCCGGTATTGTTCAACAGCCTGCCTGACTCGATCAACCAGCGGCGTCAGGTCGTCCATCAGTCGCGTAGCTTGCGAGACGGTGCTCAGATTTCGCTGAGTCATGGTGGACACATCAGCCATATTGACACTTATTTCGTTGATCGCTTCGGTTTGTTGGGAGGAAGAGGTTGCAATTTCAGAGACTCGCTGGACTGCTTCCGCCATGAGAGTGTTGATGCCTTCCAAGGTTCCATGGGCCTCCCGGACGAGGGCGACTCCAGTTGTGACCTTTGTGGCGCCGGTGCGCATTCCGGAGATGGCTCGCTCGCTATCGCCCTTGATTGTGCTGATGAGGGCGTCGATCTTGGCAGTTGCCTTCATGGTTCGGTCGGCCAGGGAGCGGACTTCATGGGCTACCACGGCAAATCCCCGTCCAGCATCGCCTGCACGGGCAGCCTCAATGGATGCATTGAGGGCGAGGAGGTTGGTCTGGTCGGCGATTTCGCGAATGACACCTGCGATGGCGCCGACCTCGGCAGAGCTAGTACCCAGTGCTTCCACCTCGACGGAAGCGGATTTTACCACCTCGGCGAGTTCCTGCATGCGGCCCGTTGCGCGTTGGGAGACCTCAGCGCCTGCAGTGGCACGGCGACCGGATTCCTGCACGGTCGACTCGGTAGTCTGGAGATGCTGAGCAACCTCGCGAATAGTGAGGTCCAGTTCCGTGGTTGCTGCTGCCACAGAGGAGGTAGCCATGTTCTGCGCAATAGCGGCCTCATCGATCAGATGGATAGCCGAATTGACCTGTTCTGTACCCTGTTGGACGTGAACAGCGGCATCCTGAATGCACTGGATGGTGGACTGGACCCAGCCTGTAAGCAGTTCGATCTTACTGGCGATTTTCCCTGAGCGGCCGCGTCCTTCAAACTGGAAGGGAGTGGTGAAGTCGCCGCTGGAAAGCAGTGCGTCAAGATGGGAGTCGATGTTGTCGAGGTCGCGAAGCAGATTGGGGATGGTGCTGAGCAGGAGAAAAGCGGTGCCCAAGGCGCCCAGGGCGAATGCAGCACCAGCGAGCACTCTCACGATGACGGAATGTGCGCCAGAGAACTCAAGTGTCATTGCGGTAAGAGACGCCGCTAGACCAAGAACCGCACCCACCGTCACACGAAGGTCCGGGCGGGTAAAGAGGCGGTTCCAGGCAGAGGAAGTGCGTTGCACGCGGCCCTCTTCGATGCAGAGCGAAGCATCGCCTTTTTGGATGCGGCTATAAGCGTCGGATGCGGACTTCACCTGCTCGCGAGACGGCTTGCGGCGGAGGGATTGGAAACCTAGAACCTTGCCATTTTCTCCACGCACAGGCGAAACGGTAGCGTGTACCCAGTAGTAGCCGCCATCCTTGCGACGATTCTTGACGAAACCCTGCCAGGGACGACCGGCCTTAAGGGACCTCCACATGTCGGCAAA
>Ga0302320_10016587_pt1 | contig 15028 bp, 13 predicted proteins | sample Bog_T0_3_FD_202130 | JGI IMG/M metagenome (GOLD analysis project Ga0302320, IMG submission 202130) | Peat permafrost microbial communities from Stordalen Mire near Abisko, Sweden - Bog_T0_3 | ecosystem: Environmental > Terrestrial > Soil > Wetlands > Peat | place: Sweden: Abisko, Stordalen Mire... | reverse complement strand
TGCCTTTGCCGCCGCAGGAAACGACCAGACGCCCGCCAGGTTTCAAAACGGAACCAATGCCGCGCAAAGCCTCTCGATGATCGTCCACCCAATGGAACGCCGCATTGGAAAAGACCAGATCGAACCGACATGGAAATTTGATTTTCCGCGCGTCCATGACCTGGAATTCCAGGTTTTGATTTTTTTTGGATGGAAAAGTTTTTTGCGCGAACCCGATCATTTCCGCCGAGGCGTCCACGCCGCTCACGGAACCGCGCGGCACGGCGCGGGCGATTTCCGCCGTCACCTTGCCGTCACCGCAGCCAACATCCAGCACATGTTCGTCGCCGCGCAGGTTAAGCCGCGCGATGAGTTCGCGCGCCCAGGTCTGCTGCACGACGGAATTCGCCGCGTAATCAGCGGCGTTCCATTTCGCAGGTTGAACAGCAGTCGTCAGCACGATCAAACCAGTCCCGCCGTTTCCGGCCAGCCGCACACGATGTTCATGCTTTGCACGGCCTGGCCGCTGGCACCCTTGACCAGATTGTCCTCGGCGCTCATGACGATGAGCCGGCCGGTGCGCGGGTCCAGCCGCCAGGCGATTTCGCAAACATTCGTGCCAACGACATTTTTTGTATCCGGCAGATTTATTCCTTCAAGCAAACGGACGAACGGTTCATCGCCGTATGATTTTGTATAACATGCGGAAATTTTTTCCGCGCTCGACTTTTCCGGCGGCTCAAGATAAAGCGTCGTAAGGATGCCACGATTCACCGGGATCAAATGCGGTGTGAACTGGATGGTAACCTTGGTGCCGGCTGCGAAGGAAAGCTGTTCCTCAATCTCCGACAAATGCCGGTGTTTCGGCACGCCGTAGGGTCGGACGCTTTCGTTGCACTCGCAAAAAAGATAATCCGCCTCGGCCTTGCGGCCCGCGCCGCTGACGCCGCTCAAGGAGTCGGCGATGATGCCGGCGGGCTTGATGATTCCGGCTTTGAGCAGCGGGATCAACGGCAGCAAGATGCTCGTCGGATAGCAGCCCGGCGAGGCGATGAGCCGCGATTTTTTTATTTCGTCCCGGTAAATTTCCGGCAGACCGTAAACCGATTTCTTCAGCAGGTCCGGCGCAGGATGGTCGTGCGCGTAAAACTCCCTGTAAACCTGCGCGCTCTTGAGCCGGAAATCGGCGCTCAAGTCAATGACCACGCTGCCGGCGTTCAGCAGCGGCACGGCGTATTCGGCGGCAACGCCGTGTGGCAGCGCGAGAAACACCACTTCAGCCTGCTTGGACAAGATCTCCGCGTTCGGATCGGTGAAGCGAAGCGTCTTCGATTTCGGGTGGCTGGCGAATTTGGGAAAGATCTGCGCGAGCGTCTGCCCGGCGTTCTGGCGCGAGGTCACGGCGACCAGCTCCGCATGCGGATGGTTCAACAGCAACTGCACCAGCACCTCGCCGGAATAACCCGACGCGCCGATGATGGCCACTTTTTTCGATTTCATTTTTTTATCCTGAAATTGAACAACAAAGGAACCAAGGAACAAAGTTTTTTCGGCCCGGGTCGCCTATCTCTCCGGGGTTTTAAAAACAAAAAACCCTGCCGGATTGGTCCAGCAGGGTTTGAAAATTCCAAAGCGATCAGCGCTTCGAGAACTGGAAGCGCTTGCGCGCACCCGGCTGGCCGTATTTTTTGCGTTCGCGCATGCGCGAATCGCGCGTGAGCAGCCCTTCCGCCTTCAACGGCGGGCGCAGGGCAGCGTCAAACTGAATCAGCGCGCGCGCGATGCCGTGGCGCATGGCGTCGGCCTGGCCGTTGGGACCGCCGCCGGCGACGTTCACACGCACGTCAAATTTTTCCAGGGCGCCCGCCACCGTCAGCGGCCGCGTGGCGATGGAGCGCTGGGTTTCCAGCGGGAAATAATTGTCAAACGCCCGGCGGTTCACGGTGATTTTGCCGCTGCCGGTGGCGAGACGCACGCGGGCCACTGCGGTTTTGCGCCGGCCGGTGCCGAGGAATTCATTGGTGGTGGATTTGGCCATACAAAATATTATTTGACGGGCACGAGCACGGCGGGCATCTGGGCCGCGTGCGGATGTTTGTCGCCCTTGAACACTTTCAGCTTGGTCAGCAGCTGGGCGCCGAGCCGGTTCTTGGGGATCATGCCCTTGACGGCGTGGGTGATCAGAAATTCGGGCTGCTTGGCGCGGACCTGCTCGACGGTGGCGTATTTCTCGCCGCCTTTCCAGCCGGAGTAGCTCATGTATTCCTTGGCCAGTTCCTTCTTGCCGGTCAGGCGGACTTTCTCCGCGTTGATGACGACCACGAAGTCGCCCGCATCGAGATGCGCCGTATAGACGGGCTTGTTCTTGCCGCGTAAAATGTCCGAGACCTGCACGGCCAGACGGCCGAGCACGGCGCCATTGGCATCAATGACGTGCCATTTGCGCTGGTCCAAATTCACTTTCGGTAAATGCGTTTTCATTTCAAAACCCAACAAAGGGACGCGAAATCTATCAGATGGACGATTGAAGTCAACAGGTCATTTCAGTTGAATTGGGTGCGATCGCCCAAAGGCCGTCTCAATGCCCCACCCGCAGCAGAATCAGCAGGTCAATCGCGAAGAAGATGACGATGATGATCTCCAACCAGAGCATCCGCTGTTCGTTCACCTCGGCATGGGCGACGCTGTAAAGCTTGTCGAGCTAGGCAAGGCGCTGTTCCACGCTGGCCCGCCATTGATCCAGATAAAACCGGTCGCGGGCGCCGAGGTAAACGCGGGCGAGATGCCAGTCGCCAAAAAACTTCGTGATGTGCGTGACCTCGTCAGTGAGTTTTGCCACATCCACGCGAAACCGGCGCAACTGGCGCAACACCTTGTTCGCCGCGCCGAAAAGCGCCACCGGCCGCCGCTCCAAATCTTCATAGGCGCGATCAAGATATTTGTCCAGGCGCTGGTCCATCATGCGAAATTCCTCGAGCTGCAGATTCGCCAACTCCAGCGCATACAGCACGTCATCCATGTAACCGGACAAATCCACCACCAAAGCGGCGTCCCAGTCAATCACCACCAAGTCCGAGTTCTCAAACGAACGCTGGATGCGCAGCACCTCGGCCACCTGCGCCTCGCTCAATTTTTCCGCCGCCGTTTCCGTGAGCAATCCGGCCACTTCACGCCGCTGTGCGGCCAGCCAAAGGCTGGCATCCCTGGCACCCCCCAGATCCGTGAGGCAAAAAACCGTGTAAGCCTCCGGCGGCGGCGGAAATTCCGTCCGCCCCACGATGGAATCCGCGAGGTTGTCGCAGACCTCCGCGCACAGTTTCACCGCCACCGTGTCCAGCATCAGGCCGTTCTCCAGCTTGGGGTTGTGGAACGCCATCAGGCCTTCGAGCGTGGCCACCTCAAACGCCGCCCGCATCATCACCGTGACCACGCCGACATCATAAATGCGGATGAGCAGCCGCACCGGCACGCCGTTTAACATTGCGGCCAAAGGATGCGGCTCGATCGCCAGCGGCTTGTAGAGCGGCATGTCCTTGGGCAGGGTGCGGTCCATGCGGATCTCGAACGGGAAAGGCTTCTCCGACAGGATTTCCCGCACGCGCGGCGTGATGATTTCGCCCGCGACGTCAAACGCGTAAAGATAGACAACCTCGCCTTTCATGCTGAATCAACCTAGCCGAAGCGCCCGGTTTGTCGAGCCGGCCAGATTAACCACCCAGATACGCACGTTTGACCTGCGGATTCTGGCGCAAGGCGGCGGAATCGCCGGACAACACCACCTTGCCCGTTTCCAAAACATAACCGGAGTGGGAAATCTCCAGTGCCAGGTTCGCGTTCTGCTCCACCAGCAAAATCGTCAAGCCCTGCTCGCGGTTTATCTCAATGATCTTCTCAAAAATTGTTTTGACCAGCAGCGGCGCAAGGCCAAGCGACGGCTCGTCAAGCAGGAGCATTTTCGGCCTACTCATCAGCGCTCGGCCGATGGCAAGCATCTGCTGCTCACCGCCGGAAAGCGTTCCGGCAACCTGCTTCACGCGTTCGTTAAGTCGCGGAAACAAACTGAAGACATGATCCAGTTCGCGCCGGACGATTTGCCGGTCCGTCTGCAGATACGCGCCGAGCTGCAGGTTTTCCAGCACCGTCAGGTTCGCAAAGATCATCCGGCCCTCGGGCACATGCGAGAGGCCGAGCTTGACGATTTGATGCGGCGGCAGGCCGGTGATGTTTTTGCCATCGTAAAAAATTTCCCCGGACTTCGGCTTGAGCAAACCGGAAAGCGTTTTGAGCGTCGTCGTCTTGCCCGCCCCGTTCGCGCCGATGAGCGAGACGATGCCGCCCGCCGGCGCGGACAGGGAAATCCCTTGCAGCGCGGTGATCGCGCCGTAACCCACAACGAGATTTTTTATCTCCAGCATGATTTTTCTAACAACTCAAAAACCAAGCAACGAAGCGGAGGGAAACTCCAGCTCCAAAAACTTCGTTCCTTTGTTCCTTGGTCGTTCATCTTACTTTACAGGTTCCTCGCCGAGGTAAGCCTCGATCACCTTCGGGTTCGCCCGGATTTCGGCCGGCGTGCCTTCGGCGATCTTCACGCCGTAATCCAGAACCGCGATGCGCTGGCAGATGCCCATAACCACCTGCATGTCATGCTCGACCAGCAAAACTGAAATCTGGAACTTGTCCTTGAGGAACTGGATCAGCCGCATCAAATCCGACTTTTCGGTGGCATTCATGCCGGCGGCGGGCTCGTCGAGCAGCAGCAGCTTCGGTTTCGTCGCCAGCGCGCGGACGATTTCCAGCCGTCGCTGGTCGCCGTAGCTCAAACTTTTTGCCGCCGCGTCGTGTAGTTTACCCAGCTGGAAAATCTCCAGCAACTCCATGACCTGCGCGGCGATCTCCTTTTCACCATCGCGAAACGCGCGTCCACGCCAGAGCGCGTTGCGGACGCCGCGCGCGCAGTGCAGGCCCGCAGCGGTGCGCACATTGTCAAAAACCGACATCGAGGCGAACAGCCGGATGTTTTGGAACGTCCGCGCGATGCCGCGCCGGGCAAGCTGATGCAGCCGGCGGTTCGCGGTGGACTGCCCATCGAATGAAATCGCGCCGCTGGTCGGTTGATAAACGCCGGTGACCAGGTTGAACACGGTCGTCTTGCCCGCGCCGTTCGGGCCGATGAGGCCGACGAGCTCGTTGCGCCCGATCTGCAAATCCAGTTCCGACACCGCCATCAGTCCGCCGAAGCGGATGGTGGCTTTGTCGAGGTGAAGAAGCGCTGACATGAGTTAAAAATTACGATTCTTGATCCGGCTTCCCGCTGCCGAAACCCAAAAGATCAAGCAATTCATTTTTCATTTTGACTCGGAAGATTTTTGTAAAGTGAAAAGACCCTGGGGACGTGTCAGCATCAACACGATCAGCATCAGCGAATAAATGATCATCCGGTATTCGGCGACCGGCCGCAGGAACTCCGGCAGCAGCGTCAGCAGGATCGCAGCGAGGATGACGCCAAGGGTGTTGCCCATGCCGCCGAGGATGACCATCACGACAATGGCGATGGACTGCATGAAGTTGAACCCGCCCGGCGTGATGAACTGTTTTGAGTGTGCATAAAGGCCGCCCGCGATGCCGGCGAAAAACGCGCCGATGACGAAGGCGGTAACCTTGTAGCGGGTCGGGTTGACGCCCATCGCCGACGCGGCCACCTCGTCGTCGCGCACGGCGATGAAGCCGCGGCCGTAGGTGGAATGGACGAGCGCGGTGACGACATAGACCGTCAGCGCGGCGAAGCCGAACGCCCAGAAGAAATTCGTCCAGCCATGCATGACGCTCAAGCCGCGCGCGCCGCCAATGGTCTGCAGGTTCTGAAAAACAACCCGGATGATTTCGCCGAAGCCGAGCGTGACGATGGCGAGATAATCCCCGCGCAGCCGCAGCGTCGGCAAACCCACGAGCAAGCCCGCGAACGCCGCGAGCAGGCCGCCCGCCAGCAGCGCGCCCAGAAAAACCGCAACGGCGCAAACCGGGTTCAGCTCCCCAAATTGATTGGTGATGACGGCCGCCGTGTAGGCACCCACGGCCATGAACCCCGCGTGGCCGAGTGAAAATTGGCCGGTGTAGCCATTGATCAAATTCAGGCTGACGGCGAGGATGATGTTGATGCCGATATCGTAGCTGATGAAGAGCCAGTAGGCATTGATTTGCCTGGCGAACAGCGAAACCAGAAAACTGAACACGATGGCGGTGAGCAAAAAAGTTTTGGCGTGCCGGAAATTCATACTTTTTCAATTTCCTTTTTGCCGAGCAGCCCGGACGGTTTGATGAGCAAAATTAAAATCAAAATGCCGAAGGCGATGGCGTCACGGTAGGTCGAGGAAATGTAGCCGGCCACGAGCGTTTCGGTGACGCCGATGATGATGCCGCCGAGCGCCGCGCCGGGCAGGTTGCCGATGCCGCCCAGCACCGCCGCGACAAACGCCTTGAGCCCCGGCAAAATCCCCATGAGCGGGTCAATCGCCGGATAATTGACGGCGAACAAAATGCCCGCCGCCGCCGCCAGCGCCGAGCCGAGACCGAAGGTGAACGAGATGACCACGTCGGTGTTGATACCCATCAGCGCGGCGGCCTCGGGATTGAACGACAGCGCGCGCATCGCCAGACCGATTTTCGTTCTCAATACGATGAACCGCAGCGCGAGCAGCAAAATCAAGGTGACAGCGAACACGACGACCTGATTGCTGTTGAGGCTCAAGCCGCCCAGTTTCGCGAGGGGATAAACGGGCAGGATTTCGGGAAACTTTTTTGGCGCAGCCCCGAACAGGAACTGGCCGGTGTATTCCAGAAAAAGTGAGACGCCGATGGCGGTGATGAGCATGGTCAGTTTCGGGCTGCGGCGCAGCGGGCGATACGCGAAGCGTTCGATCAATATGCCGAGGCCAGCACAAATCGCCATGGAAAGTCCCGTGACGGCGAGCGCGCCGGCCAGCGAGGGCAGCGGCAGGACTCCGGCAATTTTGGGCGCAAGATAAAAACCGGCGAACGCGCCGAGCATGAAGAGGTCGCCGTGCGCGAAATTGATAAACCGGAGAATTCCGTAAACCATCGTGTAGCCAAGCGCGATGAGCGCGAGAATGGAACCGAGCGCCAGGCCGTTGATGAGTTGCTGGAGAAATTCGCTCACGGCGAAATCGTTTCGACGTATTTGAACTGGCCGTCTTTGATCGTCAAAATCACGGCGGGTTTGGAGGCGTTGCGGTTCGCGTCAATTGTGATTTTGCCGGTGACGCCGGGAAAATCCCTCACCGCCGCCAGCGCATTGCGAACCTTGGCGCCATCGGTCGTTCCCGCACTTTTCATCGCGGCGGCCAGAATCATCGCCGAATCGTAGCCGAGCGCGGCCATGGCGTCGGGCGTTTCATTGTATCTGGCCTTGAATTCCTTCACAAAATTTTGCACGGCGGGCGACGTGTCCTGCGGCGAATAATGCGTGGAAAAATAATCGCCCTCCAGCGCCGCGCCGCCGATGGGGACAAGCGAGGAGGATTCCCAGCCGTCGCCGCCAAACAGCGGGACATTGATGCCGAGCTGTTTCGCCTGCAAAGCAATCAGCCCGACCTCGGTGTAATAGCCCGGAACAAAAATGCCGTCGGGATTCGCCGCCTTGATGGCCGTCAGCTCCGCGCTGAAATCCTTGTCACCGCTGCTATAATTTTGTTGCGCGACGATTGTTCCGCCACCGCCGGTGAACCCAGCCTTGAAAAATGTGGCGAGCCCCAGACTGTAGTCGCTCTTCACGTCCGTCAGCACCGCCACGTTTTTCAAATGCCGCGTGCGCAGTGCAAAATTCGCCATGACCGTGCCTTGAAACGGATCAATGAAACACACGCGGAAAATGTAATCGCCTGTCTCAGTCACCTTCGGGTTCGTGGACGCGGGCGAGATCATTGGAATCTTGTTTTCCTGGCAGATGGGCGCGGCTTCAAGCGAACGCGAAGAGGCGACTTCACCGAGGACCGCCACCACGCCGTCGCTGGAGATCAGCTTGCGCACGACGGTCGCCGGCTGGCCGGCCTGCGACTGGTCGTCCTCCATGAGCAGTTCAAATTTCTTGCCGAGCACGCCACCCGACGCGTTCAGATCCTCAACCGCCAGCGCCGTGCCCCGGTGCGACGACTGGCCGAACGTGGCCTCGCTGCCGGTCATGGACGCAAACTCACCGACCTTGATGGTGTCGCTGCTCGCGGCAGAGTCGCCCGCCGGCTTGTTGCAACCCGCGAGGAGGATCAAGCCCGCCACGATGGCGGCGGGCAGAAATTGTCCGCGTAATTTTTTCATAAAACTTCCAGTCTGGTTCCGGCCTTGAAAACCTGCGCCAGCGTAAACATTTGCGCCGGAGTTTCAAGCCTTGGAAACCAATCGGGAAACGGTTCCGGCAAAAATTTCAAACAAGTGTTTGACACGCGCGGGAAAATTACTTACCGTTCGGTAGGATTATGGGCAACCCCGCGCACCATTCGGACACCCGGCAGCACCTGCTGCGCGCCGCGCTCCGGCACTTTGCCAACGCCGGATATGCCGCCACGTCCGTCCAGCAGATCGTCGGCGACGCGAAAGTTTCCAAGCCGGCGCTGTATTATCATTTCCGCGACAAGGCCGGGCTGTTTGAGGCGCTGGTCAACGAGGCACACGACGGCCGGTTTCGCGTCGTGCAGGAGGCCGCTGCGCGCGCCGGCGATTTTGCCGGGCAGCTGCGGGAGGTGCTCACCGCGCTATTCGATTATTTCCACAAGAACCGCGACCTGACACGCATTGCGTTTTCCACCGCGTATGCCGCGCCGGGTGAACTGCCGCCGGGGTTGAATCATCTTGAAAAATGCCGGCGCAGCCTGGAATTCATCCACTCGCTGATCCGGCGCGCGCAGGCGGCGGGCGAACTGGACGGCCGGTTTGACAGCTGGGAGCTCGCCTACGGCTTTTATGGCCAGACCAATTTTTACATCACGGCGCACTTGCTCATGCCGGGCTTTCGTGCGAATCGTAAGGCGGCCGAACGCGTCGTGGAACTGTTTCTGGCGGGCGCGGGCGCAAAGAGAAAACGAGGTCAAAAAAAATCATGAAAAATAAAATCATCATCGCGCTGGCCATGGTGGCGGCGGTTTTTGTGGTGCTGGCCGGCGTGAAGGCGCTGCAGATCGGCAAAATGATTGGTTTCGGCAAAGCGTTCAAAGTGCCGCCAGAGACGGTTTCGTCCGCCGTCGCGCACGAGGAGAAATGGCAGGACACGCTCACCGCCGTCGGCTCGATCAGCGCGGCGCAAGGCGTGACGGTCGCCCCAGAAGTCGCGGGCACGGTGGCGGAGATTGATTTTGAATCCGGCGCGGCGGTGGCCCAGGGCGCTTTGCTGGTGCGGCTGGACACGTCCTCCGAGGAGGCGCAACTGCATGCGATGGAAGCGCAGGTGAAACTGGCGCGGCTCAACGCGGTTCGGACCCGGCAGCTGCACGCGGACAAAACTGTTTCCCAATCCGAACTGGATTCTGCCGAAGCCACCCTGAAACAGCTGGAAGCGAACGCCGATGAGATCCGCGCGACGATTGGCAAGAAGACCATCCAGGCCCCTTTCGGCGGGCGGCTGGGTATTCGGTTGGTGAACCTCGGCGAATCACTGGATGCGCGAACGCCCATCGTTTCGCTCCAGTCGCTCACGCCGGTCTTCGCGGATTTTTCGCTGCCGCAACAGAATTTGGCGCAGTTGGAGACCGGTTTGCCGGTGGAGGTCTTTTGCGACGCCTATCCCGGCCAGATATTTGACGGCACGCTGACAGCCATCAATCCTGACCTGGACGCGACGACGCGCAGCGTGACATTGCAGGCGACGTTTGAAAACACGAACCAGTTGCTACGGCCGGGGATGTTTGTGCGCGTGGCGGTGAAGCTGCCGGGTGAAAACAATGTTCTCGCCATCCCGTCCACGGCGATCTTGAGTGCGCCCTATGGCGATGCCGTTTATCTGATTGAACCGCAGGTGGCCAACGGCGTGACGAACCTGGTCGTGCAGCAGAAGTTCATCCGAACCGGACGCGCGCATGGCGATTTCGTCAGCGTGGAATCAGGATTGAAGGCCGGCGACCACGTGGTGACGGCGGGGATTTTCAAACTGCGCAACGGTGCCACCGTGCAGGAAAACAACACCGACACGCCGAAACCATCGCTGTCGCCCAATCCGCCTAACAGTTAAACCACCGCGCGCATGAAATCTTTCACGGATCTTTTTATCCGCCGGCCGGTGCTGGCCACGGTGGTGAGCCTGGTCATCCTGATCGCAGGTTTGCAGGCCATCCGCTCGCTCAACCTCCGGCAATATCCGTTGAGCGAGAACGCCACCGTCACGGTGACCACCGTTTATGTCGGCGCGAGCGCGGAACTGGTGCGCGGTTTCGTCACCACGCCGCTGGAACGCGCCATCGCCGCAGCGGACGGGATTGATTACATGGAGTCGGCCAGCAAGCTGGGCCTTTCCACCATCACGGTCCATCTGCGGCTGAATTACGACTCCAAAAAGGCGCTCGGCGAAATCAGTTCCAAGGTAGACCAGGTGCGCAACGACCTGCCGCCCGAGGCGGAGATACCCACGCTCACCATCGCCACCGCCGATTCGCAGTTCGCCTCGGCCTACTTGAGTTTTTCGTCGGATATTCTGGAGGCGAACCAGATCACGGATTATCTCGTGCGGGTCGTGCAGCCACGCCTCACCGCGATCGAAGGCGTGCAAAAGGCGGACATTCTGGGCGGCCGCACGTTTGCGATGCGCATCTGGCTCAAGCCCGACCGACTGGCGGCCTTCAACATCAGTCCCACCGAAGTCCGCACGGCGCTGGCGGCGAATAATTTTCTCTCCGCCGTGGGCCACACGAAAGGTTCGCTGGTGCAGGTGAACCTCACGGCAAACACGGATTTGCGCTCGGTGGAGGAATTTAAAAACCTCGTGGTCCGCCGGAACGGCACCCAGCTGGTGCGGTTGAGCGACGTGGCCGACGTGGTGCTCGGCGCGGAGGATTATGATTCCGAGGTTCGTTTCAGCAGTGAACGCGCAGTGTTCATGGGTGTCTGGGTGCTGCCCAACGCAAACTCGCTCGATGTCGTCAAACGCGTGCGCCACGAAATGGCCCTGATCCAAAAAGACCTGCCCACCGGCCTCAACGCCCGGGTGGCGTATGACGCGACCCAGTATATTGCCGACGCGCTGCGGGAAGTCGTGAAAACGCTGGTCGTCACGCTGGTCATCGTGTCGGTCGTGATTTTCCTGTTCCTCGGTTCGTTCCGTTCGGTGCTGATCCCGCTGGTCGCGATCCCGTTGTCGCTCATTGGCGCGGTCTTCCTGATGCAGGTGTTCGGGTTCACGCTGAACCTGCTCACCCTGCTGGCCATCGTGCTGGCCGTCGGACTGGTGGTGGACGACGCCATCGTGATGGTGGAAAACATCGAACGCCACATCCGCGAAGGAAAAACACCCGTTGACGCGGCGCTGCTCGGCGCGCGTGAACTCGTCGGACCGGTCATCGCCATGACCATCACGCTGGCGGCTGTGTATGCGCCCATTGCCTTTCAAGGCGGCCTGACCGGCTCGTTGTTCCGCGAATTCGCGCTGACGCTGGCCGGCGCGGTGTTCATTTCCGGCATTGTCGCGCTGACGCTTTCACCGGTGATGGCGTCGCAACTGTTGCGTCATGACCGCGAAAATCACGGCTTTGTCGGCCGGATCAACCGTGATTTCGACCGCCTGAAAAATTTTTACGGGCGCGTGCTGGACTGGACGCTGGCCCGGCGGCCGATGGTTTACACGGTCTGGATCGGACTGTCGTTGCTGACCATTCCAATGTTCAAAATGGCCTGGCAGGCGAAGGAACCGGCGCCGATGGAGGATCAAGGCGTAATTTTCGGCGTCGTGGAAACACCGCCGGACGCATCCATCGAGCAAACTTCATTTTACGCGGACGTGGCTGGGCACTCGTTTGCCACGGTGCCGGAAAAGGAACAGGTTTTCCAGATCACCCAGCCCGACTTTGGATTTGGGGGCCTGGTGCTGAAGCCGTGGGGCGAACGGAAGCGGACGGTTTTCCAGATCACACCGGAAGTGCAGGCGTTGGTGAACAAGCTTCCCGGCATCCGCATGTATATGGTCACGCCGCCGCCACTGCCCACCGGTGGCGAAAATTTCCCGGTGAACCTCGTATTGTCAGCCACCGTCGAGCCGGACCAGATATTGCAGTTTGCAAAACAGTTGGAGCAGGAATGTGCGACCAACGGCATGTTCGCCTTTCCGCCGCAGATTGACACCAAGGTGGACCAGCCGGAGGTCGAGCTGGTGATTGACCGTGACAAGATCGCCGCGCTCGGCCTCGACCTGCAGACGGTCGGCTCGGATTTGGGCGTGCTCATCGGCGGCAATTATGTGAACCGCTTTGACCTGGAGGGCCGAAGCTACAAGGTCATTCCACAGGCGGAACGCAGCGTGCGGTTGAACGCCGGGCAGTTGGAAAACACCTACGTCAAGGGGCCGGGCAGCCGGTTGATCCCGGTCAGCACGTTCGCGCATCTGGAAAAACACACCACGCCGCGCGCGCTGAACCGGTTCCAACAGTTGAATTCCGTTAAAATCAGCGGCGTCGCCATCGTGCCACTGGACACCGCGTTGAAATTTTTGGAAACTGAAAGCGCGCGCATTCTGCCCAGCGGTTACAAGCTGGATTACACCGGCGACTCGCGGTTTCTGCGCGTGGAAGGTGATCAATTTCTCCCGGCGTTCTCGCTTGCGGTTGTGCTGATCATCCTCGTGCTGGCCGCACAGTTCAACAGTTTCCGCGACCCGTTCATCATCATCCTCGGCTCGGTGCCGCTGGCGATTTTTGGCGCGCTCATCTTCTGCTTCCTGAAGATGCCCAACCCCAACATCCCGTTCTGGACAAACGGCTGGACGACCACGATGAACATCTATTCCGAGGTCGGACTGATCACGCTGGTCGGGTTGATTTCCAAGAACGGCATCCTGATCGTCCAGTTTGCCAACGAGCTCCAGCGTCAGGGCCGCGCGAAACCGCAGGCCATCCGCGAGGCGGCGATGCTGCGGCTGCGGCCGGTGCTGATGACCACCGTGGCCACCATCTCCGGGAACTTGCCGCTCACGCTCGTCACCGGCGCCGGCGCGGCGGCGCGCAATTCCATCGGCATCGTCCTCGTCAGCGGCATGAGCATCGGCACGCTGTTCACGCTGCTGGTAATTCCATCCATCTACGTTTTGATCGCCAAGGACCACGCCGGTGAAGCAAAAACGGCCGCCGAATAAAATTATTTTCCATGAGTGAGAACCCTGCCGAGAACAATCCCGCGACAGCCCCGGCCACGAACGACCCCCGACCGGCAAAATTAAATTCACCCTGGTTCATCTGGCCGGCGGCGGCCGGGCTGGCGGTCCTGTTGTTTTTCGGGCTGGATTTTTTTGTCACCGCGCTGACGCATGAATCCACCGACGACGCGTTCATTGCGGGACACATCGTCTCCATCGCGCCGAGGATTTCCGGGCAGGTCGCCGCCGTTCACATTTTGGACAACCAGATGGTTCGCTCGAACGATCTGCTGCTGGAGATTGATCCGGCGGATTACGCGCTGACCGTCGCGCAAAAATCGGCGGCGGCGGAATCGCAGGACGCCAATTACAAGACCATGTTCGCGGCCTATCAACTGATGCAGGCCAAGGTCGCGACCGCCGAGGCCGCCACGCGCAAGGCCAATGATGATGCCGATTCGGCGGAATCCACCGCCAAGCGGGCGCAGGCCGATTTTGAGCGGGCGCAGGATTTGTTGAAGCAAAAAACCATCTCCCAGCAGGAATTCGACGCCGCGCAGGCCGCGAACACGAAGGCACAGGCCGATTGGAAATCCGCCGAGGAAAATGCCGCCGAGGAAACCTCCAAGGTGGACGAGGCCGACAAACAGCTCGCCGCCGCGCTCCAGGAGGTCGGCATGGCGCTCGCGCAATGGCAGGAATCCCAGACCAACACGGCCGTGGCCAACTTGAACCTGTCTTACACGAAACTCCTCGCGCCCGCCGACGGCCGCGTCACGCGCAAGGCCGTCGAGGCGGGCGACTATGTCCAGGCCGGCCAGCAATTGCTGTCGCTGGTGCCGGCGGAAGTCTGGGTCGTCGCCAATTTCAAGGAGTCGCAGTTGAAAAATATGCAGACGAACCAGCCCGTGCGCGTGGAGATTGACGCGCTTGGCGGGAAAATATTTCGCGGGCATGTGGACAGCGTGCAGGCGGGCAGCGGCGCGCAGTTCAGTTTGCTGCCGCCGGAGAACGCGACTGGCAATTTCGTGAAGGTGGTCCAGCGCGTGCCGGTGAAGATCCTTTTTGACGATGCGCTGCCCGCCGACCACACGATCGGCCCCGGTCTGTCCGTGACGGCGCGGGTCCGGGTCAGCGCGTTTAGCGTGCCGGATTTTGCGACCGCGCTGGCCGCCATAATTCTGGCTTTCGCTACGGCGGTTTTGTTCCGGTTCATTATGAGCCGGAAAACCGGCGGGAACGGCAAATAATTCTCATGTCCGCCGCCCCCCAACAAATGTGGCATCCGCGCCACAATCCGTGGCTCATCACGCTCACGGTGATGATGGCGGTGTTCATGGAGGTGCTGGACACGTCCATCGCCAACATCGCGCTGCCACACATCGGCGGCAGCCTGTCGGCGACGCCGGAGGAGGCAACGTGGGTGCTGACGAGCTATCTGGTCGCGAACGCCATCGTGCTGCCGATGACCGGCTGGCTGGGAAATTATTTCGGCCGCAAACGGGTACTGCTCTCGTGCCTCATGATGTTCACCTTCGCGTCGGTGCTTTGTGGACTGGCGTGGAACCTGCCGGCGCTGATTCTGGCGCGGATTCTTCAAGGCGTTGGTGGCGGCGCGATGGTGCCGATCGCGCAGTCGATCATGCTGGAGAGTTTCCCGCCGCAAAAACGCGGCGTGGCGATGGCAGCGTTCGCGCAGGGCGTCGTCGT
>Ga0302320_10016586_pt1 | contig 15030 bp, 12 predicted proteins | sample Bog_T0_3_FD_202130 | JGI IMG/M metagenome (GOLD analysis project Ga0302320, IMG submission 202130) | Peat permafrost microbial communities from Stordalen Mire near Abisko, Sweden - Bog_T0_3 | ecosystem: Environmental > Terrestrial > Soil > Wetlands > Peat | place: Sweden: Abisko, Stordalen Mire... | reverse complement strand
TGGTTGAAGCCGCACTTACGGGCGCTCGTCTTCGACTTCGCCCGATTCTGATGACGGCCTTTGCGTTCATTCTCGGTTGTGTCCCCTTGTGGGTGGCAACTGGATCGGGAGCGCAGGCGCGGCGAACACTCGGCACAACGTGCATCGGTGGCATGTTGGCGGCTTCACTATTGGAGATCTTCCTGATTCCTGTCTTATTCGTGCTGGTGGAACGCGTCGCGCACCGCTTTAGCAAAGAAAAACTGCCGGTAAGGCAGGAGCCTTCATCGGAACCCGCTGAACTTGGAGGTGCACAATGAATGCGCTGATATCCGCACGCAATTTCGCTGCTGCTACATCTCTTATCGTTGCTTTAGCATTGGCTGGATGCCGCGTTGGCCCGAACTACAAGCGTCCGGCCGTGCCTACGGCTCCCGCATATCGCGGAGCGGAGGACGCTGCCTCGGCAAGGGCCACCGCGGGCAATACTTCGCAACCAGATTCACCAAAGAAAAGTTTGGGCGACGAAAAATGGTGGAGCGTTTTCAACGATCCACAGTTGCAGGAATTGATTCGCAAGGGTCTCACACAAAATTACGATGTGCGCATTGCAGCCGAGCGCATTGTGCAGGCGCAGGCGCAATTGGGCGTTACCAATGCTGACCTATATCCTTCGCTGAACGGCACATCGTCGTTCAGCAGCCAGCGTTATGCCAAGGGGGAGATGAGCACCAACCCTGTTCTGGCGAACTTTGGCAAGTTTGGCTTGTCGGCTTCGTGGACGCCAGACTTCTGGGGGAAATACCGTAGAGCGTCTGAAGCGGCGCGTGCGCAATTGCTCGGTTACGAGTGGGCGCGCCGGGCTGTGCTTGATACAGTAGTTTCCAATATCGCTACTGCATACTTCCAGTTGCGCACGCTCGACATGCAATTGGAAATCAGCAAGCAGACACTGGCCTCGCGTCAGGATTCTCTCAAGCTGACGCGGACGCTTGAAGCGGGTGGAAGTGACTCTATGCTTGATGTTCGCGAGGCCGAGCAACTTGTCTTTGCTTCACAGGCTCAGATTGCGGATTTGGAGCGGCAGATCGAGCAGGAAGAAGACACACTTAGCACGCTGCTCGGCGATACTCCGCACCCCATCGTACGCGGCCAGAACATCGATCAACAGCCCCTCCTTCCAACGGTTCCAACTGGAGTTCCTTCTGAGTTGCTCGAACGCCGCCCAGACATTCAGCAGGCGGAATCCGCTCTGATTGCGGCTAACGCAGAGATCGGCGTGGCCCGTGCGGCTTATTTCCCGGAGATTTCACTGACGGGCTCAGCAGGGACGGACTCCAATGCGCTTTCGCGTCTCTTTACTGGTCCCAGCTATGCCTGGAACTACGGTCCCAGCCTGAGTGTGCCGATCTTCGACGCTAAACGGATTCGCAACAACGTGCTTGTGAGCGAATCGGAACAGCGTCAGGCCGAGCTTACCTATCAGCAGACAATCGCCAATGCCTTTCGCGATATCTCCAAAGCTCTGGTCGCTTACCGAAAATATCGCGAGTTTCGCGAACACGAAGAAGAGATTGTCACTTCTGCTGCCGACGCTTTGCATTTGTCGAAGATTCGTTACGAGCAGGGTCAATCGTCGTATCTCGATGTGCTAACGAACGACCGAACGTATCTGTCAGCACAACTGGATTTGGCCACAGCCAAGCAGAACGAATTGCTTTCTCTGGTTCAGATTTACGACGCCTTGGGCGGCGGTTGGCAGCAGTGATTCTATTATCGCCAGAACCGCGCACCATGTGCACCAGAAGAGAAGACCGAGTGAGTTGAACCTGCCCAGTCCTTCTTAGAGTACAAGCGAATGTACCAGGAACAATCCTTTCAGGGTGGCTTCTTTCTTCAGAAAAAGTCGCCCTGGACTGCATCCGATGTGGAGATAATGCACATGCCTGACTAGAGCCAGAAAGTGAATTACTTCAGGAGGCACACAATGGAACATGTACCCATACCGGCAGTAGAAACAGTGGTGATGCGCCGCTCGTGGCGCTCCTGCTTCTCTTTGAGCATCAGAAGCGCCGCATCGCGCTCGACATATGCATCGGCGTGCGACACCATCGCTGCTGCGATCAGACCGTTGCGCTTCTGGCCGTGAAAATCCCCACCACCGTTGTCCTCGGAGCCATCTTTCGAGCGAAAACTCTTCTGCGATGCCAGGCTTGAATCAACGTGCCGTCCACGGTGAAGTGCTCGTCGCTCATGAACTTCTCGGCGCGCAGATTCACTTGCGCAAACAACTGCTGCGCCACATCGGAAGTCAGCAACCGATCGCGGTTGTTCGAAAACACTGCGTGATTCCACATCGCATCGCCTACCGTGCGGGGTTGAAGTCGTGCGATGGAGGGACTGAGGAAACCCTGTACCCTACATATGGCTGGCAATTCCACCGCTCTCGCCCTACCCTACTTTGAACGAACCCACGAGGTTGCTAAGCTGGTTGGCCAGCACCGCCAGTTGCTGGCAAGCCTCAACGGATTGTTGTGAACTGGTTGCTGTCCTCTCAATAATCGAGGCAATCTCGCTCATGTTAGCAGTGACAGATTGCGTGGAATACGATTGTTCAGTGGCCGCAGCGGCAATCTGCGTCACCATCTTCTGTACCGACTCCGACCCTTGAATGATGCTGGTCAAAGCCTCACCGGCAGAGTTGGCTGAAGTAACGCCACTTTGTACATGGCTCATGCTTGAGCGCATCGCCTCGACAGCTTCTCCGGTCCCTTGCTGGATGGCTCGTACCGTCTCGTCGATCTCTTTTGTGGCTACGCTCGTACGTTCGGCCAATCGACGCACTTCGCCGGCCACAACTGCAAATCCGCGTCCGTGCTCGCCTGCGCGGGCCGCTTCAATCGAAGCATTCAAGGCCAACAGGTTTGTCTGGCCAGCAATCTCGTTGATCACATTAACGATCTTGCCAATGGCGTCGCTCGACCGGCCCAACCCTTCGATCTTAGCCGACGTTTCCTGGTTTGCTTTCAACAGTTTTCCAATCGTCGAAACCGTTGATTGTACCGTCAAGCCGCCCGCTTGCGCACTCTCCTCGGCTTTTCGCGCATCCAGTGCGGCGCTTTGCGTCGTATGGCTGATCTCTTGCACTGCCGAAGACATTTCACCCATGGTCGCCGCAATTCGCCCGGCCTGTTCCTGCTGTTTTTCAGCTTGTCCGGCGGTCTCGCGCGCGGCCGCGGCTAGTTCCGTGGCCGCCTGGCCCAGTGTGCTTGCGTGTTCGCCCACCTGGCGCACAATATTCTCAATGCGTCCAATGAACACGTTGAACCAGATCGCTACTTCGTCGATTTCGTTGCGGCCATTTACCTCGATACGGCGTGTCAGATCGCTTTCGCCTTCCGCAATGTCCTGCAGACGCAGAGCCAGCGAACCCAGCGGCCGCACTACTTGGGTTTGAATGATCCACCACGCCACCGCACAAATCACCACGACAAATAGCAGCATCACCAGTCCCGTAACCTGGCTCCGCACCGAATAGGCATCAACTACATCCAACTGCTTCTGGAAATTGGCAGAGATAGCCTTGTCGAATGGAATCATGGCATTACTCAGTGCCTTGTTATCCTTGCCTAGTGCTCCAGCCTGTCCCATCAACTCGTCGCTTGGCCCACCCGTGGCGGCCAGGATCGCGGCATATGTATCATGGTCGCGCGACCGTATAGACGAAAACTGGGTGAGCAGATCGTTTGCCTGATTGCTTAGCTCTGGCGATGCGGCCAACAGCATTTTCACCTTCTCGAGCGCCGCACCTGTTGCTTCCGCATCCACTTCCGCACCCTTCAGCGCAGCCGCATCCTGTAGCACCACCGCATCGCCATAGTGCTTCTTCATCCGTTCGAAGGATGTTTCCGCTTCCTGTATCTGCAGTGCCGCTGGAAACAAGGAGGAAGAGATCTCTGACATCCGGCTATGCGTAGCGGTGGCCGAAATCTGTACCATCGCCAGCAACAACAGGTAGCCACCGCCAAGCACCGCCAAAATTGCGAGAATTTTCGTCTTGATCTTCATCTGTCCAAACATTGGATCACCTTGCCGCCAGATTATTGATGCACTCATGTTGCCGGTATTTAGCTGCACAGGCAATATGACCTCTGCATTACGCACCCTCTGGCGGGATGCGCCGTGCTTTGTTATCGTCTCGTTTGCAACTCATTGTTCAGTTACAACTTCACTTCACAGTTAGCACTTTTACACCTGTGTGCGGGGTCGCCTTGCTGATGTAACCGATCGCGCCGGTATTGTGTGCGACGAAATCGACAACGGCAGCCTCTGGGTCGAGGTTCTTGGGCATGGAAGCCTGACCAGAGAAGACCAGGCTTCGCCAACCGGCGCGATAGGCCGAGTCCGACTTGCCGATGTAGACCTGAAGAAACTCCTCGTTGGTTGTGCTTGCCTTGAGCAGGATGGGAACCACACGACTGCCATCCTTGAGCGAGGTTGCGTTGCCCGTGAAGACATCGCGCAGATCGCTCTTGCTGATTTCAGTCGCCTTCACTCCTGGATTGGCGATCACGATCACCTGGGCTTTGGCCTGGACGGCGAAGATCGACGCGGATGCTGCAATCAAGAATACATACAGTAACTTCTGCATTTCAATGTTCTCCTCACGTCCGTATTAGAAGCTAAATCCGGTTCGGACAACCAGCGCGTCGGTGTTGTCTGCGAAGCCTTTTGGATTGACATTGGCGTAAAAGCCGGCTGGGTAAAATGCTGTGGCGTTACCGTCCATAAAGTGTCCCTCAACCTTTAAGTAGGTGTACCGGTTGACGGTGAACTTAGCGGTAACCGCTTTGTCGTAATCGTGCTTCTCCGCATCCGGAAATGCGCTGGATACGCCAGGCCCGCCAAATGGAAAAACCCGGTAATGCGAGTAATAGGATCCGGCTTCGAGCCACTTGTTGACCGTGTAACCTCCACCCACGTACCAGCCGCGCACATCGGTTTCAACCCACGTGACGCCGCTGAAGATCGTCTGATCGCGCAGGTAGCGGCGATACTCCGATTCGGCGTGAAACTTTTCCTTCACCAACCGGCCGTAATACAGGTTGGTCCAATCGTGTTTCGAGCTTTCCCGGTAACTGTGGTCGGGCAGGGCTGGAACCCCGTAGGTGCCGTTGTAACTTCCTTTTCCGGTGATCATCTCGTTCAAGCGCGAGATGCCGACGGTAAGGCCGCGCACTGGAGTGTTCCAGCGGAAATCGCCGCCAAAGACCGGACCGCCATAGTTGGTCAGGGAAATCCCGTAGCCAGTCAGCAGATAGGGATAGCCGCTGTGCATACTGTCGGAGCGGCGTCCGCCGTACGCGGTATAAGCGATGGTTCCGAGTTTGCGCGGCAGTCTCTCTTTTCCGTAGATGTCACCGCCCTCGTGCGCAATCGTCGAGTCACGCAGATCGATCGGATAAACGCTCTGCGGCATCAGCGCGAAGGTGTTGGCGAAGTCCATATCCTGCGTGTCGGTAAAGAGTCCCAATACGGTCTTGACCTTGCCAACACGGAATCCCAACCACGGCTTGGGGCGATAGTCAAGCATCGCCCAATCCATCAGCGGTTCCCAGTTCCCCAGCTTGCCGAGTTTGCGGTCGTAAAACTGTCCGGCGATGCGTAGATTGGGATTGATCTGCGTTCCCATGTTCAGGCCAAAGTCGGTAAAAGCACCGCTGCCAACGCCGCTCGTGTTCATAGTCAGCCAGTTGTTGTCGTTGGTGTGGATGAACCCTTGGGTCCCAAAACCGTGGACCTGAACTACTTTTGATCCGATTTTGAAATCTTGCGCATGCAAGACCGATGCAAGAAGTAGAGCGGTGAGCATTCCACCGGCCAAGAATCTGCCAATCATCTGTCTCATTGTTTGTCTCCTTTTCTTCAAAGCGGAGACGGACGCAATGAGCGCAACAACGCGCCCAACAGGGGTGAACCTGAAATGCAACCGTTCCGTTCTACTTGCCATTGCGGAGCAATTGAACGGGGTGCAATGGGTTCAGTGACTAGATCGGCTAGAGCCACAGGAACATGAGTGTCCATCTTCATGGACACATTCGTCTCTGGCCATCGATACTGCAACTGGCAGCAAAACCTGTGTGCATCCGCCAGGGGCGCCTTTGAAGCTTTGCAATTGTCTACATGTTCGTAAGTCATTGTCGATTTTGAATATGGAAATTTCGCCGCCTCGCGGACGCTTGCTGGAACACCTGCATGCTGTTGTCGTCTCCTTGAGCGATAACTTGTCCCGCTATCGCGCATGTTGAGCGCCACTGTTTGCCTTCTCTCAGTTCTGACGTTGCAGCTTTAGATTGCCTATCAGGGTGCCATTCGCTTGTGATTCTGGATTCGGAACAAGCGCACCGCCGTTTGCGTCGGCATTGCTTCCGCAGTCGGAACAGAATCTCGATAGCCTTGTATTTCGATTCCCCCCAACAGTCCGATCAACACCGCCATGTGAATCCGATAGATTGTGCAGCACCGTCGTGAGTTCCTTTTGTGCGCTCGTCATGGCTGCGCTGGTGACCTGTAAACCCTTCACAATTTCGGGCACACTCGATTGCAGAAAACTTTGGCGCAGGCTTTCGCCGAGCATCTTTGCTATTTGTTGAAGGGCAAGACCGGCCTTGATTCCTTTTGGTAGATCAGAAATCCGCGACGTGGACTAGCTCGAGTATTTTCTGTTCCGCCTCATCTGAGAATTGCCGATGAAGTTCGAGCAACTCCTGAAAGCGTTTGCGCTCGTCGGCAATATCCTTCGGCGTGTGGCGTGTGAGTAGAGCCAGAACGTCCATCGCTTCGAGAATGCGCAGCATTTCATCGTCGGGGCTGAGTGTGCGAGTCTACGCGAAAACGCGATAGTATGCGGCTTGCCCACGTGACCATGTTTCATGCCTTGTGGGTCGGCGATTACGCCGGTGCGGAACTAAAAAATCTGAACCCGGAGAACCGGGAATTTTCTCTTGACACGGATATAGGACTAAATTAGTCTTCATTTTAACGGCGTTCGGTGAAGTCTTTTGGCGAAGCATCACCGTACCGCAGGAGATCGACTCGAGATGGTGGAAGGACTCCGCTCGTCTCGTACCGGAGTGACGATATGAATACATCGGCAGTGTGTCAGGTCCAGCCCACATTGCGTAGGGCAGGGATGGCTATGGGTCAAGCGGCAGTACAACGGACTTGTGCTTGCGGGGATTTTGTTGCAAGCGGCTTAGCCTTCTCACCTCTCCAATTGCAAAATAGAAAATCTTGAAAGTTCTGCCGTGAGGGTTCACAGCAGGCTTCGTAGCTTGTCGCTTCCGATCTGCGCTGGGAGCAGCCCGAACGCCTTCTGCATGGAACTCTCCGTCAGGCGGGTATGAGCCTGAATCGGCTTTCTGCGTGCTTCGGTACTGCCAGACGCAGAACGCCGATTGAGGTTCTCTCTATCCAAGCGGGTGGCCGTTTCCAGGCCACCCTGAACTATCGCAGACGGATTATTACTAATTCGTGCATACCACGTTCTCTCAAAACAATTCCCCAGAAGACTAAGGAGATCGACGATGAAGAAGCTATCGGGAACAGGCAACATGGCTGAAGATACATCTCAGGATTCAAGGGGCAGCGCGATGTCTAAAGGCAATTTCCCAGCAGCCAGAGGGAAACGCGCTCCCTGGCTAGCCGTGGCAGCAATTGCTCTGGCTGGCCTTACCTCGCGCAATAGCGAAGCGTCAACACCCCTCCATAATGCTAACGATCCTGCGCCTGATGTTGGAAATGCGCCCGTTCCTGCGAACGACGGTCAGTCCACTCCGGCCCAGACCGTACATCATTTCAATATTCCGGCAGGAACTTTGAGGGAAGTCCTGGCTGCCCTTGAAAAGGAAACAGGCATCTCCGTTAGCCTCGCAACAGACAAGGTTGGGGAAGTGCAGTCTCCCGGCGTCACCGGTGCACTGACAGCGCAGGAGGCTTTGACGCATATTTTGGCGAATACGGGCGTATCGGCGCGCTTCGAAGGCCAGGACCGGGTAGTTCTTTCTGTAAACGGCAACAATACGACGGTGGAGGTCACTGCGGATGCGATGCCATCGCCGAAGTATACGGCGCCTCTGGTCGATCTTCCTCAAACGATCACTGTCGTCACGGAAGAGACGATGCAGAACACAGCTTCTACCACGCTGCTTGAGGCACTGCGCACCGTTCCAGGCATCACCTTCGGCGCCGGTGAGGGAGGCAATCCGCTCGGAGATCGCCCATTTATTCGCGGCATGGACTCGCAGGCCAGCACCTACATCGACGGCATCCGCGATCTCGCAGCACAGTCGCGCGAGATCTTCGACATTGACAGCATAGAGGTTGAGGAAGGCCCAGGCGGAGCCTATGGGGGGCGTGGAACTGGCGGCGGCAGCATCAACATGAACAGCAAACTGGCGCGTCGTGAGAACTTTATTGCGGGCAGCTTCATGCCAGGGACGAATAATTACAAGCGCGCAACCGGAGACGCCAACGCCAAGCTGGGAAAGTGGGTATCTGCCCGACTGACCGGGGTGTGGCATGACGCGGACACGGCGGGTCGCGGTCCCGTGCACGCCAACCGCTGGGGTATAGCGCCGAGCCTGGCGTTCGGCCTTGGCCATCCTACTCGTGCTTACCTCGACTACTATCACCTGATCACCAACAATCTCCCCGACTCCGGCGTACCCTACAACAATCCAAGCAAGGTGCCTACAAACGATCCGGGCCCAAGGCTGTATCAGGCCGGTGACGGCGAGCCGATTAAGATTCCCTACCGCAACATATTCTGGGGCCTGAGTGATCGCGATCAAGATCGCGAATACGCTAAGATCGTCACCGGCCGCGTGGAGCACGACCTGTGGGGCGAGCGTAGCTTGCTTCGGAATTCTTTCCGCTACGATCGCACGTCACAGAGCTATGTATGGACTCTGCCCGACGATAGCCAGGGCAATATCTACTATGGATTGCTCTTCCGTCGCATCAACAGCAAGGTCAACGCGGTGTTTACCGAAGACAACCAGACCGATCTCTCCGGGCAGTTCAAGACAGGCGGCATCAGGCACTCTTACGCCGCTGGCATGGAATTCTCCAAGGAGCGCAGCAATGTCGACTCTTATACGAACAACTCCACCAGTTTCAGCGGCGCCACGGAAAAGTGCCCCAATGGCGCGGGTGCGGCTTCTGGCTACAACTGCACGTCACTCTTCGCGCCGGACCACCACGATCCGTGGACGGCGACGGGCACCATTAAGCTCAATCACAACCCGGCGCATTACAAGGCCATCACTCAATCGGCGTACGGCTTTGACACCATCCAGTTCAACGACCACTTCCAGAGCACTTTGGGTGCCCGCTACGACCACTATGATTCGACCTACGTACCTGCCGCGTCGGCGACGGCGATCGCGCCGCAAGAGGTCATCAACAATATAGGCAGTTATCTGGGCAGTTTGATCTACAAACCGGATCATGCTTCCAGCGTCTATGCGACGGTGAGCACTGCGGCGATACCGACCGGCAACTCACTGGCGCAGGGCACCGACACCTCTTCTCTGAGCACTGCGGGCAACAACAATCTGCAGCCTGAGTTTATCCGTGAGGAAGAGTTCGGGGCAAAGCGGGAACTCTCCAGTGGCCGAGCGCTGGCACGCATTGACTTTTTCCGTGAGGACATCCAGAACGTCCGCATCACGCAGGCGGATGGCACGGTAGCTGCCGCTGGTAACGATCGAACGCTTGGTGCGGAAGCTGGTATTAGCGGCCAAATCACTAGAAAATGGCAATTCACCGGTGGTTATAGCTATATCGATGCGACGTTGATTAGCGCTGGTGGAACAGGCTCGGCCAATGGTCAGGCTATGCCTAACACGGCCAGACACAGCGCCAGCATCACCAGCAGTTATCGGATAACGCAGAAGCTGACTTCCGGCGGCGGCATCTACAGCATGACCAAGGTGTGGGGAAGCCAGGTGAATAACAAGTGGGTGCCCGGCTACGTCCGCGAGGATCTTTTTGGCAACTACGAATTCAACAAGCATCTGAACCTGCAGGCAAACATCCAGAACGTCGGTAACAAGATGTATTACCAGCAGGCATATGCCACGCACTATGCCATCCCAGCCGCGGCGCGCTCTGCAGTGTTTGGCTTGAATGTGAAGTTTTAGGCGAAGAGGATGAACGAACCAAATCATAATGCCCTTGACATGGTGCGCGCCGCGGCTCTCCGCGGTGTGCATCAGGCGCAGGTTCTGTACGGACAGATGCTATTGGACGGAAAATCTGTCGAGCGCAACTCAACCGCCGCGCTCAATTGGTTCGAACGCGCAGCCAAAAGCGGAAACGTGATGGCGATCAACATGGTGGGCCGCTGTCTCGATCAAGGATGGGGCGTGGCTCCCAGCCAGGTGCTCGCGGAAAAATGGTTCCGCAAGGCGGCTGAGCGCGGGCTCGACTGGGGCATGTACAACCTGGCGACACTGCTCACGCTTGGGGAAGGCGGCGTTCCTCGGGATAAGGCGGAAGCCTTTTTCTGGCTGCGCCAAGCAGCAGACTTGGGCCATGCCAAATCCATCAATCTCCTAGGAGGTTTTTATGAAGATGGCTGGATAGTGCGTATCAACCGGACTACCGCCCGCGAACTATACCGTAAAGCTGCCATCGGCGGTGATTTTCGGGGGCAATTCAACTACGCCCGCTTCCTGCTTCAAGAGGGCGATTTGCTCGGTGCGCTGCACTGGCTTCGACAAGTTCCCAGCACAGCAACTCCTGGATTCATCGCCAAAATGCAAGACTTTCTCGGCGGGTTCCGGTGTCGCCAGATCGAGGACTTTGTGTCCACACTTTCTCGCACTCCGCAAGGATGATTTATTTTCAACGGCTGTCCTAAATTTTCGTTTGAGGTAAGACAAATGCTGATTCAAATTCCCGAAGTACTGAACCAGGAAGAAGTAGGTTTGTTCCGCAAAGAACTCGATAACACAAGCTGGGTCGATGGCAAAGTCACGGCCGGCTACCAGTCTGCTCAGGTGAAGGAAAACATGCAGTTGCCGGAGACAAGCGTCGTCGCAATCGAACTGGGACGGAGGATTGTTCAAGCTTTACATCGAAATCCGTTGTTCATCTCGGCCGCATTGCCTGCCAAAATTTTTCCTCCTCTCTTCAACCGTTACGATGGCGGACACTCCTTTGGCAATCATGTCGATAACTCCATTCGTCGCATCCCGGCAACGGGTGAACAGATTAGGACAGACTTGTCGGTGACGCTTTTCCTCAGCAGTCCCGAAGAGTATGACGGAGGCGAGTTGATCGTTGACGATACGTATGGCGCTCATTCGGTTAAATTGCCGGCGGGGCACATGGTGCTTTATCCATCGACCAGTCTCCATCGGGTCTTGCCGGTTACACGCGGTAGCCGCGTCAGTTCATTTTTCTGGCTTCAGAGTATGGTGCGCAGGGACGAGCAGCGCAGCCTTCTACTCAATCTGGACGTGGCCATTCAGAAGGTCGGGCAGGATATGCCAGAGCATCCTTCGCTGGTCGAATTTACCGGTGTCTATCACAACCTGCTCCGAGAATGGGCTGAGGTCTAGCCTTCTCCGTCAAAACGCCGTCTATCTCACCAAGGGCAGTGAGTCCACTTAGGAGGTTTATTGTGTTCCGAAGTCCATGTCTTTTCTCTCGCTACAGTGTTGTTCTCGCTCTGACCTTCAGCGCCTGCGCTATGACTCACGCGCAGAGGTCGCAGGAGCGTCCCCGCCTCGTCCTCTATGCACTTGATCTCGATCACGACGGGAACCTCTCCCCACAAGAGATCCAGGCTGCTCCGTCTGCTCTGCGCACGCTCGACCGGGATGGTGATGGCCAGTTGAGCCTCTATGAACTGACGCCCCGTCGTCAGGACGCCGGCGTTAGCCCTGACCAGATGGTCACGCAGTTAATGCGCTTCGACAAGAACGGTGACGGAGTATTGACTGCCGACGAACTTCCGGAACGGATGCAATCTCTATTTGCACGAGCAGACACGAACAGGGATGGAAAGCTTACCCCGAATGAAATTAGGCAAAGCGCTGCCAAGAGCGCGGGGCCGCGTGGACGCCCTACCGATGCAGGAGAGGCTATCAACATGGTTCACCTCGACCCGATCGTCGACGTGCTCGATGCTGACCACGATGGCGCCATCTCCGCCGAGGAAATCAGCGCGGCGAGTACCCATCTGCTGCTGTTGGACAAGAGCCACGACGGAGTCATCAGCGCAGACGAAATGCGCGTTCGCCAGCAAAGTCCGGCCCAGCGCGCGGCTCATATGCTGAAAGAGTTTGACACCAATCAGGATGGCAAGCTGAACCGAGATGAGGTTCCGGATGGTATGCGCACACGTTTCGCCGAGGCTGACAAGAATGGAGACGGCTTCCTCGATTCCAGCGAGTTGGAGCAGATGTTCGCAACCATACCTGCTGGCGGTCCTCGTCCCAATCATGACAATAATGCCACACCTGATGCGCAACAACCGAAAGGACCCACCAATTAATGTACAGTTCTTCTTCTCGCTTCTTGAAGATCAGCACGGCAGTTCCTTTGGCAATCGCTGCAGTCGGCAATGCCGCGCTGCCAGCCGATCTCACTGCGGCATCCGGTCAGCATGAGACCGGTAGCTGGAAGTTTCATCACGAGCACGTTCTCGGAACTTCGCTTGAAGTCACAGTACGTGCTGCGAGTCTTATCGAAGCTGAACGCGTCGAGTCAGCCGCGCTCGCGATTTTCGATCATGACGATGCCATCCTCAGTACATGGCGCGCGGACAGCGAAGTCTCTCGCTGGTCAAAGACAAAGTTCGAGCCAATCGCAGTCTCCACCGAGCTCTTCGATGTGCTTCTGCAATTTGATCGCTGGCGAGATCGGACCGGCGGCGCTTTGGATGCTTCGGTGGAAGCCGCAACCCGTCTATGGAACCGAGCAACGGCCGAGGGGCGTGTGCCCACAGATCAAGAGATTGCGATCACATTAGGGGCCATTCAACAGCCGCACTGGTCGCTCGATCCGGCACGGCGTACAGCAACACGTCTCAGCGATGTGCCGCTGGCCCTCGCTTCGTTCACCAAGAGCTATGTCAGCTCCCGCGCTGCGGATGCGGCGCTGCAAACAGGTGCGACCGGCATCATGTTAAACGTGGGAGGAGATGTGATCGTTCGCGGAGATATGATGCAGATGGTCGCCATCGCCAATCCTGCGGCCGCCACGGAGAACGATCGTGCCTTGAATCTCGTCCTCATTCGTGATCGTGCTGTGGCCACCAGCGGTTCCTATCGCCGCGGTTTCGATCTCGCAAAGACTGCGACGGGGACTACATCGCAGTTCTCGCACCTGCCTGAGTTTTCGCACCTGATTGATCCGCACACGGCGCGCCCGACCAGCCACATCCTTTCCTCGACAGTAATTGCTCGCGATGCGGTTACGGCAGGCGCACTGGCAACCGCGTTTTCCGTACTTCCCGTGGATGAGAGCCGAAGCCTCGCCGCGGCCCATCCGGATGCGCAATATCTACTCGTGCTGGCCAATGGGGAACAAGTCAGCAGCGCCAACTGGCCGCAGTTTCCTGGACTTCGGCAGGTTGCGCTTTCACTCGCGCCCAGGGCTTCGGCTGCAGCCATGAGCGGCAGATGGAACTCATCTTTTGAGCTTAGCATCGACCTGAATCTACCTCGCATCCAGGATGCCCGCTACCGTCGCCCCTATGTTGCCGTATGGATCGAAGACGCGGATCACTTTCCTGTGCGAACGCTCGCTCTGTGGACCCAGAATCCCCGCTGGCTTCCAGATCTGAAGCTCTGGTATCGCGATGACCAGATGCGCAGCATGGCCGAGGGAAGCGATATTTCGCGGACAGTATCTTCGGCGACGCGTCCGCCCGGCAGCTACACTCTGAAGTGGGACGGCAAGGACAACGAAGGCAAGCTTGTCAAAGCGGGCAAATACACAGTCTGTATCGAAGCTGCTCGCGAGCACGGCGGCTACGATCTGCAGCAGCGCGAGTTGGATTTCAACGGCAAGCAGCAGCAGGTAACTCTGCCTGTTACGAAGGAACTGGGAGCCACCACGCTTGACTACCACAAGCACTAACCTCGTAAAAAGTCGGCGGGCGATCTTTCGGCAACGAACCACAAGAGTCGCCCGCTGGCTTCACATTTACTTGTCGATGGCGAGTTTCGCTATCGTGCTGTTCTTTGCTGTCACCGGGCTGACTCTCAACCACCCCGACTGGTTCGCCGACCAGCAGCGCACGGTCATGAAACACGGAACAGCAAGCCCGTCGCTGCTGAAGGGCCCAACCGCCGCCGATGTCGACAAACTCGGACTGGTGGAAATGTTGCGCACGCATGAGCATGTCCACGGCACAGTCAGTGACGTTCGTGTCGATGACTCGCAGGTTGCGATATCGCTGCGTGCCCCCGGCTACACAGCAGATGCGTTCATCGATCGGGTCACAGGGAAGTATGACCTGACCGAGGTTTCGAGCGGCTTCGTCGCAGTCATCAGTGATCTGCATAAAGGAAGGGACGCCGGCAAGGTCGGGGCTACCTCATCGACGCCAGTGCGGTGCTGTTGGTGCTTGTCTCTGTTTCCGGGCTGATATTACTCTGGTTTGTCTACAGACGGAGAATGAGCGGTTATCTCCTGGCTGCTTTCGGTGCAGTATTGGCAGTGATCTTATATTGCTATTTCGTTCCGTAAGACGGTCAGAGTTCGGTCGGACGCCGCCGGGCGCAATCCGCATTTCAAGTTTCTCTTCAAGACGCTATTCGGCTTTGTGCGGAAGAGTTGATAGTTCTACTTTCGCCAAAGCTGTCGAGCAAATACTTGCTCGGAGTCTTCCCCATCACGCGCCGGAACATGGTCGTGAAGGCGCCTGCGGTCTCGTACCCGAACTCGCTGGCCAGAGCGGTAATCGCAGTGCCGTCCATCAAGCGCCAAACGGCAGTCAAGGCTCGGAACTGTTCCCTCCAGCTGCGGAAA
>Ga0302320_10016585_pt1 | contig 15030 bp, 11 predicted proteins | sample Bog_T0_3_FD_202130 | JGI IMG/M metagenome (GOLD analysis project Ga0302320, IMG submission 202130) | Peat permafrost microbial communities from Stordalen Mire near Abisko, Sweden - Bog_T0_3 | ecosystem: Environmental > Terrestrial > Soil > Wetlands > Peat | place: Sweden: Abisko, Stordalen Mire... | reverse complement strand
GATCGAATGCCTGCACGAAATCGCCAGCGAATTCAAGGTATTGCCCGACTCCGTTCGCGTCGGTCGGCCCCACCGCGCCGTTCGCATCTGCCTGCGGTCGGAAGGTCGTAGCATTCTTGCGGATCGACGCTGCATCGAGGCCTTCAAACTGGTTAGTCCATGAGCCCGCCGCTGGAGGAGAAGTATGGAAACCAGTCCAGGAAGTTCCGCCCGGACAGGCGCTTGCGGCATTGTTGCCAGCGCACCACGTCAGAATGGGCGAAGCTGGCGAGGGGCAAGTTCCTGTGGGAGGGGCCGAGGTGCAATCATTCTGCGCCACAACATTCACCCCAGCGCAAAGGAGACCCAAAACCAGGAGCGAAGGAAAAAGCAGATTCGAGCTTGGAGCGGCCGTCTTTTTCATCATATTCATGCGCGGACTTAACGGACTCCAAGGCTGATTCGAACGTCTGGGGGATAAACCTGCGCGGGAGAGCGCACTACGCTTTCGATAGCTGAACGATAAAACCCACCAAGATGAAGCGCCAGTGATGGAAAGTATAGAGACGAAAGTCTCTATACTTTCCCGGTGTTTTATCGGGGTTTTGGCCGAAACTCTGGACGCTAAAGGCTGCCGTCCCCGTCATACTGCGAGGGGTCCCAAACAGACGTATCGGAAAGGACTTCTTTCATCTCCGGATTACAGGGCATGTAGAAATACATCCAGGCCGGCAGTTTGCGGTAGCGGGGCTTGAGACTGTCCAAGGCTGCCTGCTTTTCTGGACGACAGGCAAATGATTCGAGCGTGTGCAAACCTTCCCGTCGACAGCGCTGCAAAGCCCATAGCAGGATTGGTCGCAGCAAGTCGGCGCTTTCTGTCAAACACTGAAAATCGACCAGCCTCAACCGCCTCAATTCGATGCCGGGATTGTCTTGGCGAAGAAACACGGCGTACGCGAGAATGCGAGAATGTTCGGTTATCGCGGCGATCCACACTCGGCCGCGAGCCAAAGCGTACTTGAAGTGCCACTGTAGATGGCTGAGTGATCGGTCGGCCAGCATGCGATTGGGATGAGCAATCTGCAACTCGCGCCAGAATTCCTCAAAGCGCTCGTCGAAACCCATGCACTCTTCGACCTCGCGGTGCTCCTGGCGCAGCCAGTTGTTTCCGCCCGTCCATTGATCCTGAGCGGCGAGCAACGTGGCGCCAGGATATTGAGCGATGGTGGAGATTTCTTTTCTGCGGCAGGCGCTGGCGGCGAAACCGGCGTAGTCGGTTATCCAATAGCATGACCGTTCCCAGTTGCCGACAGGAGCGAGGTACTGCCGGAATGCCTGATTAAGGTGAACCGAGTTTTCGTTGACCGTCGTCACCAGCATAAAATCCGAAGTGCGCTGGGCCAACATTCGCCGCATGAGGAATCCGGCCGATCCACGATAGGGAACGTCCATGCTGAAGTGAGCGGGAGCCGCAGCCCTTACCACTTGTCCGCGAAACTTATACTGCAATGGGATGTTTCCGAGGTATCCGACGATCTGTTCGTGCTCGTTCTGCGCCACCCAGCCCATGGGAAAATCCGGCCGGTTCTGAAATACTGGATTTCCCGCCCAGAGATGTTCCCATTCCTCGCGAGGCTTTGCCCTAAGGCCATTGCGCTCGAGTACCTGCGCGATCTGAGCATAATCGTCAAACCGGGCGAGGCGAACTTTGGTGCGGCGCTGAGCTGCTGGCGGCGTGTCAGCCTGCAATTCTGAAGTTTCGGTCGGCATATCGATGCACTCGGTCGAGGTTTTTCATTACCGCAGGGGTCAGCAGGAAAAGACTTTTCTGAGTCTACACTGCTCTGAACGGGAGTCAATCTCATTTATTCCAGCGGCCTGCTTCCACTGAACGGAGTTTTCCGATCTGCGCAAGTTTTTGCAGCATCGACCGGTTCGCGGGCTGTCTGTAATCCCGAAATCATCGCGGCTTGCGGGCAATTCTAGCGGCTGGCTTGGCCTCAAAAATGCGATCATGAGGTAGAATCCGCTATGCAGCCAGCCGAAAAAAATCCGTTCGCCGCCAATGAAACCCCGTTTTCCAGCATTGAAGGCGGCCAGGAGTATCTGGCCATGTTTTCTGCCGCCGTGGAAGAGGCGAAACAGGAGGCCTTAGAGATGGTCGCCGAGCAAGACGCGAATGGTCCCCGCTGGACGGAAGCTGTCCAGTTGGTCAAGTATAAGCTGGAAAAGCTCGACCACCACATCAAAGTCAGCCGCCGCCTACTGAACGACTTGCGCACCATGCGGCGTCTGTTGCTGCAAGAACGGCCCCACCGAGTTCCAAGTAATGGAACACGCTCTTAGCATCGTTTTTACAAGCCGCACTTACCTACTTACCCTGAACCGTGGCATGAGTTGCGGGTTGAAATTCGACCTCCATCCACTTCTGGAAAGCCGCTGTATTTTGGGGACGGCCCAGGAAATTCTTCACCAGATCGTTGGCTGACATCGACCCGCCGGGCTCCAACACTACATGGCGATAACGCATGGGAGCCTCGCCGAGAAGCGGGTTGGTTTGGTCAAACTGCTGGAAGAAATCTTCGGCGATCACTTTATCCCACATATAGGTGTAGTAGGCCGAAGAGTAACCTGCCAAGTGATTGAAGGACGCATACATGTATGCGTCTGCATTATCGGGTGTGAATTGGGTATGATGACGGAAATCGTTGGGGGCGATTGCGTCCAAGTCGACCGTGTCTGGATTTTCCTTATAAATATCGTAGGAAATCGCAGAGAGGGCGTTCTGTACAGAAACTTCGCCGGCACGTCCGAAAGCATCCGCCCGGTTCATGCGCGCCACTAACTCGGCGGGGATCGGTTCGCCGGTCTTGTAATGACGAGCGAAGGCAGCGAGGACTTGAGGACGTTGCATCCACTCCTCAAGCATTTGCGACGGAGCTTCGATGAAGTCCGACTCCATGCTGATTCCGGCGATGCCCGCCCACGGTTGCTGGCCTCCGAGAATATGGTGCATCAGGTGGCCGAACTCGTGGAAAAAAGTGGTCACATCGCCGTAGTCCATCAAGCCCGGATCGCTGGCCGTCGGCTCGGGAAAGTTGCAAACCAGAATTGCTTCCGGCAATTGTTTGCCGCGAATTCCATCCAGAACGGGGGCCATCTGGGCATGGCTGTACTTCCCTGCGCGGGGATGCATGTCGAGATAAAAACGGCCTATCATCTTCGCACCGTCAAACACATCCCAGGTCTCAACCGAAGGATCCCACGCCGGCACGTTCGGTTCCTGCTGGAAGCTGATGTGAAAAAGAGTCGCCGCCGTGCCCATGATCCCCTGCTTTACCTCGTTGTAGGGCAAATAGGGTCGTACGGCCTGGGAGTCAAAGTCGTATTGTGACCGGCGAACCTGTTCCAACAGACGGAAGGCCTCCCAGTCGGCGATCTCGGTCGCTTGCGGGTCGGCCTTCCGCTTCTCCGTCAACAGCATGGCAAATTCGCGCTTCGCCGTTGGTTGCGAGGCCGCATCCAGGTCGGCGATAAACTTCGCAACGTTGCTGCCCGTTCCGATCATCTTATCGGCTGCGTTGTAGTCCGCCCAGGAGTGGTAGCCCAGCAACGTAGCAATCTGGTAGCGGGTGCGCATCATTTCGCGCAACACATCTCGATTCTTGGGGTAGGCTCGGGTGTTAAATGCATCCCACAAACGCCGGCGAAGTTCGCCATTCTTCGCGAATTTCATGGCCGGGAACAAATCTGGATAGTTGGTGGTGAGACGGACTTTTCCATCCGCGCCCGGCTTGTGATTGTCAATGTAATCCTGCGGCATCCCATCGAGTTCCGACATGCTGGCCACTTCGACGGTCTTGACGTCATCCGAGATGTTTCGGTCGAACGTGGATTGAGCCTGGGTCAGCCTGTCTTGCAAGCTCTTCAGCTTCGCTCGCGTGTCAGAGTCTTTGTCCACGCCTGCCAGACGAAATTCGAGCAGTTGCCGTTGCACGTAGTATCGGGTCGCCGAATCGGCTTTTGAGACATCCAAAGTTGAGAGCGCCCTATACACGTCGCCATTGAGGGAGAGCTCGGTCTGACGACCGCTTGCTTTCGTAGTCATCGCCGTCGCATGATCCCGGAATGACACATCGGGATGAACCTGTTGCATCAGCGTAGAGAAATAAATGGCCGTATTCAGCTGGCGAACCGCTTCGTCGTAAGGAGCGAGAGTGTTCTCGATGGTACGCGATCCCTTGACGGCGGTTACGGCGTCGATCGCCCGTTGCGCGGCGTCGAGATGCTCATTCTCAATCTTCTCGAATGCCGCGATGCCGGGTTTGGCCGACCAAATCGGGGGCTGAGATGCCGGCATCTCTTGCGCGGCAACGGTCGAGGCAAACATTAACACCGCGATACAAAATTTAAGAGTCGAACTTTGCGACATGGAATGGTCCTTAATAATTCGCCGAATTTCAGCCCGAATTGAGATTAAATAACCGGATTGGTGCGCCAGCTACCAGGTGGGATATTACACGCTCAATCGATGACTGTTCAATTCGCGGTTGCAACGGGAAGAGAGCGAACCGTTGTTATGTCGAAACTTTCCTGTGCCATCTTTGCAATGGCTTGGCCGATGGGAATCGAGGCTGTGGCTGCCGGTGAAGGCACGTTGCAAACGTGCAGGGCGTTCTCCGAGCGCGCAAACTGAAAGTCGTCCACGAACGATCCATCGCGCTGCAAGGCTTGCGCCCGAACCCCGGAACCTCCATCGCGCAAATCGTCCGCTTGAATTTCCGGCAAGAGACGCTGTAGCGCCTTCACGAACGCTCTCTTATTGAACGAGCGGTAGAGCTCGCCGAAGCCCGTCTGCCAGTGCTTGGCAGCCATGCGCCAGAAGCCCGAGTATCCCACCTCCGCGAAGGCGTCTCGCAAACTAAAATCGGTGCGCTTGTAACCTTCGCGCTTCAAGGCAAGTACCGCATTCGGTCCGGCATGAACTCCGCCGTGAATGCCGCGCGTGAAATGCACTCCAAGAAACGGGAACTGCGGATCGGGCACGGGATAGATCAGCGACTTGACCAGATATTGCCGTGCCGGAACGATATCGTAGTATTCGCCACGGAAGGGGACGATTCGGATATCCGCCTCGCGCCCGGCTAGACGGCTCACACGGTCACTGTGCAGTCCAGCGCAGTTTACCAGCCAGCGCGTCTGGAACACTCCGGCAGTTGTCTCGACCGCAGTCACAGGGCCGTCACGCCGAATGCCAAGCGCCTTGCAGCCGGTTCGAACGGTCCCTCCGCGCGAAACTATGATCTCCGCATACTTCAGGCTTACCGCTTTATAGTCCGTGATGCCTGTTGTCGGTACAAACAATCCCTTGAGTCCGGCGCAATGCGGTTCGATCTCGCGCAACTCGTCGCCGGATAAAAGCCGAATGCCGGGGATGCCGTTGGCGACGCCGCGACGATGCAACTCTTCCAGCCGGGGAAATTCCGCAGGAACGGTCGCGGCAATGACCTTTCCGCAAATTTCATATGGGATGCTGTGCTCCACGCAAAACTGAACCATTGCATCGCGCCCAGTCACACAAGTCTGCGCTTTGATCGACCCTGGCTTGTAATAAATTCCCGAGTGGATGACGCCGCTATTGTGTCCGGTCTGATGCTGCGCCAGCGACCCTTCTTTTTCGATGAGCAGAAGCCTGAGGTCGGGGAACTGCTGCAACAGGGCCATGGCGGAGGAAAGACCGATGATCCCGCCGCCAATCACAACCATGTCGAACCGCGCGTCGCTCATGATCTCGACCTGATGGACCCAGAATTCTCCCTCCGGGAGCGCTCCGAAGCATTCTTCCCAGCCGACTCCCGGATCGCCCGTCTATCATGTTTACCCGTTATTCTCATGGTTCAAAAATAATGCACCAGCCAGAACAGCGCAGTCTACAATAAAACGTCGCAGAACACTCCGTTCGAGTTTCGCAGGATGAAAAAGACCGCTCCGAAAAAACCCGCGGCTCGCGCTACCCGGCCCCCAGCCCGGGTCGATGCAGCAGCTGCAAAGCATGAACCCGATTCTGAGCCTACAGCGGATATGCCGATTTCAGTACTGGTCGCCGACAGTTCCCGCATGGGAAGTCAGCTCCTGGCGGACGCATTAAATGCTCGCGCTGGAATTGAGGTAGTGGGGGTTTGCGCTTCCTCACGGGAATTAGCGGCGATCGAACCTGCGAGCATTCCCGATGTCGCACTGGTCAGCGCTAGCTTCGATCAAGAGGCTCTGAAGGGCTTGGCGATCTCTCGTCAACTGCGCGCGCGGTTTCCGCACATCAAAATCATCATTCTCTTGGACAACGCCACGCCTGACCTGGTTATTCCCGCCTTCAAAGCGGGCGCCACTGGAATCTTCGGGCGAGGACAGTCAGTAGAAGCCCTCCGCAAATGCATCACCAGCGTTTACGCCGGACAGGTATGGGCAGGAAGCGACGAACTGCGGCTGCTGCTCCAGGCCTTCGCCGAACCAACACCCATGAAGTTTATGGACGCCAAAGGCAAAGCCTTACTCTCCAAGCGCCAGCAAGACATCGTACGCTGCGTCACCGAAGGTATGAGCAATCGCGAAATCGCCCTGCGGCTCAAGCTCAGCGAACATACGGTCAAGAACTACATCTTCCGCATCTTCGATAAACTCGGAGTCTCGACGCGCGTCGAAATGGTGCTCTATGCTTTCAGCCAGCGCGATCCCGGCGCAAAGCAATAACGAATCGCATTGCTAGCTGCTTGGCGGAGCCATGTTCTCCAAAATAATGGGTGAAGCGCCAACTGTTGTTGGAGCGCCCGAATGAGTGGTTCCGGTAACATCCCGCCACTGCAAAACGGTGAATGATGGACCTGCTCCGATCGGAGTCGATCCGCATTGCGGATTCGAGCATCCCGAGACCGGCGTGCTGTCCCATAGAATCTGCGCCTCATATCCCCCAGATCGGGTTAGGTTGACAACAAATACTCCGCTGGAGGGGTTCGTACAACGGCGGGGACAAGTCACCGCACCCAAAGTGGCTCCGGAGAGCCAGCCTACCGATTGATCGTACGCGACTCCTCCAGTACACAGGTCGCCTCCATTGTCCGCCGTTTGGCATTGCAGCGGAGGCGCAGTCAACGCACTGGCCGACCATAAACTGCCGTTCCCTGCCGAGACCGCTTCATCCCAGGCAAACCAATAAGCGCGTTGCACATTGAGGATGTCGAGCATTAGGTACCAACGGGGAAGATACGCGGCTTGCAGCGAAGGATCGGGCTGGGTGTCATTCTTTCCCCAACTGCCTTCGCTGACGTAGTAAGGTTTCGATGGCGCAAGCTGCTCTTCCGCGGCAACGTATTGCATGAGCCCTTCCGGCTCGGCGCCGTTGCTGAAATAGGAGTGTCCGTCGATAAAATCAGTTGCGGCTGCGCCTGCCCCATTTGCGTAGCTAAGATAGTTCGCCATCACGGAATTGCCTGCGTCGAAAGCGCTGCCGCCCGCATTGCCTTCTGCAACTGTAGCCGTGGTGTCCAAGCCCGTTGCTGTGAAGCCTCCGCTTCCACACGTCGTCCCTAGTGCCGTAATCGGATCGCTCGCGTTGCCTTCGACGATACAGCGCAGGTCTTGCGTCATGCGCAGCATCTGCGCGAAGGTGCCGCGATAGCTGCAAGCAATTCCGTTGGGTGGGACTGCACAAGTCACCGCCCCCTGCGACAGAGTGTCAGAGCGATGGAACTCATTCCAGATTTCGTAGAACGCGATGTGAGCGTGCGATGACGCGTAGCCCGAAGCGGTGACATGTTGCAAAAGCGCAGTCACGTAATTGCGCCATGAGGCGTCGCTTCCGTCACCCAAGCCGCTACCACGGATCGCATCCACATCCGAGGGAGGATCGCACTGTCCGGCCGAGCCTGTGTCAGAACCATCGCACTCCAAATCGGTGGGATTGGAAGAGATGTAATTCGGAGTCCTGCCCAAGGTGATCAACACCTCATCGATGCCGCGCGACCTGAGTGTCGAGAGCAAAGTATCGATCCCAGAGAAATCGTATTGCGGCGAAGCGGAAGGGCCGTTGTCCATGCCGACCCAGAAAGCTGCGCATGATCCGCCGAAGGCTCGATAGCTCCCCACGGGGCCGTCAAAGATGGGGTATGGCTGAGTGGAGTCGCAGCCCACAATATGCGATTGCTGCATGCCAAAGTAGGCCGGCGCAGTCGTGTCACCTCCAGTGCTGCCGCCTCCGCCGCCGGTCGAATCAGACGGCGGACCTCCTCCGCACGCTACGCACATCGCTAGAAAGGCACAGCCGCACAGGCGTGCGAATTTCGTGAGATTTTGTTGCGTCATTTCGTAGTTCTGGGGGACGAAGTAAATCGCGTCGCTACGTGAGAGTAAACCCGAATGAGGCAGCAGAGTTTCTAAAAGGGGCGAAAACAAAAGTAGTAATCCATCACCGATGCTCGCCCCGAACTCAGTACAGGTGGAAACCGATCTCGACGCTGATTTGCACGGCCACCGGCTTGCCATCCTTCATAGAAGGCTCAAAGCGCCAATTCTTGACCGCTTCGATCGCTTTCTCGTCCAAGCCGAGGCCTAGAGTGCGGGAGACTTTGATATCGCGCGGCCGCCCATCCGCGCCAACGATCAGTGAGAGAACGCAGGTTCCTTGATACTTCGCCTTGCGAGCTTCTTCGGAGTAATCAGGGTCGGGAGAGTAAATAGGCTTGGGCGCGGAAACTCCACCCCCGACGTGAAATACACCGCCTCCGGTGCCGCCGCCGCTACCCGCTCCGAGGCCAGGGCCGGATCCAACGCCGATACCTCCACCCGAGCCGGAACCGATGCCGCTGCCGGTTCCAATTCCATTCGAGGGCGGACCTGAAGGCAAGTGCGAAGTCGGATCTCCAATGTTCGGCAAATTGTTATTCGCCAGCTGTATCTGTGGCGGAACTACAATCGTCTGCTCGACCGCCAACTTAGGATGATCGTTGCGGATAACCATCGTGGGCGGCGTGATCTGTTCCATCGACAGCTTAGGCAACTTCCCTTTCGGAGCCAACAACTTGTCGCGATCGCCGCCACCACCGCCCCCGCCCGAAGTAGTTTTCGATGGCTTTAGCGTGGGAATATCGTCCGGAGCAATCAAAGTTACGGTTTCGTTCGGCTTGATAATGGCTTTGACCGCACTTCGGCCAAGAATCGTCAGTCCAATGATCAGAGCCAGCAGAATGAGGTGGGCCGCGGTTGAACCCAGCGCACCGCTCTTCTTATTGTCGTAGAAGCCCCAAATATCCTTGACAGGCTCCGGCTTCGAAGTGAGCACCAGCGGCGGCAGTTTCTTGGGAAAAAAGAACTCGTCTAGATTCCGGAACAAGGACTTCCACATGGGCTCTTCAAACGTGGAAGTGGGCAGCAAGAAATTTACTTCAGGATCGGCCTTAGGCTCGACAGGCGGATTGGTCTCGATAGTCGCTGCCATTACACGGCTCTCAGAATCGGTTCGCTCTTCCAGGGTCTGTGGGCTCATTCATAGGATTGATGTGCATAGCGCAGCCCAAGTTGCTTGGCGGTGTCCCGGAACCGTAAAGTCTTGTCATTTGTGTTGCAAGGAATCAACAATGCCCGCCCCCGGTCACTTAGATGCGAGCATGGGAGAAGCAGCCTTCACAAAATTGTACACGGACAAGCGGACTTTTCCAGAGCTTCGTTGTCTTCACAGCTTCGTCATTGGCCCGCAGGTTGTTCAGTCGCGGAACGCTTGGAGGGATCGTAAGCGTGCGGTGTAAATTTTCGCAGAAGGAACTCCTGCACGATGTTGCCGGCCGCGTTTCCAGCGAGGCCAATGCCAAAATTCTCGAAGGTCAGCGACAATCCATTCCGATCCGCCGGAGGATAGTAGAGGTTTGAAATGCCACCGGCAGCCAGTCCTCCTAGCAGATTTGAATATGCCGGCTGCCAGCGGCCGTTGTCCCCTTTGCAGATGACGGAGTTGGCAATCGCGTAGAGAATCCGCGATTTCTTAGTCCCCGTTCCCTTGTAGAAATACCGCGGATCCTGTTTCAGGATCGAAGGTAGAATCGCTCCGCTGATCACGGTCCCGATCACAAAGTCGCCGAACGCTGCCCCGTAGCGACGTCCGTAACCGGCAGCCCCTTGACCATACCCGCCGAATTGGTCGGTCGCTTGTTGAATGCCCGCCACGCCCCCCGTGATCACGAAAGATACGGGATCGATAATCGTCTTCCACGCCAATTCAAACTTCTGCCTGGTGTTTAGTGCAACCGCGTGGGGATCGTAGCTGACATAAAAATTTGGAATCGCGCCGAATAGCCGTTGCGTCTCTTGCACCTTAATCTGATCTTCGGCGACCTCGGCCTGCGTCTCTGTGACTTGCACGTCGGTGTTCGCCGTAGCAATGCTTAACACGATCTGCGAAACGCTCAGGAACTCGCCCGCATGAAGCGTTCCTGAAATGGTTTGCGGCGCGAAAGTCGCCGAAATCACGGTAACGGAAAAATTCCCCGGCGCGACGTTGCTGAAGGAAAACTGGCCGCTATCGTCGGAAGTGGTGATTCGCTCCGAAGAGCGATCGGACGGAAGTAACTCTACCTTCGCTCCCGTAACCACGGCTCCCGTGGCATCGACGATGGTCCCACTGATGCTTCCGAAGGACGCCGTAACGGTTCCCGGAGCATCAGGAAGTGTGACCGTTGCGCTCTGAGTGAGGGCGGTTTGAGATTGCGCTTGGACAGGGAGCCCGCAAATCACCCAAAGCGCGACAAGGCAAGCCAATCCCCGCAAGTCTCCAAACCGCTTTATCCATCTTCCTTCGCGCAAACTTTGCCTCGACGAACGCAATCGTCTCCTTTCATCCACCTTCGCCATCGGCGATTAGATGTTCACTGCACCCAGGGCAGCCGCTCATTTACCAAAGTTTGACCTGAGTATAAGGAAATTTACACGCGAACCCTAAACACCGATAGGACAACCTACCTTCGACTCAACGCTCCGCAGGCCTAGGTCGCGCATAGACGTTGCCTGGGAGCGTCCCTATAATGAATGAAATCAACTATTTTTAGCGATCCCCTGGAGACTGCACCTGGACCTGAAATCTACCATCAATCTGCCGAAAACCGACTTTCCAATGAAGGCAAATTTGCCCCAGAATGAGCCCAAGATTCTAGCTCGCTGGGAGCAGATGAAGATTTACGACCAGATTCGCAACGCTAGGAGCGGTGCGCCAATTTACGTTCTACACGATGGACCGCCCTATGCGAATGGGCCGCTGCACCTCGGCCATGCGCTGAATAAGAGTTTGAAAGATTTCATCGTGAAATCCAAAACGATGGCCGGTTTCGATGCGCCCTACGTGCCCGGCTGGGATTGCCACGGTTTGCCCATCGAGATCAAAGTCGATCAGCAATTGGGCGGCAAGAAATTGCAGATGAAGCCGACCGATGTCCGATTGGAGTGCCGCAAGTACGCGCAGAAGTTTCTCGATTTGCAGCGCCAGCAGTTCAAGCGCATCGGCGTGTTTGGGCGCTGGGAAAATCCATATTCCACGATGACTCCGCAATATGAGTCGGTCGTGCTCGAAACCTTCTTCGCGTTTTTCGAAAAGAATTTCGTCTACAAAGGATTGCGCTCCGTCTACTGGTGCATTCACGATCGCACCGCGCTCGCCGAGGCCGAGGTGGAGTATGAGAACCACACCAGTCCGACGGTCTGGGTGAAGTATGCGCTTAGAGACGATCCCGCGAAGTTGGATCCCGCATTAGCGGGCAAGAAAGTTTTCACCGTGATCTGGACCACGACTCCGTGGACGTTGCCTGCGTCGATGGCAGTGGCCTTTTCGCCTGAAGCCGATTATGTGGCGCTGGAATCCGCCGGCGAAGTGTACATCGTCGCCGCGCAGCTCGCCGCTGAATTTGCCAGCAAAACAGGTTTGCAGAACACTCAAGAATTAGCCCACTTTCCGGGATCGCGGATGGAGTACGCGAATTTCTCTCACCCCTTTCTGGATCGCAACATTCTCGGTGTGCTTGCCGACTACGTAACTATGGATCAAGGCACGGGCGTAGTGCACACCGCACCCGCACACGGCGCCGACGACTTCAATACGGGCCAGAAATATAAGCTCGATCCTACCTGCAACGTCGATGCAGGCGGACGCCTGCGCAATGGCTTGCCCGAATACGACGGCTTGCAGGTCTTCAAAGCTAACGAACCGATGGTCGAGTTGCTGCGCTCGCGCGGTGTGCTCATGCACACGGAAAAACTACAGCACTCTTATCCGCATTGCTGGCGCTGTCACAATCCGATTATTTTTCGGGCGACGGAGCAGTGGTTCATTTCCATGGAGACTCCCATGGATGGCGGCACCTTGCGCAGCCGGACGCTCGATGAGATCAAGCGCGTGAAGTGGGATCCCGCGTGGGGCGAAGAGCGCATCTCGAACATGATCGCCACGCGGCCGGACTGGTGCATTTCGCGGCAGCGCATCTGGGGTGTTCCCATCGCGGTGTTTCTCTGCGAAGGCTGCGGCAAGCCCCTGCGCGATCCCGCACTCAATCGCAGAGTCGTCGAACTCTTCGCCAAGTCGGGCGCGGACGCTTGGTACACGCCGGAAGCCGATGCAGTACTCCCGTCGGGAACGAAGTGCCCGGACTGCGCGGGATCAAGCTTCATCAAAGAAACTGACATTATCGATGTGTGGTTCGAGTCAGGGTCGAGTTCCTTAGCTGTACTCGGCCACGAGCCGAATCTGCCATGGCCCGCGGATTTGTATTTGGAGGGCGGAGATCAGTTTCGCGGGTGGTTCCACTCTTCGTTACTCTGCGCGATGGGCACGAAAGATGCCGCACCCTATCGCGCGGTCGCGACCAGTGGCTGGACCCTCGACGAACAGGGTCGCGCTATGTCGAAGTCGCTCGGCAACACGGTCGACCCGGTCGACATCGCCGAGCGCCTTGGTGGAGAGATTGTCCGGCTGTGGGTCGCCTCCGTCGACTTCCGTGACGATGTCGCCTGCTCGGAGCAGTTGATGCAGCGCGTCGCTGACAACTACCGCAAGATTCGCAATACCTTCCGCTATATCTTAGGAAATCTGAACGACTTCGATCCGGTCGCTCACGCTTTGCCCTTCGATCGCCTTCAATCGCTGGATCAATATCTGTTGCGACTGACTTCCGAAATGGCCGCCGACGTGGTTCGGCACTACGAAGAGTTTGCCTTCCACAAGGTCTACCAGCGCATCAATCACTTTTGTGTGGTCGAGCTCAGCGCATTTTATTTCGACGTGCTTAAAGACAGGCTTTACATTTCCGCTCCGAACGCCGAGGGACGCCGCGCCGCGCAAACCGCGATCTGGCGTATCGGAGAGACTCTCACTCGATTGCTCGCGCCCATCATGAGTTTTACCTCCGAAGAAGTCTGGTCTTATTTGCCGTCGAAGGATCGTCCCGCAAGCGTGGCCTTGAGCCTGTTCGGGTCCGCAACCGATATTTTCGGAAGCACAGTCGATGAATACGACCCAAAAGAACGTGAAGAGTGGAACACTCTTCGCCAAGTTCGGGAAGAAGTTCTTAAGGCGCTAGAGGAAGCCCGCACCAGCAAACTAATCGGCGGCGGACTGGAAGCGCAAGTCAAACTTTCCGCGCCCGATGCGCTCTATGCGACGCTGCGCAAATTTGAAGAACAATTGCGCTATTTATTCATCGTCTCCCAGGTAAGTCTGGAACGCGCTGCCTCTCAAAATGGTGACACCGGACTAAAAGTGCTCGTCGGGAAAGCCGACGGACTGAAGTGCGAGCGCTGCTGGAATTATTCCACGCGCGTCGGAGAAGATGCAGCTTATCCCACCGTCTGTGAACGCTGCGCTCCGGTCCTACATGAACTCGAAGCGAAAGCTGCGCAAAGTAATGGGTGAACGACGCAGTAGTCGCGGCTTTCACTTGCTCATTGCAGCTTTGGTCGTGATTCTCGACCGAGCTAGCAAACAGGTCATTTCCAAGACAATTCCGCTCCACCATAGCATCCAGGTTATTCCGCATTTCTTTCGGCTGATCCATTTGGAAAACAGCGGCGCGGCATTCTCTCTGTTCGCCGATTCGTCCTCGCCCTGGAAGATGACTTTTCTGGTGGCGTTCTCGATCACTGCGCTGGTGATCGTGGGTGCAATGTTGTGGCGCAGCAATCATGCCATGGCTTCCACCGGGATCGGGCTATCGCTCATTCTGGGTGGAGCCGTGGGTAATCTCTGGGATCGACTGCTCCACGGCCGGGTGGTCGACTTCCTGCTCTTTTACGTCGGCCAATATGAATGGCCGGCCTTCAACGTGGCGGATAGCGCCATCGTCATCGGAGCCGGCCTTCTGTTTTTCGAAATCATGATCGCCAAGGCGCCCAGCCCTCAACGATCTGCTTAAACGAGACTCTCTACTTTGCCGCAGTTACTGCCACCGGCTTTTCTTTCTCCGCCAGTTGCTGCTCGATGATCTGGTGCAACGCGGCATAATCCAGTGCTCCACTATAAAAGTGCCCATTCACGAAGAAGCTCGGAGTGCCGCTCAGGCCGAGTTTGTTGCCTTCCGTGCGATCTTTTTGCACGGCCGCCGCTTCCGCACCGGAGTCGACACACTGGGAAAACTTCGCGGTATCGAGCTTTAAGTCAACGGCATGAGTTTTGAGCTGTTCCGGCGCGATCTCTTTGGTCCGGAATAATTCGTCGTGATACTGCCAGAACATTCCTTGTTCGCCGGCACAGCGGGCGGCTTCCGCGGCTTTCTCGGCATGAGCATGCATCGGGAGAGGAAAATCTTTATAGGTGAAGCTGATCTTTCCTGCGAAGTCCTTCTGGAGCTTGAGCAAATCCCCAGCAACTTTCTGGCAATAGGGGCATTCGTAGTCTGCAAACTCAACCAAAACCACGGGGGCATCTTTCGAGCCCACAGTGTTGGCGGCAACTAGGTTTACGTCGGCGCTGGGTGGGGCGAGTGAAATTGTGATGTTCTGGCCTTCCCGCAGCGATGCCATAAATGCAGC
>Ga0302320_10016583_pt1 | contig 15032 bp, 14 predicted proteins | sample Bog_T0_3_FD_202130 | JGI IMG/M metagenome (GOLD analysis project Ga0302320, IMG submission 202130) | Peat permafrost microbial communities from Stordalen Mire near Abisko, Sweden - Bog_T0_3 | ecosystem: Environmental > Terrestrial > Soil > Wetlands > Peat | place: Sweden: Abisko, Stordalen Mire... | reverse complement strand
TTTTTGTTCATTTTTTTTTCTTCCTTTCTTTCTTTGTGGGGTGATGGTTTCGCCCTTGATGTAAGAATTACAAGGGAGAGCTTAGTATTTAAGGAGAAGAGTGCTAGTAGCTCCTTCGATCGATAGATGATTAACCTCCATCTCGATCAAGTATGGTCTGGCAAGAAGTGGATCACATGCTTCTTCATCCTTCATGTTTTTTCATTTGTCGTCCCACTCATCCCCGGGAAGCTATTACAGAAGTCTGAATCATCAAAACCTTCCTTTTATTTCGATATGCAATTGCTTTACTCCCTCAAAATTAGCCTCTTTTCGCGCAGAACGAAGTGTCTACCGCACATTATTATATCAATCTCCTTTTATGTCATAATTTCAACATATAAGTCCATCCTCCTTTTCCTCTTCTCTCTGGCTGGAGCAGTCATGCCTACGAGGTGTATTTCTCATATTGTCATACCTTCCTGTCTTGTTCGTCTGTGTAATACGTCAATGTATCCTAATTTATGTTTCCTTACAAGGCATTATATGCCTCTTTTACTCATCATGTCCATGGCCCTTTTTGGAATGCCCCCTTTTCTAACATCAATTCAATATTTCAAAATAAAGGACGCAATCCGCGTGTTTTTCAATGCCCTATCTTCTTTAACTTTCCTTCTGTGCTTCCATTTTTATATGGGTTAGCGTCTACATATTCTCAATATCTTAAACTTTCTGCGATCAATCCATTATTATTCTTTCGAACTACTTGTGCTTGGGACCTTTGTCCCACACAGCCGAACCTTAAGTACCGGATCTATCATGTAATTTAATCTATATTTATCAACTTTATCCCTCTCTGGCCTGCGTTCTAGTTGTACTTTAAATTCTATAACGAGGTCTTGTACAACTATTTCCTACTCAAGCGAGGAGATATCTGTTTCCTTTTCCACAGCCACTTCCCCTAGACACTTACCTTGGATCTCTGTCTGTGCCAAGCATCAATGCCTTTTCAACATTCTTACTCTCATCGCTTCCTGTTGCTAGGTAGCATATATGTCAGATTAGAGAAATTCACCAATGCGGAATCGCCAATGGACCAATCCAAAGGCGTCCCTAGGACACTCAGAATTTTCCCATTTTAAAGTTTTTATGGAGAGAGCAGAGCGGGTTAAGACACAATTGCGGTTTTATTTTCAAAGTTTCATTTTTCTCTCCCTCGGATACGGTGACTTTTAGATTTTGCATATTTGATTTCAAAATGGATGCCAATTCATGATTCGCCTTTTCCTTTGCGCATGCAAGGCCGATTGAATAGTCGTCCGCATGATTAGATTGTATCGTGGATTGTCTTTTTTCGATTCTCGTCACGATGTGCTTCCACCGACACAGAGTGCTACGTATATGTGGACTCCGATTCAGGAAGTGCGGTGGATGGAAATCAATGACATGAGGGTTGATAGCTAAACAGAGGTATTGCAAAAGGTATCAAAGAGCGCGGAAAGCATGAAGTATGCTGAATGGATAATAAATAATTTATGAAGGGAGATCGAAGAGGAAATTTCCTTGGGCTACAACACCACCGGAGAAGTTATATTTTTCATCGCCTAGGCATTTCATGCAGCTTTGTCAAGGCTAGTCAGCATCTAAAATCTACCTGGGATGACACTTGACACACTTCACTAGTTCAGTGTTTCAGAATTACAGAGCTCTTCAAAAATGGTTCCCAATTTCTGTCCTCTACTTTCCCCTTTTTAATTATTAGAGTGATAAGTGAATGTCTCACCAAATCTTGAACAATTGAACCCGGAAACTTGAAAATCGCTGGGAGGCCCCCTTTCTTGCGCTTCTTTTTTCTCCCCTTAAGTTAGTGATATCTTCACTATTGTATTGTATCTCTACAAACAGATCAATGATTATCGATATAAGATTGTTTGTCACCCTTCCCATGCCCATTGGCATGAAGATTTATCATAATAGGGTTGTATCAGGGAGCAGGGGAGGAGGAAGAAAGATTTCGTTTTGATGTTTTACGGTTGTTAAGAATTTGGGAAAAGGGGTAGCTTTTGAGCCTTCCTCCCTCTTCCCTCCTCCCTGTATCTAATGGACCGGGATACTATTCTGACCCAGGGAGAATGGTATAATAAGCTAGCGCCACTGATAGTGATGATGGTAATTGTTGGATTTGATAGAATTAAAAGTCCTATTCTTTTAATTGAAGGTTTTAATTAAGGTTTATATACATAAAAGAAGCAATTTTAGAATATTTTAATTAATAATCTAATTTACTATATTATATTTAGATTACTAATCTAATAGAAACTATTAGAAATTCAACACGTCCTTTTAATTTAAATATAATAATAATAACCATTCATCTTTTAAAACAATTGCCTTTGATTCTTATTTTATAAGGAGATTAACTTCTTTTTTAAAGAAGGAAGATTTTTTGCGAATAGGTACTTTGATTATGCAGATAGCCTAGTCTTTCTAGCCTATTACAAAGATTTCTATAATTTTAATTAACTATAATTTACTTCTATAAGGAAACTAATTTTAATACTATCAATCGAAAGTTTGGATATTACCAACCTGTTGTTGCTACCATATTGGATTTGATAGAATTAAAAATTTCAATTTTTTTAATTAAAGGTTCTAACTAAGGTTTATATATATAAAAGAAGTAATTTTAAAATATTCTAATTAATAATCTAGTTTGCCATATTATACTTAAATTATTAATCTAGTAGAAGCTACTAGAAATTCAATAGTAATGGTGGGCGCAAGTATATCTGGGGCTTTTTGTTAACTGAGTAGTGGCTCCCTGCGCGTATCCATGTAAGAGGGAAATGAGTATCTAGTAGTCGTTTTAAAAAGTACGACTCACAAAATTATATGATATGATTTCTCAGAGAAGCCAAGATCTAGGTACCCTCTCCCAGTCTAGTTGCTGCTATATGTCGAAGAACGACGCTAGTTGCTAGCGATATAAAAATCCACTTGTAAACAAACAATTTAAGAGCACGACAGTCCCCACCACAAGAAACCTACTACCATAAGTCCCTATTTAATATGGTGATTGGGCAAAAAAATAAAAAAAAAATTAGAAGATTTTTCCAGCGTGAGTGCACATAAACTGCACAGTTAACGACATAAGACGATACATTAGACATAGATTTATGCGTCTTAGAGAGCTTTTTTTCTCTGCAATCCTGTCTGATATCATATCTTCTTCGATTTTTCCACACAAGCATAATCAAATCACTGCAAAAGAACGCTCCTTTCTCTCATAGAGCATACTTCAAAGTTTTAATTATCTATACATTCTATCCTCCCATCTTATCTCTAAATTTGCGTCTATCTCTCCAAAACCCTTTCCATCCCAACCAAAATAAATCTACTAGACACCGGCTCCACTAAAAAGCCTAAATCCCGGCTACTTCCAGAATAAAAACGCACGGGCCCCCCTCCCTCTATCAGAAAAAGCCAATAGCGAAAAAGAAGAGGGGGGGGGGGGGGAAAGATATGAAAGCAAGCAACTATCTCTACCCGGGATATTTGTTAGGACCTGTCTGTAGCTACTTCGGACAGCCCAGCTTCCATTTCACGTCTCTGAATCTCGCCGTTAAGTATCTAGGAATAGCTATAGCCGTGGATCCGAACTACTGTACTAGGGATACCTCAAGATGTTAGTTGCAGCCCCATCGGGTATTCTGAAATATATATATAGGGTATGGTGATGCCACATGACGTATATTATGCCCCATTCATTCATTTCACTTTCTGCTTTGACTGTCACGCTACTTTCATAGTGTCGTCAAACACATTTAAAAAAAATACAACTGGCTCCTCTCGCAATAGAATTCCGCTATCTTTCAAAGCTGTTATTACTAGACACGTTTTTAATGCATAATATCCTCCATCTCTATAACTGATACCAGCGGCGTACGTACAGGAGCCCGAGCAAACGTCTACAGCTCTATAGATTTTCGCCGTAAGACGTGGGTGAGATCATTGAAATGTAGATCCGGTCAGTAAATGATATATTAGACAGGATGTCTGGAATCAACAACTTTCATGCCGCCCTCTTCTTCAATGCATGTCTTTATTTTCCCGAATTACGAGGTTGCTGTTGTGTAAATGGATTATATAAGAGCAATAAAGGATCAATTATATGCTAAATAGGAATAGATGATACAAATACTCTCCGGATTTGCAAATTATTACCAGCTATGCCGTCCATTTTCTTTCTCCATTGTTTTCGCAGTCAATCCCTTCTTGTCCGCGACGCTTGGCTTCCATTTCCTCCCCATTTCGAGATACTCCCACGCATGTGCATTCCCAGGAGAATCAGCTCCAAGCATCAATTCCAGTCATAAATTCTGCTACTTTACTCGGACGATATCACGCCATGCCAGCCCCAATCGATGGCTGCTGGCATCGACTTTGCTGATTCTCTTTGTTTGCTCAAGCCTAGTTGCGAAGGCGTCCTCATCTTATATTTTAAAGGAATCATTCGGAATATCTCTACAGTCCTTGCAGGCTCTTTATTTTTTCAACAGAGTATACTTGGGTTTGCTTCCCATTTAGGCGGCGCGTGAAAAAGGTAAAAGTGGGAGCTCTTCCCTAAAGCTTCAGTATGAGAGCAGCTTTTGTTGCGCTAAGTTTAAGGCTTGCAGTGCTGAACAATGACAACTCATGCTGGTTGATAGAATAAAAGACATAAAAGGACTAGGACCACTTATTTTAGTGCTACGAACAAAGGTGAAACCATTTCAAAAGAAATACAGCTAATGATTATGATAGCATCAGACGCAAGAATCTTACAAATGTACCACCCGTTCCCCTCAAGTCCCCACATTACTCAAAGACTAGCATATTTCGAGATACTTCCTCCCATTATCTCTCATGAAAGACGACTAAAAATTTACGTAGTTTGCTCAATTTGCATTACCAGGGAGCCGTGTTCGTTGTGAACAACTTTAACATCCGGCGAATGATGTGCGAAGTCAACCTCCAGAGTCTCCCCAACTTTGGTGACATCGATGAGTACACCCGGCGTGTAATCACCATACGTAATGTAATACGTGTTGACTGGTTGAATCTGGTATTTGACATTGGGCTGCGGAATAAACATAGCCGAAGGGCCTTTATCAGTACCTGAGGTAGAACCTCCAAGACCGATCATATAACTACCTAATTAGATCAGCATGTAAATACTATACATTGTAAATCGATAGAAACTCACTCTGCCTTGCTTCAGCAGCCGTGAAATCGATTTGGGTATCGATCTCGAATGCGTTGGGATATGAGTTAGGAGTTGGCGTATTGACATCAAAGTACGGAGAATCCTTGTTGACAATGATCTTGAGTGTTGTGCCAGGAGTCGTGCTGCCATCATCCTGCATGACACCTAAGTTCACGGGCTTTGTTCCACGCACCGTCACCTTGACGCCGTCCTCGATGCTGCCGTGCGAGGTGCCGCAGACTGCATAGTACTGTCTGTAAATTTCGAATGTGGCATTCTGGGTGTCTTGAGTTTGTGCGGAGTCAAGAACGTTGGACCATATCTTGGACTGAACGGTGCCGGTGACTATGGGGGCTTTGCTGAAGAGAACATAGTTCTGGTCGTTGCCAGAGTTGTTTTGAATGTTGATTGAGTATTGGGTCACCATCTTGTTGTAGGTAAAAAAGTATAATTTCAAGGTTCAAAGGAATGTTCTGTAGAATGGACTCTTGCGAAGTCGATCCGTTTTATAACTGGTAAAGGGTTTCTGTTACTGCGGATTTCATCGAAAGGGAAGGGTCTCGCCACAGAATATCTCGCTCTCAGCCAGCCTTTTCCAGCCACTTCTCCAAAATCAACTCTTCACGTTACATTAAACTCAGCCATGGAGGCATTGTACACGATAGGAGCTTTTCTCCTCCAGCCTATAATTGCGTCAGAAGCGATTGCCAGGGTGCCTTTAGAAAAGAAGACGGGAGAAAGTAACGTTTCCACACTTGCAATCACTGGCCAAGGGCATACGATAAACCACTTCATGCCAAGATATTCATCTCATGAGAAAATTAACAACAGTTTCAACGTTCCCTAGAGTCCAACCAACGTGATACAGTAAGCGAACTTTTGTGCGCCACTATTACTAATCACATCTAGATGGAGGCTTTCCCCGCCATGATGCGCAGACATCACTCCACCTTAAGGCCATAATCATTTGAATTCCGCGTTGACCACATTCGTGTGTCAAGAGACAAACGCCTTCAGAGAATGTCGAAAAGTCTGAACCGTGGAACGCAATGTGGCTTGGATACTTCCTGATGTTCATGATCATGGGCTGATAATAGGAGTATATTGGCTGCAAATTTACTTCTTAACCCATGCAGCCATGTAAGTTCAGATTCTCCCCATTCAATTAAGCTACTGAAAACCTTACTCATGGCGAACAATTCTCAAGATTCGTACTGCATCTGGATTCGCAACCGCTCCGGGCTGAATGCGAGTTACGCTCTTATTTCTTCCCCTCCACTAATCGAGCCACCTCTTGACTCCGTCGATTTCTCAACCACCATCATCTGCTCTTTTCGAAATGTGCCTAAGGAAACCGGGATCGTACGATTTGAGATCCCGAAGCAGATATATGCAGTCTGCGGCACCGTACTTTACGACAAGCCGGACTCGAGTTCCGTGTTTGAGATCATGGATCAGCGGCCGATTACTATCGCGCGTGATCTTGGTGGTGATAACGCAGAGCTTGGAACCTCTCTTCACATGATCGTAGCAGATGGACAACCCGCTTTTGACGATGAGGTTCAGGAGTTTAAGGAGGCTAAGGAGGGCTCATTTTCCATAACGACCAAAGCCGATTTTACGTTTCCCGAAGCCAAAAACAGTATGTAATCTCCAGATATAGCTATTCCACATAAGTTGACAACTTGAATAGAAGGCTATTTTTTGGGCCTTTCTGGCCCTTGGAATCATACGACTGCGCGTAGGCAACTCGGTCATTACGCCACATTTACGCCACGCCCAAACACATCATATCATATTCAACCAAAATTTTCTTTCCAGGTGTTATTGGGTGACTTCCAGCCTCATTCGAAACTGGGAAGGACGTTTGGGGACGCCCACGAGTTTGACTTTACCGCCTTGGAATTAGACAACGTGGAGATCATACATACTGAACGCAATCAGTTGCTGCTTCTCAAAGAAGGGGTGTCAAACAAAGAAGATCTCTCTCTGCGGTGACAGTCGACAGCCTTTCGTTGCGCTTTAAGCCATTTACTTTAAATGTTTCACTAGGTTTTTTGGTATTGGTTATCTGGTTTTCAATCAGATGTTGAAACTATGGCGAGACTAGGTATTTCTCATCAGATTTAATAAGCATATCTATTTGATAACCATATATTGTCATGTCCTCTTGCCACGCCGGGCTTTCATTGCCGTCTAAACAGCTGCTTAGATGGCGATTTTAAAGCTCAAGAATGTCTCAGCTGTGGTGTGATAAGGTCTTCCTACTTTCTCCTTAGACCTGTAGTGATTGCAACCTCTTAGGTTGTGAAGGCTGAGTGCGTGTATTCCACATTCAAAGCGCGTGGCACATGTCCATGTTTCATAGTTGTAGCTTCCTGGGTCTCTGGCAAAATTAAGTTTATATCGCATCCATTATTCATATTTCAGCTTACATAACGAAATTATTTCGACATAGCCGAACCAATTGGACCGATTGCATGGTCTCCCATTCAAGCTGTGAGCAATTTCAGGACTTTCCACTCTGTAAAGATGATTGGTTATGGTAGTACGGGATACTTTTTATGGGTAGACATTAGCGACTAATCGTTGTGATATTCCATTGGAAGGGATCAAAAATGGGAAGATGGGATTCCAGTTAATATCGACGCCGTTAGTCAATTTGAGAAGGCTAACGATTCACCGTCTTTGGCTAAATTGGCTGGTATCATTCATACGATCTATCCTGATGAAAACAGCAATCTCATTCATATGCGACTTGACCCAAGTGAAGGTCTAAACGGCAAATGAGGACATCGTTATGGTTTAGCGTTAAAGAATCAGCAAGCTCCAGTGATCACAAATTTCCGGGACAACATATTTTGTGTGTATTTGGGTGACGATAATCGGATTTTTGGTTGCAATGGGATCGTGATGCGTAAGATCGTGCTTCTCTTTCTGCGATTATCCTAAGTCGAACTTCCGAACTATGTGAACTTCTCACGAGGACTAATTTACTAACTTGAATCTAACGGATGGCATAAAGCAAAAGTATTACCAATCCCTGTTGGCGTTATCCCGCGATAGCCTGTGGCTTTCTTTGAGCTAGATTCTGATCTGCATTTGTTCTTTTCTTGCAGTGATGAAACTCTCCATCGCTACATCTATAATCCTCAATTTACTCAAGATGACTGGTATCCAAGAGATCCACCACCGCTACCAACGCCACCTGGAGCTCCCGTTACTGGCATTACGGGAATCTCTCTCGATAGAGTTGCCTGGATGGCATGGTCGACCGGGCCGGAAACCGCAGTCATATCGGAGTTTAGCTCTGCGGGTTGGGTGGTCATTGAGACATTACACATGTCCACCTCTACGGTTCCGGAAATTTGCAACGTAGGCAATTCCTCATTTCTGATCTGGAGCAATGGGCCTCCTACATCGGACAAGCAACTACTCTCTACAGCAAATGAAAGAGACGCAGCTATCCTATTACAGTCTGAAGTGACCTTAAGAATGCCTGAGTTGTGGCAATGGATGAGTGATTTACCTGATGAAATAGCAATTTCAGAGCTCACAATACCCGGCACACACGACAGCGCGGCAATTAGCGGACTTCGACTTGTCGAAAGTTAGGATTTAGCTTTCAAAGAGCAACTGGATGCTGGAATTCGATATCTCGATATTCGTGCTGGATTCCGAGGCGAGAAGATGCAAAATCCAACCCCTCAAGATCTGATCGCTTATCATGGCTCTCACGCCATTACTGGTTCAAGCCCGGAAGGCTTTCACACAATTGAAAGCATCTTTAAACAATGCTACTCTTTCCTTGATCAACATCCTAGAGAAGGAATAATCGTGCAAATTAAGCACGATTGGGGCAATGAAAACGATGCCGTTCAAGTCCAATTTGCTTTGAAGCTTCAAAAATTTTTTTTTTTTTTTGAAGATGCGGCTGCTTCAAGATATTGGCTTCTTGAAAGCACACTGCCGTCACTCAAAGCACTCAGAAATAAAATACAACTCGTTCGGCGATACCCATTGGGGCCAGACATTCGGGATATGGGAATTAATGCCTTTGCAGGGTGGGAAAGGAACAGCTCATTCACACTTACACCTAAGCCTTCGTTAAGCATTCATGTCCAGGACAACTGCAACTTCTTTCCGACCATAAAAAAAAGCATCATCAATAAGAAATGGGATTTCGTCAAGCAGGAACTTGAGAAAGTCAAAACTTCCTAGATGGATAATACCTGGTTCATTAATTTTGCAAGTGCAATTGGCATTTTTGCTATCGGTCTTCAAGCAAAGGATGTGGCACTCAACCCTGGATAAACAGAGGGTGATGGAATAATACTGAATGAAGGAGTCAATATCCAGCTGTCGGAGTTCTTTAGGAGGGCTGAATTTGGGCACTATGGGACAATTGTTATGGATTTTGCGAATGAGCCTGCTGATTTGATACTGGCAATGGCGAAGACGAACTTTCGTTCTACCTATGGTTGAAGATGGGGATTGAATGACTGATCTTAAGAGCAGGCTTAGTTTGAGCCTTTTTTTTGCATTCCGACCAAATATTTTTATTTTTGATATTTCACGGTGAAGTGTTCGAGACATAGTGTAATAATAGCAACCAAGACGAGCTTTTAACGGACTGGACCTTCTTGAAATGTCGCATGGTTTGGGGAATGAGATATTTCGTTTCAGATTAGCTCCAATTTAGCATTGGCAATGAACAGAAAGACGAGGTTTGGCTGATCTATCTGTACGATGAAATTTCCCTGGTACTACATTTTGAGAGAACAAACTTAGATTAGCCAAAGAAGGTTACAAGCTAGTAATTCTAGCTACTTGTTTTCAAAAGGGAAAGGAAAACAGTTCTGTTGTCTCAGCGATTTTTGACGCCGCGAGTCCTTAGTCACTAGCCAATTCTTCGTTTGCAAACGCCCCTCCTTCCTCATCTCCCTCCTCACATCCCTCCCCGTCCCCCTCCTTGTTTCCCTCCTTGCTCTCCACACGTAGATAACTATCGCTTGCTCTCTTGACGCGTTCCTCAACGTAGAAAGCCTCCAATTGCTCGTTGGATGGATCCTCCTTGGGCGGAAGTCTCCCAGAAATAATAACGTCGCTTTCGGCGATTGAGTATAGCATGGTCTTCATCCAGACCAGGAGTGGATTGCTCTCTCCACTATGGTCCTTCACACTCGGAGTAGATGACTTTGATCTGGAGCTATGGTGGAAAATGGGGTCGGATCTGTTCCAAAACGTATTGGTTGTTATCCAATGATTTATTGACCAAGATTTTCTGTTTCTCATTCACTCAACTCTTCCCTCCCAGTATAAAAAGCGCCTAGTTGCTCTGTAACTAGATCAGTCATCTGGCTCTTTGCAGGCTCCAAGCTCTTTACCTCCCGATTTCCAAACAATGTACCCTCTATCCCTCTATCAATCCCGACCGAGCCATGTGCTTAATCCGCACAAGTATCAGGATACCAGGTTTTCTCACCATCTATAAAATATGGGATGCCTTGAGCTTCGAAGTCGGCAATGTATTTTCGGTATATTTTTTGTGTACGCTTTGAAGGGACGGGCAATTGGAGTAAATCGAGTCGGCTGCGGCCGAGATTTCCGAAGTTCGAAGTTATAGTTGTAAAGCTATGAATCAGTCAGAAAAGTTTCGGAAACGGGATGGACACTACCCGAAATACAAGTGGGAACCTTTCCGAATTGAAAAGATACGGCAGCTTCGTAGAGCCTAATCTGTAGATCGGAACAGAGTCTGTACTGTAAGGACAAAACTTACATCGGTCCAGCGATCAGCTACTAATTTCTTCACAGCGTACGCTGCAGAGGTTCAAGTTTCCAGGGAGAGTAGATCATCACTATTTCCTTGACGGTCCTGTCATGATAATGACATAGGAGAAACCGCATCCCCTCCTTTACCCGAACAATTGGCGTCGGAGCGTGTTGGGTGGTGACCTGGCGCGAGGTGGGGCTTTCTGGGTCTGCTTGGGGGCTGGCGAATCCCTCAAATTTCGGGCAATGGCGTTTGCACAAGACGTAGTATAAGTAATTGAGGCTTTTGGATGTACTCTCGGTGCTTGGTGGCCTAAAGTTGGGTTCTGGCGGATCAAGGTGGAGAATGGACGGTATTCCGAGGGCGAGAAGAAATCCAGGCGGGGAACGGAGGTGGCGAAGATGGATTTGGAATGGGCGAGAGAAGATCGAGATAAAGATAGAGAAACCCCTAAATTCTATAGCCTGACTTGATACCCTGATATAGCGAAATATCCCAGTTGGTCCTGTCTGGCTTTACTGCACCTCATGCTCTGTATCAGCGGTGATCGTAATCAGTTTGTTTTTCTGGTAATGAAAGGTCACTTGCAAACACCATTTGTAAGAAATTCCTTTGGGCGAAGCAAACGGCGCATCTTGAAAAGTTTAATTACCCAAAGAGTCTTTCAATGCTTTACTCTTGCATATGCCCAGAAACCCACATGTGTAAGATTCCAGTATGTCGTTAACTGCTCTATTCACTGAGTCCAACGAAACACATACTAAGTGATTGTTTCTTTATCGTGTCTAGGTCGTCACATTATACTACTGCATCTGACACCTGGAATAGTGGAGCCTGTATTTCTTATGGTTCATCTTCATTAATTTCTGGTTGTCGAAGGGCAACAATCAAAAACCTCGATCTTTTGAGGTCTTGGTTTAAAATTTGATGGTTTTACCAAGATTACAAAACAGATTATATCATGAAGATTTTCTAGACAGTCCCGCTAACAATGTGGTTAAACCATTGTCTCTTTTAGAAAGCTGTGGTGAATGGAATTTTTGAAAACTTGTAGGATACCTACTTATCGTCATTTGAACCTGATGAAGTTGTCTTGTATCCCCTTACCCCTTCGCGTATCCTCGTATATCAGTCTCCTGCCCCTTCGCGTACGAACCGAGCCAATCGAATCCCGTGCAAGATCTATCAGAGTAAGTCTACAATCATGATCAATGATGAGATATCCTAATTTTTTAATGGGGAGAAGGATGAATCTGTGGTTGGATTCTATATAGTAGGAGGATGATACTGGGCGTGTATCCAGAAAGATGATTATTCTTAAGGAGAAGCATGATCCTCGAGTCTCTACATCAGATTATTGTCCCGAAGAATTGACTCGACCTGGAGGGACTTCCGTCAAAGCCGTATCCCTTATATCCAAGATGCAACAGCCAACCCCACAGAAGGCTGTATTGGCCATCTAAATTCCAATCGCCGAAGTTCTCGAACAGCTTCTGCATGTCAGCAGCAGCCTCCAACCATCCCCTTTCCTTGAGTTTGCCTCCCCAGACCAAGCCAATACTTGAGAAGATTGGATGTGTATTTTCCAACCCCAGCATAAGGTATTGCAATTTGTCTAGGAGTATTCGCTGTTTTCTGCTTGTCGTGCAAGCTTTTCGGCCATGGTATTCTCCATTTTATTAAGCTCCTGGGAGACAGTAGCGATCTCTGATTTGATGTTGACTTTGATTTTGTTCGACAGAGGAAGAGTCTCTTGAAATGAGGATCACGGCAAAACATCCCACGGAGTTGTGTGTGGTAGCTTGTAGAGTATCGTTTTGCTTTATGGTGAGGAAGGTGTCATTTGTGGACTGTAGTTATACCTCAGCATCTCGTCAGGAATATAACTATTTCGTGGGTAGTTACTGAGAAATCGAAGTCGACCCCATCATGCATTTGAGCACGAAAGACTTCTACCTTCCCGACCTGATGACCTGACTGCTTGCCAATCTGATTAGAAATTTCTCTCCTTCTAGCGCTTGGGGAAAGGGATCCTACCTCGTGGTATGTCTCAACCCTCCTTAAGCGGTGGGTGTTTTTAGATGCGATATTGCTGATTACTTGTATGAAATTAACTGTATCGGAATTTTTTGTTTAGTGAAGTGAAAGTTCACGTCCGAATTGTTGCAAGTAATCGACTCTTGAATTGAAACTGATTACGCGAGTGTCAATGGCACAGCATGTGAATAGTAGGCAATCTCTTCGGAATTTTCAAACAAGGATCTCACGCGCCTCTAGACTTGATTGCTAAAGACATTCCTTTTATGGCCGCCTTTCTTACTGAATGCAGCTAGCCCCCGCAATTACCATTGAAATCGAAATCTCCCATCTACCCTATTTATTATTATTATTATTTTAGCAAATTAAGACACAAATTTGTAGCAAGGCTTCAATATTCTCGCTCCTTCCTAGTCGGACACGCCTCTTTCCGACTTCTACACTTGAAGCCCCTTCGGTACTAGCTGATACTCGACAAGATATCGAACGGTTCCTAAAGATTTTGGCAATAGGGAAGGAGGAAGAGTCGGCACATAGAAGCTGCTTCAGGAGGACCAATAAAGCCGTCGTTGAGAAGAATGGAGTAGAAGAATGGATTTGATTAAACAATGATAGGGAAGGGAATGAGCATGTATACAATAGCAAAGGTAGCTTATTGAGGCTGCTGTGAAAATATCACAGCAATATCTCTCAATACACACAATACTATGCTCTTGTCTACACACTCTGAAGATGATCTTTCTAAGAGTATTTGATGCTGGGATCGCATGCAAATTTGTTCAACATCCAGTCTCCTCCGTCGAAAGCTTTGCAATCTGAACCCCAACTGCACATACTCCTTAAAAATCACCGTCATAAAAAAAATAACAACATGAATCCCCAATGGTACGTCTTAGATTCTCAGAGGGCTTCTACCTTTTCTCGTGGCTTTGGGAGGCCAATGTTTCAAGAGTTTTAGGGGATCTTGAGCCTTTTCCTATACTATTTCCTCGCGTCCTAATACTAACTACAAGATTCTAATCTTTAGGGCTCAAGCTGGTCAGTTAATTGACGAACAAAATGCCGATAGAAGGCAGCTCGAGTGGGTTGATCGACATTGTGCCGCTCTGCAGGCTTTTGAAACCTTCCCTCAACCAGCTGTAAGCTACCTGGGTTCTTCTCTCTTTGTCTCCCAAGTCTAATATTTTATCCTCTAGGGTTATGTCACCCTGACGCCAGCTGATCTACGTGCTGCCATTCCTGTGGTGGATGCGTATATTCAAAACTTCAGGGCCCATTTTACCCAATTGCCACTTCCCGCTCACCCACCACCAATCAATATTCCCACGGATGTATTGTCTACGTGTATTGCGGCTTGGGGACAAGAGCAAGTGACAGAAAAAAATACTGCATTTTTTGCACTCCTTGCAGCCATTGCTGAACAATTCGAGATAACTGAACAAGAGACAAGAGAGAGAGAAGAGGTATCGGGACAAATGAAGGATTGGGAAGAGGTGGTAGAGGAAGAGGAGAAAGAGAAAAATGGCCAACCAGGAAAGGATGAGATAAAGGAATTAAATAATGTAGTTTAGGTAATGTCTATGCATAGGATTAGCCATGCAGCCCCAGGCTGATCTCTTTTATCAATTCGGTACTTTACAAGCAGACTGGTATTAATTCCTCATACTTACCTATCCAAATTTCTACCTAATCTGCTGATACAATACGGTTTACAAAGCCTGATTTTCTTAATACTTGTTTGATTCCAGCCAGGCTCCACAGCTGATTTCAGTTCGAGAAGTTTAGCTAAAGTAGCAGCATTATCGCTAAGGAAAGCTAACTACTTTTAATAAAGGCATCATTTGGAACACTACCAATTAACCTTAAAGACTAGCCTACCTGTGACGAAAAGCCTTTTCTATACCTGGTTTCAAATTCTAGGCTTAGTCAAGGGATGATTTCATTGGCCAGTAACCGAGATTCAGGGGAACTCACACAACTATGATGACAAGCTCG
>Ga0302320_10016581_pt1 | contig 15032 bp, 23 predicted proteins | sample Bog_T0_3_FD_202130 | JGI IMG/M metagenome (GOLD analysis project Ga0302320, IMG submission 202130) | Peat permafrost microbial communities from Stordalen Mire near Abisko, Sweden - Bog_T0_3 | ecosystem: Environmental > Terrestrial > Soil > Wetlands > Peat | place: Sweden: Abisko, Stordalen Mire... | reverse complement strand
AGCTTGGGTTACCGCAATCGGCCTGGACGCGGGCGCGTACGGAACTCACACTATGCGCCGAACGAAGGCATCGCTGATTTACCGGCGGACGAAGAACCTGCGGGCCGTGCAGCTGCTGTTGGGACACACCAAGCTGGAAAGCACCGTGCGGTATCTGGGGATCGAGGTCGACGACGCGTTGGAGATGGCCGAACAGACCGAGGTCTAGGACGCGGACCGGAGGGCGCCCGGCTGGAACGGCTCCGGCCGGCGCCGCCGCACTTAATATGGGGATTGCTCCCGAATGGGCCTGATTGACCCGGTGCTGCCGGTCGTGCGGGGCAGCTTCCGGGTGCACAATTGCCATCCGCTCGCATATGTTCTCAGAAATACCATGATGCGCATACGACCCGCTTGGTGTCTGTACCTGATCTCATGGATCGGCATCCCCGTTTTATTTGCGACATTCGTCGGCGTCGAGTACCACCTATCCTTGAGAGCGGGCAATCTGCCTTTCCTCGGTGACAGAGAATGGAAGTGGTGGGTTGCGTTTGCAGTTTCGTTGCTATGCGGCGTTGCGTGCATCGCACGCGCGCATTTGTATCAGCGGGTTGCCCGAGTACTCATGCCACTCCTGTACCTCACGGTCATGGCAATTGCCCTCCTTCTTATTCACGTCGCTGTGGCTTGTACGAACGGCGACTGCCTTTGACCCGACCAAACTGCGACGCAGGATTCGGGCCAGCTGGTGGCACGGCTATCTCCACACGCCGCAAGCGCGATTTCGTTTGGTGTAGTTTCGCTGCATTTTGAGTGATATGCAGGATAGCCTGGCGGCTGCTCTTTGGTACAACGTCGCTCAAGATGAGCGACGGCACACAACTCAAGACTTGGGTCACTCGCGACACGAAAGAGCGTTTTGCTGCGGTCGCGAGTCACCAGGGATTGTCAGAATCGGCGCTGCTCAGGCGTTTGGTAGATCTCATGCTGCGCTCGACGGAACCGGCCTCATACGATGCCAGCACCAGTGCGGCGCCCGAAGCCATCCGCTCAACCCGCCTGACTGTGCGGCTGCGCGCTGATGACGAGAGTCTGCTTCGGGCGCGCGCTGCGGCGCGCAATATGGCACCGGCGACCTACCTCTCCGTCCTGACGCGTGCCCACCTGCGATCGTTGGCGCCGTTGCCAAAGGAGGAGCTGCGAGCGCTCAAGCGGTCGATTTCCGAGCTCGGGAGCATGGGCCGGAATCTCAACCAGATTGCGCGGGCGGCCAACCAGGGTGACCGCGTGGCAGGTCCCGGACGCCACGACCTGGTGGCCATGCTCCGCATCTGCGAGGCCCTACGCGACCACGTGAAAGGCCTGATAACCGCTAACCTGAGTTCATGGGAGCGCGGCCATGCCGACTAGGAAGCCGTTGTTCGACCTCTTCAGCCGCGCGCGGCCGGGTCCGGGCAGGTGGGATCGCCTGGCTCCCGCCGAGGTCGAGCAGATCGCCAGAACCGTACGGCGCACCCCCGAAGTGATGGTCAAGGTACTGCCCAGAGGCGCCCAGACCTCCGAAGCGGTTCGCAAGCACCTCGATTACATCGGCCGCAAAGGAGAATTGGAACTTGAGACTGACGAAAGCGATCGACTGCAGGGGCGGGATGCAGGCGAGCAACTCGTGGAGGACTGGGATCTCGACCTGGAAAGCGATCGACGGGGCGTGGGACTAGCCTCGAGGAGGCAGGGGTCGGCCAAGCTCGTGCACAAGATCATGCTGTCGATGCCTCCCGGGACGCCGGCCAAGAGGGTCCTGGAGGCGGCGCACAATTTCGCCCGCGAGGAGTTTGCGCTCAAGCACCGCTACGCGCTGGTGCTGCACACGGACGAGCCGCATCCGCACGTACACCTGGTCGTGAAGGCTGTCAGCGAACAGGCGGTACGGCTCAATATTAAGAAGGCGACGCTCCGGCGCTGGCGATCGGAGTTCGCCCGAAACCTGAGGCTGCTCGGCATTGAAGCCAACGCCACCGAACGCGCAGTGCGTGGCGAAACCAGTAAGGCTAAGAAGGACGGCATCTATCGCGCAACCGAGCGCGGCGACTCTACGTATCAGCGGGCACAGGCCGAGGCTGTCGCAGCTGACCTGCTAACGGGCAACACCCGCGTCGAACCCGGTAAGCGCAAACTTGTGGAAACGCGTCGCCAGGTCGAGAACGGTTGGCGCGCCGTTGCCAACCGACTTTCCATGGACGGGCACCATGATCTTGCGAACGATGTTCAACGATTTGTCGAGCGGATGCCGCCTGCGAAAACCGAGCGGGAACAGATCGCTCAGGAGCTGCAGCAACGCGTTCGCGATGCCCGCGTTGGAGATCTGCGGCACATTCGATGAGTACTCGCAAGCCGCACATTATGCCACATATTGCATACTTATGCTAGATCTGGCATAGTACACCCGTGAAACCGGTAGTCTGGATGGGCGCAAGCAGGGAGGATTTGAGGGCATTTCCGGAAACAGTGCAGGGTTCTCTGGGATTTGAACTGTATCGGGTTCAGTGTGGGCTCGAGCCGAAGGATTGGAAGCCGATGACGGCTGTCGGCGCTGGGGTTAAGGAAAGTCGCGTGCGAGATGAAGCCGGAGTTTTCAGGATTATCTATCTGGCGACACGGCCCGAAGAGGTCTATGTATTGCACTGCTTCCAGAAGAAGACGCCGCAGACGAGCCGGCCGGATTTAGAATTGGCGAAGAAGCGGTTTAAGTCGATTGCAAGGTGAAGTTATGAGAGTCAGAAAGGTTACCGATCGTGAACACGGCGCCCGTCACGTGACGCCGGCAGGGCGCAGTGTCTTTTACGATCTTTTCCCGCCGGAGAAAGCGGCCGAGATGGAAATGCGCGCGCAGCTGTTGATTGGCCTGGAGCACTGGCTAGAAGGGAGCCGCATAACACAAGCCGAGGCGGCTAAGGTGCTCGGTGTTACACAGGCGCGCGTGTCGGATCTGAAGCGAGGCAAGATCGACAGGTTCAGCATGGACCTGCTGGTGCGATTGGCCGCGCGGGCTGGCCTCAAGCCCAAACTGAAACTGGCGGCGTAATCGCTCGTCCAGCGGCCGCACACTACCAATCCGCGCGTGTGCCAAGAATGTGACCAATTGAGATTTGGTGTGCCAGGATTGTGCCGTGGTGAGCCTGGGGTGCGGTGTGGCAAGCGCTGCAAGTGACTGATTGATAAACCCCTCTAACCGTCTTCATCTGACTGAAAATCCGCGTGTCGGTGGTTCAATTCCACCCCTGGCCACCATTAGATCAAGAAGATAGAGAGGTCCACCAAGACCCTACTGTCCAATATCGCCGCTTGCGTCCAATATCTTTGCACCGGGTCTGGCTCTACGGGCTTACGTCGATAGACCCTCTGAGTGGTTCGTGGGTCGTCGTGAGCTAGACGCTCCGTCGCAACATCAAAGTCATCATCGCTTGCTGACTTCGCGCGGAGGTCGTGGAACGTAAAGCGCTCCGCCAACGCAGGAGGCTCGCCCTTTTCGCCAGGAGTCATCGTCTTTGTCATCAAGCGGTGCCAGTTGGAGCGAAACCCGTCGGACGTAAATGCTTTCCCCTCAAGGTTACAGAGCAATGTCGGGCGAATCTGCGGACCGAGCTTCTTCAGTCGATCAATGACAGTTCGCAGCTCGGGAGACCATTCCACGATTACTCGCTTCGAACTCTCGACCAGTTTTCCGTGGCGCGGATGGCGGCGCTTCGACTTCCCGATGGCGAACACGATGCCATCGTCCGTCAGCTGTGATCGATTCAGCTTGAGGAGAGGGCTGATCGCGGTCTGTTGCGGCTGCTTCGATGAGCCTCTTCGCCTCTTCGGCCGTCAATATATTTCCGTCAATGGCTCGCCGCCTTTGGTCAATCGGCTGACGCAATTTCTTAACGTGCTTGCACGGTTTGAGACTATCCAGCGGTGACGCTCGGCATACTTCAGCATCACAACAATATAGTCAGATCCTTATTGATTGTCCGCACGGACTTTCCTTGGGATTGGGTCCATCCGCGCAGCTCTTCGATGGCATGCGGCGTGATGCTCGTAACTTCATGCCGCCGAAGAACGGCTGGAGTCGAGCGGTGATAATCTGCTGGTATTCCAGCTTGGTCAGTTCGCGCACATCCAGTTGCGAGATGTAGGCCTCGACAAGTTGCGGGAACGTTCGCTGCTCATTCCTAGCCTCGAACACACCCTCGTCGACCTGCACGGATAGACGGGCGAGAAGCTTATCGGCTTTGGGTTTGTCGGTGTCAGCGGACCACTGCGTGGTCACCCAGCGACGCACGCCGAACTGGTCAGAGAAATCGAGTACCCACCTTGTACTTAACACTTACGGATTTCAATGCTGACAACTACTCGATCATTTATCGGCGGTGCCCGGTTTGGGATATTCAACGCGACCTTCCCTTTTGCACGATTGATTGTCAGTCCTGACAAGCTTTCGCTTCGATGTATACGAACTTATGACCTCGCTCCCAAAGAAGTGATTTGTACCCCATGCGGACCGCTTCCGCTCATTTTGTCCGGCGTCCGGTTTCACCACATCGACAAAGATTATCCAGATCCGCGTATATCTTGGTGCTTCAGCAGACGACGCGTTCTCGATGCCCTTGGTCAGGCCGGCTTTGAAGTTCAGTAGCTTCTGGTTGCGCCAAAGCGCCCTAAAGCTGTCGTCCGTCGGTGCCCGGAATGGGTCAACGGTAGACATAGCTGGGCCGACCGTCCTGGTTCGGCCACTTTAAGCCATTCGGGCCGCAGAATTTAGGGCGATAGAGCGGCCGTTCGTCTCATGCGGTAGGCTACCGAGCTACGAACAAAGAGCCCAATTCATCGTCGACGATACCGACCCAGAAATAACTCAGGCACCCGCCAATAAGCTGGAGGCCGCGGTGCCTCTAGAAGTGAAGACACCTACCGCCCGGGAGATCTCAGCACCCATGCTAGATGTGCACGCACCTCACCAGTCGGTCCACACCTGGAAAGACTTCTTTATCCATATCGCCACAATCGTCGTTGGCCTTCTCATCGCAATAGGTCTTGAGCAAACTGTCGAGCATTTCCACCACAGGCATCAGGTCGCCGAGGTTCGCGACTCCTTGAACGTCGAGCGCAGGTTCAACGCCAATAGATTCGGCGTGTTGACAGATGAGTTCCGTCGTTTTGTACCTAAGCTCAAGACCAACCTTGCTGTATTCACATACCTTCGTGGGCATCCGAATGCTCCAGTAGCGGATTGGCCCGGGAATCTTGACTGGCTCGCGCTGAATCCGGGGTTCCTGGATGCAGCCTGGAAAACCGCGGAACAGAGTACGATCCTTCAGTACATGCCGCGCGCAGAGGTCCAGCGTGACTCCGAGCTGTACAGTCGATTGCTTGGTCTGAGAGAGGCCATGGGCGCGGCGGTGACAGCGCTCAATGACGCGCGCCGATTTGCGATTCAGGACCCCGACCCAGCTCATCTCTCTCCTGCTCAACTCGACCGCCAGATCGATCTCACCATGGAGGTCCTACTCCAATATGCATTAGTCGGCCGGATAGAAAACAACCTGGCGGGGCGTTACCCGGATTTCACGCCGTCCCTCACACGAGATGACGTTTACGGCATTCTCCACGCCACAACGAATGCCGACGATCAAAAGGCGATCAACGCCCTCATTGAACGAGAAGACCAAATGGAAAGAGAGCCGGGTACTCCATCTTCCATCGGTAAGTCCAACCAGACGGAAACTGAATCTGGCAGGCAATAGTCCAAACATGCTCGCTGGCGTTCATTACGTCCCTCCCTAGAGCGGACGCTCACGGCGGGCAGCTGAGGGTCAACACCGCCCATTCGACTGTCGACCCTGCCAACCACGCCACTCGTCCTGTCGCTGGCAGATACAGCAACGCATCGCTGTGAGGACTCAGTGACGCCACGAGGTAACCGTCCATGAGGAACCGAATCTGCACGGCAATGACTCAACGGCCCCGTCCAGGCGTACCAAATTGACCCTTGGGGCCTTGACTGAAGATCAGGCGGCGCGGGCTCTCAGGGCTTGTGCGTCGATGTCGCGTGGGCCCTCCATCCGCCAGCCCTCGGGCCGGCGCATCAACACGAACCGGTAGTACGAATAGCTGAACGCATTGATACCCACCCAGATGAACAGTGAGGGGCGGCCGATATCCCGATCGACCCATAGGGCGGCAATCTCGCCAATGAGTAGAAAGATCCCGAGTACCGGTATCAGAGGGTAGAGCGGCATCCTGTAGGCATGGGTACCGGTGCGTCCGCTGCGACGGCCGGAAAACGACCCCCAAACGTAGAAGACGGTTATGGATATCAGCCCTCCGGACAGCAGCATGATCTTGATCTTCATGCTCAGGGGTGTCGCCAGCGCAGTGGTTATTCCGAGCAGCAGCAGGGAGAACCAGGGCGCATCGGATTTCGGCGTCAGGCGCATCAGGGCACGATTGAGCGCCGGAGTGAAGAGTTGCGTGCGGCCCATTGCGAAGAGGTTGCGCCCCATGCCGATGAAGCCGGCCAGACTGGCATTGAAAATCGCCACCGCAATGGACAGCGAGACGAGTTTCATGCCGAAATCCGGCAGGTATTGCGCCAGGAACGCTTCAAACGGAGCGTCCTGGGCCAGCACTGTGCGCAGATGATGCGAGCCGATGATCGTGCCGATGACCGGCGCCGTCTCCAGGATTGCCGTCAGCCCAAAGCACAGCATCATGATGCGTCCCACGGTGGCCGGGCGCTTCATGTCCTCGCAGAAAAACAGCGCCTGGCTGGACCCCGCAATGGACCAGGAGGCATTTGTGCTCGCCAGGGCCAGGGCCCCCAGGCCGACACCCACCCAAGCGCCATTTTTCCAGGCCATCGGGTGGATGATCAATTCCTGAACGCCCGGCTGGATATGGAGCACCCCGAGGCCTGCGACCAGGAGCAGCGCCACGACTTCGATCAACAGGAAGAGGCCGGTAATCCGCTCGCTGGAACGGATATTGAGCATGGCCAATGCCGTACAGACCGCGACCGTGATGTAGGTGATCAGGTCTTCATTCAGCGACGGGAACAGCGGTTTCAGATAAATGGCGATTCCGACCGCCGAGGTATTCAGAAACAGCGGCAGGGTAAACAGGCCGGCGATGTAGGTGGTGCCGCCAGCCCAGTCGCCAATCGCGTACCCGACGGCCGCATAGTCGTAACCTGCAGTGGGATAGGCGGAACCCAGTTCCGCGGCCATCGACGTCTGGCAGTAGTTGATGAGAGTGCCCAACAGGAAGGCCGCGATCGCGGCACTGCCGGCTTCCTGGATGATCGTGCCACCCGAGACGAAGATCGACACGCCCGGCGACAGCACCGATAGGGTCAGAACGATGACGCCGAAGCCGCTCAACGAGCGCGCGAATTTTGGCGGCGCATCGGCCGCTTGACCGGCAGTCTGTGCGTCCATGCTCAACCGGCTCCCGCTTTATGGGTTTCTTTTGGAGCCAGTATAGCCTGAACGGCTCTCAGACCATTTTGACATCCCCCGTCAGCTCGAAGCCCTTGGTGCTACATGGCTCACAGGAACGACTGGTAGTCTTTGATACTGCAGGCTGGCTTGATGCACCGTAATTGAACGACCCGAGTGCTGCCGTTCGCCGGCGACCGCTGGTCAATCTCTGTCGTTCGCCGCGTTCGCCGCGTTCGCCGCGTTCGCCGCGTTCGCCGCGTTCGGTGCCGAGCAAATGGAGTCAACCGGCGCGTTGTATAGAATTAGAGCTTCGGACCGAATAGAGCGTCCAATATTAAGCGGCGCCATCTCGGGGAATCAGGACCTTAAGTACCCATATCTGACAGAAATATTGGACACTCAGGCGGCACAGATAGTAATGATTCCAGCAAGTTAGTCGATTTTGAGCCCTGGACTGAAAATCCGCGTGTCGGTGGTTCAATTCCACCCCTGGCCACCATAAAAACAATAAGTTAATAGTCTGTAGCCCAAACGACCGCATGGAATATTATTCCGACTGCGGACTAAACGCGACTCGGAATCAATGAGATACATGTGAAACGAGGAGTGAAGTAGTCGACCTCTGTCCATTGTTTCGGGCAATGTGAATCGTCCATATGGCATACTATGCCAATCGTCAATGGCCACCGGACGTGACAGACATGCCTACCAGAAACGTTGTCCTCACGGACCACCAGGCCGAATTGGTGGAGCGGCTGGTATCGTCCGGCCGCTATCAGAACGCGAGCGAAGTGCTACGCGAAGGTTTGAGGTTAGTCGAGGATCAAGAGGCGCAAAATAAAGCGCGCATCAAAGCGTTGCGCGACGCCGCCCACGTCGGAATCTCGGATATTGAAGCGGGCAGATACCGCACCTTTGATTCGCCTGAGGAGCTGAATCACCATTTAGACGCGCTGCGGGACGGCGTATTGACTCGGAAGGGCCGCGAAAAGAGAAGCGGGTGACCGCGCGGGAATCTCGGTGGACTGTGCGCCTCACCGCGACCGCCGAGGCTGACTTCCAAAGCATCATTGCTTGGACGTCGGAGCAATTCGGCGATCGGCAGGCGGCCGTGTATGCCGAGACCCTATCGGCTGCGATCGCGGCACTCAGTGCCGGACCAACAACAGTCGGCTCAAGAGAGCGTAGAGAGATCGGTAAGGGACTGTTCACGTTGCATGTCGCGCGAGACAGCCGCAAAGGCCGACATTTCGTATTGCTTCGCGTCGGATCTAACGAGCATCGAATCGAAGTCCTGCGACTGCTCCACGACGCCATGGATCTCGGGTTACACGCGCGGAGCACATGAAACAGCGAGCGTATCGGCAATCGCGGCGGTGATTGGCAGGCCCGTGTAATGTTCGATCCAAAGATATTGGCCGCGGGGATTGCTTTCGAGAAACACGTGATGGCCGTCCGGCGTGACTATGAAATCTAGACAGCTGTAAACCAAGCGATATTCGGCCATGAAGGCCCTGACTTTGTCGCAAATATGGGCAGGTAACTCAATTGGTTCGTACTTTATATCGTACGGCGCAGTCCGCCAGTCGACTCTTGTACGCTCGTTCTGCTGCGACAAGACTTTCGCTGCATACATCTGGTTAGCCACCACGGTCAGCCGGACCTCGTAGTCTTTGGGAACCAGTTCTTGGAAGATCCCCGGCGTGTGCTGAATGAGATCCAATGACGATAAAGCCGCGTCGGTCACAATGCCCGTAAAGGCGGCCTTGCCTGGCTCGAGGCTCAGCGTCTGCGACAGCGCCTTGTAGATAATCGAGCCGCCACATTCTTCACGGAAAGACCGAACGGTGCCCGGATCGTTCGTGATAACGGTGCGCGGGATCGTAAATCCCAGGCGGCGGGCGGCGGCAAGCTGCGCCGGCTTCCAATCCGCGTTGCGATGACGGCGCGGCTCATTCATCCACCGCCAGTCAGTGACCGCAGGCAACGAATTAAGTGCGCACTCCGCCTCGCGCGTCGAAAATTCACGCTCTTCGGGCTTGAGGTCGCCTGGAAAGCCCCGGGGCCGCAAGGCGCGATACCAAACGCTGCCAACGGCGTCGAACGACACGATCCGGCCATCGATCGCAATTTCGCCTTCGAATCCGTGTACCGAGGCGCGATAGGTAAGTGTCGATCCATGCGGGTACCGATCGAGGTTCCAACGCAGCACGGGACAACCACGTCGGCGCAACACCTGAAGCAAATTGTCTGCCGTCGGATCGTATTGCTCGGTGACGAGCAGGATGGTCTTCATCCCTGGCGCGCCGAGATATCGCGATTATTCTTGCGCGAAGGGCCGCGCCGGTTCGGCGAACGGGTGTAGGCGCAGTCGAACGCTGGTGAGGGCGTCAGTCGTGGTCAGCTGTGGGACCTGGGCCGTTCGGTCCACCGCCCGGCGTCACCGTATTGGTGGGCGGCGGTGCCGGCTTTGGGCAGCTGGGGTCGCCGGGGCAGTTGACCAGCGGAAAAGTCTGGGAGTCCCCGCCAGCGTCACCGAGCAACAAGCCGCGTGAGTATCTGAAGACCGGATCGCTGGTCCCAGGCTTGACCATGAGTTGCTGTTCCGGGCTGTAAACCATTCTCGGTATCTCCATCGGCGTCGCATCCTGGAGGAATTGATGCGCGAAGACTTGCCCGCCGCTAGCGACTGATACGATGCCGGTACTAGCCGCAGTCAGGCCGGCGAGACTGAGAACACGCCGCACGATAACGCGCCATTTGCCATTGCGGATACTCATTTTGCACTCCCCGATTTGATTCGCGCAGCCTTCATTGACTGGTCGCCCTCGGAGCATCGGTCGAGAGCGCTCGTCTGTCAAAGACCGCAATCTGTTCCCGAGACACGGGTAACACTTTAGCATCGAAAGCCACCTCCTTGATGCCGACAATCTGTCCGCCGAAGACGGTACTTAGATTGATTTCTAGACTACCGATGCACTCCGCCGTGTCGAGCCCACGTCTCTTTTCATCGGGCGCGGCGAGCAAGCCATTCATGACCTTCACCGCGTGATTGATAATTTCGTCAGCCCGTGCACCGCAGCTCGCATTCCTAGAGCTCGGACACCGGCTTTCATGGACCGCGACAGCCTGCCGATCATCGTCGCAATATTCCTGACGCTTTGTCGCGCCTCCTATCGCCAGCGCCGACAGGTCCTGCAATGAACGAGTATAGTGAATGCACACCGTAATGGTCTGTCCTGAGACCCTCCTGCCCATGCACCACGCCGTTATCTTCGCAAGCTTGCTCCTGGGCACCCTTCGTTCGTATGCGTCTGAACCCGCGTACGTTCAGGATGTTACCCGGTGGCAGGCCGTGGACGCGCCTTCTGCATCGGATCGGGGCGCTCGCATGGTCTGGTCCTTCGCCGCGAACTACTCCCATTTGAATTGGCGCGTGTTCACGCGGGATGGGGAAGTCCGCGCGCGGCTAGGCGGCGAGGTTCCGGACATACGCCCTCGACAGTTAAGTTTCACGCCAGAGGCAGGCAAATTCCGCCGAGCTTCGGCAGCGGCTCGAGTCGGCGACGGTTGGCTCGTCGGTTTCAACGAGGGAGAGTTCGGTGGGGCTCTCTATTGGTTCAGTCGTGACGGCAAGCGCAGCTACCCCATCTCCGATGATCAGATCGTCGACTTCTTCTCGCTCGCCGACGGCATCTATGCCATCGAGGGATTGGCTCATTTGAGCGCATCACGGGGTTCGATACTGCGTATTACCCGGCCAAAGGAAGGGGCTCCTTGGCGGGCGCAGTCGGTCGCGGTGCTTCCATACGCGCCGTATGCCGTGGCTGTGCGGCGAGATGGCACCGCAATGATCACGCTATCGGACTCTCTGGTATCGGTGGGGCCTGATCTCAAGGTCGAGGCGCTCCTACCCGATGCGCCGTGGGGAGCGCTTTACCCGACTTGCTCGGTGCTTGGTCCGGACGAGCAGAAGCTCTATATCGGGATGCGCCAGTTTGTCGGCGAGTTCGACCTGAAGACGAAGACGCTGCGCTTTCTCATCCCGTCTGATCAATTTCTCAATAGGCTTCCGAAGCAGCAAGAATCGCAAATCCGCCAACAATTCGGGGGCTCATAACGCGTCCTGCGGGCTCGGCGCGCCGACATCAGTGCCGCGCTTTCAGCCGCTGGAGTAATCATCTGCACAGCGGAACGAAGTCGGCAGTTAACGAGCGTGGACATCGAAACCGGGGAGTACGTGCATAGTGGCTAGCGACCCGTCATCGCGCGATTTGCAGCGCGGGTATCTTCTGGAGATACCCGTCATGCTAATCATTCTCTTGCTCGCACTTGCCATTCTCGCACCACGCCTACCGCTGATTGGGCAAAAAGTTCTGATTGGCGTAGCGGTGGTACCGATCGTTTTCGGTCTTTTCTACATGATCGTTGCACCCGGATGGGTGCCCGGAAATTCCGGTCGCGTCCGACGCGCTTTGCGCATGGCGCTGTTCCTGGGACTTGCTGCAGCGATTGTCGCGGGAGCGGGCGGCTTTATTCTTAGATAGCGCGCCCAGCACCGACGAGGTCGTGCTTCGTCGGTCGCCAGCTGCAACCGCGCTCGCTGCTGTCGTGTCTGTTTGCTAGGGTGTTTGGTTTATTTGCTGCTGTGCTTACGGAATGGGCGCCGAGACGGTGCTCACCCCGGAAGGTTCGATAAAACTGTCGATGCCGTGCGACTGCCAGGGCCGTTCTGATCGGGCGCCGACCGGCAAGTACCGCCATCGTTTCCCCATTCGCTCAACTTTTTAACGGATTCGAAGGCCTCAGGGTCTGATATGCCGGCGAAGCCGGATTGCGGAATGTTGACCCGTTGCGCCGATCTGAAGTTTCTGCAAAATGTAGGATAAATAGGACGGTTTGGATCGCCGGGAGGCGGGCAATCAATACAACCGCTGAGGATTACCGCGACCGCAGCTAACGTGATGCCACGCAACGCGATCGTTCGTATTGATTTGATCGGCATGGTGTTCACGTCTCCGTTTGCTTGATTGGCGACTGTTACCGCCGCCATACACGATCATCTTACGGCCCGATAGATTGATATGGGCCTACAAGATCTCTACTGATAACAGCAGCTGGATCGTTGACTATACTCTTAATCGCTCGACCCTCAAGTTGCTTGCCTCGGCTGGGGGGGGGACTTTCCCTGGGAACACCAACATCGGTAACGGTACCTACGCTTGCGGCAAGGTGCAGAAACAAAGAAGAACTCTGTAAGACCGTCCAAATAGCCTTTAAGGGCCCCCGCGGGCGAGTTTTGATTTCAACAGCGACTCGGAAAAGGCCCCCTCCACCCTGCGTCCATTGATGTAGGTGACTGGAGTTCCCCGGATCCGCATATGATCGCCGTCGTCCCTATCCGCATCAACGACCGCGGCGTATTTGTGGTCTTTCAGGCATGCAGAGAAGTTCACCATATCCAGTCCAACTGTGGCGGCGATCGCCTCGAACGCTGCGTCACTGAGAGAATTACCGTTCTCGAACAGCGCGCTGCTGTAATCCCAGAACCGACCTTGTTCGGCGGCACATTCAGAAGCCTCGGCAGCAAGTTGAGCGTTTGGATGGAGGGCAAGGGGAAAATGCCGAAGTACAAACGCAAAATTCTTGTCCGCTTTAACCTTTTTGATCACCGCAAACGTCCGCGCGCAATACGGGCATTCGTAGTCCGAATACATAATCACCGTGCCCAAAGAGCCTGGAGTACTCCAAACGTGGTCGGTTGCCCGCAGCGCTGGTGGCGCTTGAAAACGTAGCAACAACCGATCTTCCAACTGCTGCCATCTGGGAAGCACCAGTAAGGCGACATTCGCAGACATACTCAATATCAAGCATAGCCATAGTACCGGCGAGGCTTTGCCGGAAGATGGATTCATCTACTGACCCTTATGTTGGAGCGTCGCCCTAGATATTCCGACGTGGTACGACGCAAACTTATGTCATTGTGAGCTTGCCTGCCTGTTGAAACCACTTGTTTTGGGAAGCACCGCCATGGTCTCGGCGAAACACAGATATGCGCCCGCCTCAGTGCCTGGGAACGTGGCCACTGCTGGTGCTGAGCTCGTGAAGTGCGCTGTGTCTCAATCAGAGGATATTCTCCAACCCGCCTTGTTGACACCTAGCACATTGTGGAGCGTACTGCAGTCAGACGATAACTAGTCGTCGCAATGACGTTACAGGATTTGACTGCCATGAAGACAATTGCAATTGTTATCGCGCTCGCGGCCGTGACGGCTGGCGTCGCATTAATCACCCCTGCGTTTGCCGGGGGCGGCAATCCGCAGATGTGCTTGGCTAATTACAATCAATGTCTGAAAGGCTGCGACGGCGCAACACAGTGCAGCAATGCATGTAAGGTAAATTACGATAAGTGCATTGGCTAAACCACTTGAATAGTCGGCCTGCCTATTTGAAGCGCCTTGGCAACGCCGGGCGCTCTTTGGCTAAAGGGATCAAAGATGTCGCGACCAGCGGCGCGCCGAAGATCGCGTACCAGTAGCTAACCGAACTTGCTCGCCATTGCCTCTCTTGAAGATCTCCTTGAACGATTCGATTGAACGACGGCGGCTCCTTGCCCGGACGATATCGATCGGGATGCGCCGAATCTACGGCCGGCCTTCCAGCGCGAGCGATTGGAAATCGGCAGCCACTATTACCACTGCTCGAAATAATGGATGGCGTACAGCCAGCGAGGAGGTTTCAGTATGAACTACATCACGAACTTTGCGTTCGCATTGTGTCCGGCCCTGATTCTCGTCGCGTGTGCAAGTGGGGGTGACGTTAGGACACCTCAGAGATCTGATCAAGACGCGGCCAAAGTAATGGCTTCAAATGACAATCTCATCGTACCCGGTGAGCGAATTGGTCGAGTCTTTTTGGGAATGACTACTGACCAACTGTACCGGGTGATGGGCGACCCGATGAATTCCATGGCCTTTAACGCTGGTGGTTTTCGTTACGAATGGCGTGATCTTAACGTGATAGTCAGCCAGAGTAAGACAGTAACTTGGATCACCACTTCAGGTTCAACCTATTCTCTCGCCGGTGGAGTCACTGTTGGATCATCGACACTGGCACTTCAATCGAACAGACCCCCGCCGGCTTTTTCGAAGGCCGAAGATGCAAGCCGAACCAGCTATTGCTATTCAGACGGCCTGGGCGTGGACACGAATACTAACAATGTTGTCGGCATTCAGGTGTGGTCGCCAGGCTGCGACGGATCCGGTCACTATTCCTGCTTCCACTGGGCGAATGGTATCCAGATGATCGACGGCAAATGCAGGCGTGACTAGCGGCGCCAATGAAAGTGCGCCACCTCCGCCAGCACGGTGCCGACCGGCACCCGGTAGACATCAGTCCGACCGATCAAAGCCCGAATCGCGGAAGGGCGCCATCGCGGTAAAATCAGCGGGGAGAGTACTCGGGAGAATGCCAAAGTGAGCGAGACACGCGATCGGCCTTAGTGGGCCTACAGCAAGCCGGAGCGCAAGCATCGTCTCGAGGATGCGGTCGATGCGGCCCTTTCGGGGCCAGAAG
>Ga0302320_10016580_pt1 | contig 15034 bp, 10 predicted proteins | sample Bog_T0_3_FD_202130 | JGI IMG/M metagenome (GOLD analysis project Ga0302320, IMG submission 202130) | Peat permafrost microbial communities from Stordalen Mire near Abisko, Sweden - Bog_T0_3 | ecosystem: Environmental > Terrestrial > Soil > Wetlands > Peat | place: Sweden: Abisko, Stordalen Mire... | reverse complement strand
CAGCGTTCGCCGCGCCAGCGGCTTCGTTCTTGCCGCCAACTCGTCACTAACGAACCGTACCCGCCGAGTACCCGTTCCAATTTCCGCGCTCTCTGCGATTTCCGTCTGCCCATCCCCTCTTCAAATCAACCCCCGCGCACCGGAAGCCTACCGGCTCAACACTGCGCCCTGAAACGTCATCGTGGACCAATATCGCGGACCCATATCCTGGCTCAATCCGGAGGCCCGGGCAGCCTCTCGACGCATACCGGCATCGGATTGGAAGGAGGTGACGAGATGGAAAAGTCGGTTGTAGACCAAGTGGCGAAAACCCTGGTGGATCAAGCCAGCAATGTTGGCGATACTTTCCGCAGAGCTTCGGAGTTCACATCCAACGTCGCGGATAGTGTTCAGGATGGTATGAAGTCGGCAAAGAACGCCGTCAAAGATGGGCGTGACGCGGTGGAAGATTTCATCGACGACACGGCCAGGAGTGTCAAGCGCAGCCCGATCCAATCTGTTCTAATCTCGCTGCTTGTCGGCCTCTCTGTTGGATTTCTGTTCGGTCGCGGAACCAGTCGAAGATAAGCTTGCATCAACCCCACCAGTCAGAAAACAGATCATTTATGAGGGGTCATGCCAGATTGGGTGACTCCTTGAATCTTGAAATTTAAATTTTGCGGCTGCAATGGCTTGGTACGGTCACTGAGATTACACCCCTAATCGCCCACACCCTGCCTGCGCTTTGGCTCCTGGCGGTTGGTCGCCAAATCATCTCCCGCGCCCTGTTTTTGCTCAATCAAATCAATCCAAAAAAAATCCCCGCCTTTTGCAGTCTATTTCGCATGAATGGCGCAGGATAATTACAGCCATGCTTCCGAGCCGGAGGCACCTGGCTGTCAGGCATCAAGAAACAGCTATAGCCCCTACCCCCAAACCCGGTAGTAACAAACCAGGGGGAAAGAGTAAGTAACCACACTTTAAAAGACTGGTAATGTACGAATCGACCGCACGAAAGTCATGCACCACACGAAGCGGACCTTGTCCATGTGCTGAATTGCTTTGCTTGCCCATGCGTTGCATATCGCGCCGTCACCCTGCCGGTGGAAACATTTAGTGCCGATGCGGTGTCGAAAGAGAGTGAGGGCAAGCATGGTTGACCCTTTGCGGTTCCTTTCCGATCGAGTCGTGTCTGTCTCCTTACGCGTCGCATTGGGCGGTTACGTGATCTTCATGTCGCGCAGATTCTATGCCGACCCCACGGGCTATTTCCGCAATCTGGCGCGGCAAATGGTAGACTTCCGCTGGTTTGAACCAACAATCCGCGCCCTCGCTTGTTTCTGTCTCTGGGGCGGATGCTTCATCATTTCAACGGCCATCGCCGTCCAGATTCTTGATCTGCACAGCGATGTTCTGGCACCTGCTCTTGTCGCAGTGGCCGCAGTTGCCACCTGGCTCCTGCTTCCGAAACAGCGCAATGCCGGCGCAGAAAACAAGCCTGGCATTCAAGATTGAGCCAGAAGCCGCTTCAGGAACCTTTTCGTCCCCGTCAGTGTCCAACAGAAGGTGGGGCTGACTTATCGCTGCTGCTGGTTTTTCGTGACTGAAGAGTAAACGTGTACCCTTAAGACCGGAGCCTATGAATGCGTTGGATCTCGATCCTGGCCTGTTCCGTGCCCTTGCTCGTGAGCGCAACTCTTACCGCTGCACAAGCTGCGCCGACGAAAGCTGGAGCCAAGCCCCAGTCCGCCACTAAAGCCATCCTGCTCGCGCCCCCAGCCGCGCTTCTACCCGATTCGTTTGCCGGTTGGATCGCAACAGACAAGCCGAAGACCATATCCGACCCCGCCCAAGTTGACTCTACGAACGCCGCTGCCCTGAAGGAATACGACTTCAGCGATGGCGCGCAGGCCAATTACAAACGCAGCGGCGAAACGCTCAGCATTCACGCGTTACGTTTCCACGACGCCAGCGGCGCGTACGGCGCGTACTCGTTCTATCGCCAGAACGGCTGGCCTAGAGAGGATATCGGCACTGGAGCAACCTCCAACAAAAACCGTGTCCTCTTCTGGCGCGGAAATACTGTGGTCGACGCAAACTTCTCCCAAATCGGTCCAATGTCCGGTTCTGAGCTCCGTGAGCTGGCCGGTCTCTTGCCCGTTCCAGACGGTTCCAAAGCGCTCGCGCCGCCCATCCTGAGCAACCTGCCCAAAGACTCTATGGACGGGCAGACAACTCACTATGCCGTTGGGCCTGCAGGCTATGCGGGTGCCGGCGGAGTGCTTCCGCCCGACCTGGTTGGCTTCGATCGCGGCGCTGAAGCCGTAACCGCGAACTACCAGCTCCGTTCCAATCCCGCCACGCTCACCATCATCGATTACCCTACGCCACAAATGGCCGCGGCCCAGGAAGCAAAGATCCGTGCCTACATCAAGGCCGCCAGCCAGGCGCAACCGGCATGGCCCAAACCGCTCCAGGACTCCGATCAGGCGTCGATTGAAGTTCGCCGCAGCGGCCCGCTCGTAGCAATTGTCAGCGGCGACGCAATCCCCGAGGAAAGCCACAAGCTGCTCGCGACCGTCCATTACGAAGCCGATCTCACCTCCATCCCTCAACCCAGCGGAGATTCCGAGGTCGCAAAGACCGCCAAACTGCTCCTCGGCATCGCCAGCCTCGTCATCATCGGCGTCAGCGCAGCCCTGCTGCTCGGCTTCTTCCTCGGCGGAGGCCGGGCCCTCTATCGAAAGCTGCGCGGCAAACCAGCCTCCACCGTTTTTGAGGAGGAGTTCATACACCTCGACCTTCAGGAAGAATGGGTCGAACCCCTGCCCGCTATTGACAGGTCGCATCCGAAGGGTTAACTGGGCTGTTAAACCTGTGGAAAACTAGGCGTAAACCCTAAGAAAACCCCTTAAAAAGCAGCAATAGACGGGTAAACAAAGGCGAACAAGCGTCGAACATCCGCCGAAAGCCCCGAATTGGAAACGGTCTGTAACTGTCTGATTTCAAAATATTTATTTCGTCTTCGATTTATCCTTGACACTCCCCTCCCACATCCCTACTATGCAGCCAGAAAGTTCTGATGGTTTTGCCTCCGTTGGAACTATTCTCCCTAAGGGAAGAGCTGCCCTGTTGCCGGGCGGCTCTTTCCGTTTTCCGAGAGCCAATTTGCCGCCTCTGGCGGCTCTTCATTCGGCTGGCCGGGGTTCCGGTCCGATTCTGCTTCCGGATCGCTCCACTGCCTGCCGCAAGCCTCGCAAAGCCACAAATTGGTAGGCTCAGCTCCCTCCAGCACCGGATCCTCCGCGCCGCAATGCGGACAAGTCGGCGGCACATACGCCGGCACCTCGATCCTGAATTCTTCGATGATGTCCAACGGGATGGGTTGGTTGGCAATCCCGATCGCCTCGTCAAGCTGGTCGGCGGCGACCAGGATTCGGGGAAAACCGCCCGCACGCGCACCTTCAACCCAGCTTTCGATTCCCGCTCGCCGCAACACCTCCTTCAGCTGGTACGCCTGCGCCGAGGTGTCGCAATCGCACAGAGGCGTCTTCCAGGTATAGTCCTTTGGAGAATCGTCCCCCTCATCCGGATCGACAGCACCCGCAAAGCGCGAAGACGAACGTGGCTCGCTGTACCTGGCCGTCTTTGGAGTGCCCGGCTCGTCGAGGCCGCGGGTCCTCAGCTCACTGCGCAGAATTTGCTGCGCGGTCTCCGTCAGGTCGCCGAAACTGTCCGCAAGTTGCTCAAGTTCTCCGTCAAGCATGCCGCGATAATGCGCTGTGAGCCGCTGCCATTCCTCAACTGGGTTAATTTGCATGAGCAGCAGTATAGCCGTATTTCGCCGCGGCTGACCTTTACCTTCAGCCAGCGCAACGATACAATCGGAGGAGCAGCAAGCCGACGTAGCTCAGTTGGTAGAGCAACTGATTCGTAATCAGTAGGTCGCCGGTTCAACTCCGGCCGTCGGCTCCATAAAATCGATAATTTATTGAATTAAGACAAAACGCTTCGATTGGATTTCAATGCGGCATCAGCAATCCGCAAGAGTCCCAGCCACTCGAGCGCCTGGCCGAGGCGGAGCTTCGGAAATTTAACAAATTCCTGCCGAACCCCGACAGAATTATGGTTTCACCGCTGGCGTCCCGCTTGCAACGCCCGTTGCCAATGGGACGGTCGGTGCGGCGGCGCCGAGAACCTTAGTGACGGAGTTGCTCCCACTGTTCGTGATCCAGATATTCCCTGATATGTCGATGGCGATGCTCGATGGCGAACTTAGCACGCCGCTGATGTAAGGGGTTGCCGAGACCGGAGTTCCGCCGGAGTTGAATACCGAGATGGAGCCGGTTGAGTTCGTGATCCAGACCTGATCTGAGCCATCGATTGCAAGGCTGGTGGGGGAGCTGAGTCCGCCGCCACTGTAGCCGCTGCTGGTGACTCCGCCGGTATTGGTGAACTCCGCTACGCTGTCGGAACCAGAGGTCAGGCTCCAGACATTCTCTGAACTGTCGATTGCGACGCCGGTGCCGCCAGCCCCTTCAGGAGTCGACAGGAGAACCGATCCGGTGGGCATGAATGCCGAAGTCGTGTTGCTGGGATTTGGGTTACCGATCCAAAGATTGTTGGCGATGACATAGATTCCCAGGCCGGCGGAACTGGCCGTGGCATAGGCGCTGTCGCCCGGGTAGGTTGCGACGATTGTTTGCGGACCGGCGGGCAGGTTTGAAGTAGTCAGCGTGGCCGAATAGGTATACGTGGTGGAATTGAAGCTGCCGAGAATAGCTGAGCCCAGCAAGGTAGAGCCTGCGTAAAAATTCATCTGCTGCGTCGGGGCTGCGGCGCCAGACAAAGTGATGAAGTTGGCAGTGATGCTGGTTGCCGCTCCGCGGTTTGCAGGAGAGGGAATCGTATTTAGCGTGACAGTGGGTGTCGTCGTAACCAAATACACATAAACACCGCTGCTGATTGCGGGGTCATTTGAATCCCCAGCGTAGGACGCGACGATGTAGTGCGTGCCGACCGTAAGCGAACTCGTGCCGAGCGATGCCGTGTTCGCCGAGAGTGATTGCGTGCCAACAATCGCCGGGTTGCCGCCTTGAATGTCGTAGAAGGTGACCAGGCCGGTGCCGGTATTGCCGCCGTTGCTGAAGGTCGCCGTGAGTGTCCCCGAGCCGAACACCACAGAAGTCGGCCCGGTGATGACGATAGACTCCACACCCGGCGTTTCACCGCTGCCGGCAACGAGGAGGCCGTTGTCGATGATTCCAATCAAATCGTTTTCTGTATCTGAAAAGAGAACCGACGGTCCAAAAAGCGCCACAGCATCCGGTGTATCGAGGGAAGCGCTGGTGGAATAACTGCCGTAACCGCTGAATCCTTCGGTGCCATTACCCGCTATCGTTGTCAGGTTGCCGCCGCTAATGATGCGAATCAGATTGTTATCGCTGTCGGCCAAATACACAATGCCTGAACCATCGACCGCTAAGCCGCGCGGCCGCGCCAAGGTCGATGTCCCGGCAGGGCCATCGCCTGAAAAACCCTTTGTGCCGGTGCCGGCCAGCGTGCTGATGTAGCCGGTAGACTGAGTGACCATGCGGATGCGCTGATTGTGCGTGTCGCCGATATAGATATTGAATGAAGAATCGACCGCAACGCCGTTAGGAGAATCAAGGCCTGTGGATGTCGCAAGGACGCCGTCACCGAGGTAAGCCTGATCGCCATCGCCGGCCACCGTGTTGATGTTGCCACCGCTGATCTCGCGAATGCGGTGGTTGTTGGTGTCTGCAATATAGACGTTGCCGTTCGAGTCGACTGCTACCGCTGTAGGCAGGTTCAGCAACGCCGCTGATGCCGGGCCAGTGTCGCCGAAAAATCCTGCGACTCCTGTGCCGGCTATCGTCGCGATATTGCCGCCGCTTACTTCGCGAATGCAATTGTTGTGGGAGTCCGCAATATAGATGTTACCGCTCGAATCGACCGCAACGCCCGTAGGTGAGTCGAGAATTGCCGAGGTGGCAACGCCGCCATCGCCGCCGTAGCCCTGCTCGCCGTCTCCTGCCACTGTCGAGATAATGCCAGCAAGATTCACTTCGCGAATCACGTTGTCGTCGGTATCCGCAATGTAGAGATTGCCCGCAGTGTCGAATGTGAGACCGTGCGGAAGTTCGAGCGGCGCGTCGGTCGCTTCAACGCCATTGGGTGGAGCATTCAAGGTTTTTGAATGTATGCGCGGTTTGGAACTGGAACGAGAATGTGCACGTGCATGTGCGCGGGCGAGCTGTGCCAGGGCCGCCCGTTGCGCCGCGTTCTGGGCAAGAGCAAATGTACTTCCGGCTAAAACCAGTGCGACCGCAAAACACTTTACCCCCAATGCACCGTCTCTCATTCGTTCTGAATCTCCTCGGGCCTCAACTACGCTTGTCCCCAGCCTTTGACCAATCGCAATAGCCAATTACGGATACTGCTTCCTTCCAAGCCTCACCGACCCTGCTTACATGGGAACGCAAATGCCCATCCGTATGACTCGGAAGAACTGCGGCTATTTGGATTTGTTGTTATCGTCGGGAGAGTACCTGCAGGCAGGGTGGAACCGCCTTCCATTGTGCAAGTATGGGAGTCTCCCGAGGAGTCGTGGATCGTGTTGCAGAATATCATGGAAGATCCCAGTGTCAACAGGTTGACCTCATACGGGATGGCGCTAAGAATCGATGGCGGATTCTTTTGGCTCGAGGTTCACTTCATCGCCGTGGGGTAAGTGAGTAAATCGTCAAGCCCACCCATGCTCCGTCCGAACAATTGCCGTAAAAGCAATTTTGGAAGTTCCGCCTGGCGCGCTGGAAGCGGGGTTTTCAAATGGTGCCTTGGAAGCGTTTGCCGCAAAGGTTGCAAAACTTCCGGCAATTGGTCGAGACTGGATTGCCATGAAACTCGACCGATATCTTGCTCCGTTCGTCTGCGCCAGCCTGCTTGGGTCGTTGCCATGCGCGGCCTCTCATATGGTTACCGGCAACGGATTTGGATTCGCGGTGGTGGCGCCGGAAACGGCCTCGGTTACACGGTTCTACGCGCATCCTTATAGCTTTGCCCGGCAAGACAGCAAGAATCCGCTGAGCGAAGGAGTGGAAACTGCCAACTTCATCAAGCAGCTTGAGTGGAAAGACGGTGGTGGCCACGCCGCGTCGACGAATTACGAAGACGATTCGCAGATAATCCACGCCAGCACGACAGCAGGCGAGGGTCTGTTCTTCCTACCCTTTGGTCTCATGCAGGACGCACTGATCATCCACTGGGATCCCAGTTCCGAAGATGCGCGACACGGCGGCTGGAATGTGGAATGGAGCAGGCCGGTTGCTTCGCAGAAAAAACTGCGCATGCTTGGCGTGGAAATGCGCCTGCTGAAATTCGATGGGATCGAGGAGTCTTTATTGCTCATACCACTGAGCGGAAAGCGAGCCGAGGTCGGACAGAACCAACAGCAGCTCGGAACATGCTTGTCGTGGGCTCTGGTCTCAATTGAAAGCGACACCCAAGTAGACCAGGTCGTCAGGGAGTTCAACCGTTGGCGTGCGGGACTGGCTCCGGGGGAACTAGCTAAACGTGAGATTCAAGAGCTTGAGCGCTGGCGGGTCAAGCCGTCGGTACATTTCGAAGACGAGAAGGAGCTGCACCTTTGGCGTCAGAGTGAGGTTATGCTCCGCATGGCGCAAAGCCGCGAGCCTAATCGTCCAGGACGAAATGGCAACGGGCTGATCGTTGCCTGTTTGCCTGACGGGGTATATTTCACGCCCTGGGTGCGCGACATGGCATACGCGCTGGTTGCATTCGCGCGCATGGGCCACAAGAGCGAAGCGCGTGCCGGTCTGTTGGCGTACTTCAACGCGCAGCCTACCGGAAAAATGCGCGCTGAGACCAACGGCGTCGACTATCAGATCTCAGTTGTCCGCTACTTCGGAGATGGCGCGGAAGAGCCCTTCTTCACAATGGAAGGAGCGACCAATATCGAATTCGATGACTGGGGTCTCGCCTTGTGGGCGTTGGGTGAGTACCAAAAGAAATATGAAGATCTGGCTCTGCTCAAGGTCCAAACCCATCGCGGCACGGTTTACGAGAGCGCCAAAGATTTCATTGTTAAACCGCTGCTGGCAAATACGGAAAAGCACGATGATGGCTTGATTGTCGATGCCGACACTTCCATTTGGGAGGAGCATCAGAAGGACAAAAAGCATTTTGCATTTTCCACTGCCATGGCCATCGTGGGTCTCAAAGACTTCGCAGAGGTCGCGCGCCGCATCGGCGACGAGAGCACGCGCAGTCAAACCCTGAGCCAGGTGGCCGAACTGGAGAAAGGGTTCAACACGGCCTTTATCCGCGACGGAAAGCTCCACGGAACACTGGAAGAAGGAGTGAAGAACGATATCGACGGCGCATTGCTGGCCATCATCAATTTTGACGTCGTCAAAGATCCAGCCCTGGTCAGCGACACGGTAGCTAGGATGGAGCTTCTGAAAGTGGCCTCCGGCGGCTACAAACGGGTTCGCAGCAATTACACCGATCCGGCCATCTTTGAATATTGGTATGAGAAGGAAGAATTCCTGTTTGTAGATTTCAGCCTGGCGGAGGTGTATCGCCGTATGGGCAGGAATGTCGAGGCGGACGCAATCCTGAAGCGCATCGTGGATAAAGCAGCCGCCGACCACAACATCATTCCGGAAATGTATGTTGCTGTGCCTTGCACGCTTTTCCCCGGAGCGATCGGGGATCCTACCGGGGCGTTGCCGATTGTAGGATACGGCTCAGGAGAATTTGTTCTTCACGTCCTTGAACGTCAGGCGTTTGAGAACCCACATTGACTTTGCGGTTTCACATGCAGGCGCCAAGCAGGTCAAAGTATCTTTTCGTCGACGCTGCTCAGGGCGGTATCGGCCGCGGCCCTGCTCCAGCCGATGCGCAAATCCTTCACGCCATGCAATGCGAAGGCACCGTCAGCAGTGCGCGGAGCCGTCACGGCAAAGAAATCCGCACGTTCCACATTGGATAGGCAGAATGCCGGGCGAGCGTCTGCCGTTGAGTTAGCAATCTCCACGTGGCTCATCTCCAAGTTGCGCATGTGCCGAAGGAAGAAGCCCGAAGCAGGCGTAGCTCCAAACATGCTCGGTTCCGGGTATTTGTCTTCAAATTCGGGCGGCTGCACCTTTGCATCCCCAGCCGTCGCGCCACCGGAGGTTTCAATATATACGTTGGAGAGCTTTATGTCTTCGATCGCGTGTCCCGGTATGCCGCTCAGAATCGAACTAGCCTTCTGCGGCGCGTTGTAGCAAGTAAGATTGCTGATCAGGATGCGCTTCAGCGTTCCCACTTTCGCGCTTTCCTTAGGTCCGCGCAACCGCGCTCCCAGCCGCATGAAAATCGGCGCCGAGGACAGATCGCGCATCGTTGTATTGGTAATCGTGAAGTCTTCAAGCAGCGCACCATCCACCGTCTCAAGCGCATACCCCTGGCAGCCCTCAAAGACGCAGTTCGAAATAGTGACATTGATGAATCCGCCATTTGATTCTGTCCCGCACTTGATGCGACCGGTACGCGATACGCGAGAATCCGGCGGAAACTTCTTGAAGGTTCCGTCGAGTACCGACCCAAGTTCATAACATCCCGTAACCCAGCAGTTAGTAATTGTGAGGTTTCGCGTGGCCCGCGCGTAACCAAGCGCATAACTCGACTTCGGACAAATGCCGTCGTCCCACGGCGAGTTAACGGTGCAGTTGGAGACGCGCACGTTCTGGCAGCAGTCTATGTCCATGCCATCGCGATCTGTGTCCATTTTCAGGTTGTCGATAGTCAGGTTATCCACACCGGTAAGCAGCAGGCAGAAGTGTCCGCATTTGAGCATCGAGAAGTCGCGTAATAAAACATTGCGGCAATTCTTCAGTGCGATGGCCTTGTTGCCAACCCCCGCTTGTTCAGCAATGAATGGCGCGATGACTTCTCTCGGACTAACATAGCCGTGCGAGAGTCCCTTGCCCCAGATCAATCCCGTCCCGCTGATACTGAAGTCATGAATATCTTCGCCCCAGATGAGTGAGTTATGCCAATGGTTATGGCCGTAGTCCTGATAGGCGTCCCAATCTGTTTTGGGCTCGGCAGCATCGTATACGCCACCGTTATAGCCCGTCGTCTCGCCATGGCGCGGTGAGTCGGCTGCAAGGATTGTGCTGCCCTGCTCCAGATAGAGATGTACCTGGCTCTTCAACCGGATCGAAAAGCAAAGGTATGTTCCCGCAGGAAAGAAGACCATGCCGCCGCCGGCCGCCGCTGCCGCCTCAATCGTGCGGTTCACGGCATCGCTGTCCAGCGTCTTTCCATCCCCTTTGGCACCGAACTTGCGTACGTCAAACACGCCCATGGCTGGCCCGGATGCAGGAGCATCCTGTGCAGAAGCCGCAAACGAAACGGTAGGGACGGCGGCTACCGCCATGCCGATGCTGCCCGTTCGCAGAAAGTCGCGCCGCACTGAACTGAACGTTTTCATTGGATCGCCTCTTGATTGGGAAATGTGGCATTATGCAAAGTAAAATTGAGAATCGTTGAGTTCTGGTTTTGGGGCGCAACGATTTATACATCGTTCTTAATCAGACTAGCAACTTGCGCCGGGTGAGCGTAGTGTCCACTTCTCAAAAACGAATGATTTACCCTCTGGTCAAATCCCCGGGAGGTTTTTTCACAGCGTCGAACTTCCCTCGGAGCCGAACCTTTTCGGGCATGTGCTTGATGAGCGAAAAGTGTTAGGCTGGCGGCAGCAGAACATAGCATCCGGGACCGTGCGCAGAAGGGGGGACCTTGCAGCCAGCCAAGGGAGATATCACTCTGCTTTTGGGGAAATGGAAAGACGGCGAGCCAGCTGCGTTTGAAGAGCTGATGCAGCTTGTATATCCTCACCTTCGCCAGGTGGCCGCAGCCTATGTGCGCCGGGAGCGCAACCCGGATGTTATCCAAGGGACCGCGCTGGTTCATGAGCTTTATCTGAGGCTCCTGAACCAGAAAAAGGCAGCGTGGGAAGATCGACGCCATTTCTATACCTTTTCCGCCAAAGTGATGCGCCTGATATTGATCGACCATGCGCGCGAGAGCCAAACGCAGATGCGCGGCGGCGGAATGGAGCGCGTTCCTCTCAGCGATGACCTTTCGTGGGTAAATATCGACAGCCCGGAATTGCTTGATCTGAACCGCGCATTGGATGAGTTAGGCGCTCTGGATGCGGAGAAAGTTCAACTCGTCGAGTTGCGTTATTTTCTAGGCTGTACGGCCGAAGAAACAGCCTCAATTATGCAGGTTTCTAAGGCAACCGTCGATCGGGAATTGAAATTCATCAAGAGCTGGCTCTACCGGCGCATCCGGCCTGGGGTGGTCTCGGACGCCGTGGAACCGTGATTCAGTTTGCCCTTGGTTCTCGCAGTCTGCAGTAAGGGTTACAAGCCACCATCGGGGTTGTCCTGCAAAATGAGTCAAACAACGGAATCCTTTCTTCGCATTGCTGCAATCTTCCATGAGGCTCTCGAAGCTTCCGAAGAAGCGCGGCCCGAACTGATTGCGATGCGATGCAAAGGCGACCGGCAGATGGCGGATGAGGTGAACTCGCTTCTCGAAGCCTGCATGGCGGAGGAAACCGAAACGGCATCTCACAGAACTGGCTCTGAAGTTGGCCGGGAAGTCAAAGCAGAACCAAGGCGCGTCGGCCCCTACCAACTGGATGGACTCGTGGGCAGGGGTGGTATGGGCGCCGTCTTCCTCGCGCATCGTGCCGACGGTCAATTTGAGCAAAAAGTCGCCATCAAACTGATTGACCTTCCCCTTGCCACCGATCTCTTCCGCGAAAGATTTCGCCAGGAACGACAAATTCTCGCAGGTCTGCAGCACCCATACATAGCCCGATTGCTTGATGGCGGTGTTACCCCGGAAGGCGATCTTTATCTGGCCATGGAATATGTGGACGGTGTTCCCATCCATCGCTTCTGCCAGGACCGGAACCTCCCCATCGATCAGCGCCTGGCCCTGTTCATGCACGTTTGCGAGGCCGTCCAGTTCGCGCATCAGAATCTCGTAGTCCATCGCGATCTGAAGCCGGACAACATATTCGTCGCTGAAGACGGAACTCCCCGCTTGCTTGACTTCGGAACCGCGAAGCTCATTTCCCCGTCTCTTGCGAACCCCGGCAGTGAATTTACACGCGAGGGATTCCAGTCCTTTACGCCGCAGTACGCAAGTCCGGAACAAATCCTCGGCAACCCCATCACGACCGCATCCGACACTTACTCGCTAGGGGTTCTGTTGTATCTGCTCCTCACCGGATCGCTTCCCTATGAGATCAAGGAAATCACTACTGGCGAGATGTTGCGTGTAGTTTGCGAAGAGCCTCCGCGCAAACCTGGCAATGCTGTTGGCTTGAACAAGCGACTCGATTCCGACCTCGAAGCGATTCTTCAGAAAGCTCTGCGTAAGGAGCCCCAGCAGCGCTACCGCACTGCGGAGCAACTCGCCTCTGACGTGGAGGCCTACCTTGAGGGAAAGCCCGTAGCAGCTCGCCACGGTACGCTCCGCTACCGCGCTACGAAATTTATCCGCCGCCACCGGCTCGGAATTGCCGGTGCGGCACTCCTGTCCGTCACCCTTGTGGCGGGTGTGGCCGGCGTGTTGTGGCAAGCAAAATTGGCAGACGCTGAGCGCAGAAGAGCCGAGGCACGATCCGCCGATCTGAGAGAGCTGAGCAACAGCCTATTGTCTGAGTTGGATGATGCGATCAAGGAACTGCCCGGCTCAACGGGCGTACAAAAGCTGCTCGTCACACGAGTTCTCGAACATCTTGACCGCATGGCGAAAGACGTCCAAGGCGATCGCCAAACGCAACTCGACCTGGTTGACGCCTACACGCGCCTGGGAAACATTCAGGGGAACCCGTACGATCAAAACCTTGGCGATCCCGCTGGCGGCATTGCCAGTATCGACAAAGCTATCGCGCTCGCAATACCGCTTGCTCCGCAAGGCTCAACGGATCGAGAAGCCCTTCGCGACCTGGCCCTCGCGCAGGAGTGCCGAAGCGAGATTCTCTTCGGCGCGGCAAGGACTCCGGAAGCCATCTCGACCATGCGAGCGGCCGTAGCAACATACGATCGCGTTATTGCATTTCCGAACGTGACGCCTGCGCTCATTGGCGATGCTGCTGCCGCATATGGGACATTGGGCGATGAACTCGGCCAAAGTGGCACCTCAAGCCTCGCCGACTCGGATGCTGCACTTGTCGTTTACCGCAAGACGATTGAGCTTGATAATCGCGCCCTCAGCATCGACCCTGGATTTCTGCGCGCTCACCGCGGCCTCTCGATCCTCCAAATGAAAATCGGCAGCGTGGAGATGGAGACCGATCCTGCCCAGGCACTCAAGGATTTTCAGCTTGCTTTGCAACGCGCCGACACCTTGCCCAAAGCGGATCAAAGCACCTACGCCACAATGCGCATGCGCTCCATGGTCCAGCGCAAAGAAGCTGACGCGATGAGCGAATTAGGGGAATATACCCAGGCGGATGCGCTCTTCAAGCAGGTAGCCGCGGTGCAGCAGCGACTGGCGGCAACCGACCCTGATGACCTGCGCGCGCGCGCTGATCTTGAAGTAGTCTTGAACGACGAAGCCATAGCGTTCGAAGATGCTGCCGATCCTGCGTTAGCTTCCAGCCCTAACGATCGAGCGCGCAATCTCGCCGCTGCTGCGGACCTGTTTGCCAAAGTAGTAGACATTACCGGAAAAATGCTGCAACAAGACCCGACCAACGAGAATTGGAAGTCAGTTTTGGCTGACTCGCAGGTGCGCCTTGGCACAGCTCAGACCGAGTTGCACCAGGCCGGAGATTCCGCTGCGATTGCAGTAAAGGCATCGCAACCATGCGGGAGTTGGCGATGAAGGCCCAAGCCTCGCCGATGATTCTCGATCAGGCAGCGGATGCATTCATTCGCGTCCAGCCGGCCTCGCTCAGAGATCCCCAATTCGCCCTTGCTTGTGCCCAGCGTGCAGTCGCATTAGGCCATGGACAAAGACCCTCGGATCTACTGACCCTGGCCCAGGCCTATCGAGCTTCCGGCCAGATCGACAAAGGCCGCGCCACCGCAAGACAAGGCCTGGCGCTCCTGCCGGCTATCCAACCCGGAAGCACAAAGCCCCGCATCCGCAAACTCCTCGAAAAAGAAGCAGGTTCTTAGTTCGGCCTCTCATTCGCTTTGTGGAATCCAAACCCGAGAAAAGTGCCGGAGTTGACGACCTCTCCGTTGCCATCGTAGGCAGGGCGGATTGGGAGAACGTTTTGCGCGCCTGCTTAAATCGTGTGATTTGAATCACACGAAACTTATGTCGAATGGTCGATTCTAATGCTGTGGGCATGAGATTTAATCTGAAGCGAGCTTAGTGCCCGCCGAAATGCCAGCGGTGGCGGACGTACTCTAAGATCGATATGGGGTTGAGCGATGAGGACAGCGATCATTGGCGGAGGCATAGCAGGGCTGGCGGCTGCCTATGAGCTTGAAAAGGCGCGCACGTCCGGCGTCGAGTACACGCTGTTTGAGGCGCGGGAAAAGCTCGGCGGGTCGCTGGCCACTGAGATCGTCGATGGCGCAGTGCTGGAGCGCGGGCCCGATTCCTTCCTGACTGAAAAGCCGGCGGCAATCGAATTGTGCCGCGAACTCGGACTGGCAGGAGAGCTGGTTCCGTCCAATGATGCAGAGCGCAAGACCTACATACTGGTGAAAAATCGTCTGGTGCCCATGCCGGACGGCTTGATGTTTCTGGTGCCGACCAAGCTGATTCCGACAGCACTCACCAGGCTCTTCAGTTGGAAGACCAAGTTGAGAATGGGCCTGGAGCTGCTGCATCCGCCCCGGCCAAGCAGCGACGAAGATGAGGCCGTGGCTGCTTTGGTGGAACGGCATTTTGGTGCCGAGGCCGTTGACCGGCTGGCCGACCCGCTGCTGAGCGGCATCTATGGCGGAGACGCAACCCAGTTGAGCGCGCACACTGTGCT
>Ga0302320_10016579_pt1 | contig 15035 bp, 12 predicted proteins | sample Bog_T0_3_FD_202130 | JGI IMG/M metagenome (GOLD analysis project Ga0302320, IMG submission 202130) | Peat permafrost microbial communities from Stordalen Mire near Abisko, Sweden - Bog_T0_3 | ecosystem: Environmental > Terrestrial > Soil > Wetlands > Peat | place: Sweden: Abisko, Stordalen Mire... | reverse complement strand
CGTAAGCAAGACATTGCAGTCGTTTCGTTGGCTCTATGGGAAGAGGGCCTGGTTGTTTCGAGTGGCAATCCAAAGCAGATTCGCTCCATCGCCGACCTTGGACGATCGGACGTTTCGATTGTGAATCGCGAACAAGGTGCCGGTAGCCGTCTGTTGCTGGACGCACAGCTACGCAGACTGGGAATCTCGCGCGCACGGCTCCGAGGATACGAAAGCATCGCGACCGGCCACCTGCCCGCTGCACGCCGCGTGCAGACGGGTGAAGCCGACTGCTGCATTGCCGTCTCGTCTGTGGCACGTGTATTAGGGCTGGATTTTATCCCTCTTGCCAGCGAGCGCTACGACCTCGTCGTACACCGGCGCCATCTGCACCTGCCGCAGGTACAGGCGCTCTTCAATACACTGGCCCTTGCTTCATACCGGAGGGAGTTGGAACATCTCGGCGGGTACGACACATCAGTCGCCGGCCACCGTCTGATCTAACTCGCACAGACCATGTTTCCGGTCAATATGGACCCTCGGCTACTCGGAAACATGGTCATGGCGCACAGATAGATGGCTGTGCCTCAAATGCCGATCATTACGTTGGACGCCTTCACGATCGCGCTCACCCGATCACCTACTTGCAACCCCATCGCATGAACGCTCTCCTTGGTGATCGACGCAACAACCGCGGCCCCGCCCGTAAGGCCAATCGCCACCTCGCTATTCACCGCGCCGTCAAGTAAGCTGGTCACCGCGCCCGCCAGCACATTGCGGGCGCTCAACTTCGCTCCATCCATGCCCTTGCCGACAATTACCTCAGAGGCCTTGATGATCGCGTACGCCAACTTTCCATCCTCCAGACCTAGCGAATCAATACTGGAGTTGGTGATGATGGCGACAACATTTTCCCCACCGGCAAGGACCAGAGTTACCTCAGCGTTCACGGCTCCCTTGGTTACTTTTTGCACCTTACCTTCAAACACATTGCGCGCGCTGATTTTCATCTTTCCTCCTTTGAACACCCACCCGCTTGCTGCGTATCTTCATGAATTTCGGCACTTGGCTTCAACAGTAGCACATACTCAGCAAGCGAGCAGGCTCATGCCATTCATTCTGCCTATCGCACTTCGAAACGATCGTCCGCAACGGCTGATATTGCGGACTTATTCGCGTACCATCCTGCGCGGGATTTTTCGAAGCTGTCAAATGCGGGGACATATGGCTTTATGTCCAAAAGTGGTGTGCCGTCCAACATATCCACATCGCCTATCAGCAGACGATTCTCCTCCACGCTGAGAAGCCGAACGGCAGAGATGCCAATAGGATTTGGTCGCGCTGGAGAGCGCGTGGCAAATACGCCGCGGTCCTCTGTATCCATGTAAGGACGAACGACCAACTGCATCGGCGAAGCGCGATCTAACAGGTAGATCAGCCAAATCCGTTCAATGCCCGCCAAGTCCTTCAGCCCGGAGATGAGTTCCGGAAGCAGTTCGACAACGCCCTGGGCGCCGTGACTCGCAGTCCCCTGAATCGGAGTTCCTGTGGCGGACCTGAAAGGTGTATGGATCAGGCCAATCGGAATAATTGTGAAACTCGCAGCGCAAGCGCCCTGTTCGTCCTTCTGCATAGAACCTCGAACTCCCTGCCGTCAGTGGCGTATAGACTACAGGAATTCCTGCAGCCGGAACCCGCGATGTCCGGCGTGGTTGTCAAATTCCAAACTCCTCACAGCGTAGCGCAGCTGATGGGCTACAACTGCGAAGCTCATGGCATTGAATGTGGCGCGAAGGCGTCGGTTTCCCTTTGGAGCTGATCTCTCGAAGGGGGTGATACCAGTGATACCAAATTCTTGCGGAATCCCGTCCATTGGTGAGGAGATCGGGAAAGCAGGGCACGCTAGAGAATTCTGGCGAGTCCCTGATGAGGCGATGTCTTGCCGTTAAATTCAACAAAGACAATGGCATAGTGGCCACTTGTAAACGAGGCTTCATCGAATCCCTCTGCCCCGACCACCACAAGTTGATATTTAAAGTCAACAGTTTACTGTCTAAGCAAATCTGGCGTGTGTACAGCGTGTGCTCCTCATCCTACGCTCGAAATGTGCTTAGGCTTTTCCGACGCCTCCTGAGAACCTGCAAGCATTCCTCCAAAGGACGAAGCTACGGCTCGTGCGGCTGCCCAATTTCTGTTGAGGGAACCTTGCGTGGAGAATACGTCGGGACGTCGCTCGATCTGGGGGATTGGGAAGTCCGGGGGCGGCCCCAGGTTCCATGAGGCTAAGTCGATACTCCGTCGGCATGAAGCGCCCGATGTCGTCGAGAGCGTCTGCAACATTGGACCGAATTCCAGAATCCTCCAGCAGCGACATCAAGCGTGGAACAACAACTCCCAGGTCGAGTTCTCAGTGCCCGGCTGTTTCCATATCCACCTTGCCTTTGAACTTCGTGTACACAAACACCACATAGCCCACGGCCAGCGTCATTCCAAACGCCCACCAGACCAGCCCAACCGCCAGTGTGTGTGGCCCGGAGAGCGCCTTGGCCAGCGTAATGTCGCGGTCCATCCCCGTCGTCGCCGGCAGCAGCGTGGGATAAAGCCCCCAGCACGCCCCCGCCAGCATGAAGAAAAGATACAGGCACGAGGATAGAAATGCCTTCAGCGGCTGTCGCGCGCGGTTGAAGAGCCAGATCCCGGCCAGCGAGGCAACCACACCCACCGGCACAATGAAAGTGAAGGGGTAATTGAAGTAGTTGTCCAGACTCTCCGGCCGCACATGGATGGTGGCGCCCAGGCTGATGACCGTCAGCACCGCCAGCTGAATGGAAAGCGGACCGGCCACGCGGCGGGTGCGCTCGGCCAGGTCGCCGGATGTCTTGAGGGTCAGCCACAAGGCCCCGTGCAGCGTGAGCGCCACCAGCGCCACCACGCCGCCGATCACCGTATACCAGTCCAGAATCCCAGGGTGCGGGCCGGGCTGCCAGTTGGTCCACAACGGCAAAAAGAAGTAGCCGTCGGCCTGCAGCGGAACGCCGCGCAGCACATTGGCCAGGGCCGCGCCGAAGAAGATGGTGAGCAGCCCACTCGATAGCCCGAAGACCCCGTCCAACAGCGCCCGCCACACGCCGACGTCGATGTGGTTGCGCAGCTCCACGCTGATGCCCCGCAGCACGAGCAGCCACAACACGATCATCAGCGGCAGATAGAAACCGCTGAAGGCCGAGGCGTAGAGCAGTGGAAACGCGAAGTAGAGCGTGCCGCCGCCGGCCAGCAGCCAGACCTCGTTGCCATCCCACACCGGCCCGATGCTGGCCAGCGTGGCCCTCCGCTCGGTCTCGTCGCGGCAAATGAAAAGGTGCATCACCCCGACGCCGAGGTCGAAGCCGTCGAGCACAACGTAACCGACGATCATCACGGCAACCAGCCAGAACCACACAAAGCCCATCATGAGAAAACTCCTTGTTCTTCCCGCCCTCGGAAACGCACGTCAGCCCGCGTAAGCAGGCTCCGGCCCGTGGCTGATCTCCCGGTAGATCAACACCGTAAACAGCAGCCCCAGCAGCAGGTAGAGCCCCATGAACCCAATCAGCGTGAACAGCCCGTTGCTGGCCGAGACGGTATTCGAATACCCCTCGCTGGTCCGCATCAGCCCGTAGATCAGCCACGGCTGCCGGCCCAGTTCTGCCGTCATCCACCCCGCCGTGTTGGCAATGTAGGGCAGCGGAAAACTCAACAGCAGCGCCCACAGCGCCCAGCGCGCGCCGGCCAGCCGCCCTCTCCACAGCAGAAACGCAGCCACCGTCATCAGCAGCACGAACCATGTGCCCAGCCCGGCCATGATGTGGTAGGCGTAAAACAGCAGCGGCAGCGCGGTGGGCCACTGGTCGCGCGGAATCTGGTCCAGCCCCTTTACCTCAGCCTGGGTGGTGCCGTAGATGAGAAAACTCAGCAGATCGTTCACCACAATCGGATTGTCGATCTCGCCCGTCTCCTCGTTGGGCTGCCCGATCAGCACCATCCCCGCGCCGGTCTCGGTCTTGAAGACGCCCTCCATGCCGGCAATCGCCGCCGGCTGATTCTTGGCCAGGTATTTACCGTGCAGATCGCCGGTCGGGAAGATAATCAGGATCGAACTCACCAGGCCGGCAATCACGCCCACCTTCAGGAAGATGCGCGCATAGACCGGGTTCCGGTCGTCCAGCAGATAGAAGGCGCCCACCGCGCTCATCACAAACGAGCCGGTAATCACCGCGCCCGTCATGTTGTGCGCGTACTGCAGCAGCGCCCAGGGGTTCAACAGCAACTGCCAGAAGCTCAGCACCTCGAACTGCCCGTTCGGCAGCCGGTCGTAGGCCACCGGATGCTGCATCCACGCATCCGTAACAATGATGAAGAACCCCGAGATCCACGAGCCCACAAACACCATCACCGCGGAAAACCAGTGCATCAACTTCGACAGCCGCTTCTCGCCATACAGAAACAGCCCCAGAAACGCCGACTCCAGAAAGAAGCTGAACACCCCCTCCATGGCCAGCGGCTGGCCGATCACCCCGCCCGAGAGACGCGAGAACCGCGCCCAGTTGGTGCCGAACTCAAACTCCATGGGGATGCCGGTCACCACGCCGAACACAAAGTTGATGCCGAAAATCTTGCCCCAGAAGCGCGCTGCCTGGTCCCATTTCGCGTCCCCGGTCTTCAGCGCGACAGACTTGAGCACCACAATCAGCAGCGCCAGCCCCATGGTGAGTTGGGGAAAGAGGTAATGAAACGTAACGGTGAAAGCAAAGTGCAGGCGGTGAATCAGTTCGGCAGTCATTCAGTGCCTCCGGTTGCGGTGCGGGAAAGAGGGGAAACGCGGGAAGTCCGGATCGCAGTCAAAAGCGATTATAGGCGCAGCGAACGGCCGGGTGATGGAGCCTGGTGGTGTCCTTACTCTGCGGTGGTGGCGGTCTCGGAAGGTAAGGCCGTCAGAGAATCAACCCTGCAACTCCGGCAGTTCCTTGAGAACTTGCAGACGAAGCTGTAATTGCTTCCCAAAGATGCGCTCGAAGCTGGCCTCGAAACTTTCCTTATTACCATCTGCCAGCTTCATGAGCAGGTAGGTGTCGTTGATCTGCTTGTCGAGATGAGGAATCCCGGTATCCGCGCTGAGAGTCTGCCAAAGCTTCGCTCTCCGATTCCCCTTCTCGTTCTTAGGTAGCCTCGTTTTCATTTCCTCAATCACGCCGGGAGGCAGCGGTTCATAAATGAATCTGTTGATGAATTTTCCCGTGTATTGAGGGTGCTTAGCAGAGCCCGGCTTGTACTCCCATCCGTGGAGTCGATATATCTCCTCAAAAAACCACGGCTCAAACTTCCGCGTCCAGCCAAGCAAGTTGGGAGACATATACGCCGCGATTACGCGCAGAACATCTTCTTTGAGTCGATCGCCGCGATAGCCTGTAGCGTCATCTACCAACGCGATAATGCCACGCCGAGTAAATCCGTTCGCCAGCCTGTTGCACGCCTCAATAATGTGCTTGTACTGGCCATAGATTCGCTTCGCCTGTGCGGCCTCTGCCTTGTCGTCTCCGACAAGCCGCGCAGTGATGGATGCGTGGAGTTTCTGATAAACCTCGCACACCATTGGCAGAAGCAAAGCGTCATATCCTACCGCACGACGCCCACCTTTGAAGCGGAAAAGGATCGGGGTGGTAGACAGCCTTAACTCTTCTGTTATGAAAGGCCTAAGAGCTTCTGCTTGCAAAAAGAACGGCAGAGCGTCGACAGTGCTCAAACCGCCCGTTCCAGCCTTGGGTGTGCGCGATCTGCCAAGTGCCTGAAGGAACGTTCCTTGGCTCAATAGACGCTTGCCGCTAGGCAGCACCGCCGCCGCTAAAATCGCATCTCCTATCGGCAGAGGGCCGTCATGAGTGGCCTGAGGAAGTTCAGCGCTCCATCGGGCCTCTGCTGCTATCTTCCCTATCTCCTTCTTGCGCTCAGGAGACAGACTTGCAGCGCGAGCATTGCCGCCCTTCGCCGCCCGGTAGACTTCGATGGAATTGTTCTTTGAATCGTCCATGGAAAGCATTCTCTCACAAAACATGTAAGCATGAACAAATATTTTGAGTAAGCATGTAGAAAGATTTGTAGGCAAGCATGTAGAGCTGTTCTCGAAAACACAAAGCCCCGACCACCGCGCTAATAGTGCGCGGGGGGCAGAGTCCACCACACCTTGCGCCGCGATGAACCCGCGAACGCTGGTATGGGTCCAGAAGGAGCCGCGCTCCGATGAACTCCTTGAAAAGATCAAGCAACATCTACCGGACCCGTCTGCGAAGCCGAGCATCAAGGAGCGTCGCGCGGCGGACTGGAAGAGCGAGCCTCAAGACCAGCAACGCACTAATCGAACACTATCTGGAACCTCATTCCTCGCGTTTCAGGTGATCCAAATCACACGAAAATGCCCGCTTCGGGTTGATTCTAGGGATGCGAGCAACGCTTCTTCGCGCGGTCCCGGCTTCCCGCCTTTTCAGACACAAAAGGACCGCGCTGCTCTACTATGTTGTGGGGTCGAACCATGAGAACAGCAATTATTGGTGGTGGCATTGCGGGTCTGGCGGCTGCATATGAACTGGAAAAGGCGCGCGCCGCCGGCGCCCCGGTCGAGTACACGCTCTTCGAGTCGCGCAAGCGGCTGGGCGGCTCGCTGGCCTCGGAGATCGTCAACGGCGCAGTGCTGGAGCGGGGTCCCGACTCCTTCCTGACGGAAAAGCCTGCCGCCAGCGAACTGTGCCGCGAGCTTGGCCTGGCCGCCGACCTCGTCCCTTCCAACGACGAAGCGCGCAAGACCTACATCCTGGTCAAAAACCGTATGGTCCCCTTGCCGGACGGCTTGATGTTCCTGGTTCCCACCAAGCTGATCCCCACTGCCACAACCCGCCTGTTCAGCCTGGCGACCAAACTCAAGATGGGCATGGAACTGCTCCACCCGCCCCGCCCCACCGGCGAAGATGACGAAGCCGTGGCCACGCTGGTCGAGAGGCACTTCGGCGCGGAAGCCGTCGATCGCCTGGCCGACCCGCTCCTCAGCGGCATCTATGGCGGCGACGCCACCCAGCTCAGCGCCCGCACCGTCCTGCCGCGCCTGGTTGAAATGGAAAGCGAATTCGGCTCGCTCACCCGCGGCATGTTGGCGGCACATGCCAAGATGCGCGCCAAAGCGAGGGAGGCCGCGAAGAAGAACGGCGCAGCCAGCAGCAAATCCCACCCCGCGCCGCGCCCCATCTTCACCACCCTCCGCGGCGGTTTGCAGCAGCTTGTCGACGCCCTCCAGGCCAAACTCAACCCAGCCTGGATACGACTCGAAACCCCGGTCAGCTCCCTCGAAAAGCTCGCGCATGGCTGGAGCGTGGAGACCTTCGGCGAAAAGGAGACCTACGACTCCGTCATCGTCTGCTCGCCGGCCTGGGCCGCGGGCGTCTTGCTCAGCGGAGTGGACCCGGTGCTCTGCGAAGATCTCAGCGCCATCCCCTACTCCTCTTCGATCACCGTCAACCTCTTATACGACGAGGCCAGCCTGGGCAAGCTGCCCGACGGCTTCGGCTTCCTCGTCCCCGCCAGCGAAGGCCGCGCCATGCTGGCCTGCACCTTTGTCCATCGCAAGTTCCTGGGCCGCACGCCGCCGGGCAAAGCCGTCCTGCGCGCGTTTCTGGGCGGCATGAAGAACGAAGCTCTCCTCGCCGAGCCCGACGAGGTGCTCGTCAAGACCGTCCGCCGCGAACTCAACGAGATCCTCGGCATCCAGGCCGCACCGGAGCACACCCAGGTCTCGCGCTGGCGTCGCGCCATGGCCCAGTACGCCGTCGGCCACCAGAAGCGCGCCAAGCGCGTGGCCGAGCATGTCGCCGCACTGCCCGGACTCAAGCTGGCCGGCAACGCCTACGACGGCATCGGCATCCCCGACTGCATCCGCCTCGGCCGCCTCGCCGCCAGGGATCTGCTCGCCACCATCGAGCCAGCCCCTCAGCCTGCCAGCTAGAGCAAAGCCAGGGCAACCGTGCCCTTGTAGGGTCCTGCCTTTGGGTACACCCGCTCTGATTTTCTATAGCCCCTTATGGCAACCGTCGTCAGGCCCGACAGATCGATCGGTTCTCCGTCAGGTTGAGCCTGAGGAAGACCAACCTCCCAGTCACCGCCCACGCCACGCCCCCTGAACGCGATCGATTGGCGCGCCGACAGTGGCGGGTCCTGGCCGAAATCCACTCCACCCTGAACCAGCGGCGTTGTGGCCGCAGCAACGGTCACAGTCTTGGGTTCGAGCATTTGTACGACGAACGTACCGTCGGCATGCATCTGCTCGCAATGGCCGCCGTGGGCACCTCGCACGAAACAATGCGGCTTCGCGACGTTGCGCCGTCCGCGCCACGCTTCCAATCTGCGGGCGATGTTTGGGACACATGCCGACGCACACGCTTCATACAGCCTCATTTCCGGCCCATCCGGGGCCAGACGATCAGCATTGTTTTCACCCACCCAGGCGTCGTTACTCCATAGACGATCCGCGCGCAAAGTCGTCATCCGCAAGGGAAGACTTCTTTCCCGTTTGACAAGTCTCTAAGGCATAAGTATTTTATGCCTATGTCCGATACGCCTAAGCCCGTAACCCCTTCCGGCGCGCTCACCATGCTTATCCTCCGTGTCCTCCAGTCCGGCTCCCTGCACGGCTACGCCATCGCCCAGCGCATCCACATCCTATCCAGCGAAGTCCTCGCCGTCGAAGAGGGCCTGCTCTATCCCACCTTGCAGAAGATGCTCGTCAAGGGCTTTGTCACCGCCGAGTGGGGCATCTCCGAGACCAACCGCAAGGTCCGCTTCTACCGACTCACGCCCGAGGGCCGCAAGCACCTCAAAGCGGAGCTCTCCGACTACGATCGCGTCACGCAAGCCATCCAGGACATCCTCCGTACCGCCTGACACAACCCGCATCTCAGGAGGCCCAACATGGGCGAGATCTTCCGCCGCATCCAATATCTGCTCCATCGCCGCCGCCTCGATCGCGAGCTTGAAAGCGACATGGAGTTCCATCGCGAGATGGCCGCCCGCGCCGGCCGCAGCAACTTCGGCAACACCCTGCGCATGCGCGAGCAGGCCCGCGAAACCTGGGGATGGACCTGGCTCGATCGCCTTGTCCAGGACCTGCGCTACGGTGTCCGTACCCTCGCCCGCTCGCCCGGCTTCACGCTGATGGCCGTGCTCGTGCTCGCCATCGGCATCGGGATCAATGTCTCAGCCTTCAGCCTCTTCAACATGGTGGCGCTGAAGCCACTGCCCGTCCGCGACCCCGAATCTCTCGTCCGCTTGGAGCGCCGTTCGCCCGGAAACTCGACCGATGAGATGCCCTATCAGTCCGTTCTCTTCTATGGCAGGAACGCGAAGACACTCTCCGCTGCGATGGCCGTTCTCGGCGTGCCCCCCATGCAGGTAGAGGACGACGTGCAGCCGACCAGCATATCTTTTGTCACCCCAAACTACTTCACGGAGTTGGGAACGCCTGCGGCGTATGGCCGGCTCTTCGATCCCGCGCGCGATGGGATCTCGAACGGTGCGCCCAGCATCGTGCTTAGTTACGGCTTGTGGCAGCGCCGCTTTGGCGGAGATCCCTCGATCGTTGGGCAAACCATCCACATCGATAAAAAGCCGGCAACCGTCATCGGAATTACTCCTTCCGCATTTGCGAGTCTGGGTGGCCAACATCCCGACATCTGGCTGCCGATTGCCCAGCAGCCCTATTTCGTCGAGGGCAGCCATATTCTCACCGACCCCTCTGTTGCCAGCGTCAGGATGTGGGGGCGTCTGGCGCCTGGCGTTGCTCCAAAGGCAGCCGCGCAAGAGCTCCGCGCGCTGACCGACGAGTTACGAAGGCAGCATCCCAAGGAGATCTGGGACAACGAATTCATTCAGGTCGAGCCGGGTGGTCATCTCCAGGTGATGCAGCCGGATATGTATCGCATCGCCGCCATGGTTGCGGTGCTCACTCTGCTGATCCTCGCCGTGGCTTGCGCCAATCTTGGCGGCCTGCTGCTGGCCCGCGCTGTCACCCGCGAGCGCGAAATCGGCATCCGCGTCGTCATCGGCGCGGGCCGCGCACGTATCTTCCGCCAGCTCTGCACCGAGAGCCTGCTGCTCGCCCTGCTGGGCGCTGCCGCCGGCCTGGCTCTCGGCTACGTGGTGGTGCGCGTAGCCTTGGCCCAACTCGATGCCCCCAAATGGCTCACCGCCGATCCAGACTGGCGCGTCCTCGCCTTCACCTTCGCTGTGGCCCTGGCTTCGGCCCTCTTCTTCGGGCTCGCCCCGGCGTTGCAGATCGCCCGCCAGCGGCAGCGCAAGACCATGGTGCGGCAGATCCTGGTCGGCGCTCAGGTGGCCGCAAGCTGCGTCCTGCTCATCGTCGCCGGCCTGCTGGTCCGCGCCACCCAGCACGCCCTCTACACCGATCCGGGTTTCGGCTATCGGCAGGTACTGTCGATTGACCCGCAACTCGGCCGCCATGGCTACACTCCCGCGGCCGCACGCGCCTATCTCGACCAGATGCAAGCCCGGTTGCGCGCAACGCCAGGGGTTCGCTCCGTGTCTCTTGTCAGCTTGCCACCCATGGGCCACAGCCAGTCCCGCTTCAGCACCGACGCCAACGGCAGTTCCATCGAAGTCTATCCAAACTCGGTTAGTCCTGAGTTCTTTCAGACCATGGGCATCCCTCTGCTCGCCGGGCGTACATTCCTTCCCAACGAGAAGAATGCGGTCGTTGTCAGCCAGTCGTTTGCGCGTCAGGCTTGGCCAACGAAGAACCCCCTCGGCCAGAAAGTTGTCAATGGAGATTCAACCGACTTTGTGATCGGTGTCGCGGGCAATGCGCGCATCAATGCGGTGAACGACGACGATGCCACGGAGGAGTATTGGGCGGCTCAGCCCGACGATCTGCCGGAAATGACCATCCTGGCGAGCACAAGCGGCGACCCCGGCTCTCTTCCGCCCATCGCCAAGTCCATCGGCGAGAGCCTCGACTCCAGGCTGTTCCCAGAGATACGGCTGCTCAAGACTCTCTACCACGAGAGGGTTTCGGTGGTGGAGCAGATTGCCTCCGTTGTCAGCCTTATCGGCCTCGTCGCCGTGCTCCTCGCCGGCGTCGGCATCGTCGGCCTGGTCGCCTTCACCGTCTCGCAACGCACCAAGGAGATCGCTATCCGCATGGCCCTCGGCGCCAAGCGCGCCCAGGTCCTCGCCGCCGTCCTCCGCCAGTTTCTCTGGCCCGTAGCCATCGGCCTGGTTGCCGGCGCCGGCATCGCAGCCACTGCCTCCAGAGTCCTGCGCAGGGCGCTCTACGGCGTCAGCAACTTCGACCCCGCCGGTTACGCCCTGGCCATCGTCGTCCTGCTGGCCATCGTTGGCCTGGCCGCGGTTCTTCCCGCGCGCCGCGCCCTGAAATTGGACCTGGCCAAAACCCTCCACTACGACTGATGCGGCCCGGCCTCGCGCCACGCCGATCCATCGGAGGAAAGCGCTCTACTCAATTCCCCTCCGGTAGACAACCCAACGAAAGTCCCGGCACAGCGTGCAATCCGGCCCCACAAACGTCCGCGCCGCAATCTGGTCCTTGTGCAGTTGCCAGCCGAGCCAGTCCAACTCCACCTTCGTCCCCTCGCTGTTCGGCTCGCTGAACAGCCCGCCGTGCCCCGCCCCAGGATGGTCGGCAACAAACACCGGCACATGCTGAATGTGCTGAAAGTCGTCCAGCCCGTTCGGTTCCGCCATATCCTGCGGCCCGCCCAGAATGTAGAGCGCCGGCGTATGCAGCTTCACCAGGTCGGCCTTGGTCATCTGGCTCATCAGCTTCATCACCGCGGCCATGCCGGGGTTCGCCGCCATGCCGCCGGGCGGCTGCCGGAACAACCCGCTGTTTTCCAGCACCAGCGCCTTCGCGCGCGGGTCCAGCGCCGCCGCCATCGCAATCAGCCCGCCGCAACTGTGCCCGGAAAACGCCACCCACGCCGGGTCAATCTTGCCGTAGTACCGGCTGCCCGCCCGCTCGTTCTCCGCCAGAATCCAGTCCAGGGCGGCAATCATCTTCTCCGAAGTAGCCCGCTTGTCGGCGCCCTGTCCCGCAGCGGGTTGCCCGCCGTCGGCCGCCGCCTTGGGAGCCTTGGGCCCGCTCTCAATCTCCCCCGGAGCAATCGCCACATACCCGTGGCTGGCAATCTCGATCAGGTGAAACCGCGCGCTGGTGGCGTCGTACCCGCAGCCGCCATTGCCCCAGATGTAGACTCCCAGTTTCCCCTTCACCTGCGACAGGTCCTTGGGCTCGTACACCACATCCTCCAGCCCATTCGGGGCCGTGGCGTAAGTGGCGGGATAGGAGCCGTTTCCTGCCGTATCCGGGAACTTGCCCGTCTGCGACAGCAAGGCGCCCCGGCTGGCTGCCTCCTGCGCCAGCGCTGAATCGGTATCCGGAGCCGTGAAGGCCGAAGCCATGTTCTTCGGCGGCGCGGATGGCGCAGGCGCCTGGCTCAACCCAGCCATGCAAAACAGCAGAAAACACGCCATCACGGGTAAACCTATGCGGCCCTCTGAACCCGGCAAAAATCTCCTCGAAACACCAGTCACTTTTTGCTCCATTCCTTCCGCAACCACGCGTCCGGCCTGTCGTGCGCCCCTTGAGCGCACGTAACAGCCAAACCCCGGCGTGCTTGCGAAGGGCAATTATACCCCTGCCCCGGCTGGCCCGAATCGCCGCCATTTTCACTCGAAACGCGGCTTCCACCGTCAATGCCGTATGGCCGGCCGAGGCGTCGCCCACGGAGCAAAGCCTGTCAAGAGCGCCCGGCGCCCTTCAGCTCTCCAGGTACTCCCAGAACGAGTCCGCCAGCTGCGCGCCGTGCTCGTTCAAAATGCGGCGCGCGGCCCGCTCCACCTCCTCCACGAGCCCATGCAGGTAATCGCGCGAGCGGGAGACGGCTACCACCGCAATCGTGGCCGACTGCCAGGTGACGGCCTCGTCCATCTCCGCCACCGAGGCGTTGAAGCCCTGCCGCAACTGGTCTTTGAGCGAGCGCACCACCTGCCTCCGGTCCTTCAGCGACTGGGCGTGCTCGATCCGGATTTCCAGGGTCAACTGGGCTACAGGCATGGCGGCGCTCGTCTTACACCGACAGTGTAGGACGGGATGGCCCCGGTTGCGCGGCCTTATTTTTGCGCCTCGGCCGCGAAGGTCCCCTTCTCGCCACGCCGCCCTTCCCAGGAATTGCTAGCTCTCAAACCGGGCAAGTTGCTCCGCGCTCGGCTTGGGCGTCACGGCGCTCACCGCGATCAAGGCCGCCAGCGCCGCAAACAGCGCCGGAAAGATCGCGTCCCGCGCCGCCAGGATCGGTGGAAACAGTCCCCTCACCCCCTGAATGTCCCACACCAGCGTCACCACCGTTCCCGCCCCGATGGCCGCCACCGCGCCCCATGCCGTCACCCGCTTCGAATAAAACGCCGCCAGCACAACCGGCGTAATGGCCGCGGAGTAAATGGTGTAAGCCCACAGCATCTTCTCCAGAATGCTCTCCGCATAAACCGCCTGATACAGCGCCCAGCAGCCCAGTACCACCACTGCCAGCCGAGAGACAATCAGCACGCGCTTGTTGGTGGCACCCGGCGAAATGTAGCGCACAAACACGTCGTTCACCAGGTTGGTGGCCGGCGAGAACAGGTAGTTCGAGGCCGTCGAGATGACCTTGGCGAAGACCGCGCCCAGCAGCAGCGCCCCCATTACCGCCGGCAGCCCGTGCCGCGCCGTGTAAGGAATGATCTCGCGCGGATGCAGCGCCACTTCGCCGGTTGGATAGAGAGCGCGGCCAAACACCGCGATGGCCACAATCAGCGTCTCCAGCAGCAGCGTGCCCAGGATCCAGCCGATTACCGAGACCCGCGCCGCCTTCTCGCTCTTGGCGGAGAAGAACTTCTGGTACATCACCTGGTTGCCCAGCATCAGCAGCATCGTCGGCACCAGGAACTCGAGGGCGCGCACCAGCCCCATGCCGGCCGACTGCTCCACATGATTCGGTCCCATGCGGAAGTTGCCCAGCACCTGAAAGTACGGCTCAGGCAGCGCCGCGTGCAAACCAGCCCATCCACCCACCTTGAAGAACAGCATCGGCGCCGCCACCACGCAGATCCCGGTCACCAGCGATCCAATAGCCACGTCCATGTACGCCACCGACGACATGCCGGCCAGCGCCGTGGTGAGAATCACGAAGGCCGCGATCAGGTACGTGCCGAGTTGCGGCGTCACCGTGTCGGGAAATATCAGATGCAGCACGTCGCCGCCACCCTTGAATTGGTAGCTGGTAATGCCCACATACGCAAACAGAATGGCAATGGTGCCCAGCACCCGTGCCGTCTGGTTGTACCGCGCCTCAAGCAAGTCGGGCAAGGTAAACTGCGCGAACTTCCGCGCGCGCGGGGCGATGAAATAGATGAGCAGCAGGCCCAGCCAGCCGCCGGCCGGCTGCCACAGCGCGGCAAAGCCGTTCTTATAGGCATTCTCCGCGCCGGCAAACAGCGACCCCGCGCCGATCCACGAGGTCAGCAGGGTGAGCACCAGTACCAGTGCCGGTAGTGACCGGCCGGCCACCAGGTAGTCTGCCTTGGTCTTCACCTGGGAGGTTCGATAGATCGCTACCGCCAGCAGTGCAATCGCAATCACCGCTAGAACAACAACATAGAGCTGAGACATCTCGAGTGTTCCTCGCTCGCATAACCGGGGTTCCCACGAGTGTACCGGATTGAGATTCGCCAGGGATAGAAAGCCTTTCCAAAGCAAGCCGCGCGGGGTGAATTGACCCTGCCCGCCGGGTGTTGCTACACTGGTGATGCGGGGTGGAGCAGCCCGGTAGCTCGTTGGGCTCATAACCCAAAGGTCGCTGGTTCAAATCCAGCCCCCGCAACCATTTAGCCGATTGGCCAACCCCAGATAACCCCAAATAACAGCGCCTCTCCAAACGCCGAGGGGTTCTCTGGCTGTGTCTGCGGGTTTC
>Ga0302320_10016577_pt1 | contig 15036 bp, 12 predicted proteins | sample Bog_T0_3_FD_202130 | JGI IMG/M metagenome (GOLD analysis project Ga0302320, IMG submission 202130) | Peat permafrost microbial communities from Stordalen Mire near Abisko, Sweden - Bog_T0_3 | ecosystem: Environmental > Terrestrial > Soil > Wetlands > Peat | place: Sweden: Abisko, Stordalen Mire... | reverse complement strand
CAGGTCAGTATCGACCCGGCTCGCTCAGCATGAGCTAGCAGTGTCCCTTGTTCAAGCTATGGCTGCGCACGGTCGTCGTACCCTGAAGTCGTTGAACTGCTGCGCCTGCGCGCCATGAGCTTCGCAGCCTCGATGACCCCCGCAGCCGTGCGATCACCGTGACGACTGACAGCTCGAGTCTCTAGCCTCAAGGGCGTGCGAGGAAGCCCGACGCACCTCCTGGCTGAGCTGTGGGTTGCCTAGGGCCTACGGCGACGAACGGCACGGTCGGCGCGCTCGACGCCAGTCGTGGCCCTGACCGCATCGCCGAGGGCCACCTGCGCCGCTCGCGTCAGCGGACCGGGCACCTCGCCGAAGCTGTGGGTCTCGATCACGCCGACCGCCTGGACCTCGCGCGCCGTGCTGGCCGCAAACGCCTCTCGGCAGACGAGCACCCCGTCGCGTGTGCAGGGCCTCTCCTCGATCGCTAGCCGCCGCAACAGGATCCGCCGCGTGATCGAGTCCAGGATCTCGCCAGAGAGGGGTGGCGTACAGAGGTGCCATCCTCATCGACATAGAAGAAGGACGCGGTCGACAGCTCGAGGATGGACCCCTCGGGAGTGACGAGCAGCGCTTCGTCAAAGCCGCGCTCCACAGCGAGTCGCTTGGCCAGCATGTTGCCCGCATAGGAGAGCGTCTTTGCGCCGCCCAGGACGTGCCGCGGGGTATCGACGACCAGTGCGAGACGAAGGTGGTCGGGCATGGGCAGAAGGGGCTCGGCGAGGACGAGGCGTTGGCCGCCGCGAGTGAGCACCACGCGTAGATGGTAGTTCTCGGGGCCTAGTTTGGCGACGATCGCACCGATGTCGCGCTCGAGCTGTTCACGGTCGCAGGTGAGACGCACGGTCGCACAGGTGCGCTCGAGTCGCGCCAAGTGCTCGGCCAGTGCGAACGGGTGCCCAAGGTAGACGCGCACGAACTCAAAGGCGCCGTCTCCGCGCAGCAGGCCTTCGTCTGAGGCCGGCACCGTCGCTTCGCCCACCGTGCAAAGCCGGCCGCCGGCCATGGCAGGATAGTCTTGGGGCCGACCCGGGCCCTTGCGCGCCCCGTGCCCAGTCCCCTGGTCGTGAATGCTCATGGGAGCAAGGTTCCCGCAGCGAGCCTCCGGCGCACACTGAGCCCGCAGGACGGTCGCTGGCGGCAGCGACGCACACGAACCTCTCGCCGCAACCGGAGCCATAGCCGCGCTGGCGTCGAACCCATGCTTCATTTGCAGCCGCTTCGTGCGTAGGCCCATCCGGATGAACGAACGGGTAGGCGACCGGGTACCCGGGAAGTGACTGTTTGCAGGGAGAATCGTTGTCGAAATGACAACGTGGTGGGCCCAGCAGGACTCGAACCTGCGACCGGCCGATTATGAGTCGGCAGCTCTAACCAGCTGAGCTATAGGCCCACGAGGCCACGATACGCGCGCCCACACAGGACGCGCCGCCGCTCGGGGCACGCTCACCCGAGCGATCGCGGCGACAGGGGGATTCTACGACGCCGGCCGACGACTCCGATAGCGCCGGCTCGACCGGCGGCGCGTCAGCGCCGCTCCCTGTCCCCCGTCGGCGCCCCGGCGAGCGCGGCAAACGACGCGGCGGCGCGGTACGAGGAACGCACGAACGGCCCCGCCACGACGCCCACGCCCAAGCGCTCACCCAGGGGCACCAGCGCGTCGAACTCGTCGGGGGGCACGTAGCGCACCACCTCGAGGCAGCCGGCGGCCGGGCGCAGGTACTGCCCGATGGTGACCAGATCGGCGCCGGCCGCGGCGCAGTCGGCCAGCACGCCGGCGATCTCGTCGGCGGTCTCGCCCAGACCGAGCATGAGCCCCGTCTTGACGAGCGCCGGCGCGCCGGCGCCCTTGTGGCGCGCCGCCTCGCGAAGCAGGGCGAGCGAACGCTCATACGAAGCCCCCGGCCGCACCTCGGCGTAGAGGCGCGGCACGGTCTCGAGGTTGTGGTTGAGCACCTGGGGCCGTGCCGCGAGCACGGTCGCCAGGGCGGCGGGCCGCCCGCGAAAGTCGGGTACCAGCACCTCGACACTCGCCTGCGGCAGCGCCTCGTGGATCGCCGTCACCGTGGCCGCGTAGTGCGCTGCCCCGCCGTCGGGCAGGTCGTCGCGCGTGACGCTCGTCACCACCACGTGCTGCAACTTCAGCAGTCCGGCGGCGGCGGCCACACGGCGGGGCTCGTCGGGGTCGGGCGCCGCGGCCCCGCCGGGCGCGCGGGCGATCGCGCAAAAGCCGCAGCTGCGGCTGCAGACGTCGCCGAGGATGAGGAAGGTCGCCGTACCGGCCGCGAAGCACTCGCCCCGATTGGGACAGCGCGCCGCGTCGCAGACGGTGTGCAGGGCGAGCCCGTCGAGCACGGCCGCCGTGGCCCGGAAAGGAGCGGCGGCCGGTACCTGCACGCGCAGCCAGGAGGGCTTGCTCACAGGGTGTGCATGCCGCGGCCGACGGCGCCCAGGGCGGCTTCGCCGACCCCTTCGGCCAGGGTGGGGTGGGCGTGGATCGTGTCGGCTATGTCGTCGAGGCTGAGCCCGGCTTGGGCGGCGAGCACGAGTTCGTGCACGAGCTCGGTCACGTGCAGGCCCACCAGGCTGGCACCGATCACACGGCGGTCGTCGGCGCGCGCGATGATACGGATGTAGCCGTCGTTCTCTCCCTCGACTACAGCTTTAGAGTTACCGTTGAAACGTACCTGCGCCACGACGATGGACAGGTTTTCCGCCTTGGCCTGCTCTTCGCTGACGCCGAAGCTCGCCACCTCGGGGTGGCTGAAGATGGCGTTGGGCACCAGGCGCGCGTCGACGGCCAGCCGGCTGCCGAGCACCGCGTTCTCGGCGGCGGCGGCGCCCTGCCGGTAGGCCCAGTGGGCCAGCAGCGGCGGCCTGGCGACGTCACCGGCGGCGAAGACGCCGTCGAGCGTGGTGCGCTGCGTCTTGTCGGTGACGATGAAGCCGCCGGCGTCGAGCTCGACGCCGGCTTCTTCGAGCCCCAAGCCGCGGCTCATCGGCGAACGCCCGACGCAGACCAGCACGAGCGCCGCCTCGACGGTGGCGCCGTCGCCGACGACGAGCCCGACGCGCTGGGGGTCGGCCAGCTCTAGGCGCTCGACGCGCGTCTTGACCAGACTCACGATGCCGGCTTTGCGGAACGCCTGCGTGAGCGCCGCCGACGCCCGCCGGTCTTCGCCGGCGATCAGCCGGTCGAGCATCTCGACGATCGTCACGGACACGCCCAGCTCGGCGAAGATCGAGGCGAACTCGCAGCCGATCACCCCGCCGCCGACGATCGCCAGACTCTCGGGCAGGCGGTCGAGCTCGAGCAGCTCGTCGCTCGTCACGACCCGCGGGTCGGCGACGTCGAACAGGGGCAGCATGGTAGGCCGCGAGCCGGTGGCCACGATGACGGCGTCGGCGGTGAGGTCGCGCTCGGCGCCGCCGCCTTCGACGCGCACGGTGTGGGCGTCGAGCAGCCGCCCGTGACCGGCGACGACCTCGACCTTACGTCCCTTGAGCAGGTGCTCGACGCCGCCGCGCTGCTGCGCGACGACCGCGGTCTTGCGCGCCATGAGGGCGCCGAAGTCGACCCGCGGCTCGCCGAGCCCGATGCCGAACTCGCCGGCGCCACGCGCCAGGCGCAGCCGCTCGACGGCCGCCACCAGAGCCTTGGTCGGGATGCAGCCGCGGTTGAGGCAGGTACCGCCGACCTCGCGCGACTCGACAAGCGTGACGTGGGCGCCGAGTTGCGCGGCGCGCAGCGCGGCCACGTAGCCCGCCGGTCCGCCGCCCAGAACGACGATCTCTTTGCTCATGGCGGTGTCTCCCCGGTCGGTGGATGGATGTGGTGGCGCCTCACGAAAGGTTCACGATCCGGCGTGCGAGCTGCCACCGCAGGCGGCCGCGAGCTCCGTGAGGAAGCCGCGCCACAGCGTCTCTGCGTCGGGAACAGACTGGAAACCGTCGCCGGCCGTCGTCTGCCCGGCACGGCAGGCGGCGAGCCCGTCGCCGTGCCAAGGCTCGCCGGTCGCCGCCTCGACGGCGGCCACGAGCTCGGCCGGGGGGCGCCGCTCGAGCACGCTGCCGTGCACGAGCTGATGGTCGCCGCGACGCACCTGGGCGACGGCGACGGCCTTACCGCCGGCCACCAGCAGATCGTGACGCAACGCCGAGGCAAAGCAGAGCGCCGAGCGCGTGTAGGGCTCTTCGCGGGCCGCGTCGCAGGTCAGGCCGGCGTCGGCCAGGGCCGCCGCCATGGCGGCGCGCACGAGCCGGTAGGCGGCGTGGGTGCCCCAGGGCAGCGCGCCGGCGGGAAAGGCGACCGCGAACGACCACTCGAAGCCTTCGCCGTGAAGGACCAGGCGGCCGCCGCTCGGCCGGCGCACCACGTCGACCCCGGCGGCCGCGAGGATCGCTTGCGCGCCGGGGGCCAGCTCCTGGAACTTGCCCAGCGACACCGCGGGCGGGTTCCACAGGTAGCGGCGCGCCGTGAGCTCGCAGGCGCCGTCGAACAGGCGCTCGTCGGCCGCCATCTGGGCCTCGCCCGTGGCGCGTAGCAGGGGCAGTTCGACGAGCGTGGCGGCGCCCGCTATCGGAGCCTGGTTCACCTCGCACGCCCCGCGAGGCGCGCCCGCCCGACTGTCTGTCTCGCCGGTCTCAACTGCTTCGGTACTGTACGCCGAAGCCGCCCCGCGGGTAGCTCCAGGAGAGTGCGCCCTTGTCGCAGCAGATCATGCAGGTGCCGCACTCGAGGCAGCCTTCCCAGTTGACGATGATCTGCCCCTGCTCGTTTGCTTCGTACAGATCGGCCGGACAGGCGTAGAGACAAGCGCGCCTCCTACAGGTCGCACAGACCGCCTGATCGATGACGATGTGCGGCTCTTTGTCGAGCTTGAACACATCCTGGCCCAGTTTGGCGTCGATGTTCACAGGCACTCCCTACACGTTCCGCAAAGACCAGAGGTCTTTGAGTGTCCGGGCCGTGGCGAACCGGCGGCGAGAGCCGCGCAGCAACTTGCTCGACAGTTTCGTGGCCGGCTCCGGGCCGACGGCGTAGAAGTCGCTCAACAGGCTGGCGATCGCCTCGGGATAGTGAGCGAAGAACCGGGGGTTCTCCATGACCGTGGGAATGGCCCGGGCGGTCTCTAGATCGCGCAGGACGAAGGTCCGTCGCAGGCGCTCGTCGTACTGCGCAAGCGTGGCGGCGGACGTGTCTCCGGCCTTCTTGGCCGCTATCGCCGTCGCCGCCGCGTGGTAACCGCTGGCGATGGCAAAATCCATGCCGCGGACCGTGAACATGGCGTTCAACGACAGGCCCGCCGTGTCGCCGGCCAGCAGATACCCGTCGCCGAACAGCCGCGGCACCTGCGCGATGCCGCCTTCGGCGATCGCGTGGGCGGCATACTCGACGACGGTCCCTCCGGCCACGAGCGGCCGGACGGTCGGCAGCTCCTTGAGCGCGTCGAGGAGCTGCCAGCTCTTCAGCTCGTCGTCGCGCGAGCGCATCTGCTCCATGCCGACGACCACGCCGAGTGAGATGGACTCCTTGTTCGTGTAGAGAAAGCCGCCGCCCATCATGCCCTGCGTGACGGCGCCGACGAACAGCTGGGCCGCGCCCTCGCCGGGATTGAGGTGCCAGCGGTCCTCGATCACCTGCGAAGGCAGCTCGATGACTTCCTTGTAGCCGAGGGCGCAGGCGCCCGGATCGGGTTCGGCCCTCAGTCCGGCCTCGCTGCTCAACAGGCCGAGCACGCCTTCGGCGACGATCACGAGATCGGCGCCGATCTCGTCGTCGCCCGCGCGGATGCCCACGACCCTGCCGGGCGCCGGCCCCGTGCCTGCTGTGTGCAGCAAGGCGTCGACCTTCATGTTGGGCACCACCATCGCGCCCTTGTCGGTCACGCGCTCTGCGAGCCACTGGTCGAGCTTCGCGCGCACGACGGTGCGGGAGTCCGATCCCCGTCGGTCGGCGCCGTTGCCGGCGATCTCGATCGTCGTGTGCGCACTGTCGCCCATCATCGTCACCAGCTCGCGCGTGACCGTACGCTCGAAGGGGGCCTCGGACCACAGCTCGGGGTAGACGTCATGCAGTGGGCCGAGATAGAGGCGGCCACCGGTCACGTTCTTCGCACCCGAGTAGTCGCCCCGTTCGACGACCATCACTTCGAGTCCCGCGTCGGCAAGTCCGTAGGCGGCTGAAAGCCCCGCGAGACCGCCGCCCACGACGATGCACTCGACCTTTTCCATTCAGACCGTCCGATCGTCGGGCGCGACTGCTCCCGCGCTCAGTCTCAACTGCCGAACAACTCTCGCCACTGTTCTCCCGTTCGTTCCATGTCCGAGCTCGCTCCGGTGCGCCTCATGCGATGAAGCTGCGGCATGCCGAGCTGCCACTCCTGCATCCACTGGGCGGCAAAGCTGCCCCTGGCGGTCTCGTCGTAAATAGCCTCGATCTGCTCGCGGTCGACCACACGAGGGCCGCTCGTGCGCACGGCGAACTCGCAGGTGCGGCTGCTCTTGGTCGAGATGTACGCCTCGATCCCGACCTCGTCCATCACATCGACGACCGAACGCAGCGAACGGATCGCCTTCGCGTAGGCGAAGTGTGGGGCACACCCGTGAGCGACGAGCGTCTCGTAGGTCGCGCGCATGAGCGCGATCGTGCCGCCATACAGCACCTGCTCCTCGAAGTTGTCGCCTTCGGTCTCCCACTCGAAGTCCACCGCGACGACCCCGACGCGGGTGCTGCCGCACGACTTGGCCAGGGCAAGGACGATCTCCCACGCCTGGCCGGTGACATCCTGATCGACGGCGACGGCGCCGTACACCCCCGAGCCCGCCAGGAACTTCTCGCGCACGAGATGTCCGGGCGAGTTGGGCACGTAGAGCACGACGTTCACGTCGGAAGGCGGCTTGATCGCCCCATAGAGCACGTTGAAGCCGCTGGCAAAGCTCAGCGTCTTGCCGGGCGCGAGATTGCCGTGGATGGCTTCCCAATAGACGGCCGGCTGAGCGGGGTCGGGCAGAAGGACGTGCACCACGTCGGCTGCCGCTGTGGCTGCGGCGATGTCGACCACCTGGAAGCCGTCGGCCACGGCCCGATCCCAGTCCGAGAAGCGATGCCGATCGCCGGCGCCGACGATCACGTTGAGCCCGCTGTCGCGCATGCACTGGGCCTGGGGGCCGCCTTGGACCCCGTAGCCCACCACGGCCACGACTCGGTCTTTGAGCGCGTCGAGGCTCGCGTCGTCGTCGCGAAACACCTGATTGAGCGAAGCTTCCATATGTCCTCCGGTCCGGCGCCGTCACACGACGCGGTCGAGCCTGTGCCCGGCCCCGACAGCGCTCGGACGAGCGGTCGGGGCCGGGCGAGGTAGCGCTCTCGCTTTACCCGGATAGCCCGGGTTGCTGTCGGCCGATGGCCTTTAGCGCTGCAGCTTCGCCGCCTGAGCCTCTGCCTTGATCTTCTCCGCATCGGTAAAGCGAGACGCGGGAAGGCGGTCGAGGTACCACGACTTCTCGCCGGTCATCACGAACCGAGCCATGTCGCGGCCGATCGTGGGAGCCTCGATGACGCCGTTGCCCCCGGCGCCCGCGGCCAGCAGATAGCCGTCGACCGACGTGTCGCCGAGGATCGGCAGAAAGTCCGGTGGCTCGGCCCGATAGCCGACCCACTCGTTCGTGATCGACGACTCCAGCAGGCGCGGATACACCTCGAGCAGCTCGCCGGTGAGGAACTCCCAGAAATACGCGTCGGTCCCGCCGCTCATGGGCAGCTCGTCGGGGTCCCAGATGCCGGCGTGGGTGGTGTCACTCAGGTCCATGGTCATGTGCGCCTTGCAGATGAAGATGCTGTCCTTGTCCTTGCGCGCATAGAAGCGCGGGTACTTCAGGATCGGGAAGGGGTAGCTGAGGCCCTCCGCCGGCGTCAGGATGAAGACCTCGGCCTTGGTGTGCCAGAGCGGCAGCTCGATGCCGACGTACCCGGCGGTGATGCGCGCCCACGGGCCGGTCGCGTCGATGACCACGTCGAGATCGATGTGGCCCTTGTCGGTGGTCACCCCGGCGACCTTGCCGTCGCGCATGGTGATGCCCTCGACCTTGGTCCCGATCATGATCTTGGCGCCTGCTTCGCGAGCGCGGCGCGCCAGGGTGTTGGCGATCATCGTGGCGTCGAAGAAGCCGTCATCGGGGCACCAGCCGGCGCCCAGGACCCCGTCGAGGTTGAGGTCGGGGATCACGTTGGCGATCTTCTCGTGGTCCTGCCAGTACTCGGCGCGGTATCCGGAGGCCACGGTGAGGTCGACGGCCTGCTTGACGTAGTTCTCGTAGTCCTTGTAGGGCGCCACCGTGAGCGTGCCCGTCTGCTCGAAGCCCGTCGAGCCCGGCTCCTGCTCCTCCAACCCGGTGTAGAACTTGAACCCGAACAGGCGCACCGACCAGAACTCGTGGGCGACGGAGTCGTCGATCAGGCAGAAGGTCGCCGCCGACTTCGCGGTCGTGCCCGAGCCGATCGTGCTCTTCTCGAAGAGTGTCACATCGGCATCGGGGTACTTGCTCAGAAAATAGGCTATCGACGTGCCGACGATCCCGCCGCCTATGATTCCGACTTTCTTGCTCATCTCTCCTCCTCGTCAGGGTTCGTCCACGCACTTCTCGTCGCCCGCGGCGACGAGGCGCTACACCCAGTCAGGGCGTGCGCCTCGAGCCTTGAGACGCTCGATCAGCACCGGCACGAACTCGGTCAGATCGGCGACGACGCCAATGTCCGCTTGTGTGAAGATCGCCGCGTCTTCGTCGTTGTTCACGGCAACGACCACGCGTGAGTCGCGGATGCCCACGATGTGCTGGATGGCGCCCGAGATGCCCAGCGTCAGGCAGAGCTCGGGTTTGATCTTCGCGCCCGACAGCCCAAGCCACTCGGGCAGCCAGTCGCGGTCCGACGATACCGGCCTCGAGCAGCCGAGCTGCCCTTCGAGAAGGCCGGCCAGCACGCGGCTCTGTGCCAGGTCGTCGGCCTCTTTGACCCCGCGGCCGATGTCGACGACCGCCTTGGCCTCTTCGAGTCGGGCGCCGTCGCTCGCCTTGGCCCGCATGCTGAGGACCTCGACCACGCTGCTCTTTTCGCCCGGCGTCAGGGTCTCGAGGCGAGCCACCCGTCCCGGTCGCTGGTCTGCCTCGAAGGCTCCCGGCGCCGCCGTCAGTACCGTCATCTCACGCTGGAACCGATACGTGGCCAGCCCGGTGCCGGCATACAGCATGCAGCTGGCCGTGACGCCGCCGCTGGTCTCGTCGTACCCGACGTCGACCGCCCAGGCGGCATACGCCGCACCGTTGCGTTCCGCGACCCGCGGCGCCACGTCCATGCCCAGCTTGCTGGCGCCGATCAGCACGAGACCCGGCTGCGCCTGCGAGATCGACGCCCCGAGGGCGGCGGCGCAACGAGCCGCGTCGGCGCTGCACTCAGCCGATGTCGCGACGACGTCGGCGCCGTGCGCCGCGAATGCCTCGAGCTCGGCGGGGGCGACCTCGCCGCAGGTGCAGAGAGTCACCTCGGCGCCTCGGGCGTCGGCCAGTCGTCGCGCCTGCCCGAGGAGCTCAAGGGCCAACGCCGGCTGCTCACTCCAGACCAGGATACCGGTAGCCATCAGGCACTCCCTTTCAGAGCGAGGACATTCTCGTCGACCAGGGCGTCGATCAGAAGATCGGCCATCTCGGCAAGCTCCAGCCCCTTGAGCACGCGCTGCTTGCGATCGACGACGATGCCGCTCTCGGCGACCACCGAGTAGCCGGCGACCGCGTCGAGCGTCTCGCGGGACAGCCCGAGGTCTCCCTCGATGTCCCAGGCGTTGTTGGGCATCTTCTGGGCCTTCATCGCCTGGAGCAGCGTGACACGCCGCGGCAGGAACGCTTCTTCAGCGACGCTGACGATCGCGGGCAGCGGCACGCGTACCGACTGCACGCCATCCTCGAGGTCGCGATCGGCCGTCAGGACGCCGTCGTCGATGGTGGCCGCGCTCACGTAGGAGACGAGGGGCAGGTGCAGCCGTTCGGCCAGCCGCGGCCCCGTCTGGTATGAGTAGCCGTCGTCGCCGGCAAAGCCGCAGATGATCAGGTCGAAGGGGCCGCGCTTGTCGATCGCGGCCGCGAGCACGCGGGCGGCGATGGCCGCGTCGGCGCTGCCGCTGTAGGGGTCGTCGACGACGGTCGCCTCGTCGGCGCCCATGGCCAGCAGGTCCTTGGTGGCCTTGCTCGCAGCGGGGGGGCCGAAACACAGGACCTCGACCACGGCGTCGGACGCCTCTTTAAGGCGGACGGCGAGCTCGACGGCGCCTTTGTCGAGGTCGCCGAACCGCTCCGGCACGCCGGCCATGCGCAGCGCTCCGGTCGTCGGATTCACCTTGATCTCAGCCGCATCCAGCGAGTACTTCACCAGGGCCAGTATCTTCACTCGCGCTCCTTTGCCACGCACGCTCTCGCGTCGTGATGATCCACATCGATCTGTTCAAGGTAACCGATTTCACACGCGCGGCGTCGATGGACGACTGCACACTCCTGCGCGTGACCATGAAGCGGCTGCACAACAGCCCTTGCGGGCGAGGCTCTGCTAGCGCCGGCCGCTCGGCGGCGGCGTGACGAGCACCGCGCGAAAATCGTTCACGTTGGTCCTTGTGGGACCCGTCACAAGCAGGTCGCCTAGCCGCGAAAAGAAGGTATACGAATCATTGTCGTCGAGAAGCTCTCGGGGATCGAGACCCGCGGCCACGGCCCGCGCCAGCGAGTCGGGAGCGATCCAGGCTCCCGCGTTGTCCTCGCTGCCGTCGATGCCGTCGGTGTCGGCGGCAAGCGCGTGCACGCACGGCGTCGCCTCGAGGGCCAGCGCCAGCGCCAGCAGGTACTCGGCGTTTCGGCCGCCGCGTCCGGCGCCGCGCATGGTGACAGTCGTCTCGCCCGACGAGAGCAGGACGCATGGCAGGTCCCAACCGGTCGCGACGCCCGCGAACGCTCGCGCCAGTGCGCCGTGAGCGCCCCCGACCGTCCGTGCCTCTCCTTCGATATCGTCGCCCAGCACCAGGGGGTTCACGCCCGCGCGTCGCGCGGCGGCGCAGGCTGCCTGAAGGGCGTCGGCCGGGCGCGCCAGCATGACGAACTCGCTGTCTCGCAGACGGGCAGCGCCCGGCTTGGGAGTCTCCGCGGGAGCCCCGGGTCCCCCCGCCGCTCCGCTGCGCAGTCGTGCATCGACGGCCGGCGGTGCGTCGATCCCGTACGCCTCGAGCACGTCGAGCGCGCTCTGGAAGGTGGTAGGGTCGGCCACCGTCGGGCCCGAGGCGATCGTGGCTGGGTCGTCGCCCGGCACGTCGGACAGCGCGTAGGTCACGAGGCGCGCCGGGTAGCAGGCGGCCCCGAGCTGCCCGCCCTTGATCGCCGAAAGGTGTTTGCGCACGCAATTCATCTCGGCGATCCCCGCCCCGCTGCGCAGTAACGCCGCGTTGACCGTCTGCTTGTCGGCCAGCGTCACGCCGTCGGCCGGCAGGCAGAGCAACGACGACCCGCCGCCCGACACGAGGCCGATCACGAGGTCGTCGGCCGTGAGCCCGGCCACCAGGTCGAGCATGCGCGCCGCGGCGTCGCGGCCCGCCTCGTCGGGCAGCGGGTGACCCGCCTCGACGACCTCGATGCGCTCACACGCCGCGCCGTGCCCGTAGCGGGTCACGACGAGACCCGACAACGGGCCTTGCCACTCGCGTTCGACCGCAGCCGCCATGCGGGCGGCCGCCTTGCCGGCGCCCACTACGACGGTGCGCCCTCGCGGCGGGTCGGGCAGCCGCCCAGGCAGCAGCAGAGCGGGATCGGCCGCGGCTACAGCGGCCTCGAACAAACCTCGCAGAAAGGCGACCGGCGAGCCGATCTCCGCGGATGCCGGCGCACCGGCGCGTCTCTGTGCCTCTAGAGCAGCGACCGCAACTCCTCGAGGCGCGGCCCGAGCTGCTCGCGGGTGAAGCAGTATTGCAGCTCGACAAACCGGGAACGCAGAGCCATGACGTCGCGCCGCACATCCTTTGAGCGCAGCACGACCTCCGCCATGAGCTGGGCCACCGCCGCGAAATCCACCTGGCGCATGCCGAAACGCGTCATCTCAGACACGCCCAGCCTCAGGCCGCCGGCCGCGGTGAAGGCCTCTTCGTCGGGAAGGCCCTGATAGTTGCAGATGAGGTTGTTGTCCTGCAGCCGGGTGGCCACCTCGTACCCGCGCCCGTAGCCGACCTTCACGATCACCTGATGCGTCTCGGTGAAATCGATGGACGGGTCGCCCTGCACGTCGAGGCCGGCCTCGCTGAGCGCCCGGGCGAACGCCTTCGCGTTGGCCAGCACCTGAGTCTGATAGTCGTCTTTGAAGGCGTTCATCTCGTAGGTCGCAAAGAGCAGACCGAGGAGTGTCCCGAGGTGATGGTTCGACACGGAGCCGGGGAACACCCGACGGCGCAGGGCGTCCCAGAGATCGTATCGCTCCTCGCCCTCCATGAAGCGCGTGCCGATGACGCCACGCTGGCTGCCAAAGAAGGTCTTGTGCGTAGAGCCGGTCACCAGGTCGGCGCCTTCGACGAACGGATCCTGGAAATGCGGCCCCACGAGACCGAGCACGTGGGCCATGTCGTACATGATGACCGAGTCGAGCCCGTTCGCGTCGATGAACGAGCGGATCTCGGCGACCGGTTCGCGATGCAGCACCATGCTGCGCCCGAAGATGATGAGCTCGGGCCGGTGCCGCTCTATGAGCAGCTTCGTCGCTTCGACGTCGACGAGATAGGGGTTGTCGTCACGCATGGGAAAGTTGACGACCGCCGGCGCGTCTGTCCGCGGGTCGCGAGCGACGTAGTCGCGCAAGGCGCCCATCGGCTGAGCGCTCAAGTGGCCACCCTTGCCGATGTGGTTGTTCATCACCATGCGGATGCGCCGCGGCTCGGCCTTGGGCTCGGCGCGGTTGAGGTAGTCGACCATGGCGCTGAACACCGCGGTGTTCGCCATCTGCCCACTCACCACGCGAGTCTCGCTCTCGAGGGCGCCGAGATAGGCGTTCATCTCGGCCTCGAGGCTCGCCTCGACGGCCCCGATGAAGTCGGTGCCCTCGTAGTAGAAGATCTCCTCGTCGTAGAACGCTTCTGCCTTGCGGTGCTCGGCGTAGCGGAACGCCGGGTCCATGGCCGACGCGAGACGGACCAGCGGCGACGTGGTCATCTCCGAAGGGATGAGGTTGATGCACTGCTGCTGGCGCCAGACCGTGTTGTCGATCGTCTCGCCGATCAGCTGGTGCGCCTTGTCGACCGCCGCCCCCAGAGAACGCGCGCTCTTCGCGGGAGCCGAGCGGTCGCAGAGGATCGGACGAGCCAGCGGCGGCGCATCGGTGCGCAGGTGGTACGGGGTCACGATGGCGCGCACCTTGTTGGCGCGGATCTCGACGGTCAGCTCGTCGTCGTCGAGGATGTCACAGTCGAGGTAGGCCAGAGCGATCGCCCGCAGCCCGCGCTCGTCGGTGTGCCGCGAATGCAGACCTTCGCCCTCCATGACCCAATAGGGCACGGAGGTGCCGCTGGTGACCACTCCCACGCGCTTGCCGCTCTTGAACACCGGCGCCCCGGTGCGCGCTATGCCGCGTTCCTGCATGGCGATGGGCCTCATGAGGCGCGGAAGGTCGCCGGCCAGCGAGTAGTCGCGTCGGGCGATGCGCACTGCCGCGGCCTGCTGGCGAGTCAGTGCGGCTCGGCCGATGAAGTCGCCCTTGAGCGGTGAGAGGCTCACCGCGAAGCGGGCCAGCGAAATCGCGAAGATGGGGATCTCGCCGCCGTCTGCGTCGAGCCCCAGTTCGAACCCGTAGAGGGGCAGGCCGGCCTCGAGGCGCAGCGTGTCACGAGCGCCCAGACCGACCGGCGAGGCTCCCGCGGCGAGCAGAGCATCCCACAGCGAAGCGGCGGCCGCGGCGGGCATGAAGAGCTCAAAGCACAGAGGTTCGCCTGTATAACCCGTGCGGCCCACGAAGACCCGACCGCCATCGGCCGTGACGATGCCGAGCTCGTTACGCATGGGCTGCGGCAGGCGTCCTTTTTCGACCACCGCGGTCAGGATGCCGCGAGAGGCGGGACCCTGCAGGGCGATCATGGCAAGCTCCGTCGTGGCGTCGCGCAGGGTGAGGCCGGCGTACGCGAGCGCTTCGCGCTCGAAGTGCTCCCAGTCTTTGGCGCGGTTCGAAGCGTTGACGACCAGCAGGTAGTCGTCTTCGACGAAACGGTAGAGGTAGGCGTCGTCGATGGCGCCGCCGGTCTCATTGGCGATGATCGTGTACTGAGCCTGGCCGACGTCGAGTGCGGCGGCATTGTTGGTGAGCACGTGCTGAAGGAAGGGCAGCGCGTCGGCGCCGCCGATGATGAAGCGCCCCATGTGCGACACGTCGAACAACCCGGCCCCGCGACGCGTGGCCAGGTGTTCGCTGATGATGCCGTCGGCATACTGGATCGGCATCTGCCACCCGGCAAAGTCGACGATCTTGCCGCCGGCCGCGACGTGCCGTTCGTACAAAGGTGTGCGCAGGGGCTCGCTCATGATTCCTTCCTCGAGTTCGGACAGCCTACCGCGGATCGGCTCACGCGCCGGGGCTCTCCAGGTATGCCTTCAGCCGGACCAGGCCTTCCTCGATCTGTGCGTTGTCGATCCCCGAGTAGGCCAGACGTACGTAGTGCTGCGTCTCGCCGGGCAGCGGCCGACCGAAGTGCGTGCGAGAGCACACCGAGACGCCCGTCTCGTGAAGGACGGCGCGGCGGAACACCTCGACGTCGTGGAATCCCTTGCGCTCCATGGCCTCGGTCACGTTGGGAAAGGCGTAGAAGGTGGCGTTCGGTCGAAAACAGTGTACGCCCTCGATGTCGTTCAGCATGTCGACGGTCGTGTCGCGCCGCTCGCGCAGCGTCGCCAGTATTTGTCGAGCGCCGCTCTGGTCGCCGGTCAGTCCTTCGAGCG
>Ga0302320_10016576_pt1 | contig 15037 bp, 16 predicted proteins | sample Bog_T0_3_FD_202130 | JGI IMG/M metagenome (GOLD analysis project Ga0302320, IMG submission 202130) | Peat permafrost microbial communities from Stordalen Mire near Abisko, Sweden - Bog_T0_3 | ecosystem: Environmental > Terrestrial > Soil > Wetlands > Peat | place: Sweden: Abisko, Stordalen Mire... | reverse complement strand
ACATGCGTCTGCTCTCGCCCTGGTTCGTGCGGCAGTTCCCGGCAAAAATTCTCAACATCCATCCGTCGTTGCTACCCGCGTTCCCCGGGCTCGAAGCGCAGCAACAAGCCTTCGCCTATGGAGTCCGAGTGTCAGGGTGCACTGTGCATTTCGTCGATGAAGAACTCGATCACGGCGCCATCATCGTGCAGAAAACCGTCCCCGTGCTGGACTCCGATGACGAACACACCCTGGCGGCAAGAATTCTGGAGCAGGAACACATCGCCTACACTGAAGCGATCCAAATTGTGCTGGAGGGACAATTTGAGATTGTGGGCAGACGGCTGGTGAGAGGTCAGAGGTCAGAGGTCAGATTGCAGAAGTAAAAATCCACAACTTGCGAGGGGACGGTTTTCACTTCTGCAATCTAACCTCTCACCTCTGCAATCCTACATAATTAACTCGTTCGCTCTTCGCGCAATCGGGTGCTGCATCACCTCAAGCTCGTTCTTCACCAGATTCAGACCGTACACGCACTGCTCAAACCTTTGCGAGAGTTGTGCAAACAGCGGCGCCACCTTGGCGTATTCGAAGTGCTCGAACTTCGAGACGATGTAGTAGCTTTCTTTTCCAGCCTTCACCCAATCGACGAATCCTTCCACCCGCTGGCGGCGCAGGCGATAGTGATTGATGCTCTCCGGAAACATGCCGGCATAGAACAGCGTATAGTCGCCAATGTGCTTGCGGACCTGGCGCTCGCGGTCAAAGGACGGCGCTGGGCCGTAGACCGGGTCCGACTCGATCAGCATCTCTCCCACATCGTTCAATCGCTTCCCCGACGCGTCGCGGATTTTCAGCAACTGCTCCGTATCGCAAAACTCCGATAACAGATGCGCAACGTAGCCCACGATTTGCGGATCGCGAATCCCAATCTCCTCGGCATAATGACGGCCGACCAGTTCTAGAAACAACTGCTGCAGCGGATGCGTCTCCGAAATCATTTCCCTGTCCATTGGCCCCACTTCCTTCCCGAATCCCTCTTACTTACTGCTATCGGAACAAAAACCCGTGCCGATTAGATACCGTGGATTCCGTTCTAATGCAAGTACCCATTCGAGCCACTGCCTTGGTTAGAAGCCCGCGCGGGGCGCGGGGTTTGGGGTTATTTTCTGGCAGCCAAAGGAGGCGACTGCTAATTCGGCATCGCGCATCGAAAAACATGATTCCCTGAATCTGTTTACGTGATTTACTGGACCTATCTACAGCAGTTCACCGAATCTATCTACACGAAAGTCACAAGTAAGGAGACGAAGTGGAGCGAATCAACATTGCAAGCGGAACACCGTGGGAGCCGATTGTCGGTTACTCTCGTGCGGTTCGCGTAGGTGAGTATGTCCACGTTGCGGGTACAACCGCAACCGGAGCCGATGGCAAAATCATCGCAGGAGATGCCTACGCACAGGCGGTTCAGACTCTGCAGAACATTGCACGCGCCCTCGATCGCGCCGGAGCTTCCCTGAAGGATGTAGTCCGCACGCGCGTGTTCCTCACCAATATTGCCGACTGGGAAAAAGTAGGAAAAGCTCACGGAGAATTTTTCCGCGACATTCGTCCGGCGACCAGCATGATGGCGATCACTGCCCTGGTTTCTCCAGAGATGCTGGTGGAAATTGAAGCGGAAGCGATCGTGACTGGGGAGAAATAGAGGGAGCGGCGTGTGTCGCGCCGTCTGCCGGGCGGGGACGCCCGGCGCTCCACAAACTAATTGAGGTGGCGGAAGCCGAAGCGAGAGCCGAGCTTCCGCCATCATTTACCGTTGCTGCGGGCGCGAACTGCTAGCGTTTCTTGCGGGAAGTTTTTTTCTTGGCCGCTTTCTTTGCCGGCTTCCTGGTTACTTTCTTCTTGGCCGCTTTCTTCTTCGCCGGTTTAGCCTTTTTCTTGGGGGCCGGCTTTTTGGCCGCTTTCTTCGCCGGCTTCCTGGCTGCTTTCTTGGCCGGCTTCCTCGCCGCCTTTTTCTTGGCGGGCGCCTTCTTCTTCGGAGTGCTCCCACCTCCGCCACCACTCGACGGCGCCACTGGCGCTGGTTGTGACACAGGTACCGGCGCAATAATCTCGTCGTCTTCCTCTACGAGAACGGGTTCCTCTTCCTCTTCCTCTTCTTCCTCTTCTTCCAGATCCTCTTCCAGCGATTCGCCATAGGCGGCGCTGTCACTGAACTCATTCGTCTCATCGTCCCGACCGTACAGAGTCGGATCATCGAAGCGCATATCTCCTCCTGAAGATTGAATTAGGACAACCTGCTGCGAAACTGCGATGCTTCTCGGTAACGGCGCGGATTATAGCACGGGACAGTTTCACGGGCAGTATCGTGCATTCTCTCGCGATTTGCGAGGAAAATTATCAGGAAAATTGCGCGTCCGAAAAATCCCCCTCGGGCAGGGAGAAATAAAAGCGAATCGGAGGTTGATGCCTGCGCTATTCGTAAGCCAGTGCGTCGATGGGATCCTTCTGGGCCGCCTTAAACGCCGGATACAGCGCGCCGGCAATGGCACTGGCAATCGCGATCAGCGCAGCCCGTACAATCCATCCTCTGGATACAATCACTTGCAGCAGGGGCAGCTTGTGGGCAAGAACCGCACGCGTCGTCAGGCTGAAGGCGACACCCAGCACGATGCCCCCCAGCGCCAGCAGCGCCGTCTCCCGCAGAACCACATTCACGATGTAGAACTTCGACGCGCCCATCGACTTCAAAATGCCGATTTCCCTCGTCCTCTCCATCACCGCGGCGTACATTGCCTGAAAGATCACCAGCACGCCGATAATCACCGAGATCCAGATCACCACCCGGAGAAACGTCGAAAGATAGGGATATTTCGTCGGCGTCATCATCGAGAGGTAGGTGGCCATTGAACTCGCCACGTAGCGTTCCATGCCCGGCACGCGCTTGACCTCGTCCACCACCGCATCGGCGTTGGCCGGATCGTCCAGCTTGAGGTACATCTGCGAGGCCTTATCTTTAGCCCCGTTCAGATCCTGCATGGTGCTGAGGGGAAGAAACTTACGCCCTCCTTTGCCGTGTTCGACAATGCCGCAAATGCGGAAGGAGTTATTGAGGATCTCAATCGTGTCGCCGACTTTAGAGTGCTTGGCCTGCGCGAACAAATCGTCGACAATCACGTCATTCGGCCCCTGAAACGGACCGCCCTTCAGATAGTGGAAACCGCCCGACAAGCTCTCGTAACTCTTCAGATCGACTCCAGTGATGATCTCGAGTGTCCCGGCGGTTGAGACCTGCGTGATCACGGGTGCGACCTTCTCCACGTGCGGCAGTTTGGCGAGAATATCGGCCACCTTGATCGGCATCGGACTGCCAGTCAGCCCCGCGATGAAAGATGATCCCGGAGGGAGCACAATCACATCCGCCCCGATGCCCGCCGCCCGCGCCTGCTGATCCTGCAGGATCCCCACACAAAGGCCGACGATCAGCAGAATGAGCGTCACTTCGAGCGCCACGGCCACAATGCTGATCAGCGAGCGCACCGGCCGATGCACCAGATTCCCGACGATCATGCGATTCATCATGTGTTTAAAACCGGTCGTTGGTCGATGGTCGATGGTCCTCTACTGGCTATTCGGCTCCTTCGCCGGGCCGGAATTGGCCTGTCCGAGCCGCACCACCTCCGCACCAGACGGCTGCTCCAGCGCGAATTGGTCGTCGGTCAGAGTTTTATTAATCTCCAGTTTGACCATGTTCAGGGTGATGTCGTAATTCTCCCGCGGCCGTTCGATCTGAATCGTACTCGGAAAAGAAGTCCCCGTGTAGTCTTTGTAATTCTGGTAGTGGACGTCGGTCGTGACGTTTCCCTGTTGGTCATAGATCCTTTGCCGGTACGGCAGCAGGTCGATTCGGCTGAACTCGATCTTGCGCGATAAGTACCAGCCTTGCGGACCCTTGCGAATCACCAGCAGGATGTAATTCGGCTGCTCCACCTGATGTTTTCTCGAGTCCAGAACAATTTCGTAGCCTTTGTCGAGTGTCGGAATCTCGTCCTGGCTGATCTGGGGCATCAGCAGCGCCTCGTAAATATACTGCGGGCGCATGTTCTCCAGCCGCTTGTCGGGCTGCGAGGGGGCATTATTGGCGCCGGTGACGAACTTGTTCGTCGGAGGAACCCAGATCTTGAATTCCTGCCCATCGCTCACCATGTCGAAGGCCGTATTCCGTACCACCGGCATCAGGCCCTTCATGCGCAGCATGGACGGCTTGCGCGCCAGCACGTAGCCGCGAATCTCCTTATAGTCGGTAATCCGGCCGTTTTTCGGGTCTCCCGCGGAAGAGTCGATGTCCACCGTCGCCTGCAGGGACTGAATTTTGGTGGCCTGAGTATTGACGTAGTCGATTAAATCCTGCTGGGTCGCGGTCTTCAGCGGACGGTCAGAGAACTTCCGGTCCAGAATCCGTGTCCGGAATAAACATCCGCTTAGCGGAAAAGTGGCCGCCGACAGAAACACCAGCAACAACAGGCGCAGATGAGGACGATGCATTCCTATGCCGATACCTGAGCAGACTTTGGGTGCATTGATATCTGATTAGTATAAAGCAGCAGAAGTTTCAGCGCTTAACGTGGACCCAGCGAGTGGTTCAGCGAGTGGCGATAGGCGGTCACGTTCCGGTTGTGTTCTTCCAGGCTGCGGGCAAAGCGGTGGTGCCCGTTGCCATCGCTAACGAAATAAAGGAAATTCGAGGCGTCAGGATGCAAAGCCGCCTGCAGAGAACTCTTGCCGGGATTGCCGATGGGCCCCGGCGGCAGCCCTGGAAAACGATAAGTGTTATAGGGCGAACTCACCGCCAGGTCGGCGTGATGCAGGCTTCCCTGATACGTGCCCGCGAGCAGCTCTGCGTAGATCACGCTCGGATCGGCATCGAGCGCCATCCTTTGCGCCAGCCGGTTGTAGTACACGCTGGCCACCAGCGGCCGTTCCTCGGCAGACGCCGTCTCCTTTTCCACGATCGACGCCATGGTCACAACTCTGGGTATGTCGGCAGTCAGCCCAATCTCTTGCGCCACAGCCCGAAATTGATGCACCATCGCCGCCGCCATTTCCTCCAGGCTCTGGGTACGCGTGAACTGGTAGGTATTGGGGAAGAGATAACCTTCGAGCGACTTGGCCTCGGGAGCCAGATCCGAAATTAACTGCGTTCGGGTTTCAGCAATATGGAGAAAATCGGCCGCCGGCCCAAGCCCCGCATCCCCCATCGCCTTGGCGATGTCGAACATCGTGTAGCCCTCGGGAATCGTGACTACGTGAAAGTAAATATCGCCGCGCGCGATCCGCTCGTAGACTTGGGGAAGATTGGCCTCGCGTTCGAAAAGATACTCACCTGCCTTCAGCGTTGGCTTCGGTTTCAGCAAGTGCCAGAGCCAGAAAGCACGTTCGTTGCGGATCACCCCCGCCTTTTTCAACTCCGCCGCAATCTTCCGCGTCGAGTACCCAGGACGCAACAATAAATCAGTATTCGCCGGTGGAGTAACCGGGACGCAGATCTGCCAAGCCACCCAGCCGCCACAAGCGAGAGCAGCAATCAAGAATAATGTGATCAGCGTGCGCAAGATCTTAGTGTAGAGGCCTTCGTAGATTGCCACAAAGTGGGATTCCCACAAAGTGGCCAGAGTACAGGACCGTGTGGAAGCGGGGCAAAGCCCCGTCCCCACAAAAGCAGGAATGAAAAAAGAGGTTTTCTCGGCGCTCTCCGCGTCTCGGCGGTGAAATTGTCTACTCGCCCAGCCAATCCGCGTAAGGTTTCATCGACTCGACGTGGTCACAGACAATCTTGAGGGCGCCCGTAATCGGGATGGCAAGCACCAGTCCGATGGCGCCCCACACCGCTCCCCAGAACAGCAGCGAGATTGTGACCGCCAGCGGGTTGATTTTCAGACGGCTTCCGAGCAGCTTCGGATAGAGAACATTCAGTGCGAAAAGATGCAACCCAACCACGAACAGCACCACGATCACCAGGTCCCCGGGTTCCAGTTGTCCGATGCCAATCACGATCGGAGGAACCATCGCCAGCACGATTCCCAGGTACGGAACCAGGCTGAGAAACCCGCTGAGAAAACCGACGAAGTAGAAAAATGGAACATGCAATAGCCCGAAAATCGCCACGCTCATGCCCGAAATCAGCAGTCCGATCACCAGATTTCCGACAATGAAGCTTTGCAGCATTTTCCCGATCAGGCCCAGCGTCACGAATGCCGTGTTCCGGTGATGCAGGGGAAACAGCATGACCGTGGCCGAACGCGCGTGGCTCTGCCAGGTCAGCAAAAAGTAGGCCAGGAACGGGACGAACGACGCCGCCAGCACAATGTCGGTCACCGTGCCCGCTCCATGCGTCAGCGCCTCGGACCAGGTCTGTACCTCCCGCACCGGCACCACATTCGTGTCTTCCGGTCCGACCACCTCGCCCGTCTTCTCCAATCGTTCCGCCTGCTGCTGATAGGGCTGCAAAATGGAGCGGATCTTGAGCGAGTACTTCGGAACGTTGTCGGCGAAAATCAGGGCTTGGTTGTACGATGCAACCGTGATCCCATAGAGCAGCGCCAGCAGCATCACCATGCTGACCAGCGCCGCCATCGCTCTCGGAAGCCGCATATACTCCAGCGCCTGCACCACGGGAGAGAGCATAAAGCTCAGCAGGATGGCAAAGAACAGCACCGCCAGCACCGATTCCCCGTAATACGCGAACATAATGACCAGGCCCAAGCCCAGCAGGTTCAGCGACCAGTGATGCCCGTTTTGTGTTTCCGTGGTTTCCATATTGTCTGGCCAACAATTTTGCCTTACCGCCGCAAGAATTGCACCACCGGAATTGCGAAGCCCCAGCCCTCGTCTGGGGAGGCGAGCGGAGTTCGCCCCTTCTCCGCCTCTGCCATCTACAATTAACGGATGCACCAACCTCCGCCCTCGGACGGCAGCCGCATCATAGCCCTCGATGTAGGTTCGAAGAGAATCGGCGTCGCCGTCACGGACCCGCTGGGCATCACCGCACAGGGCCTCGACACGATCCAGCGCCAGAATAAACGCCGCGATCTGGAGGCCTTGGGACAACTGCTCGCGAAATACGAGGTCCGGGAAATCGTGGTCGGCCTGCCCCTGCGCTTAAGCGGCGCGGAAGGCACGCAATCGGAAAAGATGCGCCGCTTTGCCGACGATCTGCACGCTCACTTCGGCGTGACCGTCCATCTGTGGGATGAGCGTTGGACGTCAACCGAAGCTAACCGCCTGCTGCGCGAAACCGATCTATCGATCAAAAAGCGGGGACAAGCCGTCGACCGCATGGCCGCCATCTTGATTCTGCAATCCTGGATGGAAGCCCAGCAAACCCGTTGACAGTAAGTGTGTGGAAGCGGGGCTCTGCCCCGCTTGGACGGGGCAAAACCCCGTCCCCACAAGGGACCGTCAGCTATGAGGCGAGTTCGCTGATTTCGGGGAAGCGCAGATTACATTTCGTCAGCGCCTTGGTGAGTGCCTGTTCAATCAGGCTCTCCTCGCAGTTCCGAGAGATGGCAATTTCGCTGACCAGCAAATAGCGGGCGCGCTCCAGCATCTTTTTTTCGCGGAAGGAAAGCGACTTGCCCTGGCCGAGGATCAGCAAGCTCTTCAGCACGGCGGCCACATCCGTGAGCGCCCCCGTGCGCATGCGGTCGGAATTTTCCTTGAACCGGTCTTTCCAGTCAGCCGCATTAATGCATTCGCCGGACGAAAGATAATCCACAATCTTCTCGACCTCGCCATTGCGCACCACCGGACGCATTCCGACGCTGCCGACATTGGCGAACGGCACCGTCACCTTCGCATTGCTGGCGGCAATTTTCAGCATGTAGAATTTTTCGACCGTCGTGCCCATGGTCCGGCTGCTGATCTGTTCGATAATTCCGACGCCGTGGTTGGGGTATACGACCTTATCGCCGATGTGGAAATCGCCGTTACCGCTCATGGAGGGACCCTCACCCCGAGGGAAGGAGAACTGGAGCTTAGTCTAGCCGACCGCCGCTCCGAAGGCAATCGAATGAATTGAGGGGGTTTGCGTGGCAGCGCGGCGGAGCCTGCCCTGAGCGGAGCCGAGGGGTCCCGCCCGACGGGGCGTAGTCCCGTCACCACCCTGGCAGGTCAATCTAAGTCGTTGCGGGTTAGTGAGTTGGACCGAAGCTGTTTCCCGACCCCAACCTCACACTAAACCAGCAGTTCCCCCGCTCTCAGGGTTATAATGCCCAGAGCAATGACGGAAGACATCAAAAAGAAGCTTCGAGACGAGCTGAATATTCTCGAACACGAGTTGGCCTTCGATATCCCCAAAGAGATCAAAAAAGCGGTCGCCATGGGCGATCTCAGCGAGAACGCCGAGTATCACATGGCCAAGCAGCGCCAGGAGTATCTCAAGGCCCGCGTTCGCCAACTGGGCAAGCGCCTCGCCGACCTATCCCTGGTGAACATGAACAATATCCCCAAGGATAAAGTTGGTCTCGGCTCGACGGTAACGATCTTTGATAGCACCAAAAACGAAGAAATGCGCTACGAGTTGGTGGCCAGCGAACAGTCCGACGTGGCCGCGGGCAAGATTTCAACCACTTCGCCAATCGGCCGCGCTCTGCTGAATAAAAAAGTTGGAGACACCGCCACCGTGGTAACCCCTGGCGGAAGCCGCGAAATGGAAATCCTGAAGCTCTCGACCATGCACGACCTCGCTGAAGCCAAGCTGGAAGCCGAACTGGACGCCCTGCCGGAAGCGGAACGGGAAACGGAATGAGCTGCAACGTTAGGTGTTCGGGCCTATGAGTTGGACCAACGGAGTCGGTCGCGCCTGCGGCGTTCTACTCGATGCCATCGTGCGCCTGCTCGCTCTCGCTCGCATCAATCCCAATTTCCTGACCGTGATGGGACTGGTAGTCAACACCTACGCCGCGTTTCTGTTTGGTTATGCCAACGGCGACAACCAGCGCCGCATGTTTTTCTATGCCGGACTGGTCATCATCGGCTCGGGATTTTTCGACCTGGTAGACGGCCGCGTCGCCCGCCTCTCGAACCAGGTAACCCGCTTCGGAGGCTTTTTCGATTCCATCGTAGACCGCTACAGCGATGCCTCGCTCTTCCTCGGATTGCTGGTCTTTTACGGTCGCGGCAACCGATTCTTCTACGTCGTGCTGGCCGCGCTGGCGATGATCAGCGCCATCATGGTGAGTTATGCCCGCGCCCGCGCCGAGTCGCTCATCGGCACCTGCCGTGTCGGCTTCATGGAACGTCCCGAACGCCTGGTGCTGCTGATCATCGGCGCTCTGTTCAACGAGATGGCGCCGGTGCTCTGGGTGATCGCCGTGCTCTCCACCATCACCGTAATCCACCGCGTCATCTACACTTGGCAGCGAACCAGGGAGATGGACGCTCCCGCCAGGGCCGCGTGAGGCAGGCGTCTCGGATCACTCGGGAGCTGGCACATCGACGCAAAGCAAATTGCCATGAAACCCCTGGGGACCAAAGCCGGGTGGGTCAAACTTCCATTTTCTCACGCTCTGGATGGCAACATCCTTGAAAGTCTCGGGACCGCGCACATATGACGCCTCTGTTACTTTCCCGTCCTTTCCGACGGATACGCGAAGCACAACAGTTCGCTGAACGACTGCTGGATCGATCATGACTTGCGTCATTTCCAATTGATCTTCAGTCAGGTAGCGCGCTGATGGCGCGGGTTCTGGCTGTCGTTCACCACCTCTGCTTTTCTGGTAGTCCTCGACGGACGATTCATGCGGCATTCCGATGTAGCGGAAGGCTCCTTGGGAATACACGAAGAAAGGCAGCGTTGTCTCTTTCGTGTGGCTGTAACTCCACAACACATATACCGATTCGTGATGCCGCTGCATGCCCCCCAAAATCTGTGTAGTAGTAAGCCCGCCCACGAGTTTCTGGGAGGCAATAATGCGCTGTGGACCGGGGCACGCCTCGGTATAGTCGGTCGCTTCGAAGTTAGTTAGCCCTTCATGGATGAGGTCTTTCAGCGTCAAGGCGAAAGATGCGGGAAGGTCTTCGGTGATGGTGGCGTAGGTGAAGGCGATGCGTGGCCCAAGACAATCGTTTGCGCCCATTTTTTCTTCGACGCAGTGCTCTGTGCCAAACCTCGCTGCGAACCAGTCCTCGGGCTGAGGCAAGGTCAGCGATTGGAGGTAGGGAGCGAGTTCGTCAGTTTGGTCGCGTCTTGTGAGCGAGATTATGTCGGCCATCATCCGTTCAAGGCCTTCAGCCGTGTCGGGGTAGGAGGAAACTGGCGGAGCCAGTCGTGGAGGATTCACATAACCCGTGTGCGCTACTTGCGCAGTAAGGTGCTCGTTGTGGTTGGCGTCCGTTGAAGGCGCGGACGGCGCCGACTGCTGCGCCGAACTAACCGCCGTCACAATCAGGATGGCAACGTAGAGCCTGAATTGTTTCATTCGGAGACCTCGGCGCAGATGATAACGCCAGCCATCCCCCGCCGTCGAACATCTCAGCGGTGTACGCGACAGCGCCGCTTCCTGATATCCTTTCGGACCAACGTTAGTCGAACGACATTCTGGACGAATGCTTTGCCAAATGACCGAGGAGGCGCTTCTGGTGAACTGGTCGCGCGCGCATTGGCTGGTGGGGTTGCTGACGCTGATCATCTTCCCCCTGACCGGAGCCTACATGCGGCACATGGCCGTAGTGCCCAATTTGGACAGCGTTCCGCGGCTGATCTTCCGTTCGCGCCACTTGTTTCTTCTATTGGCAGCAGTGGCTAACCTGGCGTTGTCAATAGTCAGCCCGTTCGCCTGGCCCAGCGAGTGGCATCTGCACTGATTTTAGTTTCGCCTGTCTTGCTGCTCGCGGCTTTTTTCATCGATCCGGAAAGAGGCCTCAAAAGCAGTCCGCTATTCCACTTTGCCATGTATGGCCTGTTCGCAGCCGGGGTGCTGTTGGTCATCGTCAACCGCCCTCGAAGCGTAGGCACGCGATAAAGGACCGGCGCATGGATCCTGCCTCTCGGGCGGAAGCCGTCATCGGTGCAGGGCGCGGCGCACTCGTTGTCGCGATGTTCGGAGCAGGTTGGCTCGGGTGGGGCCTGGGGGAAGCCAAGGCGTTCAACGGAGTCATTGCTCCCACCTTTGGATTCATGGCACTGCTGCTTTTCGCTTGCTCAATCTACGTCATTCGAAAAGGCCGCCAACTCCGAAAACGGTACACGGCAGCAGGTGACTCCACGCGGAAAACCATCCTGGGGCGGTTTTTACTCGTCGTGCTGATGGAAATTCTTGCACTTGCTCTCGTTTCGATCCTGGCGAATCGCCTCCATCGCGCCGACCTCGCGACCGACTGGTGTGCGATGATCGTGGGCCTCCATTTTCTGCCGCTTGCAAAGATCTTTCGAGCGCCGAATCTCCTCGTCCTCGGCATCCTGATGATGCTTTGGTGTGCTCTCTGTTGGGCGCTGTTTCGCTCGAATGCGATCGCGACCTCAGCCTCTCTCGGAACTGGAATCCTGCTTTGGGGCGCTTGTGTCTCCGCATTGTTGCGAGCCCGAAGAATCGCGCGCTCACTTCGTACAGTTCGGGTCGTTCCCAATTAAGCGGTGGCGAAATGCGTGCGCAAATCGTCGGCGATCCGCTCCGGTGCACGATCCACGGCCGCTTCCCAGTGCAGACGCTCCAGGTGCGCAGCGTCACTCCGGTAATAGGGAAGCATCGCTGTGCGCGTGATCATCGACAAATGGACGCGCCAACCACCCGAGGCATTCAGCGGCCCCGAATACAGCGCCAGATTAAAGCTGTTGTACCCGATTAATTCGTACCACCGGAGGACGCGTGAGATGCCGGCGGAAAGCGCCTTCAGATCGTCATCCGTCAGGTCAAGAAGAGTTTCACAGCCCGAAACCACCGCCCGCACTTCATTGAATCCGATCGGAGCAAAAGCAGTCATCCACCGCGTCCGGCCAATCCGAGCCACGAATCGCATCGCCCTAGCCTTTTCGGTTTCCGCCAGGTCTTCCCAATACGCCCGGCCATGAGCAGTCCAATAAGCGCTGCTGGCCTCGCTTTGCAATCGCATGAGAGTTGTAGGATGAGGGTCCAGGTATACCTGGCCGTGCGGGTGCGGAAGCGATCCGCCCGACGGATACAGGTAATTGATGTTGTAAGCGCAGTTCTCGGCTCGCCGATCGAAAGCATGCACCTTGCGGATGTAATCCACCGCAACGGAGAGGTTGTCCAACACAAGTTGGGGCGTGAACCCGCTCAATGCCAGCCAATGTTGCTGCGAGAAAACCGCAACCGCAGCATACTGCGAGTAAGGAACGAGGTTGGGAAACAACATCGACTCTCCCCGCTCCAGGCGTCCGCCGCGGTGAATTGGCTGCAAGACTTTAGGAGTAACTTTGCGAATTCGATCGGGGCAGAACGGGCAGTTCGAGTTGGGAGTTTGAAGAGGAACGAGCGCGCCCTCGTCCGCTTTCGAGAGTACGACCCCTTCGGCAATGCGCGACGAGGTCCCAAGCAGCGGGTCGAAGCGGACCTCTAGAGACTTCGTCACCTCGGCTCCATCGGGCGCGAGAAAACGAGCCGTAATTTGCTCCGACCGGAACCGGATGGGGCCGGTCTCGTCCTCTTTGTTTACGGCAAAAACCGAGTCCAAGGACTGCCTCCTCCACTCTGGATATCGCCAGGAGTTCGCAAACGCATCCTGATCCTACCAAAGCTCCAGTGCTAGACTATTCCCCGCGTCTTCCTCAAGGACTGAAAGTGCCAACAACCCCTGTTCTGGTCGTTCACGGCGGTGCCTGGGCCATTCCCGACGATATGGTCGACGCTCACCTCAACGGTGTGCGCAACGCCGCCGCTGCCGGATGGCGCGTGCTGGAAAAAGGCGGCTCGGCTCTCGACGCAGTCGAAGAAGCCGTCGTTGTTCTCGAAGACGATGAAACCTTCGACGCCGGCCGCGGCAGTTTCCTGAACCGCGACGGCAAGGTGCAACTCGACGCCTTCATCATGGACGGCGCGACCCTGCGCGGCGGCGGCGTAGGTTGCGTCGAGCGCCTGCGCAATCCGGTTCGTGCTGCCCGAAAGATTCTCAGCAACAGCACGCATGTCTACTACGTCGCCGAAGGCGCCGAGCGTTTTGCCGCCGAGCACGGCATCTCGCTCTGCCGCAACGAAGATCTCGTCATTCCCAGGGAAGTCGAGCGCTTGCGCGAGTATCAGACGCAGGCCTCCAATCACGGCAACGATCTGTTCGCGCCCGCAATTTCCCACGATACCGTTGGAGCCGTGGCCCTCGACCGCGACGGCAATATCGCAGCTTCAACCTCAACCGGCGGCACGCTCAATAAAGATCCCGGCCGCCTCGGCGACTCTTCGCTCATCGGCTGCGGCTGTTATGCCGACAATCTCAGCGCCGCGGCTTCCACCACGGGATGGGGCGAACCCATCATGAAGCTGGTGCTCGCGAAGTGGGCCGCCGATCGCGTCCAATCCGGCAGTTTGCCCGAGTGGATCGCGAAGGAAGCGATGAATTATCTGAAGCAGCGCCTCAACGGCCACGGCGGAATCATTCTCCTCGACGCCCAGGGCCGCTTCGGAATCGCCCACAATACTCCACGCATGGCCTGGGCGCTCCGCACCGCGCAAAAACAAGAGGCGGGAATTCAGCGCCCCGCTTAGCCCCTAGCCCAAAACGCATTCGCTGCCCGTCGTTTCCGTTTGGAAAACGAGCGGCGATAGTAGAGGCGGCTATGTCCAATGGAGTTTTTCGCCGTCCGCCATCGTTGCGGTATGCGAAAATCACTCTAACGAATCGCACTCGATGGGCATCTCTGGTAGTAGTAAAGATCGATCTGCTGGAAAAATTGGTTGCCAGGTTAACAGCGCATTCCATGTTGCCGGGACACGAGAAAGCCCGGTACAGGAATCGAAAATGAGACCGAAATTCGTCATTCGACCAAGCCTAAGAACATTCCCCGCGCCCAATCGCCCGGCGATCTGCAGCGTTTTGGCCGTATTGGCCAGCTGCGTGTTGCTGGTCGCCCAGAACGTCGTATTATCCGGCTCGCTCGGCGGTCGTGTCACCGACCCGAGCGGAGCCGTAGTGCCGGGAGCGTCGGTCGTTGTGCGGAACCTTGCGACCGGCGTGGAACAAACTGCCCAGACCAACCATGCCGGACTTTACCGCTTTCCTGTGGTCATGCCAGGCACGTATTCGGTCACCGCAAGTCTCAAAGGTTTCCGCGACGTTCAGGCCTTAGTGCGAGTGCTGGTTGGGAATACCACGTCGCAGGACATCCGGCTGCAGGTGGGCGCGGGCGCAGACACGGTTAAAGTCATCGGGACCATATCGCTGCTGCGGCCGGAGGATTCTTCGGCCAGCACGGTCATCGACCGTTCTCTGATCGAGGACTTGCCGCTCGACGGACGAAAATACACCAGCTTTATGATGCTCACGCCGAATACCAGCTACGACGGCGACACCGGCCTGGTGAGCATCGCCGGACAACAGGGCGGCGAGGATTCGGGATACGCCAACGGAAATGGCTCCACTTCGTTCACCGTCGATGGCTCCAACGCCACCAACAACTACTTCTCCGACATCGTCGGCCGCAATCGCATTCCGTACCTGTTTGGCGAAGATTCGATCCAGGAGTTTCAAGTCGCGGCCAGCCCGTACAACGCAATCTATGGTGGTGGGGCGGCTTTCGTGAACGCGATCACCCGCTCGGGCGGCAACGCTTTCCATGGCAGTGCGTTCTATTACAACCGCAACTCCGTGTTTGGAGCCAACGACGCGCTCGACAAAGCCGCCGGCAATCCGAAACCGGAAGATGATTTGCAGCAATTCGGCGCCGGGCTGGGCGGTCCGATCGTGCGCAACCGTCTATGGTTCTTTGCGGATTATGAGCAACAGTTGCGCAACGATCCGATTCCGGTGATCAACCCGGTTTTGGCAACGACGCCGGCCAACCTGCCTTCGCTCTTGAGCCTTTTTAATGTTCCTGCCGGGACGACGTTGC